>JRYH01000678.1_pt1 | contig 113179 bp, 91 predicted proteins | sample 235351 | NCBI WGS metagenome assembly JRYH01 (sample SAMN03074221, study PRJNA261480) | activated sludge metagenome | biome: Wastewater Treatment Plant; feature: Wastewater; material: Activated sludge; isolation source: activated biomass of a wastewater treatment plant treating wastewater... ... | reverse complement strand
TTGTTCAGAGGTTCCTTAGCAACAAGATGCGTCCAACGCTTGAATACGCCGACATCGTCCCTATGCGTCAGGCCAAGTTGCAGAACCCATCATGCAAACGCTCACACCTGCTTCGCACCTCATGATGGCGCTACAGCGGTTGCGAGTCTGATGGACGGCGCTCGGACAAGCCCGGCAGCATTCGTCGCAACACGCCATCGCGCCGGACGAAGTGATGGAAGAACGCGGCGCCAATATGTATGGCGAGAAGAACGACCAGCGTGATAACCGCTATCACATGGGCCGTCAGGACCGCTTCAGACATTGGCCGGTTCGGTTCCATCAGAGCGGGGATCGTGATGTGATCGAAAACCACCACCGCCGGGTAAAGCGAAATGCCAATCCAGCCCAACATAGGGATGAGGATCAACAGAAAGTAGATCCACGCGTGCACCAGATGAGACGCTTCTCGTTGCCAGATTTCCAATGAGGGCTCGTCTGGCGGAGTGCCGCGCGTGACCCTGTAAGCCAACCGGATCAGAATTAGTGTCAGAATGACAAGGCCAAGCAGCTTATGCACATCCCACAGCCTCAGAGCATTCGTCAGCCGCTCCAAGATGCTTTGCTCCGGCCCCTCGTACACCATGATCACTCCAGTCGTCAGCTGCACGAGGATGAGGCCCGCAACCAGCCAATGCAGGAGCCGCGCCACTGGGCGATAGTGTTTGGCAGACGAACCATCGAGATGAACCATGATAATGCTCCTTTGCCGCGCCGACTAATGCCACGTCGACTGAACACATCACATGAGCGGCGCTGCGGACGCCTGCCAAACTATCGCCAGTTATGACGCATCACAGCCCGTCAAGAAAATGCTGAAAGAAAGAACAAGCATTCAAATTGGTCGCACGGCCCCATTGGGGAGACGCACGAGATCGGCTGGAACAACCGTAGCACGGGCAGCCATGCGCCGCCCACCTTGCGTTCCTTCAAGGAGCCGTATCGTTGTAATGAATTAACGTCTCGATCCGCCGCGCTGGCTCATGCGCTGCGCAATTTATCCAGCAACCGGCGTTTCGCGGAACGCTCAGCACGATCGGGAGCCACATCGCCAACCGGCGTGATTACCGGTTCCCCACTTTCTCGATCACATTGCCGGCCTGGACGCCAAAGTCCCCTGTCGTGCCATCAGTCTGCACGGCCAAACGTTTAAAATGGATGGGGCGCACTGCTTTCTTCCGATCCAGCAGGAACGCGACGTCGTCAACGATTGGATCCATTTGTCCAGCACCGCGAAGTTCCACGTACTTCCATGACGACTTTTCCTCTCACATGCTTATGGGGCTTTGTAGACGACCAGCACGTGCGCTTCGTGCAAGCGCCTTTTGAGCAGCTACCAAAGCCGACCTGCCGCGCCTCGCCAGCACGCCAGGGGCTTTCGTGAGAAGCGGCCTGCCCGCTCGTTGCCAAATACCCTATGAGAATTCCCGTCAACGCGAGGGCCAAACGCGCGACGTTTTTCCTTTCGACACGCGAGTCGCCCGTGTGTAGGCGCAGCTCATTTCCGTGACGTTGCGAATTTGTCGCCGGAGGCCGTCCCGCGGTGCCGGTGTCACGTCGCTGTGGCGCTGCTTCGTCTGCCTCATCTTGGGTCAGCGAGGCAATAAGTCCCGATTGGCGCTTACCATCTCGCAAGGCCCAGTTCATAACGATGAGTGTTCCCGCAACGGGCAGAACCGCAATCAACAGCGTCGTCAAGGACCAGCTCATGATGCGACAATCTCCTTTGTACTCTTGGCATCGCCAGTTTGCTTTTCACTCGAGGTGTCGTTGCCTGGCGTCGTTGGCGCCGGCGCCATGCGTGCAAACGAAATGACTGGCTCCAGCCAGTAGGCGAGATGGCGGATCGGCGCCTTTTCCTCCAATTCGGAGAGCAGCCTGTCTGCCCGGTCGCGGCTCATCACCGCCAGCAGCACGCCACGTGTGACTCGGCCGCGTACGCGTTCGTTGACACTCGCCTCCCCGAAATCATGACCGTGTCCTTCGGCGCGCATCGTCGTGAATCCACCGATGGCCGGCGATGTTTCGAGCATCAGCTCAACGATTCGATCCTCGGCAGCCAGCGGATAGACCAATGTCAGCTTGCAAGGGGATTGGTCCATGCGAACCTCCGGCTGGTCGTTTGCGATTGATCCGATCCAACCCCGAAGCGGTAGAAGAGGATCGGCAGGAGAAACAACGTGAGCACGGTGGACGATACGAGTCCGCCGATCACGACGATGGCCAACGGCTTTTGGATTTCCGAACCAGGACCGCTGGCGAACAGCAGAGGTACGAGACCGAATGCTGCGATGCTGGCGGTCATCAAGACTGGCCGAAGACGGCGCAGAGATCCCTCGAACACGACGTCCGCGAGCTTATGGCCTTCGTCGATGAGCTGGTTGAAATGGCTCACCAGTACAAGACCGTTCAAAACGGCGATGCCCAGCAGCGCGATGAACCCTACTGACGCCGGCACGGACAAGTACTCACCCGAAGCCCACAGCACCAGAATTCCGCCAACCAGCGCGAAGGGCACGTTCGCCAGAATGAGAGTCGCCTGTCGCAGCGAGCGCAAGGTCGCGAACAGAACACCGAAAATCATCGTCAATGCGATAGGAACGACAATCGAAAGGCGCGTGGCTGCACGACGCTGGTTTTCGAATTGACCACCCCAGACGAGCCGATAACCCGGCGGCAGGGAGACATTCTCATTAACCGCCTTTTGCGCCTCCTCGACGAAGCCGACAAGATCTCGCCCTGTGACGTAGGCTTGGACGATGGCAAATCGCGAGGCGTTCTCACGATCGATCTTTACCGGCCCAGCAACGCGATGAACGCTTGCGACATCGGTAATCCGCACAAGACCTCCATCACCTGCGGCGATCTGGCTTTGCGCGAACAGTTCGGGTGCCTTTCGCACGTCGTCCTGGCCACGAATGACGATGTTGGTGCGCCGTCCGGCCTCTGCGACGAGACCGGCGCTTGCGCCTTCGAGCATTGCCCGCAATTCGTCCTCGATGGCCGCCACGGACAGGCCGGTGCGACCCGCCGTCAGCCGGTCCACATCGATCTGCAGATAATCGACGCTGTCGTTCGCAACGGTCGAGACTTCGGCTGCGCCGCTCACACCCTTCAGGGTCGCCTGGATCTGCCCTGCAAGCTCCGAGAGCGTTTCCAGGTTCGGTCCGAAGATCTTGACGGCCAGATCGCCACGGGCACCGGTCAGCATTTCGGCTGTCCGCATCTCGATGGGTTGCGTGAAGGCGAACTCCATGCCCGGCACGTCACCTATCGCCTTGCGCAACTCAGCCAGCAGCCATTCCTTATCGGGAACTCGCCACTGCTCTTTCGGCTTCAAAACAAGAAAGGTGTCCGTTTCATTGGGACCCATTGGGTCGAGACCAAGCTCGTCCGAACCGACGCGGGCAACGATTTGCTCGATCTCAGGAACTCTCTTTTTAAGCAGCCTTTGAACGAGCAGGTCACCCTCGACGCTGCTTGTCAGATTGATCGACGGCAACTTGGTGATCTGCATGATCACCGATCCTTCATCCATCGTCGGCATGAACGCCTTGCCGACGGCTGCATAGGCGATCACCATTGCGACCATTCCTGCGGCCGCAATCAGGTACACGGGTAGCGGGAAGGCCAGCGCTGCTTTGAGCATGGCGCGATAACCCCTGGTCAGAACCCGCATCAGAATTGGATCGCCGTGATGCCCTGCACGCAGCAGGAACGACGAGAGCACCGGGATGAGCGTCAGCGAGAGGATCAAGGATCCCGACAGGGCGAATACGATTGTCAGCGCTACAGGCCCGAACAGCTTGCCTTCGAGGCCCTGCAGCGACAGCAACGGAAGGAATACGAGGCAGATGATGAGAATACCCGAGGCTACCGGCGTGGCCACTTCCGAGGCTGCCTTGTAGACGTGATGCAAAAGCGGTGTCCTGCTTCCATCTCCGGCATGCTGGAGACGCTCGACCGTGTTCTCGACAACGACGACCGCCGCATCGACGATAAGACCGATGGCTATGGCAAGACCGCCAAGACTCATCAGGTTGGCGGACATGTCGAACAATCGCATCATCACGAAGGTGATAAGCGCTGCCATGGGCAGCGTGATTGCAACGACGAATGCCGCCCTCAGATTGCCCAGGAAGGCAAACAGCAACACGACAACGAGAACCGTTGCCTCGATCAAAGCCTTCTGCACGGTACCGACAGCGCGCTTGATGAGGTCTGATCGATCATAAAATGTTTCGATGCGGACGCCTTCAGGAAGCGCTGCCTGCAATTCGGCGATCCGCTCACGCACGGCGGCGACGATGGAGCTGGCATCGGCGCCACGCAGCGACAGTACGAGGCCTTGCACCGCTTCGCCGTTGCCGTTGCGTGTTACAGCACCATAGCGTGTCAGACTGCCGATACGAACTTGCGCAATATCGCCAACCCGAAGAACACGCCCACCACTGTTCTTCAGGACGATCTGCTCCAAATCCTGAGGCGAGTGAACGGCGCCTTCTGCACGCACGACCAGCGCCTTCTCGCCTTCGCTGATACGACCGGCGCCATCATTGCGGTTGCCGGCCTGAATAGCCTCGGCAAGCTGCGTCACATTCAGACCGGCAGCCGCCATAGCGGTGTTGTCGGGGATCACCTCGAACGTGCGTACAAAGCCCCCCAACGCATTGACATCGGCAACACCTGGAATGGTTCGCAGCGCGGGCCTGATGGTCCAATCGAGCAAGCTGCGGCGTTCCGAAAGCGAAAGCTTGCCGCCCTCGATCGTGAACATGAAGACATCGGAGAGCGGTGTAGAGACTGGTGCCAAACCGCCCGTAACGCTGTCGGGAAGTTCTGCGCGCACACCCGCGAGCCGCTCCGCCACCTGGTTGCGGGCCCAATAGATGTCAGTCCTGTCATCGAAGTCGAGAGTTATATCGGCAACTGCGTACTTCGCCATCGAGCGCAGGACCGTCTGGCCCGGAATGCCCAGCAGCTCCATCTCCAGCGGGGCGATGACCCGCGTTTCCACCTCCTCCGGAGTCATGCCCGGCGCCTTCATGATCAGCTTGACCTGGACCGGCGAGATGTTGGGGAAGGCGTCTATTGGAATCGTGCGGAATGCGTAGCCGCCAAGCCCGGCGACAAGAGTCGCAACGAGCAACATGAAGACACGCTGTATCAGCGAGAATTCGACCAGCCTGGACAACATGTTCTAGTTTCCGCCTGCAATTGATTCGAGCTGCGGCAGCCCTGATGCCGCCACCAGATCGCCGGCAGTGAGTTCACCGGAGACAGTTGCAAAATCGATCGATCTTCCGCGAACATTCACCGGCTTCAACGAGAAGCCTTGATCGTTGCGGGTAAAGACCTGAGGCTCACCGGCAATCCATGCGACCGCCTCCGAGGGAACCTGCAGGGATCCCGTTTCGGCCGATCGCATTAGATTGATCTTCACCATCTGGCCCGGCATCAGACCTGAGTTTTTCGACACCGATGCGAGCAGGCGAGCCGAACGTGTCATCTTGTCGATGTTGTTGCTGACCGCGATCACGTTCCCTTCTGGCCCGTCGACGACGCGGACCAGGCCGCCGACGTGGATACGTGCAACAAGCGATGCTGGAATTTGAACGTCGAGCCACAATTCATCGCGTGTATCGATGGAAGCAGCAGCAGCCATTGCAGCGATCGGTTCTCCGGTCGTCGCATCGACATGTGCCACTGTTCCTGCGGCCGGCGCGCGGATCGTATATTGGCCACCATCGCTGGCTTCGATCCCACCGATGGAGATCGCGGACTTGTGCTGGGCGACGACGGCGCGAATTTTGGCGACCTGCGCCTCCGCCTCCTCGGCAATCGTCACGTTCACGATCTTTTTGTCCGCAAGGTCGCGCTTGCGGTCAGCAATAGCGCTTGCAGCGTGAAGCTCCGCCTCCGACTGTGCGATCAATCCCTGAGCTTCGAGGAGATCGCGACTGGCAACGGTAGCGATGGGATCGCCCTGCGCGACATTCTGACCCGGCAACACATGCAATTGGACGACAGTGCCGGCAAACGGGGCCGTTGCGGCAAGACGCGCGTTCAGCGCCGGAATGACAGTGGCAGGCAGCAACGCGACCGGTTCGTTCGCGGTCGGCTGGACCGGCTCCAGCTTTATTTCGAGGCGCTGGATCTGGTCCGGGGTCAGCGAAATGTCCTTCGCAATCGCACTGCTTTGGCCGGCCAGCGCGGTCAGCGATACAAGGAGCGCAATCGAGGGTAGATGCCGCATTGTTGGCCTCCAAAAGCGTCGTCGGCTGTCAATCACCGCGTGATGCGCCACGTGACATGCCAAGCTGAAAGCAACCTGAATTCCACCTGCGACACCGGCCCGCCGGCGGCGTTTTCAGGTCTGTTTCAGATTCGCCGTGTTAGAACTGGCCACATCCATGCTTACAGGAGGCTGACATTCGTATTCTCTTGGTCGAGGATGACGACGAGATCGGTTCGCGGTTGATGGAGGGGCTTGCCGCTGCAGGCTTCGCCGTCGAACGGGCCGAGACGGGTGTCGACGGCTACCACATGGGCAAGGATCAGAATTTCGACGCAACCATTCTCGATCTCGGATTGCCAGAAATGGAAGGCCTGGAGGTCCTGAAGCGGTGGCGTAGCGAAGGCCTTACCACGCCGGTGCTGATCCTGACGGCGCGCGGATCGTGGACAGAGAAGATCGACGGCTTAAATGCCGGAGCAGACGACTACATAACCAAGCCGTTCCATGTGCCAGAGATTGCCGCACGTCTGCGGGCACTGATCCGCAGGACATCGGGGCTGGCTACGTCCGTCATATCACATCGCAACATCACGCTGGACCTGGGTAGCGGCCGGGTCACACATGATGGCAAACAGGTCGATCTTACCGCGCGCGAACTGCGCATGCTGACCTACTTCCTGCATCGCGTAGGACGCATCGTTCCGCAAGCCGAACTGACAGAACACCTGTATGCGCTCGATGACACGCGCGAATCCAACACCATCGAAGTGTACGTCAGCCGCCTGAGACGGAAGCTTGGTGCCGGGCTCATCACGACGGTACGCGGACTTGGCTATCGCATGGACTGATGGGAACCCGGCGATGAAGAACCTCAAGGGTCGACTGATCGGTGCTGCGGCCATTTGGATCGCGATCGGCGTCGTTGTCGCGGGGGCCCTGTTATCCAACATCTTCCGCCAGCATATCACCGCACAATTCTATGATGAACTGGACGTCCATCTCGAAGAGTTGCAGCGGCTGGCGCACATCGACGATGGCGGCGTTCACCTGCAGCGGCCGTTGTCCGATCCCCGCTACGACGTGGCGCTGTCGGGCTACTACTGGGAAATTCAACGGCAGGGCCATGCGCTAGCGCGCTCGCAATCGTTGCAGGGGCCGATTCTGAAAACACCGGCGGATGAGGCCACGGATGTCGGTGTGCATCGCCATGAGATCGTTGGACCTACGGGGCGGCTGCTGGCTTTGGAGCGGGTATACTGGCCATCGCCAACCGCGCCCCCCCTCCGATTTCTCATCGGCACGGACGAACGCCATCTGGAGAATGTGATCCACAGCTTCGACCGCACCATGATGCAAGCATTAGGTACGCTCGCTCTTTTGCTCATGGCAGCGTCCGCCTTGCTGATCAGCCTCGCACTTCGCCCGCTGACACAACTCAGAGGCGCACTCGCGGATGTCCGATCAGGAAGCACGTCACGACTGGAGGGCCCTTTTCCCGGCGAGGTCGAGCCTCTGGTCGATGAACTCAACGCGCTTTTCTCATCGACTTCGGACCTGATCCAGCGAGCGCGCACACAGGCGGGAAATATTGCGCATGGACTCAAAACGTCGCTCGCCATACTGATCGACGAAGCCCATCGATTGAAACGGCAGGGACAGGACAAGACGGCCGATACGATCCTCGTACAATGCGGGCTCATGCAATCCCACGTGGACTATCAGATTGCCCGTGCGCGCGCTGTCGCCTTGCGCGATGCGCCGGGCACGATCGCCTTCGTCTCGAAAGCGGCGGGTGATATCGTCAGCGCCTTGCGGCGCCTGCACGCCGCGCGCGGATTGGACATCGCCAACCAAATCCCGGATGGCCTGGTCGTTGCCACGGATGCGCAGGATCTCAATGAAATGCTCGCAAATCTGGTGGACAACGCATGCAAGCATGCGGTCACAAAGGTGCATCTTTCGAGCGCGCCTGCAAATCGCGCCGGAATGCTCGTATTGCGCGTTGATGACGACGGGCCCGGCCTGCCTCCCGAAGCGTTCGATGTGGTATTCCGCATCGGCGAGCGGTGGGACAGCCAGAAGCCGGGCAGCGGCCTCGGCCTGACGATCGTCAGAGATCTGGCCCGTCTTTATGGTGGCGACGTCAAGCTCGATCGTTCGCCTCTCGGCGGCCTCCGCGTCGATCTGGAGCTGCCTCAAGGAACCGCAAGATCAGCCACGTGAGCCCGATGCCGACAACGGCGGCGACATCAGCACTCGCCGGCCGCGCCATCATCGACGCGTGCCAAATCGCACTGATCCGCACGTGCGAAAATCCATCCTTTCGTCCGCCACCTGTTTGGATTTGGTCCGGTTTGGATGGACTGGAGCCAGCCTGAGAAAAATTGCGGCCGAAACAGTGCTACTGTGACGGATCAAGCAGCAAGCACAGGCCGTTCGTGCTTGCCTTCCTCGACCTCCTCGATGATTTTTGAAATGAACGCATCAAGATCATCGGGATTGCGGCTTGTGACGATGCCTTTGTCGGAAACCACCTTCTCGTCGACCCAGTTGGCGCCAGCATTGACCATGTCGGTCTTGATCGAGTGGTACGAGGTTGCCTTGCGCCCGCGAATAGCGTTCGCCTCGATCAACAGCCACGGCGCATGGCAGATGGCCGCCACGACATTTCCGCTCTCAACGAATGCCCTGATCAGATCCATCGCCTGCTCGTCGGTGCGGAGCTTATCAGGATTGATCTGGCCACCGGGCAGCACGATCGCGTCATAAAACGCGGGTGAGGCGTCCGAAATCTCCACGTCGACCTTGATCTCGTCACCCCAATTGCCCTCCTTCCATCCGGTGATGGCGCCCTTCGATTTACGCGACTTCGGCGCAGCAACGTGAACGACCTGTGCAACGTCGCGGAGCTTCTTCAGTGGAACCTCCAACTCCGATTGCTCGAAGCCGTCCGTAGCAAGAATAAGGATCTTGGCGTTCTTGATCTTGGGCACAGCATGCCTCCTATCGCAGTTTCACCTGCGGGAAAAACGCATCCACCGCACGATGGTTGCAGGCAACGCCTTCGTCTTCGAGACCGCGCTGGAAGGCTTGCAATTTCAAGCCCGCAGATCGAGGCTGCCGGACCGGACAGAAGACGCGCGCATCCTGGACTGGATCCCTTCAACCGACAGTTCTGAACGGTAAGACTTTTAGGATAGGCCTCATCGGCACGGGCCGAAGTCCTTCATGGCCTCTTCGGGACAGGCCTCACCGCGAGCTGTGTTCCGATCCCGAGTGCGAAGTGGCGCCACTCCCCATCGACGTATTCGAACGCAAGGTCGAAGTTCACCTGTTGAGGCTTCGTCGCGAAAAAACCAGTTACGCGCAGCATACCGGCATCATCGATTTTTGGCTTCTCGACAAGCTTGGGAGGGAAAAACAGGATCGGCGACAGGTCCAACCTCGCCCTGCGCTGGTTTGCGAAATTTTCCGCCAGCTGCGCTGCTGTGTTGGCTGCTTGAAAGCCTGGCGCACCAAGATCCCGCAGGACCGAGTAGTTACCGGTTTTGTTTGCCTGATTAACCGCGACGATCGTCGTGCGGATCAGCATTGTGATCTTGTAGTCGTCGGGCATTGGCGGCCGCTTGGAGCCTGCGACTGCTTCCCCCGGCGGTTTTACCGCGGTCGGCGCCTTCGCCTCCGGCTCTTTCGCGGACCGGGCCGGCGGGCGCGTATCGGCTGTGGTTGGCTTGGTCTGGCACCACCCCGTGCTGGGAAGCAAGGCGATCGCCAGAACAAGAGCAAGCTTGCGCAGCAGCATGCCAGGTTCTGTTGCATTATGAACCGGGACGGCCGCAGCCGGCGAGGCTGATCTCCACCTCAGCCGCGCTGGCCATCGCCTCGACAGACGCGATACGTGAGCTATCACCAGGTCCACTGCACTCCAACGCGGCCGCCGTAGACGTTCCCTGCGCCATAGGTCTTGAACTCCGACCAGCCGGCACCGAATGAGCCGTCGACGGCAACACGGTCGCCATGTGTAAAGCACCCGCGGCACAATACGCCGATCGCACTTGCTGCGACTGCGTTGCTCTCCCCTTGAAAGTTACCCCAGCCGATCCGCATACCAAAGTTCTCTTTGCCCGCGAGCGAGGGAGCCTCAGCCGCCAGCGCGATGGCGACACCCGCCCGAAGCGCCGCGATGGCGGTGAAGGTGCTGCCGCGGTCCGATGCCAGATTGCCCGCTGCATCCGTCGTTACGAGCTGTAGCGGACCGGACTGCCGGTCGATGCTCTGATTAGATGTGATACCGCCCATCGTGTATGTGTTATCGACGGTGCCGAACACCTGCTGGTTGGTGAGTGTAGCGGTCGCGTTATAGCCGAAAGCCGCCGATCCGTCCGGCGTTGCGCTGGCGGACGGTCCAACGGCCGTCGCATTCACTCCCGTAGCGACGGAATTATTGCCGTAGGCGGCTCCGCCGTTTGATGCGCTGGCGTTGGTTCCCATTGCTATGGAACTTGTCGCATTCGCGCCCTGTCCAATGGCGATCGAGCCGACACCGCTGGCCAATGCTCCCGTGCCGACGGCGATTGCATCCGTGTTCCCCGCCGAGGCATCTCCAATCGCGATCGACCCCATGCCGTCCGCTTCGGCTCCGTCCCCATCACCATCGGTGTCGCCGCCGACTGCGACGGCGCCCTGCCCGGTTGCAGTACTCTTCTGCCCGACAGCCAGAGATCCGGTCCCCGAGGCGGCAGCGTTTGTGCCGGCCGCGATCGAATCCGTGCCGGTAACGGCAGCACTTTGTCCCACTGCGACGTTGTTTGTGCCCGATGTGACGGTGTTGTCACCGAGAACGTTGTTGCCGCCACCGCCGCTCACCTGGTTCTCATCGCCGACGACATTGTTGTCGCTGGTGGATATTCCCGTGTTGGACGAGCCGACGACGACGTTCTGCGAAGTATCGCCGGTATTGTTGTTATTTCCGATAATTACATTGTTGTCGCCGAGCGTAGCATTGTTGTTGCCGCCGACGAAATTGTTGTTGGCGAAGTTTGCGGCTGAACCGATGTTATTGTCGTTGCCAGTAACGCTGTTGGCATTACCGAAGACGACGTTTGGATCACCGGCAACGAAGTTACTGGAGCCCGCAATGTAGTGGCCCTGTCCGAGCACTGTGTTTTTGGTCGATTCGACGGTGGAATTGTCGATCGTTATCCCCCAACCGACGACTGTGTTGAAGCCTCCATCGCTTGTTTGGTTATTTGCACCGATCGCGATGTCATTAAGACCGCCAGCCGACGTGGAGGTTCCCATCGCAATGGCCGACTCACCGGTTGCGCTCGCCCCATGTCCGACAGCAACTGAATTATCGCCGGATGCGGACGCGGCGAAACCAGCGCCGAGCGCGAACATGCCACTCGATGAAGCATTTTGGCCTATCGCGGTGGAACTCCCGCCGGTCGCCGAAGCGCCTGAGCCGAGGGCTGTGTCACCGTCATTCTGCGCAACGGAGTTGGCACCAATCGCGGTACTACCCACGCCGCTCGCGTTCGCGCCAGTACCCAACGCGGTGCTGTTGACGCTGGCCGCGCTCGCGCCGTTGCCGATCGCGACGGCGGAAACATCTCCGGTGAATGCCTGAAGGCCGCCCGTGCCTGCACCGGACAGCGCACCGCCGCCGAGCGTAATACCACTCGAATATGTCGTGCCGTTCGGATCGCCGAGCCAGATTGCTCCGCCATGAGCGGAGATGCCCTGCGCGGCGTGGAGTTGATTGGCGCTGATCGAGCCATTCGTCACCAAGCTTCCATCGATACCGACAACGCCTGTGAACAAGGAATCGCCAGTGACGTTGACGCCGCCGGCGGTGACGGTCACGGTGCCTGTGAACGTCGTGTCGCAGAGCGGCAGAGTCTCAGTCACGTAGCTATTGAGATCGGCTTGTTGGTGAGCAAAAACCGTCCCGGCGATCTGCGAGGCAACGCCGGTCACCGTAGACCCGGCACCGACGATCGCGGCCCCCAAAGCAATCGCCTCGGCGGTTGATGATCCAGCCAGCACGCCAGCGGGTATCGCGCCGGGTGTGGCGGTGCCGACGAGCGGAACATCAGCAGCAAGCGCAGCGGCAAGGGCTGCAAATGCTGCTGCGTCAGCTATGGCCGCGGCCTCCTGTGCGATCAAGCCAGTGACAGTTGCTGCGGCACCAACGGCATTTGCGGCAAGGCCGACATCGTTTGCCGTGAGGACCTGCTCTCCGAGATCATTGATGGCCTTCGTGTACTGCCATGCGCAGCCTCCAGCACCGACGGTGGAGAGCTGCGGCGTGCTCGTGACGACTGCGGCCGGGGCCGTCGGCGTGGGCGCCGGGCTGCTGGTGTTCGATCCGGTGGCGAAGGCGGGCAGATTTGTCATCACGCCGAGTGCAACAGCGCCGGCCGACGAGAGCAATCGTCGATAAAGCGTCACCCCGATCCGATTTCGCTGTGGATCGCACCCCCTCGGCTGCTCAAGAGGGGCAATGGCGTTCGCGCAATCGGCAGGCACCTGCCGGGGTGTGGCATACATGACTCAGACCTCGAACAGACGCAGTACCTCGCCGCGACGGATATTCGTCGCGCCATTCATTCCGCTAACGTACTGGATAGCTAAGGGAAATCGGCAACCAGTTAGGTGTGATCAAGCTGGACAGAACCAAGTAGTTAGTCAATGAATCGTTGAAATTGCTTTCAACTCAGGTTGGCAGACGTGCTTTTATTGCCACATAAATAAAAATTCTTTGTTCAGATTGTTCGAGCTAGACTGAATGATTTTTGTCGAGGATTTTGGCGAGGTTCGCTGCAATTGGACCAAAATATACGCGGCTCGATCCGACCTGATCGCGTTCACGCTTCCGTCAAATTTGAACGCGATCCATTACCTTAGTTGGACGATCCCTATTCGCCATTCAATCGCTTCGAGTAGGACACGGCATAGGCGGACGAACGGAACTGCAGGATTGGGTCATTCGTCGGTTCAATTCCGTCGGCCATGATGATGGGATCGAAGTTGATCTTCTCACAATCCGCACCTTTCTGGGGCGATGCTGAAGAGATCGTCAGGGTGCCCGCGTTGATCTCCGGGCGATCCTGCGGCCACGACTTCGTCGGGTCATCCTGCGGATCTCCAGGTTGTCCGATCGTTACGATCATATCCCACCGCACCGGACCGTTTTGGGTCGCCTCGATCAGACGCTGCTCGAGAAAATCCGGTGGCGAGGACTTCAACTCGTCATCGGTGAGCATCTTGTCTCCGGCCTGGGGCACGAACCTCCACCGCACAAGCGTTACATGCTTGTCTTGGTCAACAAATTTGAACGTGTGAATGCCGTAGAATGTGGCATTCGCATAGCTTGGCGGTGGGTTGTGCGCGGCGAGATACTCCGAGAATCCTCTATTGTCAGGATGGCTTTCCTTGAAAGCCTTTACGCGCTGTGGATCAGGTTTATTGGTCTGAGGATCCGGTTTCAGGGCAACGATCAAGTCAAAAAATGTTCTTGGTTGCGCAGCACCGAATATCGGGACGTTGAGCATCGTCATATGCTGCACGTCGTTTTCGGAGATGCGAAACTCCAGTGCCATACCGCGGACATTCTTCACGGTGTCGGGAACCTTAGGATTGCCGCCAGGTAACGAAAAGCGCGCTATTACCGCGATCGGTTTGCTAGCGAATAATGGAGAGCGCGAAAGCTTGGCGGCATCTTTTGTGCCGATGAATTCGCCTACAGCACATGTTCCCTTGATGTGATTACGCCGTTGTCCAGGGGTCACGCCAAATGTTTCCTCAAGCGCCGTCACAACTTGATCTGGAGTGACGTCCTTGTCATCTGCGGCGGCCAGCATGGGGAGTAAGAACAGGCCAAGTCCAGTTGCGAATGCGATCGGCGAATGGTTGAACATTTCAACTCCTCCCAACAATATCGCTGACTTCCACAAACAAGAACTCACACTCACCCCGAGCGCCTCAATGGCCTCAGGTGAGATTGTGTTGCGCAAGTCTACCCTTAATTGGGCGCACGACTCAGGAAAGCGACATTCCGCAAGCGCGTGCGCCCGCAAATATATGCTCTACTTCGGCATCGCCGACGAATGGTGATCAACGATCAGCCATTTGGCGTCGCGCTTCACGAGCGTGAAGCTGTATCGAGCGGGAAGCTGTGTCGGCTTTCCATCCTTTTCGTAGCTGAACGTATAATAGCCACTATTGATGGCCGTATCGCCGCCGTAGATGCGGATCAGCGGATCCTTGAACTCGACGGTAAGCTTCGGCAGCTTCTTACAGGCATTGACGAAATAGTCTTCAAGTTCGGCTCGGTCATCCCGAATGGTGGGGGAGATGGTGCCCCATAACACACCGTCCTCGGCATAAAGGGGTAGGATTTTCTCAGCTCCTCCGCCAGAACATGCGGCTGCCAGATTATCCTTCCAGGCGTTCATGGCTGCGGTGACATCGGCCTTGTCGTCAGCTGCGGCCGGGGTCATCAGTATCAATGTAAGTCCTATGGCAATGGCAATTGAGTATTTCATCGTAACCTCCCTTTGGGGGCTGGAGGCACTGACTGCAACATAACAAGCGTACGCTTCTGCTGGCTTGCGCGCTATGGCCGAGAACTCTCTGCCCGTCGGGTGGCACGTAATAATCAGATGAGACTCGCGGAACTCAGATATCTAGAGCGCGTCCGCTCTCACTAAAGTGCTCCGGCAACCTCCAATCATTTGGCAGCAACAGGCTTACCCAGTTTTAGAGGGCTACGATTGGACCGCAGGGCAACGTCTTCCAGAGCCGCAGGCAGTTGTGAACGGAATCGATCGACACGACGCAGCGCGACACGTAGCGCCGACCTTTCAGAGCGCGTCAACGAATAGTGGGCGACTCGAATTGAAGACGTCGCGGGAGTGCTGCGCATATTGATCTGGTGTTGGAGCAGCCGGACCGTGATCGTCCGGAACGCGTCGATCAACCCTTCTGTCGTCTCTCGACCGAGCACGCCGAGCGCGGCAAGCCTGCCAAGGCGTTCCGTTGTAGACGTCTCGGATAGGCCCGCGCCAACTGCCAAGAGCCGCACGCCCTCGATGAGCGGCAACATGCCTTTCAGTTTCAAGTTGACCTCGGCAATGAACCCGAAATCATTCTTTTCCCCGGCGAGCCGCCCGAGCCAATCAAGTCCCACAGAGTGGTTCTCCTCGATACTGTAAAGAGCACGCAGGAACCCCGGCTCACACCGCACCATGTCGAGAAGATAGCGGTGGAGCTCGACTGCGAGCTGTTCGGTGCCTGCGACATGCGCCATATCGAGCAGCGTGTCGCAGTTCATGAGGAGCACCGGCTCCTTCTTGCGCACCCATGAGCGGACCTGCGCGCGCCATTCGCCCGATGTCTTGCGCCACACCGGACTCGTCGCCATCATGTTTCCCTTGCAGTATGCAAAGCCGTTTGCAGCAAGCGCGCTACACAGGCGTTCGGCGAGCTCGATGAAATAGGTTTCTGTCGGGAGCCGATCCACATCGTCCGGTTCTGCAATTACGATCGCGTTATCCTGATCTGGATCGAGCAGGTTTTCCTGCCGCCCACCCGAGCCCAGCACCAAGAGCGAGAACGGCATAGGGGGCTTGCCCCAACCATCGGACTCAAGCCCCTCGACAACGTCCGACAGCACGCGACGATGGACCTCGTTATTGATCTCGGTGATCATGGCGAGGATCGCCTCTGCGGGGATGTCGTCGGCAAGCATGTCCGAAACGATTTCGGTCTGGCAGCGGCGCATCGCCGCGAAGTCCTGGTTTCCCGACCCCGATTCGCTAGGAGCCGCCGCTCCCGCCGCGGCGACGTCCCAGATCACGCCTGCGACTCTTGCCAGGATCTGCTCGCGTGCAATTTCGCCCAGGAAACGGCCGTGTCCGTCGACCACCAGGAGCGAAGGGCGGTTCTGTGAGATCATGCTCAACAGAGCAAAAAATATGGATTGATCGGCCGCGATCGTTGCGGTGGGCGTTACCGGCAAGAGCGGTAGGCGCTCGCCCATTTCGAGTCCGCGAGCGAGCCATCCCATGACCGCATATGAATCTACAGTCGTGACCAGTGATCCGTCGGAGCGGCACACCGCGACGTGACTGACACCCTTCGAGAGCGCTTTAACGATGTCACTGATCTCTGCATCTTCCGCAACAGTCGCCGATGAAGGCCGCACGAATGCCGCGACCTTTGCCCGAAAGACCCAGACCGGCGGATATTGTTTGATGGGCATGGTCTGACCCGTCGATGAGCGAAGAATGCAATTCGGTCGGACGAGGCGCGCTTGGATGCAATACTTAGTGTGGTGATCGAGAAGTCGGCCGCATTATTCGCCGCTCATTCGCGATGCGGTCTCCTCCATCTGACGCACACGAGATTCATATTGTAGAATAGTGCTGCGAGTCCGGCACTGTATTGCGTTCAAGTTTGACGGAAACATGGACGCGATCGAGCACCTCGTTTCGAGCATGCTCTAGGTGCTAACCGGGATGGCAAGGTTTAGCACCAGTAGCCCCGCAGCGCCGCGGGCAAAATAGGATGCGAAGCGATAGTATGCGTCGCGCAGGGCCCGGCTGATGAGAAGCTGGGCGACGGCCTGGGGCGGCCGGTCGGCTGGTCCGAGCATCAGCCAGAGATCGGTGGCTTGATAAGGCTTCGAAAATGCGCGCAGCGCTTTGACTATCAGGACCAGCGCGGTCACGAGCGAAAGCAGGCCGCCCACCTTGAGACACTGATGCGGATCGAACGACAGCCCGATCATGGTTGTGGCGATCGCGATCATGGCAAAGCCACATCCACGCGCCACGGAAAAGACGGCCAGTTCCTCGATACGCAACATGCGCCCACTGCCGACCCGAAGATGCAACTTCGCATACTGTTCTACGATGTAGCGCTATTGGCAAGTGCCGTGACGCCCGTGACGCGATGATTTTCCCGTCTAGCTCCTCACGGAAGCTGCCATGAGCGCCGGCAGGCTGATCAGCAATGTGGCAATGAACCAAATGTATAGCGACGCTGGCGAACTCTCCTCCTCGCCGCGTACACGTTCATAGAGTGCAGCGGGCACACCACCGACCACCAGTGTCATCACCGAGATGAAGATCGAGGTCAGGTAGAGCGAGACCAATGGTGTCCCGAGAAACGTACCGGCGATAAACGGACGAAGCAGAATTGCAATTGGATCGAACCAGGGTGAAAAGTGCATACCGTTGACGAGTGAGAGCGCGGCTGTGGCGACGAGAATGACGTCGCGTTGCATCGTGCTTTGCCGGTCATGCTCGTTGATGCCGTTCATCCCCTCTCCTCAAGCCAAACGCATGCCGTAAGCAACGGCAGTCAGGAACCAGAACAGGCGGACTGACATGAGCCAGAACACGGTGAATACGACAACGAGGCCGCGCGGCACCACGCGTGGCGTAATCGCCTGCACCAAGTTGACCACCGGATCGGTCACGGCGCGGAACACCTTGAGAATCACCGCGTCCTGCTTTTTCGCAAAGAGCAGCTCAAGCAGGTATCGTCCAACAACGGTGTAGATAAGCGCCGCCAGCATGAGGTTTGGAATATGATACCACCAATAGATTGCGAAGCTTTCGCTGGCCGTCACGGTTTTGCTCCTGCGGTTGTGCCAGACAGGTGATCGCAGAAAAAGAGGATGGAGCGCAAGGCCCCACCCTCCTTTGTGTTGAGCGTCGTCGATAGCCGGCTAATGACCGCCAACCGTCGCGCCCTTTTCCTGCATTAGTGTGGCACCCGACGGCAGGCGCGTCGCATCAACGAGGTCCTGGACCTCCTTGGACGGCGCTCGCGTCAACATTGAGACGATGATGATCGTGAGGAACCCGATCGGCAAGCCGAAAAGTGCTGCCGAGATGTTCTTCACGCCCCACCAGTTGGCGATGCCTTGTGCGTGCTTGTCGAAAGCGCCGCACTTGGCGGCATCCGCGACGCACGCAGCCTTCAACTCGGCAAACTTGGCCGCCGCTTCGGGCTTGGCGCTGCTCAGCCAGCTCCACGTCTCGTAGAACGAGGGTGCAAAATAGCGTGTTCCAACGAGATAGTAGACGCATATGCCGAAGCCGAGGATCATACCCAGAACGGCACCGCTGGTGTTGGCGCGCTTCCACCAGACACCCAGAGCCAGTGCAGGGAAAATACCTGCAGCAGCCAGCGAGAAGGCCCACGCCACCATCGACAGAATGTCCGCAGGCTTTGTCGATGCCGTATACGCCGCGATGACAGCCACGACGAGCAGCAGAATGCGCGCGACGACGAGACGGGTCTTCGTCGAGGCGTTCGGGCTGATCATCTTGTAGTAGATGTCGTGCGAAAGCGCGTTTGCGATGGCCAGAAGGAGGCCGTCAGCCGTCGAAAGAGCCGCCGCGAGGCCACCGGCGGCAACCAGACCGGCAATCACATAGGGCATGCCCGCGATCTCAGGCGTCGAGAGCACGATCACGTCCGTGTTGATGCTGAGGTCTTGATACCGCAGAACGCCCGGATGATTGGCGAGCTTCTGGCACGCCGCGATGACATTCTGAGCGGTGTCGACGTTGGCGCCGCAGACCTTCACGAGACCGAGTTTTCCGTACGTGTACATCCACTGCGGCAACTCCATCAGCGACGTGCCCTTGTTCACCAGGCTGAACACCTCCAGCTTGGAGAACGCTGCGTAAGCAGGCGCCGTGAAGTAGAGAAGGAAAATGAAGAACAGTGACCATGCCACCGATGAGCGGGCCTCACGCACGGATGGAGTCGTGAAGTAGCGCATCAGGATATGTGGCAGAGAGGCCGTTCCCACCATGAGGCAGAAGATCAGCGCGAAGAAGTTGAGCGGATCGTAGTCGGTGAAGGGTTTGATGTGCGGCTTGGCGAAACTCACGTTGCCTGCCGCGTCCGTCACTGTTGCCGCCAAACCCTTTGCGGCAAGTTGCCCCTCCAGACTCGTGATCTCCTGGAGCGCCTGTCCGTAGGTCAGCTGCGGGACAGGAATGCCGTATTTCTTGGCAGAGAGGATGACGACCGGAAGCAGGTAGGCAACGATGAGGACGATGTATTGCGCAACCTGTGTCCACGTCACCGCTTTCATGCCCCCGAGCATCGAGCACAGCAGGATGCCAAAAAGACCTACGTAAACGGCAACGGCAAAGTTTATGTCGAGAAAGCGCGATGCGATGATGCCCGTCGCGTAGATCTGTGCCGTCACATAGGTGAAGGAGCATGAGATGAGAACGATAACGGCAAGCAGGCGCGCGAAGTTGCCGCCATAGCGGGCTGCGAAAAAGTCTGGAACCGTATAGGCGCCGAACTTGCGTAGAAACGGCGCGATCAGCACCGCCACGAGCACGTAGCCACCCGTCCAACCGAGCACGAAGGAGAGGCCGTCGTAACCGAGCAGGAACAGCGTGCCCGCCATGCCGACGAATGATGCGCCCGACATCCAGTCGGCGCCCGTCGCCATGCCGTTATAGAACGCCGGCACCGTGCGGCCAGCAACATAATATTCGCCAACCTCAGACGTGCGCGAGAGTATGCCGATCAGCGCATAGACCGCGATCGTCAGGAATACGAAACCATAGCCGATCCAGCGGTTGGGCACCCCCAACTGCTCCAGGACGGCAAGGATCGCGACGAACCCGAAGAAGCCACCGGTATAGATCGCGTAGATCTTGCCGAGGTTGGCAATGAAAGTATTGCCGCCCACGGCATATTCTTTTGCTTGAGCCATTTTCTCCCCCTGTTACTCGCTCACGCCTTCCTGGCGATCGATCGTGTCCTGACGCTTCGCGAAAATGAACAGCATGACCACGAAGGCGATCAGCGAGCCCTGCGCGGCCATGTAGAAGCCGAGTGGGAAGCCGAGGATGTTGATTGTGTTGAGATCGTTGACAAACCAATGAATGAAAAAGCTGAAAAAGGCCCACACGAACATCATGAGCCACATGAGCCGACTGGTGCGCGCCCAGTGCCGCTCTGCATTTACGGGTTGCATGGCGATTTCCTCCTTAGCAAGGCACAGCAGCCACTCCGCACCCCCGATGGCATCGGCCATTCTTTTTGTTTGAATTCGAAGTATTCTTTTGGAACAAACGCGGACGGCTGCCTGCACAATCTAAAATATTAATTGGAGTCAAATTTTACGAATAGCGGAATCTTCTCTGACCCAGCAGTTTTTTGGCGGACTTTATTATTTGTCTACAGAATATTCTACGTCAAACAATCTGCATAAGAGATTATCACTGCTGACACGACAATCACACATCGCGGACAATCCAATTGCAGGCCATATGGTTTGCATCGGAAGATCTTTTTCGGAATGGGACGGCATGGTAACAATTGCAAATCCTGGCGCCGTTGGTGTGCGGCTCGTTGCATGCCTCGCTTACTTCTCCCCAGAAGCACCGCCAGACTTTGTGGCGAGTCACGCCAACTGGCGCCGGGGCATTCTGATCCAATTCGGGCGCGGCGCCGCGGTTCTGCGCGCCGGCCATGTTGATGAATTTGTTCTGGTGGGCAGGAGGAAGTCGACTGGATAGGCCATGAAGCTCCGAGTGCTCGTTCCGCTCGCTATCGCCGCATGCGCAATTCCCGGTCTCGTCCTTGCAACCTGGATCGCCATCGATTTCGTCCGCAATGCGCCCGGAGATGCTGCTGCTGCGGAAAGAGTCAATCCGCTGCTCACCGCGACCTATCTACTAACCCTCATTGTCGGCATTGGCGTTTGGTTGCTGGCGCGGCGATATCTCCTTCAGCCGCTGGCCGATCTCGCTCGAGAGGCGCAGCGCATGGCGTTGACACCCACCGATCGGGACATCGAGGTGTCACGCGATGGCGCCGTGAAAGAGATCACCAAGACGGTCGCCAGCCTCGGCAGGGCGTTGCTCGCATCAAATGATGCAACGGAGTTGCGCGTGGCCAAGGCCGCGGGCCTGGCCGACGCGCAGAAGCGCCGGCTCGAAGCCATACTGCTCGACCTCACCGAAGGCGTTATCGTCTGCAGCAAGGATCATAGGATCATTCTTTACAACAAGGCCGCCCAGCACATCCTCGGGCTGCGCGAGATGACCGGTCTGGGGAGATCGCTGTTCGGAGTTCTGACCCGCGATCCCGTAATTCACACCCACGACATCATGCTGCGAAGTGAGGCCGCGCGTCTCACCGGTTCGCGACGGTTCATGGTTTCGACGGTCGACCACGGCACCCTCATAGAAACCCGCATGAGTCTCATCCACGAGGCGTCCGGCGAGCCGGCGGGCTACGTGCTTTCGTTCGAGGACGCAGGGCCGCAAATGGAAAGCCTGACAACGCGCGATACGCTGCTGCGGGAGGTGATGGTGGAATGGCGCCGCCCCATTGCCAATCTCTCCGCAGCGATCGAAACATTCTCCGAGGCCGAGAGCTTGACCGAGGAGGAACGCACCGGATTTGGAGAAATACTGCGTAAGGAAATCGCCTATTTGTCGGGGCGCTTCAATTCCGCGGCGCGCCGCATCGATCATCTCGATCTGGGGCATTGGGGCACCGCCGATGTCTATTCGATTGATCTTTTCCGGGCCGTCGAGAGATCGCTGGCCACCGATCCAGGCATGCATGTCAGTTTGGTCGGACTGCCGATGTGGATCAACGCCGACAGTCATGCGTTGAGCCTCGTTCTCACCCATTTGATCCGCCGGCTCGTAGCCGATACCGGGACCAGCTCGATAGATCTGGGCATGGTGCGCTCCGATGCCCTTGCATATGTCGAGATAAGCTGGGCCGGCACGCCGATATCGACCAGCGTGCTCGATACCTGGCTGGACGAACCCTTGGTGGGAGCGGTCGCAAGCCGCTCGGCGCGCCAAATTATCGAGCGTCACGGCGGCGAAGCGTGGAGCAAGCATGCCGGTGATGGAATGGCGGTGCTGCGCGTACCGTTGCGGCATTGTGAACGCCGCCAAGAACTCACCATCTCCGAAGCGAGCGCGCCGCGGCCGGAGTACTACGATTTCGACCTCTTTCGCGATGCGCCGTCCACCCTCTTCGATGCGCGGTTGAAAGAACTCCGATACGTCGTGTTCGATACCGAGACCACGGGACTTCAACCGAGCCAGGGAGACGAGTTGTTGTCGATTGGAGCCGTACAGGTACTCAATGGTAGAATTCTGACGGGCGAAACGTTCGAGCGCCTGATAAACCCTGAAAGGGATATCCCGCCGCTCAGCATCCGCTTCCACGGCATTACTCCCGCAATGGTCGAGGGGAAGCCGCCGGCGCGTATCGTGTTGCCGCAGTTCCGCTCGTTCGTGGGCGATGCCGTCCTCATTGCCTACAACATCGCCTTCGACATGATGTTCCTGCACAAGCGGGAGGCGGAGGCAGGCGTCGCTTTCGACAATCCCGTTCTCGACGCGCTGCTGCTTGCAATACACGTCTTTCCCGATCATCCCGATCCCTCGCTCACGTCGATGGCGAATTTTCTCGGGATCGAGGTCGAGGGTCGGCACACGGCCCTGGGCGATGCGATGATGACGGCAGGCGTATGGGTGCGTCTCATCGAAGGCCTCGAGAAGAACGGGATTACGACATTCGGCGAGGCCGTCGCTATTTCCAACCGCATGCTGCAGGAGCGCCGGCTTAATGAAAAATTTTGATGTGCGATTCGTCTACGTGCCATTTCTGCTTCGAGTTCGACACACCACACAGAAGCCGATGAGTGATACACCTCAACGCAATTCACAACCGACGTGCGGATGAAACCGAGGACGACGATGAAGCCAGCCTTTCCGGCAACGCCTCTTATAGCGCTGGATGCAATAGCCATCGATTTGGAGACGACCGCGCTCGAGGGGCGCAGCGCGCGCATCGTGCAGATCGGAGCGGTGCTCCTGAACTGCGGTACGCCGGACCCGAAACACGCTTTGAACCAGCTTGTCGACCCCGGGATGCCCATTCCGGATGCCGCGAGCCGCGTTCATGGCGTCACTGACGCAGATATTAGCGGAGCGCCGGGCATCGAAAGTGTGATTTCGGATATCGAGTCATTCATCGGTCACCGCGTTGTGATTGGCCATAACATCGCCTACGATCTCGCCGTTCTGCGGAGCGAGTACGAGCGACTCGGCCGGCGGCTTCCTCCACTCGTAACGTTGGACGTGCGTGTTCTCGCGCGGCTCGTCACACCGACGCTTGCTCACGATGGGTTGCCTCAGTTGTGTGAGTGGCTCGATCTCAAATGCCCGTCGCTGCGCTCTGCTTCTGGCGATGCATTGGCGACAGCACGCGTTTATGCAGCGTTGGTGCCGAAGCTGAAGGAGCGCGGCATCAGAACGATCGCCGAAGCCGTTGCGGCGTGTGCCGCGCTTGAACCTGAATCGCTGACCGTCGATTTAAACGATGGGCGGACGATGACGCTGCATGCCGATCAGGTACAGCAGGTCATCACGCAGGTCGACAGCTATCCTTATCGCCACCGGGTCGAAGAATTGATGTCCCGCCCCCCGCTCGTCGTCGGTGGACATGAGGATCTCGGGAATGTCCTGCAAACCATTCTGTCCGCCGGCACCAGTTCGACGTTCGTAAGATGCGGTCCTGCCGGCATGGGAATCGTGACGGAGCGCGACATGCTTCGCGCGATTGCCGAAAATGGTGCCGCAGCCCTCTCAATGCCCGTGTCGCAGTTCGCAAGCCGACCGCTGATTACAGTCAACCATGACGAGTTTCTCTACCGCGCATTGGCGCGCATCACGCGTCTTGGCATCCGCCACCTCGCGGTGACCGACGACTCCGGCCAGGTCGTCGGCGCTTTGACTCCTAAGAGCCTGTTGCGCCAGCGCGCAAGCGCCGCGCTCGTGCTCGGCGAGGACATCGATGGCGCGGCCAGCGGGGCAGAGCTCGGGGCGGCGTTTGCCCGTCTTGCCAAAGTCGCTGATGCACTGCGCGCGGAGGACGTCGAGCCCAGACGTATATCGGCGGTCATAAGTGCCGAGATTGCCGCCGCGACACGCAGGGCAAGCGAGCTGGCAGAAATGAGCATGGCCGCTGACGGATGGGGCCCGCCTCCGGCACCCTATGCCGTATTCGTTATGGGCTCGGTGGGACGCGGGGAAAGTCTGCTGGCGGCAGACCAGGACAACGCCATCGTCTATGAAACGGGCGAGCCCGGCGGATCGCAGGACCGCTGGTTCGAGGAACTCGGCATGCGGCTCGCAAGAACCCTGGACGACGCCGGCATCCCCTACTGCAAGGGCGGGATCATGGCGAAGAATGCGCAATGGCGCCATTCAGTCGCCGGTTGGAAGTCTGTCATAGACGGATGGGTTCGCAAGCAGACGCCTCAGGATCTGCTCAACGTTGATATTTTTTTCGACGGGCTCGCAGTTCACGGCGACCGCAGACTTGCCGATGAAATTCGCGACTATGCCATCGAAGTCGGCAGCCGGTCCCGAGACTTCATTTCACTGCTGACGGAGCTAGCCCGCCAGTGGTCGCCGCCTTTGACGCTACTCGGCGGCATTCGCATGGATGAAAATGGACGTGTCGATCTGAAGAAAGGTGGGCTGATGCCGATCTTCACGGCCGCCCGTGTGATCGCCATCAAGCACGGCGCGCGCGAGCGCGATACACCGAATCGGATCGCCATACTCAGGCGGGAGGGTAAGGCTTCAGCCGCGGACATCCAACGCGTGGAGAAGGCGCACCAGATACTGCTGGGCGCAATTCTTACCCAGCAGCTCCGCGACACTGCGAGCGGTGTCGCACTGTCGCCGCGTGTGGCGCTTAACGATATGGATGGCGTCGAGAAGTCGGCGTTGAAGCAGGCCATAGGCGATGTGAAGATCGCAATCGATCTTGTGTCAGAAGGACGGTTTTGAACCGATCCGATACCGACTGTTTGGGTAATAGTTCCTTGCGGCGCGAACTGCAGGGACCCGAGCAGCCGGTTTCCCTCGCCGCCATCGCGGTCTCTGCATCATTTGTCCTCAGCCCAGATCGAGCGCCGATGCAATTTAATTAACCGGGCGATGCCGCTGCGGGAGAATTTGTCCGTCCTGAGACATAGGTGACGTTTCGTTCCGGGGACGTCACCCATGTGTCCGGTAGGGGATATGGACATTGAAACGATGGAGCGGGCGATGGGAATCGAACCCACGACATACAGCTTGGGAAGCTGTCGTTCTACCACTGAACTACGCCCGCGAACGCGCCTCATCTAACACAGGCAAGGCCGCGCGAAAAGCTGGTTTGCGCTACGACAGGGCGTGGCAACCGCCCGATGTTCCGATCCCAGCCTTATCGGCCAAATTCTGTCATCCACGCGCTCGCCCGCCCGGGCAATCCCGCCCAAGGAATGCGGCTGTGGCGCGGCGGGCATCCGGACTGCGCGGCAGCTTTCCAAAGCTTTGGGGAGGGGAACACGCCCGCCCATCTGACTTGCGTAACGTCGCACTGCCGTGGAACGTATCAGGTTGCGTTGCTAGGCAACGGCCGGGACTGACAAGAACAGGTTGACGACATGAACATACCGACACGTTCGGGCGCGATGACGGCGGCGACAGATGAAGCGAGCGCCAAGTTCACCGATCCGGATCGCACGCTTGGCGGAGAACCGCGGGCGTCAGTGGAGTTGAAACGACTCGACACACTCTGGATCAATACGGGCTCGCTCTGCAACATCACGTGTGCCAACTGCTATATCGAATCGAGCCCGACGAACGACCGCCTCGCCTATATCAGCGCCGCAGAGGCGCACGCGTTCTACGTCGAGGCACAGGCCGCCGGTGCTCGCGAAATCGGCTTCACGGGTGGCGAGCCGTTCCTCAACCCAGAATTCGCGGCGATGCTGGAGGATGCGCTGGCGATGGGCTTCGACGCCCTGGTCTTGACGAATGCGATGCAGCCGATGCTGCGCACGAACGTCAAGGCACGGCTTCTCGATATCAACACGCGTTCCCGCGAGCGGCTCACGTTGCGCGTCAGCCTCGACCATTATTCGCAGGCCCTGCACGAGGCAGAGCGGGGCGAGCGCACATGGAACAAGACGCTTGAGGGTATCGACTGGCTCGTCGCCAACAGCTTCCGTATCACGATTGCCGGACGCACCTGTTGGGGCGAGACCGAGCAGGAGGCGCGCGTCGGCTATGCCGCGCTCTATCGCGCGCGGAACTGGCCAATCGACGCTGCTGATCCAATGCAGACGGTGCTGTTCCCTGAAATGGACGGCCTCCACGATGTGCCGGAAATCACGGTCGGATGCTGGTCGATCCTGGGCAAGTCGCCCGATGCCATGATGTGCGCCACCTCGCGCATGGTCGTGAAGCGCAGTGGCGCAGAGCGCCCCACCGTGCTTCCCTGCACATTGCTCCCTTATGAGCCGGCGTTCGAGATGGGCCCGACCCTCGACGAAGCGCGACGTGCGGATGGCGGCATGTTCTCCGACGGGGCTGTCAAGCTCTGCCACCCCCATTGCGCGAAGTTCTGCGTGATCGGCGGTGGAAGCTGCTCCCAGACCTTGGTTTAGCTGAAGGTGCAGCGGTTCAGCCAGAGCACGTCATGTTGTGATTGAACCACGTCTGGCCATTGCGGAGCACGACTGCACACCACTCGACCGATCAGTCTCTGATTCCGCGAGGGCTGGAAACCACGTACCGCTGAAGCGCCGAGCCTCGACAACGAAAAACCCCGCCGATTCCGGTCGGCGAGGTCTTCGTTCGAACGCGGCGGCGTACCGCGAATTGTTTATTTCCGCACGGCGTCGCGGATTTCCATAAGCAGCTTCTCCTGAAGCGTCGGCTCGGGCGGTGGGGCAGCCGCCTTTTCCTTCTCGAACCGCTTCTTGACCTCGTTGATGGCTTTCACCAGCAGAAAGACCGCCCAAGCGACAATCAAGAAACTGATGACGTTATTGAGGAATGAGCCGATGTTGATGCTCACCGCGTCCTTGCCTGCCTGGGCTGCCTTGAGCGGGATCTTGATATCTGAGAAATCAACCCCACCCAGCGCCATCCCGATCGGCGGCATGATGACATCCTCGACAAGCGATTTCACGATCGTACCGAAAGCACCGCCGATGATGATACCGACAGCCATGTCGATCATGTTGCCCTTGACCGCGAATTCTCTGAATTCCTGTAGCATACCCATGCTTCGATCCTTCCCTCGTGCCGAATGACGGATTGCGTTTCTGACTGTACTTGATCTCGTCCAGGTTCGTTGAGGATGCCCCTGTCGTGTTTCGGTCCACGGGTCTGGCCGCAAGCCGTTCACTTTTCGATTCACCGTGCAGATACGACACTATTTAAAGTTCCTTCGACCAGCAATCGGAGTGCAGTGCTTTTTCCAGTGCTCACCGTTACAGGTGATTTTCCGTTCCTTATTCGGCCGCGCCATTCGCTCTAAGCCAAAGCGCAAAAGGCAACCGTAGGCCGCGGCCTGCGGCGCTGTGGCATGCCCTGGATTTTTTCAGCTTTTTCTTCACCCGTGTGCCAAGTATGTTGATCCGCAACGGCGTGCCGCGCCCTACGGCTACAGATATGCGCCTTCCTGGCGTACCGGTTCCGGCACGCCCGCAACCGTTCAGGAATTCAGAGCGTGCATGATTGACGGCTGGGTCATTGTCGGCGTGGCATTGCTCTATCTGGGCGGGCTTTTCACGCTGGCTTGGATCGGTGACCGGACGCTGCGGCTGGCCGGGGCGCATTCCGGCCGACCCTATATCTACGCGCTCTCCCTGGCGGTCTACTGCACCTCTTGGACCTTTTTCGGCAGCGTCGGTCTCGCCGCGACGACGGGATATGATTTCATCCCCGTCTACCTCGGGCCGATCCTCATGTTCACCCTCGGCCATCGGCTCCTTCTCCGCGTCGTCAGAATCGCCAAAAGCCAGAACGTCACCTCCGTGGCCGACTTCATTGCCGCCCGATACGGCAAGAGCCAGCCGGTCGCGGCGATCGTCACGCTCGTCGCTATCGTCGGCTGCCTGCCCTACATAGCGCTGCAACTGAAAGCCATCAGCATCTCGATCGAGACGGTGCTCGGTGCCGACGCACTTTCGGCGATCGACGTCCCCCGGGTCGCATTCATCGACACGCCCCTCGTCATCACACTCGCCTTGGCAGCATTCGCCATTCTGTTCGGCACGCGCCATACTGATGCCACCGAGCACCAGGACGGCCTCATGCTGGCCATCGCAGCCGAATCGGTCGTCAAGCTCATTGCGTTCTTGGCGGTCGGTCTGTTCGTCGTATTCCAGGTGCTCGATGGTCCGACCCGGTTCCTGGACCTCGCCGCGGCGACGCCGATCGTCTCCAACACGTTCGGCCAGGGGTTCAATGGCGGAATGTGGCTGACCGTGACGCTGCTGAGCTTTTTCGCGGTGCTTCTGCTGCCGCGCCAGTTTCACGTGGCGGTCGTGGAAAATAATTCCGAGACGGAAGTACGTCGCGCGGCATGGCTCTTCCCGCTTTATCTCCTGCTCATCAATCTGTTCGTAATTCCGATCGCGGCCGCCGGCATGATGACGCTGCAAGGCGCCGAAGATCCCGATTTCTTCATGCTGAGCCTGCCTATCTCGGTTGACAGCAAGGCAATGACACTGGTTGCATTCGTCGGCGGCCTCTCGGCCGCGACGGCGATGGTGATCGTTGAATCGGTCGCGCTTGCAATCATGGTTTGCAACGGTCTGGTCGTGCCGTTGCTGCTGCGTGAGCGCGATGACCGCTCGGCGCACGAGGACATCGCCGGCTCGCTGCTTCTCATTCGCCGCATCGCCATCGCAGCTCTTCTCCTGCTCGGTTACCTCGTCTACCAGACTGTCGGACGGTCGGCCGGCCTTGCCGCCATCGGTCTCATCTCCTTCGCAGCGATTGCACAATTCGCGCCGGCCTTCTTTTTCGGCCTGATTTGGCGCAAGGGTACCGCGCGTGGCGCCATCGCGGGCCTGCTCGCCGGAACCGCGATCTGGGCCTACACGCTGGTCCTGCCATGGTTCGCCAAGTCAGGCTGGTTGCCGATGTCGATCGTGCACAACGGCCCCTTCGGCATCAGCCTGTTGCGGCCGCAGATGCTGTTTTATCTGCAGTTCGAGCCACTGACCCACGGTGTGTTGTGGAGTCTGGCCGCCAACGTACTGACCTATCTCACCGTCTCGTTGTTGCGGGCGCCGGAGCCGATCGAGCGGATTCAGGCGCAGTTCTTCATCCACGACGACCCGCCCCGCCCCGGCACCAGCGCGTCGACCTTCCGCTTGTGGCGCTCCAATGTGACGATGGGGGACCTGGAGCAGACGGTGGGCCGCTACGTCGGCACGGACAGGGCAGCACGCTCGTTCGGCGAATACATCACCAATAGAAATCTCGCATCGGCGCGCGATGCGGAAGCCGATATATCCGCTGTCCGCTTCTCGGAGCACCTGCTGTCCAGCACGATCGGATCGGCATCGGCGCGGCTGGTTTTGTCGCTGCTGTTGAAACGCGGCAGCATGTCAAGCCAATCTGCGATGAAGCTTCTCGACGACGCAACAGAAGCGCTGCAGTACAATCGCGACCTGCTGCAATCGGCACTCGACCAGGTGCGGCACGGACTTTCGGTCTTCGACAAGGACATGCGGCTTATCTGTTGGAACCGGCAGTTCCGCGATCTCCTTGAACTACCCCCGGAGATAGGCCGTGTCGGTGCACCACTCGACAAGATCCTGCGGGTGCTCGCGGAGCGCGGCGACTTCGGCACCGGCGACATCGACCAGCTCGTCGAAAGCCGACTCTACCGGCTGGCCGTTCGCAAGGAGACGTTCCAGGAGCGAATATTGTCGGGCCGGCGTCACATCGAGATCCGTACGAGCTCGATGCCACAGGGCGGGATCGTGACCACCTTCTCCGACATCACCGATCGCGTGGCGGCTGCCAATGCGCTGGCACGCGCCAACGAGACGCTGGAACGGCGCGTCAGGGAGCGGACCGCAGAGCTCATGGAGGTCAATGCCGCGCTTGCCATCGCCAAGTCCAAGGCGGACGAGGCCAATCTCGACAAGACGCGTTTTCTCGCCGCAGCCAGTCACGACATCTTACAGCCGCTCAACGCCGCCCGGCTTTATGCAACGAGCCTGTGCGAGCGTAAGTTGCCCGATTCCGAGCACCAACTCGCTACGAATGTCGACGCCTCCCTCTCGGCGGTCGAGGAGATTTTTTCTGCACTGATCGAGATCTCGCGCATCGATGCGGGACGGATGGAGCCCGACATCAAGGAGTTTCCGCTGGCCGACATCTTCGCGCAGTTGCTCGTCGAGTTCGAACCGATGGCGCGCGAGAAGGGCTTGACGCTGAAAGCATTGCCGACATCGCTGTGCATTCGGTCCGACAGGAGGCTCCTGAGACGCGTATTGCAGAATTTCGTGGCCAACGCGATCAAGTATACGCGGACGGGCACGGTGCGGCTCGGCGCGCGGCCGAGGGGCGATTCGGTCGAAGTACTGGTATTGGACACCGGTCCAGGCATTCCCGAGGACAAGCAGAGCGTCATCTTCAAGGAGTTCCAGCGGCTGGAAGGACCCGGCTCGAACGTGCGCGGACTGGGCCTCGGTCTTTCGATCGTGGAGCGCATCTGCCGCATTCTCAACCATCCGATCAAACTCAAATCCGTGCCACGACGCGGTTCTGCCTTCTCTGTGACAGTGCCACGCGCCGAGACACGGAAGCTGGCGGCGACCGAGCCCGCGCCACAACCGCGCCCAACCGGACTGGCGGGCATCGCAGTGTTGTGCATCGACAATGAACCGGCGGTGCTATCGGGAATGGAAGCGCTGCTCTCGGGCTGGGGATGTTCTGTGCGGACCGCGCCAAGCAGCCAGACTGCACTGGCCGTGCTATCGGAGTTGCGTTTCGAACCCGACATTCTGCTCGCCGACTATCATCTCGACAGCGGGACAGGCGTCGACGCAGTGCTGCGCATTCGCAAGGCCTTGGAGCGAGCGGTGCCCGCAGTCATCATCACCGCCGACCATTCGCTGGAAGTGCAGCGCGAAGTGAAATCGCACGAGCTTTCGATGTTGCGTAAGCCACTGAAAGCCGCCGCGCTTCGCGCCATCCTGAACCAACTCTCGATCAAACGGCAGGCTGCGGCAGAATGAGGCCGTGCTGGCACGTGGGCCGGCTCGTCGGATGCGCGGCACGACAAGAGCGAGGCCCCGTCACCAGCCGACCGTCAACGCGCCTCAATTGCCGATCTTCTGCCAGGACGTATTATCGATGCGATTGACGGCGATCACCGCCTGGGTTCGGCTGTCAACGCCAAGTTTCTGCAGAATAGCGGACACGTGCGCTTTGATAGTCGCCTCCGACACGCCCAGCTTGTAGGCGATCTGCTTGTTGAGCAGGCCCTCGCCCAGCATCATGAGCACGCGCACCTGCTGTGGCGTCAACGAAGATAGCCGCGCAATGAGGTCTCCGGTTTCCTCGTCGCCGACATTGGACAGATCGACATCGGGCGGCGACCAGACGTTGCCGTCGAGCACGCTGCGCACGGCCGTGCGAATCTGCTCCACCGGCTGCGACTTGGGAACGAACCCGGAGGCACCGCAGTCCATGCAGCGGCGGATGGTGACGGGATCGTCATTGGCCGAAACGATCACCACCGGGATCTCGGGATGCTGGCCGCGCAGGAACATAAGGCCGGAAATGCCCTGCACGCCGGGCATTGTCAGATCCAGAAGAATGAGATCGACCTCAAAGCCGGCCGAAAGCCTCTCCGTCAGCTCGTCGAGCGATCCTGCCTCGACGATCTCTGAGCTTTCCAGCGAAGCAGACAGGGCCTGATTGAGTGCACCGCGGAATAACGGATGATCGTCCACGATCACGATCCGGTAGGACAACATTCCACCTCCTGGTGACCACCCCGCCGTCAATCGCACCAAGATCCGTCGGAGATCGAGCTATCTCATGCATAGCGCCCGCGGGCCGTCAGGTGACAACCCCCGCATGACTTGCGGCGCTGCGTCGCAGTTCTGACACAGATGCAAATTTAAGCAAGGGATAGTGTGAGCTTTCAAGTCGGGAATCCCCGTCCCGGACGTGTTAGGTTTACTGGCCGCTGGCGTCGCGGTCAGCACTGCGACCTCCCGCGCCAGGTGGCCGGCTGGTATGCCAGTCCGCTCCGATGCGTCGCCAACCGACGTCCAACCCTAGCCGAGCCAACCAGGAGCCAAGATGATCGAGCGGAAAGAGCGAAAGCCCTACTGGCGGCACACCAAGATGCAGATGCTTGCGAGCCTCGTGCCGTTCCTGCTCGCGATCATTCTCTTGCCGCTCTACAGCGAGCCGCTCAACTCGGAACGCTTCCTGGGCTTCCCGATCGGCTACATGATTACCGCGCACGGCATTTTTGTCATCGCTCTGGCGACGGTCGCAAGCTTCGTTAACCGCCAGGATGCCATCGACCACTGGCATGGAGCGCACGAGGACACCTGACGCCTACGGCACGCCCCGCTCGAGCCTGTTCGTCCAGCCCGTTTCCTCGCTGCCTTGAGCGATGTTTGTCGTTGACTGGTGTGCGGAACAAAAAAATTGCCTCCACCCTCCCATTGCCGCCAGCACTGTGTGCTGCGCAACGCCGCTGAGACAGACCATTCGAGACCGACATGACGTTCACACACCGGACACGCTTCGTAAATCCGCGCCTTGGTACATACTTCGGCATTTTTTCCAGTACCTTAGCCGCCGTGTTCTTCATGGCGGCGATCCTTGAGCAGCTTGGCATCTCGGACAGGATCCTGCGGTGGCTAATGCTGCTCGGCCCGATCGCACTGTACGGCGCCATCGGGCTCGCATCGGCGACCCGCCTGCCGCTCGACTATTTCGCAGCCGGAAGGCGCGTACCGGCCGTCTTCACGGGACTGGCACTTGCCATATCGGCATTGGGCGCGACAGGACTCGTAACGCTCACTGGAGTGTTCTTCGTCAGCGGGTTCGATGGACTTGCGATTACCATCGGCGGGCTTGCCGGGTTCGTCGTCATGGCGGTCCTGCTCGCACCGTTCCTGCGCAAGTTCGGCGCCTATACCGTGCCCACCTATCTGGGGCGGCGCTTCGAAAGCCGTCTGCTGAGACTGCTTGCGGCCGCCTTCCTCGCCGTACCGATGCTACTGCTGATCGCGGCGGAACTTCACATTGCCGGTAGTGTTGCCGCATGGATGTCGGGCGTTCCTGCTGCCTCGTTGGTGCCCTTGTTCGCCCTGATCGTGATGGCAATGCTGATACCGGGCGGGATGCGGTCGCTGTCCTGGTCGAACGCCGCGCAGGCCATCACGGTTATCCTGGCGTTCCTCGTGCCGGTGGCGCTCGTCGCCGTGCTGGTGACGAAGTTGCCGATCCCCCAGCTCAGCTACGGACCTATCGTGCGCAGCCTCATAAAGGAGGAAGCCGCCCTCTCCCTGCCGGCCGTCACCGCCACACCATTCAGCTTCGTCTTGCCGGGCGAAGGTTTTGCGACGATCGCCAAGCGGTTCGCCACCCCGTTCGGCGCCATCGGCCCAGCGGCGTTCGTTGTGACCATGTTGACCGTGATGGCCGGCATCGCATCGGCACCCTGGCTCCTGCCACGCGTATCCGCAACGCCTGGCGTGCACGAAGCACGCAAGTCGCTCAGCTGGGCGACCTTCATTTTCGGCGTACTGGTGCTAACAATGACCTCTGTCGCAGCGTTCATGCGAGCCCCGGTCATGGATCTTGCGCTGGCGAGCGATCCCGGTCAGCTACCCGACTGGCTTCAGCAGTTGAAGGCGGCCGGCCTCGTCGAGACGACGACCACAGCGACACGCATCGCCGTCGAATCGGTGGCGTTCAACCGTGACGGTGTGTTTCTCGCCCTGCCGATCGCAACCGGATTGCCATCCGCCTTCGTGTACCTCGCGGCCGCCTCGGCCATCGCTGCGGCGCTGGCCGGCATCGGCGCCGCCGGCGTGGCGCTCGGCAACCTGCTGGCTGAGGACGTGCTCAATGGCCTGTCGTGGGACCCGCCAAGCGATACGGCGCGGCTCATCCTTGCACGAGGCATGCTGGCCGCGGCGATCGGAGCCGGGGCGGCTCTCGCCATTGCCGCGCCGACCGATCCGCTGGCGCTGCTGCTGTGGGCCATCACCATCACGGGAGCGACCGCGTTCCCGGTCCTGATTCTGTCGATCTGGTGGAAGCGGATCAACAGTTTCGGCGCTCTTGCGGGTATGGCCTCGGGTTTCGTGATCTCGTCTGGGGCAATCATCGGAGGGGAAGCGGGTATCCTCGGCACTGCCGGGACCGTTGCTGCCGCGGTGGCTTTGCCCGTTGGGACCATCGCTGCGATGCTCGTATCGGTCTTGACGCCGCCACCGAGCCGTCATGCCTTGGAACTCGTGCGCGACATCCGCGTGCCTGGCGGCGAGATCCTCTATGATCGCGAGATGCAGCGGTTGCGTCTGAAACAGCGGCGCAGCAGCACGGCGTAACCGCGCTGCATCAATCCGTCGCCTCGGTCGGGAATGACCCGTGTGCGAGCAACAACAGACACGGGCGTCCGCGCGCCACGATCACGACATCAGCCGGCGCGGTGCCCGATGAAATGCAACGCCACCTCGCGGATGTGCGGGTGCGCGCGATGCTCGACAAGGTAGATCCCCTGCCATGTCCCAAGCCGCATGCGCCCACCCAGAACGGGCACGGTGAGCGTGACTGGCATCACCATCGCCTTGATGTGAGCAGGCATGTCGTCCGGCCCTTCGCTGTCGTGGCGATAATGCGATCCTTCCGGTGCCAGTTTCCGCAAAGCGTCAACAAGATCGCGCTGGACGTCGGGATCGGCATTCTCCTGGATCAGGAGCGATGCAGAGGTGTGGCGGATGAACAGATGGACAATGCCGTCGCGCGCACCGATCTCGCCAAGCCATCGAGCAACCTGCGCGGTGACGTCGGTGCAGCCCGGCCCATGCGTCGCAACGCACAACTCGCTCGCAACCTGGGACAGCCATCCGTCTCCGCGGTCGCGGACTTCAATTGTTCCCTCGCGCCGCTGCCCACCGGTTGGCCCACGCGTGCTCATCCTTGCTCCTGCTTGGTCTCGGTGTTGCGCATGCCTGCGCTCGACTGTCGTTTGCAGGCGTCCCTCATAGCGGCACGCCTCCGTCGTGCTTTTCCTCTTCCTCCAGCTTTTTCAAGCGATCACGGAATTTCTTCAGCATACCCTCGAGATAGTCGAACGCCTGATCGACATCCTTCTCCGAAGGCAGCTTGAAACCTTCCTTGGGCGAACCCTGCGGGCTGTCTTGCGGCGGGTTGGCACCATCCGCAGGCTTGTCGGGGTTGAGGCCCATGACGTCCTCAAGCCGCCTGTTTTCCTCTTTGAGCTCGCGGTTCTGTTCCTCGAGGCGGGCGATCTTCTCCTGCAGCATTTTCTGGTCGTCGGGCATCGCCCTGCAGGCCCACGTGCCTTCCTTGCCCGAGCACATGGCCATCGCGCCGGTCTGCGTGTCTAGACGGATGAACCCGCCGTCGGTCGGGGTCATGGTGAAGCGACCCGGCACGTCCTCGGCTGCGGCGGTCACGGGCGACAGCCCCACGCTGGTAACGGTAACGGCAACGGCGGCGGCAATGACAGGGTGCAACAGTCGCGACATCGCGTTCCTCCTCGTGATCAATTCGGGCCTGCCGCGGCGTCTACAGCGGCGCCCATGCTGGCAGATTGGCTATCCTGGCAACACCTTCGGGCGCCAATCAGGACGAATCACTATCGCAAAACCGCGAACATCCCGGCGGACCGCGACCCTCAACTCAAAAAATGGTCGCCGCTCGACACCACGACAAGCCCCATTTTCCGGCAAATTTTCCAACCTGTCGGCGTGGTCGCGCACACTTAACCGAACGTTTACTGCCCGCTGCCAGCTTCACCAACAGTGGTTCTAACTCATGTCGCGTCCGAACCGGCGTTTGATCCTGACACGGCAAGTGAGCCGGACGGAGTTGAACCGTCCCACCTCCCCAGCGGAGCCACCTGCCCAGGACTCCTGAAGCAAGTGGAAACGGGGAACAGAATGTCGACGCAATTCGAGGGCGGCGCAGGCGACGACGTAATCGAGCGCGAGACCGGGCAAAGCGACAACGTGTCCCAATGCCAGACCGACGACTTGCGCAGACTTCTCGAACGAATTGCCGATCAACTGAACACCACCGACCAGCGCCAGGCGGCGACACTTGCCCAGATGCTGGCCGGCGTGGAAGTCCACCACCACAAGACTGAACGACCGCAGGAGTACCAGCCGGCCTTGGATCGTATCAAGGATGGCGTGTCCGTGCGCACGGACCGGATCGCCGACTTGCCCGGCTCTCCGAGCGACCAGTGGCGCGCTGCTGCTGATGAGCCGACCCAGCCAGCCGAGCCCGCCGCCGAACCCGCCCATGCCATCGACCCCGTGCTGGCAAACGACGAAGCCGCCTGGGATCAACGGGCCGCCGATGCGCTCGCCGCCCACTACGAGCAGGAGTTCGGCACCATCGCCGCAGACATCGACGATGACGCCGTCGATACCGATGACAGCCGCATGCAAACGTTTGCCGCCGTTGAAATGCCGCAACCCGAAAGAGGCAGTGAATTGCCGCGCGATGTTCGCGCTTTCCTGCTCGACAACGAGCGCAACTGGCTGGAAGAACACTTTATCGACCTTGCCCGTAAGGTTGAGGACACGCTGGCGCAACGCTCGTCCGATACAGCCCTGTCGGGTCTCGGCGAACGCTTCGACCGGCTTGAGCAGCGCTTTGGTTCGGCCATGCACGAGGTCGCAACCCGATCCGATATGGAGGCACTCCATGGGCTTGAGGCCCACATCTCCGACCTCGCCCATCAATTCGACGAAACGCACAACCAGCTCAGTCGCCTCGACAACATCGAGCATTCGCTGGCAGCCGTTATCGATCGGTTGACCGATCCGCGCTTTGAAAACGCGCTCGAAAGGTCAGGAGCCGAGGAAACGGATCTCGAGCACCTTGTTTCTGCTGCGGTGGAACAGATCGCCCAACGCCTGCACGCCACACAGGCACCAACTCCTGACCTGCACGGCTTCGCAGAGGACATTGCCGCTACGACAGCCGAGCTCGTCGCCTCGCGCATTTCTGACAACACACCGGTACGCGGCGAAGACTCCACATCCAATGTCGACGCGATTCGGCATCTGCTCGATCAGTTCATCAATGAGCGGCGCGAAGGTGAAGAACAGACTGCGGTCGTGCTCGACACAATGCAACGAGCCCTGATCCGTGTGCTCGACCGTGTCGATGCACTCGAAAGCTCGCATTCGAGATCCACCGCGGACTACGGCCGTTACACCGCCGAACCCATCGGCGCTCGGCCGCTCGACAGCACGGCGATGGCGCAGGGCGCTTCAAAGGGTCCGGATGCCACGCAGGCCGCCGACTATAGCCCACCTGAGCGCGAGACTGCCGCGCAACGCTCGGTTGAATCAACACCGCCCGTCGCGAAAAACCACCAGCCGCTGCATCAGCCGAGTTCGCCTGCTTCGATCGAGCGACTGCGCCAGGAATTCATAGCCGACGCCCGCCGCGCCAAGGAGAAGGCGGCGAACGCACCCGTGGCGCCTCCTGTATATGCTGGTGCGACAGCGCCGCGCGTTGAGGTTAGCGAATCACGCGGCAACAGTGTGAAGCTCGAGCCGCGCGCCGAGCCGGTGACGGCGGCTGCCAAGGACGGCACTGGTATCGTCAGCCGGTTCCGCACACCGTCCCGCAAGCTCCTGGTGGGCGCCATTGTACTGATGATCGCCCTGCCCGGCGTGCTGCTACTTCTCAAGAAGGGGCAGGCAACAGCTCCCACCCCCGTCGCCATCGAACGCAGCCAGGCGCCCGGTGACCGGTCGATCGCCCCGATAAGCCCGACCAAGCAGACCAACGCGGCAGCTCCGCTCGAATCCGATCCCGCCGTGCGAATGCCAAGGGCCGAGACGCCCGATGCCCAGGCCAAGGCCCAGGACAGCACGCCGACCGGATCGCCGAGCATGCCGCCGAAGCTCCCGGCTGCGGAGCGGCCCGCCACCGGAAGCGGAGCCACACCGGAAAACAAGGATGACCTCTACCGCTCGTACCCGAGAACCCAGTCGCAGGGATTGGATCAGGACATTGAGGTTCCCGCCAACCTCGATGAGCTGCGCGATTCGCGCCTTCCGTCAGACTCGCTTGACATCGCCACACCGCCCGCCGGCATCACCCTTGCCACGCCACGTAGGGCTCCGTCTCTGGCGCAGTTCGAACGCTTGAGCGAGCGGAATGCCACAGCGCAACTGTCCAGCCAGCTCGGTGAGGCCCAGTTTAACGCCGTTCCGGCCGCATTGATCCCTGAATTCATGAACGGCGAGGCAAAGAGCAACACAGCACCCGCCGCGCCCAGTTTCCAGGCCTCCATCAGCGATTCTCACCGTCAGCCTCTGGATCTCCCGCCAGCCCTGGTCGGGCCGCTGTCGCTACGCATGGCAGCAGCCAGCGGCAACCCGTCCGCCGAATTTGCCGTTGCGGTCCGTTTCGCCGACGGAACCGGCATCGAGCAGAACCTGGAGGAAGCCGTGCGCTGGTATCAGCGATCGGCGTCGCACGGATTTGCCCAGTCTCAATATCGCTTAGCCACCCTTTATGAGCGCGGTCTCGGCGTGAAGCAGGACAATGCCCGCGCCAAGATCTGGTATCAGCGAGCAGCTGAGAACGGCAACGTCAAAGCGATGCACAACCTGGCGGTGCTGAGTGCGGGTCGCACCGCGAAGGTGCCCGACTACAAAACCGCAGCGCAATGGTTCAAGACCGCCGCCGAGCACGGCCTGGCCGACAGTCAGTTCAATCTGGCCGTGCTGCACGAGAGCGGCCTCGGGGTGGAGCAGGATACCAACGCTGCCTACTTCTGGTTCGCGCTCTCCGCCCGCAACGGCGACACGGAAGCCCTGCGCCGGCAAATCGAGCTGGAGAAGAGCATCAAGCCGATCGAGCTTACCAAAACGAAGCTCAAGCTCGACGACTGGCGCCCAAAACAGGCCGATCGGATCGCCAATGACCCCTTGGCCGCGAGCGAGGCCTGGAAGGCGAAAGCCGCCGCTGACGGAGCGATTTAATCCGTTGCCGCACGACCAGTCGCCACATGTGACGAGGCGATGCATCGGCTGGTCTCATCGAAGGCTCCGGGGACCTGCCGCTCCACCGCAGCAATCTTCTAACCCGCGCCATCATCGGCCTGTTCGAGGACGCACATCGTCGCATTGACCGAAACAATTTGACGGGTGAAAGGTAGCCAAGGGAGAAACGCGTCCCACAAGCGCGCGAGGATGGCCTGCCCGTCGTCTCGCTCGCCTCTTGGGGACGGCAACCGACAAATCGACATCAGAACCACGCCCGTGTTGGCGTGAATGGAACTTTTAATGGACTTCTACCTACCCATCGCCGAGATGTCCGCGAACATCTTCATCTTCCTCGGCATGGGTGCGGCAGTCGGCTTCCTGTCAGGTATGTTCGGAGTCGGCGGCGGCTTCCTCATGACGCCACTCCTGATCTTCTCAGGCATACCCGCAGCCGTCGCTGTCGGCACCGAGGCCGCGCAGATCGTTGCCTCTTCGGTCTCCGGCGCAATCGCGCAATACAGGCGCAAGAACGTCGACTTCAAGATGGGCATCGTCCTGCTCACAGGCGGCATCATCGGCTCGATGATCGGCGTGCAGGTGGTGAAAATCCTGCGTCAGATAGGTCAGTTCGAGCTGTTCGTATCGCTGAGCTACGTCACCTTCCTCGGCATCATCGGCACGTTGATGATGATCGAAGCCCTCAACACGATACGCAAGACGCGCGGCGGCAAGCAGATCTCGGCCCGGCGACCCGGCCAGCACAGCTGGATCCACGGTCTGCCGTTCAAGATGCGCTTCCACCGCTCCAAGCTCTATATCAGTGCCATTCCACCACTGTTGATCGGCGCATTCGTCGGCTTCCTCAGCGCCATCATGGGCGTGGGCGGTGGATTCGTCATGGTCCCTGCCATGATCTACCTGTTGCGCGTCCCAACTAACGTCGTTGTCGGCACCTCACTGTTCCAGATCGTCTTCGTGACCGCCGCCACGACAATCATGCACGCCACCCAGAACCAGACAGTCGACATCGTTCTCGCCATGCTTTTGATGGTCGGCGGCGTCATAGGTGCGCAGTTTGGTGCGGTGGCTGGCGAGAAACTCAAGGGTGAACAACTGCGGGCCCTTCTGGCTGGCCTGGTTTTGCTTGTCTGCCTCAGAATCGCTTATGGGCTCGTCGTCACTCCGAACGAGTTCTACTCCATCGGAAGCGTTATCGGGGGCCACTGATGATGATTGCAGATACTTTTTCGCGCCCCAAGGTGATGGCTGCCGCCCTTGCGTTCGCCGTTCTGGCCGCCGCCGGCGTTCCGCTCGTTTCGAGTCGCGCGCAGGTGACTCCGGCACCTGCCCCCGCACCGATGGGCCAGAACGAAACGCAATTTGCACAGAAGGTCGATCTCGCTCCTGACGGCCTTCCGATCGAGGGTGTCGAGGCCGACGTCTCGACGCGCGCGGTGGCCGTGACATCCAGTTTCACGGGCACGGAAATCATCGTATTCGGAAGCGTCGAACATAGTCGTCAGCCAACCGCAGAGAGTGGCTACTATGACGTCGCCATTATCGTGGACGGAACGCCGACCCCGATCATCGCGAGACGCAAATCCAACGTAGCGGGTATCTGGATCAATGCCGAAGCGCTCCGCTTCGAGAAAGTCCCGAGCTACTATGCGATTACCTCGACACGGCCGGTCGAAGAGATCGCGGACTCTCATGTCCTCGACAAGTACAGGATCGGCTTTGACAGCATTCACATGAAGGTGGCGGAACACCAACCGCAGCTGGCGCCGGCGGATCTCGATGAGTTCCGGCGCGCAGTCATTCGGCTGAAGCAGAAAGAGCAGCTCTACCAGAAGAGCGATTACGGTGTTGCATTCATCGGCCGCAGTCTGTTCCGCAGCACCATTTCGCTGCCAGCGAACGTTCCCGTCGGACCGCTCGTCACCCACACCTATCTGTTTAAGGACGGCAAGCTGCTCAGCCGACGCTCGAACAACGTCGTCCTCCGGCGCGAGGGGCTGGAGCGGTATCTGCACAGCTTCGCCTTCGACTATCCGCTGCTCTACGGCATCTTCGCGGTTCTGACCGCAGTCGCTGCGGGCCTCATCGCGTCGACCCTGTTCAAGCGCGGTAGTCACTAGAGTCTGATCGGCTGAGATGGAAGCACGACTGCTTCCATCGAGCGGTGGATCAGTCTCTCAAACAAAGAGATAGAGCAGGCCACAACGGCCTGAGGTCATTCAATCGAAGCCTGACCTGCTCTAGATCATGCTTAGCTGAAGTGTGCAGCGGTTCAGCGTGAAAAACATGCTCCAAGCTGATTTCGGCCGCGCCACATCGGCCATGGCCGTATGCAACGCTTGCGCTCTGCGCCTCAGTCGGGACGGAGCAACCGCGTGGCAACCGGGTAAAGCCCTTCTTGACCGAGAAGCCAGACGGCCATGCGCTCACCGGAAAACATATTGCCGAATGCCTCGTCGAGAACATTGAGGCCGCCGGCGTAGCTGCCGAACGCCGGCAACACCAGCCGCAACCCGTTGCCGACAAAACAGGGCCTGCGCAACGTCAACCCGTTAAGCGTCACCTTCGCTGCAGGATGTAGGTGTCCGGCGATTTCATGCGTCACCCGGGCCGGCCCCGGCTCATGGCCCAAGCGAATGCTTTCCACGACGATCTCGCTCAAGACATGTCCGCCCAGGTGTCCCGATTCGATCGGATCGTGGTTTCCGGTGATCCAGATCCATTCGCAATGATCCTGCATCATGCGCAGGCGCGCCAGATCGTCGGCGTGCATGCGACTCGGTCCCTGTGAATCGTGAAAGCTGTCGCCCAGAGCAATAACCGTCTCGGCCTGATACCGGTCAATGACGCGGGCAAGCCGCTCCAGGGTGTCGCGCGTGTCGTATGGCGGCAGCAGCTGCCCGCGCCCGGCATAGGCCGAACCCTTTTCCAGATGCATGTCGGCAACGATCAAGGCGCGCTCGGCCGGCCAATAGAGTGCACCCGACATGTCAGCGAGCAGACGCTTACCGCATACAATCACCGGCTGCTCGATGAAGTCGTCGATCCCCAACCGGTCTGGCTTCAGTTGCAGCATCTGCCAAGTCTCCCCAACGACGCGACCAACCGTGCTCGGCCGCCGCACCTCATCGCTCAGGTCTGGGCCTCGCGAATCAGCGCCTCGGCCTGTTCCCTCAATACATCCTCACGTGCACTGCGCGCGACCACCTCACGGCCGATCTCGAGCAGAATTGGCACCGAAAGTGGGGAAACGTGCGGCAATGCCACGTGACGTACGTGCCCGTCGATGCGGGCGAGGAACTCGCCTAGACGCGCAACGTCGAGCAGGCCTGTCGCGGCATCGGCCCAGGCGGCCTCCAGCAGGATGTGACCGGGATCATGCCGACGAAGCACATCATAGACAAGGTCGGTCGAAATGGTGACTTGGCGGCCGGTCTTCTCGCGTCCGGAGTGCCGCCTCTCGATAAGACCCGCAAGAACGGCGGCGATACGGAACGTGCGCTTCATCATGCTCGATTCGGCGAGCCATGCATCCAGGTCGTCACCCAGCATGTCGACACTGAGCAACGTCGCAAGGTCGAGGCGACCGTCGGCGATCAACTGCGAGAAATCACGGCCGCACCAGACAGACAACCCGTAGTCATTGGCAACGAAGCCATAAGGCTGAACGCCTGCACGTTCCAGCCGCCGCGTCAGCAGCATACCGAGGGTCTGGTGGGCGAGCCGCCCTTCGAACGGATAGGCAACGAGATAGTGCTTCCGATCCCGCGGGAATGTCTCCACCAGGACCTCATCGACACCGGGCAGCACCGAGTGCTCTGCCTGCAATGCGAGCCACTCGGCAACCGGGGCCGGCAATGAGCTCCATACCGAGCGATCGGCGAGCATGCGCCGGACGCGCAATGCCAAGTGCGTCGATAGCGGAAACTTTCCACCCCCGTAACTCGGAATCATCGGATCGCTCGCCGATGTCCGCGAGACGAACGCCTCCGTCTCACGCAGACCCTCGAAGCGCACAACCTCCCCGGAAAAAACGAAGGTATCGCCCGGCCTCAACTGCTCGACGAAATATTCATCGACCTCGCCCAGAACGCGCCCACCTGCAAGACCACCGTTGCTTGTGCGTGCCTGGGCCCGCGCGTGACGAGTGCCAATCAGGCGGACGCGGATCACTGGACTGTCAACGATGGTGCCGACGTTGAGCCGGTACTGCTGTGCGATGCGCGGATGCGCGATGCGCAACGTCCCGCCCTCACCCGGCTTGAGCTTGGCAAAGCGGTCGTAGGCCTTGAGCGCGTAGCCTCCGGTGGCGACGAAGTCGACGACACGGTCGAACGTCTCGCGCTTCAATCCCGCATATGGGGTCGCAGAGCGCACTTCGTCAAACAGGTCGCCCGGCCTGATCGGTGCCGAGCACGCCATGCCAAGAATATGCTGCGCCAGCACATCGAGAGCACCAGTGCGAGAAAGGATGGCATCCTGGGCGCCCTCGTCGACCGCCTCCAATGCCGCGCGGCATTCCAGGACCTCGAAGCGGTTCGACGGCACGAGGATCGCACGCGAGGGCTCGTCGAGACGATGGTTGGCCCGGCCGATGCGCTGTGTGAAGCGGCTCGCCCCTTTTGGAGCCCCGACATGCACCACCAGATCCACATCGCCCCAGTCGATTCCCAGATCGAGCGTCGAGGTCGCGACCACCGCACGCAATTCACCGGCCGCCATGGCCGCCTCCACCTTTCGGCGCCGCCCGGCCTCGAGAGAGCCATGATGCAGCCCGATGGGCAACAGATCGTCATTGATGCGCCATAGCTCTTGGAAAACCAGCTCGGCCTGCATGCGCGTATTGACGAACACGATTGCCACGTGGTGACGCCTGATTGCGGCATAGACCTCCGTCATTGCATAGCGCGCCGAATGGCCTGACCAAGGCAGCGGCTGATGTGTTTCGAGTAATGTGACCTGCGGCTTGGCGCCGACACCGGCATCGATCACGTCGGCAATGTTGATCAAGCTTTCAGGATCTTCCTGCGGCACCAGAAACGCGCGAAGTTCACTCGGCCGGGCAACCGTCGCGGAAAGCCCAACCGTCATAAAACCGCTGTCTGCTATGCGGGCGAGGCGTGCGAGATCGAGCGCCAGGAGGTCGCCGCGCTTGGATGCTGCCAAGGCGTGCAACTCATCAAGGATGATCGTTTCCAGATCGGCAAACAGGTGATACGCGTCGGGATGGCTCAACAGCAGGGCAACCTGCTCCGGTGTGGTGAGCAGAATGTCGGGCGGCTTTACGCGCTGACGCTGCCGGCGCGCGATTGATGTGTCCCCGGTGCGTGTCTCGGTGCGGATCTTCAACCCCATCTCGTTGATGGGCGCCGTGAGATTGCGCGCCACGTCGGCGGCGAGAGCCTTCAGCGGCGATACGTAGAGAACCTTGAGGCCGGCACCTTTCCTCGGCAGGCGTTTGGCTGACAGGCGGATCAGGCTGGGCAGAAATCCCGCCAGCGTCTTGCCCGCTCCCGTCGGCGCGATCAGGAGCGTCGAGCGCCGCTCCTCGGCTGCGGCCAAAAGCGCTAACTGGTGCGGCCGTGGCCGCCAGCCGCGGGCATGGAACCAGCCTGCAAAGGGCTCGGGCAACAAAGGGGCTGGCTCGGCTTCTCTCACAACGGGCGGCTGCGCCCCAGGGTGGAGAATCTTTCGCTTGCGTTGCCTGATGGCCGTCATGACGATCCGTTGTATATCCGCCGGGCCTGCATACCGGACCCGGGACCGTCCTCATGATCGCCCGAGTTGCCACGCCCTCGCCACCGCCCGAAAGACACTGCCTTTGGCATCTGCCCTGATGTCGTCGCGCGCGGCAGGATATGATAATGCGTTGCGGACGGCGCTTCAGTCGGGATTCCGGCTTTGCCGATCGGCCCCGGCGAGCGTAGCGGCACTGGAACTTGCAAGGATGGCGACGATATGGACCCCAAGACGCTTTTCGGTGGCAACCCTCTGGGTGTGATCATCAGGCTCGCACTTTTGTCGATCGTCGTCGGCGTCGTTCTGTCAGCGCTCGGCATAACCCCGCGCAATTTCATCTACCACATCGAAGTGCTGCTGCGGCGAATCTACGACCTCGGTTTCGAAACATTTGACTGGCTGCTGCAGTATCTGATCCTCGGCGCGATCGTCGTCATTCCAATCTGGTTTGTGGCACGGCTGTTCGGCGCCTTTGGCCGGCGAAAACCAGACTGACCCGATGCGCCCAACCGCGCAATCGGCGATGCGACCGCGCCTTCCGCCATCGTATCATCACCGCCATTGACGGTACGAGCGTCATGCCCGCCGGGCGCGTGACGGCACAAGCACCGCTATGCAGCATATTGCCCCCCGGTCGCCGTCGTGCCCGCCGTTGACCCTGGGAACACGTTGGCACCGCCTGCGTTCGTCTCGATAACGGCGTTGGTGATGGCTTGATAGCGTTTCCCTGTGACGGTGCCGGTGAACGTAAGGGGGCCCGGACGGAATACGATCCCCGTCGACTCGGCCGAAACGGTTGCTGTGACGGTGCGCGTGCCGAGCGCATGCGTACCGGACATCTCAATGTAGCCAGAGAACTGCACGGCATAGATGAAGCTGGCGTTTGCCGAGACGGTCAGGCCACTGTTCAGGAGCAGCACGCCCGTCGTCGCGGCGCGCAGCGCGATCCATCCCGTCGTGCCGATCACGACACCTGGCCCGACATCGATCAAGCCGCCGTTTTCGACGTTGATGGCGCAGCCCGAGCTGGCGCCGCTCGTGTTTTGCACCTTCAGGTTCGTCACATGCGCGGCAGCGCCAGCAGTGCCACAATAGATCGTCGCATCCGTATAGGCACCATTCCACGTCAGGATCGTTGTCGCACCGGCCCCAGTGATCGTCAGACTGGATGGCGCCGCCTGTCCGACCAGCCTCGGGATCGTGACTTTGCCTGAAAACGTGCCGGCGCCGATGCTGATCGTTATGTTGAAACCTGCAAGATCGAGCTTCGCCGCAGTGTCGATCGCCTTCTGCACGGTCAGAAACGCGCCGCCGCTGGTGTTGGCCAGTCCGTCGTTACCGTCGCTGCCGTCCGTGCGGACATAGTAGGTTCGCTCAGCGGTCAACGTTTCGCGGCCGCCGCCCGGAGGCAACGCCCAGGTTCCATCGGCGCGCAGAAAGCTCGCCGTGCCGCCGCCCGAGGCCGGCGCCAGCCCCTTCAGTGTCGATGTGAAGGTGTCGAGCAGAGCCGTCGCCTGCGTCCCGCTCAGATCCTCTGGGTCGCCTGTGCCAACACTGCTGCGGCCCTTGATCGACTGCGTCGCCATATTGGCCAGCTTGGCGTTATTGACGGCATCGTTGGCGATCGTCGTCGCACCGTCGCCTGTGCTCACCACGTCGCCGGAATGATTGGGATGCGCGTAGGCGTTAGCGCCCGCCGCCACGCCATCGAGCTTCGTCTTATCGGCCGCCGACATGAAACCAGCCGCCGCGCCGGTTGCCGCAGCGTGCAGCGACCCGCCGCTGCGGCTGCCGTGCGAGGTGTCGCCGAACCGTGCCGCTGCCAGTATACCCGTCGCCTTGGCGCCTCCGAGATCGATCGACCCGCTCTGATTGCCGAGCGTCAGGTTTGCCTCGATAACGTCGATATCAATCTTGTTGTTGGTTCCATCGAGCGCCACGCTGACCTTGCTCGATGCGGCATTGAGGCCGCGAAATTCGAGGTTTTCCGCCGTTTTCTGCTTGAACATGCCGACACCGCCAACGTTGACGTTCGACGCCGTGTTGGCTTCGCCAGAACCGCTTCCCGTGGCCGCGATGGTAATCTCGTCTGTGCCTGGCGTGATGGTAATGTTTGTGCCGGCGACCAGAGACTTGAACGGCAGATCCGAACCGACCTTGGCCTTTGCGATCCCCGCGCCGGCGCCGGTGTTGGAACTGGTGTTGGCCTCGCCGCTCCCCGACAGACCGGGCGTGTTGGGAAACGCCACGCTGCCGCTCGTGCGATCGACGACAATCGCCTCCTTCCAAGTTGCTCCGTCCGGCGACACCTTGATATGAAAATCATCATCACCCGCGAGCCCCGTCTCGGCGCGCCCCGACCAGTTCGACTGATAGAGCTGCGAGACGGTATTGCCCGCCGTCGCCTTGTTGAGGACCTGGCGCATGTCGCCGGTGCCCGGCGTCACATCGTCATGGCTGAAAAGGGCTACGTCGGATTTCACAGTGAGCTTGTTGGTTGCATCCGCCGTCGCATTGACGCCGACCAATGGCACAGGATTGACCGAAGCGACTCCACCGCCGCCGCTCGCCTCGACCCACGCCGCGCCGTCCCAAACGACGAGAATGCCTTCATCAGCGACCCACGCCACCCAGCCTTCGGCCATCTGGTAGAACGCCCATGCGCCATCCTGGAAGGCTACGATTTTCCCTGCATGATCGGCCCATGCTCCACTGGCCGCAGCGGGGACGATATAACGATCTCCATTCACCGGCGCTGCTGGCGGTACTGTCACGTCACGGTCGATGACACTGAGTTGGACCAGTGCGTCCAGCGCCCGGATCGCCTCGTTGTGCGTGACGTGCTTCTGGGCCTGGGCGGCTGCGATGTAGGGTAATGCGAGGTTTGGCGTCGTGTCCACGATGGTACTCCTGCACGAATGCCTGCCATTCTCGCGGCAAGTGCCTGAACGGGGATAAACGTGCCGCTCAAGCTTTGACCATGATTGCCGCGTTGCATGGATCGCGGGTCGACTTGACGGAATTGCAAGGTTGGGCGAACCGCTTTCGGCGTCTCGCAGCCACGCCGGTCGTCCTGGTTGGTGAACACCCATCGACCCGGATACGAAAGGGTTGTCGCGATCGCCCCTTGGCGGGGACGCGATCGTACCCCTCTGTTATAAGTTCGCCTTCTGCGGGATGCCGGAATGTACACGATACGGAGTTACTAGAGCCTGATCGGCTGAGATGGAAGCAGTCGTACTTCCATCAAGGCCGTGATTGAGGCTCTCAAACAAAGGGGTAGAGCAGGCCACAACGCCTGAGGTGATTCAATCAAAACCTGACCTGCTCTAGAGGCAGCTACATGACGACCGATGTGAGAAATGGCGCACTCGCGCAACGCTCGGGCAACACGCGCCGTCCGCTCTTCACCACGCGCGGCCTGACGAAAATCTATCGCACCGGCGATGTCGAGGTTCGTGCACTCAACGGTGTCGATCTCGACCTGTACGAACGCGAAATTCTTGTTCTGCTCGGCCCGTCTGGCTCAGGTAAATCGACGTTGCTCAACATTCTGGGGGGGCTCGATCATCCGACGTCCGGCAGCATAACTTTCAAGGGCGACGAACTCACCGAATTCGACGACCTCGCCCTGACCAATTACCGGCGTGAGCACGTCGGTTTCGTGTTTCAGTTCTACAATCTGGTCCCCTCGCTGACCGCACTCGAGAACGTGGCGCTCGTAACCGAGATTGCCCGGGACGCAATGAGCCCGGAGGAAGCTCTGACGCTCGTCGGCCTCGGCGATCGCATGGATCATTTCCCCTCCCAGATGTCGGGTGGCGAACAGCAGCGCGTGGCAATTGCCCGCGCCATCGCCAAGCGCCCAGAGGTTCTTTTATGCGATGAGCCGACCGGAGCGCTCGACAGCAAGACCGGCATTATCGTGCTCGAAGCGCTCCTGGCCGTCAGCCGGTCGGTCGACACGACCATGGTCATCATCACGCATAACGCCGCCATTCGTCAGATCGCCCACCGCGTTGCATATTTCGCAGACGGCCGGATCACCGACGTGAAGACGATAGAGAACCGTCTCCTGCCCGCGGACATTTCTTGGTGAGATCTTGAGCGTCCTCGACAAAAAGATTCTCAGGGACCTGATGCGATTGTGGTCACAGGCGCTGGCCATTGCACTTGTGATGGCAGCCGGCGTTGCGACCTTGATTCTGGCGGTCGGCGCCTATCAATCGCTATGGGAGACTCGTGCGGCCTACTATGAGCGCCACAGCTTCGCCGATGTATTTGCCACCGTCACCCGCGCGCCGCAGTGGCTTGCTGACCGGATCGAGAAGATTGATGGCGTCGCAGCCGTGGAAACGCGCATTTCGAAGCCGGCCGTTCTTGATGTAGCGGGCTTTGATCCGCCCGCGACCAGCACCGTTCTGTCACTGCCTGATTACCGTGCGTCGCGGCTCAATCGACCTTATCTGCGCGCTGGTCGCTTCCCAGAAGCCGGTTCCACCCGGGAAGCAGTCGTCAATGAGGCTTTCGCCAAGGCGCACCGCCTTTTCATCGGTGACACGTTCGCTGCCATTCTCAATGGCAAGAAACGGCAACTCACGATCGTAGGTCTCGTCCTTTCGCCTGAGTTTATTTATGCCATCGGTCCGGGAGATCTCGTTCCCGACGACCGGCGCTATGCCGTGATCTGGATGTCGCAGAAGGCGATCGAGGAGATCTTCGATCTCGACGGCTCTTTCAACTCGATAGCGATCAAGCTCGCGCGCGATGCATCGGAGAAATTCGTCATCGAGCAGGTGGACAACCTGACCGAGCGCTATGGCGGAACGGGCGCCACGGGTCGCGACGAGCAGTTGAGTCATGCGTTTCTGGACGCCGAGCTCAATCAGCTACGCGCACTTGCGCGCGTCATTCCACCGATATTCCTGTTCGTCTCCGCATTTCTCATCAACATGATCCTGATGCGGCTCGTTTCCCTGGAGCGCGAGCAGATTGGGTTGCTGAAGGCCCTGGGATACGATCGACTTCCGATTGCCGCCCACTACATCAAGCTGGTGCTCGTCATTGCTGCCGTCGGCATTACGATTGGCATCGCCTTGGGGACCCGCTTCGGCGAGGGCCTGACGCGGCTCTACTCAGAGTTTTTCCATTTCCCGTTTCTGGTCTTCGCGCACGATCCTTCGATCTATCTGCTTGCCGGCGGCGTCTCGCTCGTCGCCGCGGCTGCAGGCACTGGTCGTGCGGTTTTTTCCGTCGTGGCCCTCGACCCCGTCGTCGCCATGAAGCCGCCGGCACCGCCACGATACCGGCGCATGTGGAGCGAGCGATTCGGCCTCTATCGCCACTTCAGCCAGATAACCATCATCTCCATCCGTCACATCATACGCTGGCCGATCCGTGCCGCCTTCACGATGCTTGGTGTCGCGCTGGCAAGTGCCTTGCTAGTCGTATCCTTGTTCTCGTTCGACTCGGTCGAGCACATGATTGACGTCAGTTTTTTCCTCGCGCAGCGACAGGATGCAACGCTTAGCCTCGCCGACAAGACCAACCAGAGGATCGTTCAGGAGGTTGGACACCTTCCGGGCGTCTTGCGGGTGGAGGCTTTTCGCAGCGTCTCTGTCCGCATGCGCAACGGCCAGTTCGAGAAGCTGATGAGCATCCAGGGAAAACCGGAGCATCCCGTGCTGGCTCGCGTCATAGATCTCGATCTCAACGCGGTGAGCCTGCCGAAGTCTGGCCTGGTCATCGACGAGCGCGTCGCCATGGTGCTACGGCTCCGGCGGGGTGATTTCGTGGAGGTCGAGCTGCTGGGTGGCATGAAGCGAGCAGGCTCCGAGGACGGCACCGCAAGCGACGCGCCGCAGAAGATCGACAGCGACATTGCAAGGCTGCCCGGCAACAAAATTCATGTGCCTGTCGTCGACATCATCAACTCCTACTTCGGGCTATCGGCCTTCATGGAGATCAATGAGCTCAACCGCCTCGTCGGCGAGGGAGCGGTCGTCGATGGCGCGCTGGTTCAGTACGATCGCAAGAAGGAAGCAGAATTCTTTGCTGCCGTGAAGTCGACACCGAAGATGGCAGGCATCGGCCTACGCGGCGTTTCCCTTGAGAAATTCCGGGAGACGCTCGCCAAGAACATCGAAATGATGGTCTCGATCTATGTCGCGCTGGCAATCGTCGTCGCCGCGGGAGTCGTCTACAACAGCGCCCGAATCCAATTATCGGAACAGGCGCGCGAGCTGGCGAGCCTTCGCGTTCTCGGTTTCACACGAGCAGAAGTAAGCCGCGTGCTCCTTGTAGAGCTGGGGATACTCGTGATCATCGCACAGCCACTGGGCTGGCTGTTGGGCTACGGCTTTTCCTGGCTCACTATCCAGGGCTTCTCAAGCGATCTTTACCGCGCTCCGTTGATCATCAATGCGTCGACTTACGCCTGGTCGAGCATCGTCGTCGTTGGCGCGGCCGTGGTTGCCGCGCTGCTGGTGCGCCGCCGCATCGACCGCCTGGATCTGATTTCGGTCCTGAAAACGAGGGAATAGTCTGAATGCAGGGGATGCGCTGGTCCAATAAGATGTCGCGCGCTACGGCAGCCCTGGCTGTGCTGATCCTGCTCGCGGCTCTATATCTCGTCCTGAGGCCGGCGGCCGTTCCGGTTGACACGGCGGCGATTACCCGCGCCCCCCTGAAGGTGACCGTCCAGGACGAAGGAAAAACGCGCATCAAGGACGTCTTCGTCGTCTCCGCTCCCATCACCGGTCGCCTGCTGCGCTCACCACTCGAGGTCGGTGACGCTGTAGAGAAGAACAGAACCGCCGTGGCGGCCATCGAGCCTAGTCCGCCACCGTTTCTCGATCTGCGCAGCCAGGCCGAGTTGCAGGCACAGATCAAGGCAGCGCGCGCCGCCGTCGACTTGGCGCGTGCCGAGATCGAACAGATGAAGGCGGAACTCGATTTCGCGCAGAAGGAATTTGAGCGCGCCAAGTCTCTTTCCTCGCGCAACGTCGTCTCGGAGCGCGCGCTGGAAAAAGCGCGCACGGACGTGGAGACGCGCAAGGCGGCGCTGGCCCGGTCTGAGGCCAACCTTGCCGTCCGCGAAAGGGAGCTCGAGAGCGTCAGCGCACGCACGATCGGACCCGACGGCACTCTGGTTCACCAGTACGGGCAGATCTGCTGCCTGACGGTGACATCGCCGGTAAGCGGCCGCGTCCTCGAAATCTACAAAAAGAGTGAGCAGATCGTCGCCCAGGGAACGCCGCTGGTCGAAATTGGCGACCCATTGAACCTTGAGGTAGTGGTCGAACTTCTGTCGACCGACGCGGTGCGCGTCAAGCCCGGCGCCAACGCCACCATCACGGCATGGGGCGGGCCTGATCTTCCTGCGAAGGTGACACGCGTCGAGCCTGCGGGGTTCACCAAGGTTTCCGCCCTCGGAATCGAGGAGCAACGGGTGCGCGTATTGCTCGATATCGTTTCAGGATCGGACGTCGCACGACGCGCCCCGCTCGGGCATGGCTACAGCACGTTTGTGCGCATCACCATTCACGAAGTCGCCGATGCGCTACTTGTTCCTCTTGGCGCATTGTTCCGCCGCAAGGATGCCTGGGCGGTATATGTCAATGACCAGGGCACGGCGAAGCTGAAACTCATCGAGATCGGATATCGCAATTCCGCCACAGCCGAGATCACATCCGGGCTGAACGCGGGCGAACGCGTCATTCTTCATCCGAGCGACCGTGTCAGCGACGGCGTCCGAGTCGTTGAACGGCGAGAAGGGCAATAGGCCACCACCCTACAGCAGGTTTAGCTGAAGTGTTAAGCGGTTCAGCGTGAAAACAGGCTCAAAACAAAGGACTGGATCGTGTACGAGCAGCCTTGCTTTCCGTCGAAGCCGTGATTGAGGCTTGCAAGCAATGAGATAGAGCAGGCCACGGTCAGACCTTCGACTCGTCAGAACGCCGCTGCCCGTCCGTCGCTTCGCGGATCGCTTGCTCCCTCGATCAATCCAGCCCGCGCGCCTGCACCATGAAATACGAGCGCGCCGGCGTGCCCCATCACTTCCTCGAACGGTCCGACAAGCTCGACATCATGGCCTGCACGGCGCATGGCCTCGACGACGTCAGGATCGAAACGGTTCTCAAGCCGCAGGTTCGTCTTATCGGCGCCCCACGTCCGTCCCAGGAGCCAGCGCGGGCGGTTGATCGCATCCTGAAGCTCCTGCCCCTGCACGACATAGCGCGTATAGATTGCCGACTGCGTTTGCGGTTGGCCCTCGCCGCCCATCGTTCCGTAGGGCATCACGCGGCCATCGTCGAGCAGCGCCATGGCAGGCTGTATGGTGTGGAACGGGCGCCGCCCCGGCATGAGCGCGTTATGATGAGCTGCATTGAGCGAGAAGCTGGTGCCGCGGTTCTGCCAGACGATGCCGCTCGTCGGCAGCACGACGCCTGAGCCGAACTCCCAGTAGATGCTCTGAATGAAACTCACCGCGTTGCCATCCGCGTCAATGGCGCCGAGCCAGACCGTATCGCCCGGCACCGCAGGCTGTGGCCAGGCGAGCGCATGGCTCGGATCGATCGCGCTGGCGATCTTACTGAGATTAGCGCGATCCAGTTGCGCCTGAGGATCGATGGTCATGTAGGCCGGGTCCGTCACATGACGGTCGCGAACCATAAAGGCTTGCTTGGTGCATTCCACGAGCGTGTGCAGATATGAAAAGCTCTCTGGCGCCACGTCGGGTAGCTGGTCCGCAAGCCCGAGGATCATCAGCGACGCAAGGCCTTGGGTGGGTGGTGGCAGGTTGAAGACGGTGCCATGCCGCAGCTTCACCGATAGCGGGCTCACCCGTAGCGCGGCGTAGCCCTCGAGGTCGCCGAGCCGAATCGGACTGCCGACCTCCTCCAGTTCCTTGGCCATCGAACGGGCAAGATCGCCGCGATAGAAATCTTCAAGACCTGCGGTGGTGAGCCGCTCGAGCGAGGCCGCCAAGGCCGCATTGGTAAATCGAGCGCCGACTTGAGGCGCCTTGTCCGCGTTAAGAAACAGCGATGCAAAGCCTGGCTGATGCGACAGCTCCGCGTATTTTGCTGCTGTGTTGTTGGATTGCGTACCGCTTACGGAAAAACCGTCGCGCGCATACGAGATGGCATCCTCAAGAAGCCGCGAAAGTGGCATTCGCCCGCCGAGCGCACGCGCCTCTTCAAGCGCCAGCGACCATCCGCCGACAGCGCCAGCCACGGTGAGAGCTGCCATCGGCCCACGAGAGGGAATCACATCGCATCCCGCGGCGCGGTAAAGATCCGCACTGGCCAGCGCCGCTGCCGGCCCGCAAGCATCGATTGCTTTGGGCGCCTTACCTCCTGAACTGATGAGCCAGAAGTTGTCGCCACCAAGCCCGTTCATGTGCGGATAGACGACTGCGATGGCAGCCGCGGCCGCGAGCATCGCTTCAACGGCATTGCCGCCATCACGGAGCACAGCAACACCAGCTTGCGCCGCAAGATGATGCGGTGCAACAACGATTCCGCGCCGCGAAGACGTGGTGTGAAGCATGCGAAGTTCCCCCGCGCATTTCAAATGTTATTCCACGAATGATTGTTCTGCGAGTGCCACGCAATGGCAAAGAACACAAGTGCGATCGCTCCTGCGTCGAGAACATTGCGATCGATGAATCGCACGGTCCACGCTCGTCAAAGTGAGGCTCAGATAGAACACGTTCGTCAATTATAGATCAAAGCTAATTGCCCACTTGGGATACATCATGCCTAATAGGCGTGCGCCTGTCACTCTTGGATCCGACAGGAATGTACGGTTTTCCGCTTGTTGTGCGACTGGCATATGGCTTGCTGATGCTTGCCGGGAAGATCGGCGTCTCGACTGTCAAGGAGATCACTCAATGAAGCGACGCGAATTTCTCAAGACCGCAACCGTAGCCGTTGCAGGCTCCGGAGCAGTTGTTGCCGCTCCAGCGGTCGTACGTGCAAGCGACACCTTTTCGTTCAAGATGACGAACGCCTATCCACCTAACGCACCATTCTACGTTGCGGGCCCCGGCAGTCCGACGGACTTCTGCAAGAAGGTGGAGATCATGTCAGGCGGCCGCCTGAAGATCCAGCACTTCGCTGCCGGAGAGCTGATACCTGCGCTTGAGGGTTTCGATGCCGTGCAATCGGGAACCGTCGAAATGAATGCGGCGAACGCATATTTCTGGGCAGGAAAAATCTTCGCCGCGCAGTATTTCACAACCGTTCCGTTCGGCCTCAATTTCCAGGGCATGAACGCTTGGCTCTACAATGGCGGCGGCTTGGAGCTCTGGCACGAACTCTATAAGCCGCTCGGACTGATTGCCTTCCCGATGGGTAATACCGGCGTGCAGATGACCGGCTGGTTCCGCAATCCGATCAAGTCGCTTGCTGATTTCAACGGTCTCAAGATGCGCATCCCCGGATTGGCCGGCAAGGTTTACAAGGAGCTGGGCGTCGACGTGAAGCTGCTTCCCGGCGGCGAGATCTTTCCGGCATTGGAGCGTGGTGTTATCGACGCCGCCGAATTCGTGGGACCGTTCCAGGATCGCCGCCTCGGTCTGCACAATGCAGCCAAGTACTACTACACGACCGGCTGGCACGAGCCCTCGAACGTCACGGAGCTACTCATCTCGGTCAGCGCATGGGAGAAGCTGCCGAAGGATCTCCAGGAAATCGTCAAGGTGGCGGCAATGGCCTGCAACCTCGAAAGTCACGCCTGGTCAGAAGCGAACAATGCCGATGCGCTCGCCGATCTGGTGAAGAACCACGGCGTGAAGACGGATGTCCTGTCGCCCGAGATCGTTGCCAAGCTCAAGAGCCTGACGTTCGATGTTCTCGACGCCGAGGCGGCTAAGGATCCGCGCACCAAGAAGATACATGAAGCGTTCATGGCCTTCCGCGATAAACACCGCTCCTGGGCGGCGATTAGCGAAAAGCCTTATCACGACTATCTTGGCTGATACGGGGGCGGGCAGTGAGCTGGGGCACCATCTCGCGACTGGTCGATAGATTCGATCTCTTGGTCGACGCATTCGGCCGCCTGATCGCATGGCTCATGCTCGCCCTCGTGGCGTTGGTGGCCGCCAACGTGCTTTTCAGATACCTGTTGAGCGTCGGCTCAGTAGCCCTGCAGGAATTGGAATGGCACCTGATGGCGGTCCTGGCGCTCGTCGGCGTCTCGTACGGCATCAATCGGGGTGAGGAAGTGCGCGTCGACATGCTCTATGCGCGCTTCTCACCTCGCCGTAAGGCCGTTGTCGATGCCATCGCAGCGATCCTCACGTTCCTGGTCGCCGCCGCCATGTTCAAGCTTTCGCTTGCGTATGTCGGGCAAAGCTACAACCTTCAGGAAGGCTCGCCGGATCCTGGCGGCCTTCCCTACCGATACCTTTTGAAGGCCTTCCTCCCCATTGGTTTCGCCTTCCTGGCTATACAGGGGATCGTCGAGTTGGCGAAATCCGTCCGCAAGTTCACGCTTGCTGGAAACATGCAACGCGAACGCGCGAGAACTCCGGATGGCAAATGAAACGCTGGCACTTTTGATGATTGCCGGCTTCTTCGCTCTCATCGTCACTGGCATTCCCGTCGCTATCAGCCTTGCAGTTTCGGGTTTCGTGTTCGGCTATCTTGGGTTCGGTGCAGGGCTCTTCAACCTCGTACCCGCGCGTGTCTACGGCGTTGTCACGAACTATACGTTGCTGGCGCTACCGCTCTTCATCTTCATGGGCGTGATGCTCGAGAAGTCGCGGCTAGCGGAGGACCTGCTGGATACGATAGGCCTTGCCATGGGCGGCCTGCGCGGCGGCATGGCGCTGGCCATCGTCGTCGTCGGCGTTCTCATGGGCGCCTCGTCCGGCATCGTCGGCGCGACGGTAGTGACAGCGGGACTGATCGCGCTGCGCCCGATCATCGCGCGTGGCTATGATCACGGCGTGGCGTGCGGCGTCATATGTGCGTCGGGAACGCTCGGCCAGATCATCCCGCCGAGCCTCGTTCTCATTCTCCTTGCAGACATCATGGGCGAATCGGTCGGCACCTTGTTCGCCGCAGCGCTCATTCCCGGCCTGATGCTCGCACTGCTCTTCGTCGCCTATATCCTGTTGCTCGGAGTCTTCGCTCCGAAGCGGGTTCCTGCCATTCCGCTGGCCGAGCGACAGGCCTTGTCACGCGCCGAGCTATGGAGCCGCATAGCGCGCGTGGTGGTGCCCCCGCTGGCTCTTGTCTTTGCCGTTCTCGGTTCGATCATCGGCGGAGTTGCCGCACCGACCGAAGCCGCGTCGATGGGAGCCCTTGGCAGCGTCATTCTCGCATTGCTCGCAGGTCGCCTGAATTTCGGCATAGTGCGCGACGTCGCACGTGCCACGCTGTCCACGAGCGCGATGGTCTTCTTCATTCTTATCTGTGCGCAGCCGTTCGGTTTGGCATTTCGAGGACTGGGAGGCGAACATCTCGTTCAAGATGTTTTCCGGCAGATGCCGGGCGGCATTGAAGGGCAGATCCTGTTCCTGATGGCACTGCTTTTCGTCCTGGGCTTCTTTCTGGAGTGGATCGAGATCTCGTATATCGCTCTGCCACTTTTCCTGCCGGTGTTCGCTTCCAGCGGCGTCGACATGGTCTGGCTCGCGATCCTGGTCGCCATGAACTTGCAGACGTCATTCCTTACGCCGCCGTTCGGCTGGGCCTTGTTCTTCCTGAAGGGGGTGGCACCGCCTGAGGTTACCACGGGTGACATCTACCGCGGCGTTATCCCGTTCATCGCCGTGCAACTCGTCGGGCTGGTGCTCCTCTACACATACCCGATCATAGCAACATGGCTACCCAGGACGATCGGCTGGTAGTGAACTCACGCTGGCACTGTCGGCTGTTTCCCATTTGCCGTCCTGCGGCTTCATCGCGGACCGTTGTGACCGCTACAGCATGTTTAGCTGAAGTGAGCAGCGCTTCAGCGTGAAAACATGCTCAAAACCAAAGCATGTTTGGCTGAAGTGCGTGACGGCTCTACAGAAAGCGATCCAGGAGCTTGCGGCTGCGCCGGTCCATCTTGGCAAGATCACGGATCAGGAATGGAATACCGTGGCTATCCGCGATGAGCAGGGTCGAGGCGCCCAGCCGGCGGATATCCTCCTCCCCCTTGAGTACGAAACTGGTGGGCCCTCGGTCGGTGTCAACCTGCCACGTGCTCGGCGTGGCGAAACTCGTTACGGCCCGCAGGGATTTGATCTCGGGCACGAACTCGCGGCTGGCCAATTCCTCTTCCACAAGGACGCGAGCCTCGGCCGGCAAGTCGTCCAGGCGCTCGATCCAAAGCATTTCGTGTCCGTCCGTACCTATGAGCGAGATGCCCCGTTCAGGATTGGCGATAGGTGAGGCGCGGACCGGTGTCACCTCATGAGACGTCGTGCTGCCCGGCAGTGTCAGTTCCAGGCGACCGAAGGCGTTTCGATTGATGCGGAAATCCATCGCTGTCATGAGTGTGCGCCCTCGGCTTTCTGGGGATGTTGGGCGGATGAGAGATTGGTGTCGGATGTCGTCCAGAGGACTTCCCCACCCAGCTCCTCCGCATCGATATTGCGCGCCTGGGCCTGGTAGAGGCGGTGATAGGCGCCCTCCCGGGCCATCAACTCCCCATGACTGCCCACCTCGACGATGTTGCCGCGGTCCATCACGACCAGCCGGCTCGCACGGCGCAATGTGGACAGCCGGTGCGCAATGGCAATTGTCGTGCGCCCCTTCACTAGGTTGTCCAATGCCTTCTGGATCTCCTTCTCGGTCTCGGTGTCCACCGAGGACGTAGCCTCGTCCAAGATCAGAATGCGCGGATCGATAAGCAGCGCCCGCGCGATGGAGATGCGTTGGCGTTCACCCCCGGACAGTCCCTGCCCACGTTCACCCACCAGCGAATCATAGCCCTGTGGCAGCCGCAGAATGAACTCATGCGCATGGGCGGCGCGTGCCGCTGCGATGACTTCTTCGCGCGTCGCGTTCGGCCTTCCGTAGGCGATGTTTTCGGCCACAGTGCCGAAGAACAAGAATGGCTCCTGTAGAACCAGACCGATGTTGCGCCGGAACTCCGCGACCGGCAACGAACGGATATCGATCCCATCCAGCTGCACGGCCCCCTCGGTCACGTCGTAGAAGCGGCAGATCAGGTTCACCAATGTACTCTTGCCCGATCCGCTATGGCCCACCAGGCCGATCATTTCACCGGGCTCGATCGCCAGATTGAGACCTCGGATAACCGAGCGGCTGCCGTACCGGAACCCGACGTCGCGCAACACGATAGCGCCTTTGACCCGCTGCAGATGCACAGGATTGACAGGCTCCGGCACGCTCGACACATGATCGAGGATGTCGAATATGCGCTTTGCACCGGCCGCCGCCTTCTGTGTCACCGAAACAATGCGGCTCATCGAATCGAGCCGCGTATAGAAGCGGCTGATATAGGCGAGAAAGGCCGTCAGTACGCCGACAGTAATCTGGCCGTCCGCAACCAGCCAGATGCCGAAACCCCATACGACCAGCAACCCGATCTCGGTCAGCAGGCTCACTGTAGGCGAGAACAAGGACCAGGTTCGGTTGAGGCGATCGTTCACCTCGAGGTTGTGGCGATTTGCGTCACGGAAGCGTTGCGCCTCTCGTTTTTCCTGCGCGAATGCTTTCACCACGCGGATGCCCGGAATGGTGTCGGCGAGAACGTTGGTCACCTCCGCCCAGACACGGTCGATCTTCTCGAAGCCGGTCCGCAGCCTCTCGCGCACCGCATGGATCAGCCAGGCGATCACCGGCAGTGGGGCAAGCGTCACCAGCGCCAGCCATGGATTGATCGAGAAAAGGATCAGCGCCGTCATCCAGATCATCAGCACGTCGGTGACGAAGTCCAGGAGATGCAGCGAAAGAAAGAGGTTGATGCGGTCGGTCTCCGAGCCGATGCGTGCCATCAGGTCGCCGGTTCGCTTTCCCCCGAAGTACTCCAATGAGAGCTGGATCAGATGTTCATAGGTAACGGTGCGCAGATCCGAGCCGATGCGCTCGGACACCAGAGCCAGGATGTAGGTTCGCGCCCAGCCAAGCCCCCATGCCAGCACCGCAGCGCCAAATAGCCCGCCCAGGTAGAGAGTCACCAACCCAACATCGATCGGAACACCATTCTGGAATGGAATCAATACGTTATCCATGAGCGGCATAGTCATGTAGGGAGGCACAAGTGTAGCCGCGGTGGACGCCAGCGCCAGGATCAGGCCAACAAGCAATTGGCCCCGGTAGGGCCGAGCGAATCGCCAAAGACGGAAAAGCGTCCAGGTGGACGGCGGCGTGTGGATCGCACGAACACAGACCGGGCACTCTTCCTGATTGGGGTCCAGCGGCGCCTTGCATATAGGGCACAGGGTTTCCGGTGGCAGTTCCACCGGGCGGCCGCTCACATGGCTGGCGAGCCTGCGTTCGAACCGGTCGGACAGTCGCATTGCCGCCGTGTTGTTGCCCAGAGTGTAGCGCCAGCAGGCCAGCCGGCCGGACGTGTCCACCAGCTCCAGCGTCCCGACCCCCGCATGGTCGTGGTGCTTGAGTGCAAGCCCCGGCCGGTAAGCCCAATCGCGCCACTTTGTCTCGCCCGGTGCTCGGGCCAGTAAGCGGCGGTCCGTGACCACGACTAGGCCATTTTTGAAGCGCAATTGAGCGTCCAAATCCAGCTCCAGGCAGGATTCGGCCTCCTCATGCTCTCCCAAAACGGATGTAAGCTCGGCCAGCCAAGGTGCCGGCAGGGGTGCGGAAGGGAAAGCGGTTGTCTGTGTCGGAGATGTCATGTTGTTTTGCGTAACCGCGTTAGTTCGGTTTCATTGATCGCGGGCCGAACCCCGGCCACGGTAAATGTGCGAGGTCGAACCCAACTGCCTGGAACTCGCCGGCGCACCACCGGCGCGGAGAAAGAGGGCACGAATTTCTAGAGCTACTGGTGCAAGACGCAAGTAGCGGAGTATACCGCAGCGAATTAAGTAGGAATGCGACCGCTTTTGCGGCGTCCATGTCTAACCGGCACACCATGAAACGCAACGCCATCGAACTTCTCCGTGTCACCTATCTGCGCGGCCCCAATATCTGGACCTATCGACCCGTCATCGAAGCCTGGGTCGACATCGGCGACCTCGAAGATTTCCCATCGAACAAGATTCCAGGATTTCCGGAGCGACTGGCAGCATGGCTGCCCGGCCTTGTCGATCACCGTTGCGGTGTCGGCGAGCGCGGCGGGTTCCTTCTGCGACTGAGGGAAGGCACTTGGCCGGCCCACATCATGGAACACGTCGCGATAGAGCTTCAGAACCTCGCCGGCGTCCAAGTTGGCTTCGGCAAGGCGCGTCAGACGTCGCACCGCAGCATCTACAAGGTCGCCGTACGTGCACACAATGAACGCGTCGGCCGCGCTGCTATTGCCGCCGCTCGCGACCTCGTCATGGCCGCGATCGAGGACCGGACATACGACGTGGATGCCACTGTCGCCTTTCTGCGGGATATGGTCGATCGCAACCACCTGGGTCCGAGCACTTCGGCCATTGTAGCCGCTGCCAGTGAGCGCCGGATCCCATGGATCCGCCTCAACGACGCCAATCTGGTGCAATTGGGATACGGCATACGCCAGCGCCGCATCTGGACCGCCGAAACCGACAAGACCAGCGCTATCGCCGAAGGCATCGCTCGCGACAAACACCTCACCAAGACGCTGCTCGCATCCTGTGGCGTGCCCGTCCCTGAAGGCCGCGTCGTGACTAGTCCCGATGAGGCTTGGGAGGCAGCCGAAGATATCGGTATGCCGGTGGTCATCAAGCCCAGCGACGGCAACCATGCGCGCGGCGTCTCCGTTGACCTCACCCGACGCGAGGATATTGAATTCGCCTTTGACGTGGCTGACGCCGAGGGCAGCGGCGTAATCGTCGAACGCTTCATACCCGGCACCGAGCACCGCCTGCTTGTGGTCGGCGGTCGCATGGTGGCCGCGGCCTGTGGCCAGCAACTGTGGATCGAAGGAGACGGGACGTCGACCGTGCGCCAATTGATCGACAGCCAGTTGAACAGCGACCCGCGTCGCGGTGAAGCGGAAGAGTTCCCGCTCGAAACCATCATCCTGGACAACGATGGAGTCATCCGCCTGACATTGGCACGCCAAGGCCTCGACGGGGATTCGGTGCCGAACGCCGGTCAGCGCGTTCTGATTGAGCGCAGCGGCAACATGTGCATCGATTGCACAGACAAGGTCCACCCCGAGGTCGCCGCCGCCGCGACTCTTGCAGCACGGGTCGTTGGATTGGACATCGCCGGTATCGATTTGGTGGCCAAGGACGTCTCTCGCCCCTTGCAGGAACAGGGTGGGGCCATCGTCGAGGTCAATGCCGGACCCGGACTCCTCATGCACCTCAAGCCTGCGATCGGCACACCGCGGGCGGTCGGTGCCGCGATTGTCGAGCACGTGTTTCCAGCCCAGTCATCCGCCGACGCCGGTCGCATTCCACTGGTCGGCGTCGCCGGCAGCCGCGGCGCCACGGCGGTAGCCCGCCTCGTGTCCTGGCTGCTGCATCTGGCCGGTAAGAATACCGGGCTGGCATGCGCCGAAGGGCTCTTTCTGGATGGCCGGCGTGTGGATAGAGGAAACTGCGCGAGATGGGAGGCAGGCCAGCGCCTCCTGATCAACCGCTCGGTGGAAGCAGCCGTTTTCGAGAATGGCGCCGAAATGATCCTGCGCGAAGGATTGGCATACGATCGTTGCCAGGTCGGCGTGGTCACCGACGCTGATGGCGTCGATAGCCTCGGCGAGTTCTACATCGAGAACGAAACGCAGCTCTACAATGTCTTGCGTACACAGGTGGATGTCGTGCTCCCTGAAGGGGTCGCAGTATTGAATGCCGGCGATGCTCGGCTCATGCCAATGATGGAGCTGTGCGATGGTGAAGTCATACTCTATGCCGTCGATCCCACGTCGCCCGCCCTGCTTGCGCATATCGCCGACGGCGGTCGTGCGGTGCTTGCGCGCAACGGCCAACTGGTCATTGCGTCCGGTCGCAACGAAGTCGTTCTGGCAAGGTTGACGGCTTTCCCATGCCTCACTCATCCCACCCATGCGCTTTCACTTGAGGCACTGCTTGCCGGTGTCGGCGCGGCCTGGGCGCTCGGACTGTCGAACGACCTCCTCGTCGCCGGTGTCATTACGTTCTCTCCGGAGGACGCATCGCATGTGCTGTGTCCCGCACCATCGCTCGCCCATGAGCTGCTGTCCGACGCCGGCCATAAGGCGAGCGCCTGACTTGCAGGTAACACTGGCTGACGCCGGACGGCGTCGCCACCTTAGGAAACCAGTTGATGGAAGTCTCACGTGTAAGGGCCCTTCGTGGCCCCAACCTTTGGAGCCGACAGACCGCAATCGAGGCGATCGTTTCGTGTAGCGATGCTGAATGTGCAATCGGTGAGATCCCTGGCTTCGAAACGCGGGCGCGGCGGCGCTTTCCCCAGATCGGCGTTTTTGATACCTCCGGCCACCTGGAGTCGATCACGATGGCACACGTGCTGGCATCCGCCGCCCTCGGACTGCAAGCACAAGCTGGCTGCCCAGTCACATTCTGCCGCACGACACCGACGGTCGAGCGCGGCAAATTTCAGGTGGCGGTCGAGTATACCGAAGAAGCAGTCGGCCGGCTGGCGTTCGAGCTGGCCCAGGACATGTGCCGCGCATCGCTTGAGGACAGCCCATTCGATCTGGCCGGCGCACTCGCCCGCCTGCGCGATCTCGACGAGGCAGTGCGACTGGGGCCGAGCACCGTGGCTATCGTACGCGCCGCCGTGGCACGTGGCATTCCCTATCGCCGGCTCACCACAGGCAGCTTGGTGCAATTCGGCTGGGGCAGCCGGCAACGCCGCATTCAGGCAGCGGAAATCGATACAACGAGCGCCATCGCCGAGTCGATAGCCCAGGATAAGGAGCTGACCAAACAGCTGCTCGAAGCCGCCGGCGTTCCCGTGCCCAAAGGGCGTCCTGTTTCCAGTGCCGAGGATGCGTGGGCGGCCGCCTGTGAGATTGGCCTGCCTGTCGTCGTGAAGCCCAGGGACGGCAATCAAGGTAAAGGCGTCATCGTCAACGTCGAAACCCGAGAGCAACTGCTGGAGGCATACAAAGCCGCCTCGGCATACAGCAATGAATTGCTGATCGAGCGCTATCTGCCCGGTCAGGACTTCCGCATACTCGTTGTGGGCGACAAGGTTGTTGCCGCCGCGCGGCGCGAACCCCCTCACGTCATTGGCGACGGCGTGCATACCGTTCGCGAGTTGTTGGACGTGGTCAACTCCGACCCGCGGCGCGGTGCCGGCCATGCCACATCGCTTACGCGAATCAGATTGGACAACATCGCCCTGGCCCGACTCGCCGCGCAGCACTTGACGCCCGACTCCGTTCCGGAGAAGGGGCGACGGGTCATCATGCGCAACAATGCGAACTTGAGTGCCGGAGGCACCGCCACCGACGTTACCGACGACGTCCATCCGGACTTTGCCGCTCGTGCCGTGGCCGCGGCACAGATGATCGGCGTCGATATCGCAGGCGTCGACATCGTCTGCGATAACGTAATCAAGCCGCTGGAAGAACAGGGCGGCGGCATCGTCGAGGTCAACGCCGCACCGGGACTGCGCATGCATTTGAGCCCCTCGTACGGTAAGGGCCGCGCGGTGGGAGAGGCCGTCATCGCCAACATGTACGCCGAAAATGAAGATGGCCGCATTCCCGTGGTCGCGGTGACCGGCACCAACGGCAAAACGACGACCGTCCGCCTCATTGCCCACATCCTGGCTGCCGAGGGGTGCCGTGTTGGCATGACCAGTACGGACGGCGTCTACGTCCAGGGCCGGCGCATCGACACAGGCGATTGCAGCGGACCGCGCAGTGCCCGCAACGTCCTGATGCATCCCGACGTCGATGCCGCCGTCTTCGAAACTGCGCGCGGCGGACTACTCCGGGAGGGGTTGGCCTTCGATCGATGCAACGTGGCGGTGGTGACCAACATTGGCGCCGGCGATCATCTGGGACTGAACTTCATCACCACGCTGGAAGACCTAGCGGTTCTGAAGCGTGTCATCGTCCAGAGCGTCGCGCATAACGGAATGGCGGTGTTGAACGCCGCCGACCCCATTGTCGCGCGGATGGCGCAAGACTGTCCCGGATCGGTCACCTTCTTTGCCGTTGACGGCCACCACCCCGTCATGGCAGCGCACCGCGCTCAGGGCAAGCGCGTCGTCTACGTTGAAGGCAAAGCCATTGTCTGCGCCGAAGGTGGCGTGCGGCACCGCGTGCCGCTCGCGGAAGTGCCGATCACACGCCGCGGCACCGTCGGTTTTCAGGTGGAGAATGCCATGGCGGCAACTGCCGCCGCTTGGGCTCTGGATCTGGACTGGGACATCATCCGCGCCGGACTGGCGTGTTTCGTCAACGATGCCGACCGCGCACCGGGACGCTTCAATGTGTTTGACTACCGCGGCGCGACACTGATTGCCGATTACGGCCACAACCCCGATGCCATGGTCGCGCTGGTGAGCGCAATCGACGCCATGCCTGCGCGACGGCGATCGGTGGTCATCAGTGGGGCCGGTGACCGGCGGAACGAGGACATTCGCGGGCAAACTGAAATACTCGGAGAAGCCTTCGACGACGTCATCCTCTACCAGGACCAGTGCCAGCGCGGCCGTGGCGACGGTGAGGTCTTGGCGCTGTTACGCGACGGCTTGGCCCATGCGCGACGCACGACGCGAATCGATGAAGTCCACGGTGAGTTTAATGCCATAGACAAGGCCCTCGCCCGCCTTGCGCCAGGCGATCTTTGTCTGATCTTGGTGGACCAGGTGGAAGAGTCACTTGCCCATATCGCCGGCCGCATCGAGGAAAGCCGGATGGAGGTGAACCCACGCGTCGCAAACCGCCGATGACGCCGCCGTGCGGCTTTGCCTACGCTGCCGATGTGTTGCTCGCCTCACGAGGCCCCGGTGTATCCTAATGCGCGCGAGATGCTCCGCCCGGTTTCGATGACGGCGCTTGAGTGTTTCTCCAGAATGCCGTCCCGCAGTCTGAGACTTGGCCCTGAAATGCCAATAGCTGCGACAGGACTTCCGCTGGCATCGAAGATAGCCGTTGCCGACCCCATCACGTCCTCGCGCCACTCGCCTCTGTTATAGGCGATCCCTTGGGCACGCGCGGCCTTGAGGTCCTTGTTCAGCCTTGCATGGTCCGTCAGTGTTCGCGGCGTGAAGGCCCGCATTTTAGGGATGAGCGATCGCAGCTGATCGGGTTCGAGATAAGCGATCAATATCTTACCTGTCGCCACGCACCAGGCAGGCGCGCGCTCTCCAATCTGGGTGTAAGAACGCACGACCTGCGTACCTTCGGTCTTGTCGAGGTAGACCACCTCTGCGCCTTGAAGCACCGAAAGATGCACCGTCTCGCCGGTCGTCGCAGCGAGCTTCGGCATGTACTCTCGCGCGACGGCAACGAAATCGAGCCGACCGATAATCTGCGACCCGAGTTCCCAGAGGCGCAATGTCGGCCGATATAATCCCTTGTTGCCGTCCTGTACCACAAAGCCTTGCTCAACCAGCGTGTTGAGCAGCCGGTGTGTATTGCTCTTCGTCAGTCCGAGTTGATCGGCAAGGCCGGTCAATGCCCGTGGCGTCGGGCTTTGCGCCAATGCCGTCAGAAGCTTGATACCCTTGACGAAGGCCTTATCTGCCATGCGACATCCGTTGGCTTTTACGGCGAGCGCAATCAGCGCGAATTTCCGCCCGGCGTAATTTAGTCATCGGTTCCGCGCCTCGGCAACCAGGCGCGCATAGTTTGCGATGCGATCACGCAGTCCAGGTTCTGCAGCGCTTTTCACCAGGGCCGCCATGTCGGCATCGTCGAACCCTGGGTCGAGCCGTTCTGCCACGATTCTGGCCATGCGCGGGTCGAGCGAGGTTGTAGCGGTCGACAAGGCTTCAATGATGGAATCGAAGCTGTCAGCCTCGGCGGTCTCCTGCACAAGTCCGACGGCCAGAGCCGCATCTAGCGTTATCGGGCTCGTTGCCGCCAGCAAACGCCGCGCAGCATCCGGTCCCACGCTGCGTGCCAGACGTCCCGTCCCCAAGGCAATGCCAAACCTCACTCCGGGGAATGAAAAGCGCGTTCCCGGTGCAGCAATGCGACGGCGGCAAGCAACAAAAAGATCGGCGCCGGCACCGAATGCAAACCGGTGAGCGATCGCAACGGTTTCCTGCGGCAGCGCCGCGACCCTTTGCAGAAGCAATTCGATGCGGACAAGACGCAGGAGGAAGCTGGCATCCGTTTCCGAGTTCAGATCGGACAGGTCCAGTCCACCACAGAAACCTTTGCCGGCTCCGCGAAAGACGACGGTATCGCAACTGTGCGCATCGATGCGATCGAGGGCACGGTGCAAATCCTCCACGATCTGAGCGTCGAATGCATTGCCTGCTTGTGGTCGCGCAAGGGTCAACTCCACCACGCGCCCGCGAACCTGCTGCGAAACTGTATCGGTCATTGGCATCTCCTCGGGTTGACTCTGGCTGAATGTTCTATAACATAGAAATCAGTTCCACAATACAAAACTGATGGAGACTCAGTATGGCATGGCCGGTGGGTGCACATGCGCTCGACAATCAAAAGAATGGCTATGGCGGACCGTTGGCGAGCCTGAAGGTCCTCGAGTTGTGTCAGGTTGCGGCTGGTCCGTTCTGTGGAATGCTGTTCGCGGACTTGGGCGCCGATGTCATCAAGGTCGAGACGCCGGCCGGCGACAGCATGCGGGAATGGCCGCCCTTCAATAACGGCTACAGCGAGAATTTCGCCTCACTCAACCGTTCGAAGCGTTCTATCGCGCTGAACCTCAAGGCACCGGAAGATCGCGAGTTGCTGCTACAGTTGGTGCGCGATTGCGATATCCTTTTGGAGAACAACCGCCCCGGCGTCATGGATCGGCTGGGTTTGGGTTACGAAGTGCTGAGGACGGCAAATTCCGCATTGATTGTTTGCTCGATTTCGGCGTACGGCCAGACTGGCCCGCGCGCCAATGAGGGTGGATTCGACCTCACGATCCAGGGTGTCGCCGGTGTGATGTCCGTCACCGGCGAGAAGGGGCGCCCCCCGATCAAATGCGGCGTACCGATCTCCGATTTCACCGCTGGCCTCTATGCGGCTTTCTCGGCATTGGCGATGGTCACAGAAGCCAGGCGCACCGGCCGCGGCGCACATATCGATACGTCGATGCTGGGCGCAACTCTGGGTGTGAGCGCACTTCAGACCAGCCAATATTTCGGCACCGATGCCGACCCGGAGCCGCTGGGTTCGGCCCATCCCCGCAATGCGCCATATCAGGCGTTTGCGGCCAAAGACGGCTATTTCGTTATGGCGGCCGGTAATGACAAGCTATGGGCCAGCGTGTGCGAGATCGTCGGACGCAAAGATCTTCTCGAAGATGCAAGGTTCACGCGCCAGATCGACCGTGCCGCACATCAGGTTGCACTAAAGGACCTGCTCGAGGCCGAGTTCGCGCGAGAAGGCGTGTCGTTCTGGCTCGAGAAGCTCGCAAAGGCAGGTGTGCCGAGCGGCCCGATCAATACGATCTCCCAGGCATTGGCGGACGAGCAGGTCGTGCATTCCGGATGGGTGCAACCGCTCGCGTTGCCTGGCGGTGGCGTCACGCGCACGTTCGGATCTCCAATCGGCATTTCCGGACGCACAAAATTGTCGATCGGCCGCCCGCCGGCTCTCGACGAGCATGGCGCAGAAATACGCGCCGCACTGAAGCCGGCATAGCTTAGAGCCTGATCGACTCTAATTGCCGGCGATCTTGGCCGGTTTGATCCGGTTCGCTGAAACGAAATGCATCACGCGAGGTGGAGCTTCGACTTGGTGCAGCGCGCGAATTTGATCCTGGATGACTTTGTCGGAGACAGCGATTCTTTCGTGGTGCCGCATATGCTGGACCCACGATGCCTCGAACCACGTTTCCACGAATGAACCCGGTGATTCCACGCTCTCCATCAGCGTCCAGTCATAGGCACTATGACGCCGACGCGAGGCAGCGAGTTTCTGCATCAGCGAGAGAAACTCTGATTTGTCCTGTTCTGCAATCTTGTATGTAATCTGGATCATCACACGGCCGCGTCCATGGTCCTCATCGTAAGCGCCCGACGCCGGCCAATGCATTGACGGGGTGAGATCCAAGGCGTCTCCCTGATTGAGCTTTATATGCCAGGTCAATGGAATGAATGCCGCAATTCCGAACGCGGCGATAAGCAGACTGGTCTCGATGCTTGTTATCGTCGCAACCTGCCCCCAGATGACGCTGCCCAGCGACATGGAACCGAAGAACACCATCAAATAGATGGAAAGCCCACGTGCCCGAACCCATTCCGGCAACGATACATGGGCAGAGACGTAAAGGCTCGACAACACGCCCGTCCAGCACACACCAGCCAGCGCAACCGCGCCAATCGCCACGAACTGGCTGTGCGTGAATGCCAGAATGGCAAGCGAGACAGCCGTACCTGTGCAGCCTGCAGCAACGGAGCCATTCGGACCCAGATGTGCCTTTATGGTCGGCAGAACGAATGCCGCAAGCACGGCTCCAACACCGATCGATGCCAGCAGTATCCCGTATAGACGGGCATCACCGTTAAGCAGTTCGCGCGCGATCAGCGGCAGCAATGCCCACAATGCGCTTGCAAATACGAAAAATGCACCCGCACGCTTAAGCGTTGCTTTCAACGGCTCGCTATTCAACCCATAACGCAGCCCGACAATCATTGCCGATGCGACCCGCTCGTGCGGCAGATGGCTCGGCATGGCAGGAGACGGCCGCCACCAGGCCAAAGCGGCGATGATGCCGACGAAGCTCAGCGCATTCAATGCGAACGGTGCAACCATACCGATTGAAACGATCAGGAAGCCGGCAAGCGCCGGCCCCGTTGCACGACTGACGTTGATCCCAACCGAATTAAGCGCGATCGCCGCGGGTAACTGCGGCCGCGGAACCAGGGAGGGAATGATGGCCTGCCAGGTCGGCGCCACGAATGCTGCACCCGTGCCAAGCAAGAAGGTGAACACAAGCAATACGGTTGGCGTGATGGCTCCGAAAGTCAGAAGAAACGCCAACAAGGCAGCCGTCACGGCCATGAACAAGTTGACTGAAATTAGCAGTCGACGACGGTCGACGATATCGGCGATCGCTCCTGCCGGCAGTGCGAAAAGAACGACGGGTAATGTCGTTGCCGCCTGCACGGCGGCGACGATTATAGGCGTGGGATCCAACGTCGTCATGAGCCAACCGGCACCGACGTCATGCATCCACGTGCCCATGTTGGAAAGCACGGTCGCCCACCACAGAACGGCAAACGTCTGCTGTCCGAGCGGGGCCCAGGGCGAACCCTTATCAATGGGCGTGGATTTGCGTGTCGGAGACTGCGGCGAGGGGCTCATCTATGCGTCCAGACTCCACATGTGCCTGCTGCGATATCGATTCACTATGCCGGTAACGACGCCAGCACTGCCGTTCTGCACCCACCCGCAACGTCTGTGCAATGACTTCCAGAGCCGAAGAGCTGATCCGATAAATGCAAGACGAAGCGTGCCCATTCCTGTCGTCGCAGCCCGTGGCAAGGGTCCACTCGCAGTGAGATCGCAGCTAAAGCGGATTGCCCAACTTTCGCGTCAGGCAATGCACAAAGCGATATGCCCTGTCATTCACCCACGGCTCGCCAAGGGGTCAGACCAAAGACCAACTGGTATGCCACGGGCTTTACACCGCATACTTGTTAGTATATTATGAATGATATTCACAAATAACGAACGATGGAGGAGAGGGTGAATTACCTACTGAGATCGACGCTGCTCGCAGCGGCCGTCGTGGCCACCAGCCTGCCAGCCACCGCCAAGGACTACGTGATGATGACGGCTTCGACGGGTGGCACCTTTCACCCTGTCGGCGTTGCGATCGCGACGATGTCGAAGGTCAAACTGCAACCCAGCGAGGGCTTTTCGCTGACCGCCGTGAACTCTGCCGGCTCTGGCGCGAACCTGCAGGCGATGGCTTCGGGCAACGCCGAATTCTCGATTCTTCAGGGCTTGTTCGGAGCGTACGCCGCCGAAGGATCCGGCCCCTTCAAAGAGCCACTGACGAATGTCCGGTCCATCACGATGCTCTGGGAGAACGTCGAGCATTTCCTGATTGCAAACAAATACGTGAAGTCCGGCACGGTAATCGACATCCTCAATGCGAAAGGTGAGGCCGCGGGCTTTGGTGCGAAAAACTCCGGCACGCTCGGTTCCAACACAGAGCTGCTGACGAAGCTCGGCCTCAACCTGGAAGAGGATTTCAAACTCGTCTACGCGGGTTACGGCCCGACAGCCGACGCGCTCGCCAACGGCCAGATCGCCGTTGCCAGCATTCCCTCCGGCCCGCCGGCCGGCGCCGTGACGAAGCTTCTGGCGACCAACGGCGGGGACGTGACGCTGCTCTCCGTCACGGATGAGCAGCTTAAGAAAATGGATGGCGGGCGCGAGCTGTGGACACGTTATGTCATCCCCGCCGGCACCTATCCCAACCAGGAAAAGGATTACCAGACCATAGCACAGCCCAACATCCTGGCTGTGAATGCCAGCGTGTCGGAAGACCACGTCTACAAGCTTACGAAAGCGATCTACGAGAACCTTCCATTCCTCAACGCGATCCATCCCGCGACGAAGGACATGGCATTGGAGAAGGCGATCAAGGGTCTTCCCCTCCCGCTACATCCCGGTGCGCTGCGCTACTTCCGTGAACAGGGCGTAAAAATTCCCGATCGTCTCATCGCAAAGGGCGACAAGTGATCGAGCAGAGCCGGATTGCTGAGCAGTCCGGCTCACCTCACGCCGGATGTGCGAAGGAGCGTAATATGACGATACAGCACCCAGAACATGCCGACGCGTTGGTTGAACCGAAAACGCACCACGAGAGCATTCGTGATGAGTTGTTCGATACCGATGCGCGCAGCCGCACATCGCTACAATTGCTTTTTACCGCGCTCGTCATCGCATTCGGCGCATGGCACATCGTCACGAACCTTTACCTGCTTGAACCCGGCATATGGCAAAATGCCATCCATTTCGGCGGATTTGCATTTCTCGCGGCGATTATGGAGCCCGCAATAAAGCGCCACAGGAAAAGCCGCGTCCTCTTCTACCTTGATGTCGCCTATGGCCTCGTCGTGTTCTCCGCGACGATGTGGTTGGCCTGGGCGGAAGACGGAATTTACGTCCGCACGATGGAGAACATCGGTGGCGGCTGGAGCCTCACACCGCTGGACTGGATCGCCGGCTTCATAGTGATCATCGGAGCGATCGAACTCACGCGGCGCCTGACTGGCTGGATCATTCCTGTGCTGGTGATCCTGTCCATTTCCTACATCCTGTTCCTAGGCGAAATACTGCCGGGTGTCTTTCGAGCCGCTGGTCTGCCTCTTGCCGATGTGATGTTCCGTTCGATCTATAACGACGAGGGCATGTTTGGCACGATCACCACGATCTCGTCCTCGAATATCACGCTCTTCATGCTGTTTGGTGGGTTCCTCGTCTATGGCGGCGCGTCCGATTTCGTGATCGAACTCTCAAAGGTCATTGCGACACGCTACCGTGGCGGCGCCGCCTATGTCGCCGTCATCGCATCGGCCTTGACAGGAACGATCAGTGGCTCGGCAGTCGCCAATACCGCCTCGACCGGCATTATTACGATCCCGCTCATGAAACGGAACGGCTTTCGACCGACGTTCGCAGCCGGTGTCGAGGCTGCGGCATCGACCGGCGGGCAGCTTGTTCCTCCGATCATGGGCGCAGGCGCTTTCGTCATGGCGAGCTATACGGGCATTCCCTATGGCACGATCGTAGCGGTCTCCATTCTTCCGGCCATACTCTATTTTGTATCGATCGCATTCGCTGTGCGGATCGAAGCCATACGCGCCAATCTGGAAATTCCCGAGGTCGCCGATGTCGATCGCGATAGACTGAAAGGCGGAGCCATAAACTTTCTCGTGCCGCTTGCCGTCATGATCGCCATGCTCGTCTTGGGTTGGACACCCAGTTACGCAGCCTGCGCCTCTATTGCGGTCTTGATCGTCGTAAGCTGGCTGACGCCAATCAAAATGAACTTCGAGCGAATCTCCCAGGCGACGATGTTTGGTATACGCACGAGCGTAATGACGGCGGTTCTGCTCACTACTATCGGCTTGGTGAACAACGCCATTACGACGTCCGGAATTGGTGGCGCCTTCTCGTTGATGATTATTCAATGGTCTCAAGGGTCGCTGCTGATCACAATCGTGCTCATCGGCCTTGCATCCCTTGTGCTCGGAATGGGTCTGCCGGTGACCGCCGCTTACATCATCCTTGCCATACTACTTGCACCGGCACTCGGCGGGCTGCTCGCCGACAGTCACGTCATCGACGCATTGACAAAGGGCATCTCGGATCCAGCGGCAATAGGCATCGTCGCTCTGGCCGATCCTACACTTGCACAAAGCGTCGCGACCGGACTGCCTCTGGATACCGCAACTGCATTCGTACATGGATTGCCGTTCGAAGTCGCAACGACACTGCGTTCAACACTCGTCGATCCCGCGACCATGACGATGACGCTGCTCATTGCCCATCTCATCATTTTTTGGCTGAGCCAGGACAGCAACGTAACACCGCCGGTATGCCTCGCGGCATTCACAGCGGCCGGCATCGCCGGATCACCCCCATTCCAGACCGGCATGGCTTCATGGAAGCTCTCAAAGGGTCTCTATATCGTGCCGTTGCTGTTCGCCTACACGCCCCTGATTTCTGGCAACCAGTTGGAAGCGCTCCAGGTGGCATTCTTTGCGATTTTCGGCGTGTACGCTACCAACGCGCTGATCCAGAGGTATGCGGAAGGACCGCTGAAGTGGTGGGCCTATCCCGCATTCATTGTCGGCGCATTTGCGTCTTACTGGCCCGGCAACATTCTACTCGACCTCGCAGGGGCAACGATCGTCGTCGCCACAGCATTTGCGACATCGCGGGTCGCCAGACCGCAGGTTTCAGTAGCATGAAACGTGTTCATCAGGTTGGATCAGTTGTGTGCGCGAGTATGTCGGACGTGACTGTTAAAACTAAACTTCAGCCGGAAACGCCTCCCATGCCGGAGAAATCTGCCAGAACGCAAACGCTCCCTCGCCCGCAGCGCGACAAGACGCTTCGTAAGGGGCTCCACATCCTGGAACTCTTGACGCTGAAAGGCGCATCGAATCTTCGCGATATAGCAACTCAGACCGGTCTCACCAAAGCAAACACCCACCAGCTTCTGCAGACGTTGATAGAGGAAGGATACGTCCAGCAAGATGAGGTGACGAGCCAGTACGACGCCACACTGAAGCTGTGGGAAGTGGGTACGCAGCATTACGAGCGTCTCGATCTCGTCAGGCCTTGTATGACGGCAATGGAGCACCTCAACCAGAGCACGCGCGAAACGGTCAACCTCGCCATGCTGCAAGAACGGGAGGTTGTGTATTTGCACAAGATCGACAGCCTTGAGCCCGTACGATCCTACACGCGCGTTGGCGCCAGCGCTCCTGCTTATTGCGTCGCCACCGGCAAGGTACTCATCGCATTCGACCCGCGCGGCGAGTCCTTCTGGCGATCGATTTCATTGGAACCTTTTAGCGATACGACGATCGTCGATCCGGATGCCTTCGTCGCCGAGATGCAGGAAACCAAAAAGCGCGGATGGTCCATCAATCGCGGAGAATGGCGCGGCGCAGTCTGGGGTGTCGCCGCACCGATCGTCGGATGGAGCGGCCGCGTTCGGATGGCCATTGGCGTCGCTGGCCCGAGTGACCGGTTGACACCAGAGCGAGTCGAGATTCTGGGACCGATGGTGGTGGCCGCGGCTGAAGAAGCGGCGGCAACGTTCGGCGGCACCCTGGTGAACGAAAGTGCGCGCCAAGCGATGGCGTAGCCGAAATGCACGGACTTTGAAGAGCACCAAGCACGTTCACGCGTGGGTGCATACGCAAGCGTCCTGTCGAGCGGGACGTTGAGGAGAAGCTATGTCACGAAAGTCGAAGCACACGAGCCTTGAAGAACTGGTTGAGAGAATTCCAGACGGGTCTTCGATAGGCCTGGGTGGGAGTTTTCTGCATCGAGGTCCTTTCGCATTCTGCCGCGAGTTGATCCGGCAGGGCAAGAAGGACCTTGAGATCATCAAGGCGTCGCCCGGCTACGATCTGGACATACTTTGCCGCGCCGGGGCCGTGCGCCGGGTCCGCGCCGGTATCGTTGCACTAGAAGGAAATTTCGGGCTGGCCGGCGGTTATCGCAAGGCGGTCGAAAGCGGCAAGGTCGAGCTTGAAGAGCATGCATGCATGACCCTTGTTGCTGGTCTGCGCGCCGCAGGCGCAGGCGTGCCGTTCCAGCCCGTTGGCGGTGTCCACGGCAGCCAGATCGCCGAGATCAACGGCTGGAAGAAGATCGTCGATCCTTACGGCACCAATCAGGAAACGTTCCTCATACCCGCCATCCGACCCGATTTCGTGGTGATCCACGCCAATGAAATCGACGCCGAGGGCAATGCCCGGGTTTTCGGTTCACCTCATTGGGATCGCGCCATGACGCGCGCTGCCCGGACGCTTTTTGTGACCGCCGAGAAACGCGTCGAGACAGCACGGTTCCGTGAGCGGCCCGAGCTGACACTCGTTCCAGGTTTCATGGTCGCTGGGTGCTGTGTTGTTCCGAACGGCGCGTGGCCTGGCTCGCTGGCGCCCGATTATGCCGTCGCCTACGACGAGGTGCAGGCCTACGTCGATGACGCCGAGCGGACCATCGAGCCCCATATGTCGCGCGCCCCGGAACTCAAGCTGAAGGAGTCCAACCATGGCTGAACGCTTCACGCCATTTTCCTATGTCGTCATCAACTTGGCGCGCGTTATCCGCCCGAACGAAGTTACGTTCTCCGGTGTGAACTCAACGTTACCGATGCTGGCATGCCTTCTCGCAAAACGCGCTTATGACTTCGACTTCACGTGGCTGAACGTTGCAGGTGGCGTGGACGCAGAACTCGACGGACCGCCACCGCTTTCCAGTGGCGATCCTGAGCTCATGCATGGAAGCGCCGCTGTTTTTCCAAATGAAGAATTCTATGACCTGTGCACGAGAGGAGGCATGGATCTGTGCTTCTTGGGCGCTTCGCAGATCGACGCAACCGGAGCAACGAACAATTCGGTCATCGGAGATTGGCATTCGCCCAAGGTCCGGCTGCCAGGCGGCGGTGGTTCCGCAGTCATGATGCCGACGTTGCGCCGGGCCGCCACATGGCGAACCGAACACTCCACGCGGACACTCGTTGACAAGCTTTTCTTCCAAACGGCGAAAGGTAACCTTCAGACTGTCGTCACACCACTGTGCGTGTTCGACAAGCGCGAAGGCCGCCTTGCGGTGGAAAGCTACAATCCAGATGTGACATTGGATGAAATCCGCAGTGTCACCGGATTCAAGCTCGATGCCTCCCGCGCCCAACCTACGCCGTTGCCGACAGATGCCGAAATCGCCGCTTTGCGCAGCCTGGATCCGAATGGGCGCTTCGAGGCTGACGCGAACATCCAACTGCCGGAGTTTTCTGCATGACAAGACCTGCATTTTTCACCGACGCATTTCTTGAACGTTCCTCCCAACCCGAGCTCGCGTCTCGTATCGCCGTCGCGGCAGGCAGCGAAAGCCTGACCTATCCGGATCTGATGCAGGCAGCCCGCCGGCGTGCCATGCAGTTCTCGGCACTCGAAATAGGTAAGGGAACAAGGATCGCATTCCTGCAAGACCGCGAGCTCCAGCTTGTGGTTGGAATTCTTGGCGCGTTGCTCTCGGGCGTTCCCTTTACTGTATTGAGCCGACGGGAAAGCGAGGCCGAGATTGTAGAAAAGCTCCGCACTGCAGGCTTTACCGCACTCCTTGTCGGCGACAATCACGTAGAACAAGGTGCGCGTATTGCCCACGCAGCCTCGATGAGGATTCTGAGCACTGCTGAGTTGACGGCATGCGTCACCGAAGACATCGCATTTCCTGAAATCAGCGCAGACGATGAAGCCATCATCATCTTTACGTCCGGATCGAGCGGGAAGCCCAAGGCCGTTCGCATCGGCCACGGCAACATCGCTTCGAATACCGCCGGGCTTCGTGCGATGACGCCACTTGGTGTGGACGATCACCTTTTGCACATTATGCCACTCAGCCACACGAACGGAATTCTCAATCAGCTGATCGCGCCTCTTTCCCAGGGGGCTCGAGTTACTCTGCTTCCACGCTTCGATGCCCGGGATTTCGTCAGCCAATTGACGGAGCTGCAGCCAACCGTCGTCACTGGCGTCCCAACGATCTACCAGCGTCTTCTGCCGATTGAGATCCCGGCGCGCGCGACGGCAAGGCTCCGCATGGCGCGTTGCGGCTCTGCCCCACTCGCGGCGGAAACTCAAAAGGCAATCGAGAAGCACCTCGGCGTCGAAGTGATCGTCTCGTATGGACAAACCGAAGCGACCTGCACCAGCTCATCCAACCCGCCTGGAGCGCGTCGCATTGGATCTGTCGGCCGGCCATTACCTGGGCAAGACGTTGCGATATTGGCATTGGAGTCCGACCGCGTCCTGGCGCAGGGTCAAACGGGCGAAGTGGCCATACGCGGACCCAATATCGCTCTGGGCTACGTCGGCGCCGAAAAATTCGACCCGAATTCGTGGTTGCGAACCGGCGACTGTGGGCATTTCGATGAAGACGGGTATCTCTTTCTTACCGGACGATTGAAGGAGATCATCATCCGTGGCGGCGAGAACATCTCACCGGTGCAAATCGAGAATGTCATGCTGACCCAGACTGGCATCTCGGCTGCATGCGTCTGCGGGGCGCCCGACACCGATCTGGGTGAAGTGCCGGTCGCCTTTGTCGAGGTGAGCGGAGTGAAGCCGCCCGACCTGTCGGCCTTAAATAGCGCCATCACCGAACGGTTGAGCCCGGCCCACCGTCTTCGCGACGTCTTCGTGCTGGACAAGCTACCGACGAACAATGTCGGCAAGGTCGATCGCAAACTCTTGGAGAAAGACGCCCGCGCGAGGCTCGCATCACCCTTGCCCATGTGATGCGCAACTCGTGACACTACGACTGAAATCTGTTTCGGGCCGATGCCTGAATTCCCATTCTTGAGACACAGTGCCGGCCGAATAGTTTTGTGCCGCATTGAACTCCGGCAGGGCTGATCCATCTCGCTCAAATCGAGAGGATCAGCACCTGGACGGACTTCGACCAACTGACCGCAGCCTCCAAACCGAATGCAAGCGCAGTACCCGCCGCAGGGCTTCACCGGCATCGCTTGTCTGCGACCGGTATCCCTGCAAGCACTGGCATAGCTGCAGGCAGATCGAAATTTCCGCAGCATCCGTCGTTTCAAATTCCGCGCCGCCCAGGAACTCGCTCGCAACGAGGAGTTTGTTGTTCTTTCCGATCCAGGTACCTTGTATTACATGCTCTGGAGCCGCCAAGCGAAGTTCGGCGACAACGAACCGCGAATGGATTCGTTGTCAGCCAATAAGCGGAAGGAAAGATTGTCTTGGTGAAATTGGACTTCGAGAAGCGCCTTAGAAATGCAGATGTGGGCGAGGTGGCTTTCGATACCTTTACCCGGGGCCGCTACGCGACGGATGCCTCTCACTACCAAATGATGCCGCGCGCAGTTGCAGTGCCACGAACGACGGACCAGGCACGCAATGCGGTTCAAGCAGCAATCGCAGACAATGTGCCGGTCACGGCCCGCGGCGGTGGCACGTCGCAATGCGGCCAGACCATCAACTCCGGGCTGGTCATCGATTGTTCCAAGCACTTGAACCGAATCATAGACCTCGACATCGCCGAAAGCCGATGCACGGTCGAGCCGGGCATCGTCCTCGAGGAGCTCAATCGGCAGCTCAAGCCGCACGGTCTGTGGTTTCCCGTCGATGTCTCGACAGCCTCGCGCGCCACCTTGGGGGGAATGACCGGGAACAACTCTTGCGGCGGTCGCTCGCTGCGCTACGGCACGACACGCAATAACGTGATTGCGATCGAAGCCATGCTTGCCGACGGTACAACCTCCCGGTTTGGCGAGGTGAGCGCCGATCTTTCGGACCTCTCTGCCACTCATCAGCTTCGTTCATTGTTCATGGACTTGGCAGACATTGGCCGTCGCGAAGCAGACGAAGTGAAAGCCCGCGTGCCCAAAGTGCAGCGCCGGGTTGGCGGCTACAATGTCGATGCGCTGGTGCCGCCGCCAGATGATCCCAAACAAAAAATCAATCTCGCGCATCTTCTTGTCGGTTCGGAAGGAACGCTCGCTTTCACCACGGCAATCGAGCTGAAATTGTGGCCCTTGATGGGTCGGCGCGGCGTCGGCGTGTGCCACTTTGGCTCTTTCTTCCGGGCCATGGATGCGGCACAGCACATCGTCAAACTGAATCCAATCGCTGTCGAATTGGTCGATGACACCATGATCGACCTGGCACGCAAGATCGCCATATTCGAGCCGACCTTGCGAGCGGCGGTGCGAGGCACGCCGGCGGCTTTGTTGCTCGTTGAGTTTGCCGAAGACGATGCCGAAAACGCTGCGCGATTGAAGCAACTGGCACAATTGATGGGGGATCTGGGCTTCTCCTGGGACAAGTCCGGCGATGGCTTTGGCGGCGTCGTCGAAGTCTTCGATCCCAGCCTCCAGCAGGCGCTCACTGATCTGCGGACGTCAGGCCTCAACATCATGATGTCGATGAGGGACGCGCGCAAACCAGTCTCATTTGTCGAGGACTGCGCCGTTCCACTGCAACATCTGGCCGAATACACGGCACGTCTCACCGAGGTATTTGAGCGCCACGGCACGCGCGGGACATGGTACGCGCACGCCTCAGTCGGCTGCCTGCATGTCCGGCCGGTCCTTAATTTGCGCCTCGACAAGGATGTCAAGGCAATGCGCGCGATTGCCGAGGAGGCGTTCGCCATGGTGCGCGAATACAAGGGATCGCATTCCGGCGAACATGGCGACGGACTGGTTCGATCGGAATTCCACGAGACGATGTTCGGTACGCGCCTTGCCCACACGTTCGAGGAAATCAAGGACCACTTCGACCCCAAGGGCCTGATGAATCCGGGCAAGATTGTTCGCTCTCCCAAGTTTGATGAGCGCACCCTTTTCCGCTTCCACCCCGGCTACACCCCAGCGAACGTCAAAACCGCTCTGGATTGGTCCGACTATCCCGGCGTCCCGGGAGGCATCCTCGGTGCAGCCGAGATGTGCAACAACAATGGTGCTTGCCGCAAGCTGCAGGCGGGAGCGATGTGCCCCTCTTATCGCGTCACCCGTAACGAGCGCGATCTCACGCGTGGCCGCGCCAACACACTGCGGCTGGCCTTGTCCGGTCAGCTCGGCGATGACGCCATGACAAGCGAGGCGATGGCCGATGCAATGAAGCTGTGTGTTTCATGCAAGGCGTGCCGGCGTGAATGCCCCACAGGCGTCGACATGGCACGCTTCAACACAGAGGTGAAGGCGGCCCGCGCTGCCAGTCGCGGAATTTCGGCCCGGGAACGGCTGGTCGCCTATCTGCCGCGCTACGCACCCCTGGCACGGCGTATGCCATGGTTTTTCAACGCACGAAATGTGATCCCTGGTGCGCGCTGGCTTACGGAAAAGCTCCTCGGCCTCGCAGAATCCCGGCAGTTGCCGAGATGGCGTCGCGATGTCTTTTCAGCCGACGCTGTTGAATACGGCGTTCCAGACGGGCCGGAAGTCGTGCTTTGGGCCGACACGTTCAATCGATACTTCGAGGGCGAGATCATCAGTGATGCGCTGGTGGTTCTCGCCGCCGCAGGCTACCGCATACACGTCGCGCGGCCCGGCGACGGCGCATCCAGGCCACTCTGCTGTGGCCGCACGTTTTTATCGGCCGGGCTCGTCGATGAAGCCCGCGCGGAATTGCAACGTTCACTCGCGGCACTTGAGCCGTTTGCCCGGCGCGGCGTTCCCATCATCGGCCTAGAACCGAGCTGCCTGCTGACTTTTCGAGACGAATCTCTGCGCCTGGATCTCGGCCAGCATGCCCAGACCGTCTCCGAGCAAGCGCTTTTATTCGAGGAGTTCCTCGCCCGCGAAACTGAAGCGGGCCACCTGCGGCTTCCACTCGCGCCGGTGGCAGAAAAGGCTCTCCTGCACGGACATTGCCACCAGAAATCTTTTGGCGCGATGGGCGCTGTCGAGCAAGCGCTGCGCGTCATTCCTGGACTCGATGTCGATGTCGTGGACTCGAGTTGCTGCGGCATGGCAGGTTCGTTTGGATATCAGGCCGAAACGATTGAGATTTCACGTGCCATGGGCGAACTCTCCTTGCTTCCTGCGGTAAGGAAAGCCGCACGAGAGACCCTTGTCGTCGCAGATGGAACCTCATGCCGCCACCAGATTGCCGATGGAACTCGCCGTGAAGCCTTGCATGTGGCCCAGGTCTTGGCCATGAGTGTTCGCGCTGCCATGAACAACACTACAGACAACACTGCGGAGGCGCAAAATTCATGACGCTGACATTGGACACAGCACGACAGTTGGTCGATGCCGTTTTGGCGAAAGCTGCAGCCCTTGATCTCAAGCCAATTGCCGTCGCCGTGCTTGATGATCGCGGCTGCCTTCGTGCCTTTGCGGCGCAGGATGGTACGAGCTTGATGCGCGGCGACGTCGCCCGAGGCAAGGCATTCGGTGCGCTCGCTCTAGGCCTGGGGTCGCGCGCTATTTTTGAGCGCGCCAAACAGCAGCCTTACTTCATCGACGCGGTCAATACTTTGGCACACGGAGCGATTGTCCCGGTGCCGGGTGGCGTTCTCATCCGTGATTGGGACCGGGCTGTCATCGGCGCAATCGGAATCAGTGGTGACAGTTCCGACAACGACGAAGCGTGCGCCGTCACCGCGATCACGGAGGCGGGTCTGCATGCCGATGCCGGCTGAGCCATGGGCGCATCAACGGAGGCGTCCATAACGATGGCGCACAAAACGGTTGGTCCGAAATTGGGTCCGAACTCTCACCTGATCGGCGTCCCAGGAAGTCGAAGAGCCCTCAATACGCCATGTCTCGTGCTCGACATCAACCGCTTGCGCCGCAATGTCGAACGGGCAGCCGCCTTCTGCAGTGAGCGCGCGATCGCGTTGCGGCCCCACGCCAAGACGCACAAGTGTACACGCATTGCCCGGCTGCAAATTGAATCAGGCGCCATCGGCATATGCGTCGCAACCATCGGTGAGGCCGAAGCAATGGCGGCGGGCGGCATCCGGGATATTCTGGTCTCATCGGCGATCACACAGGATGGCAAGATTGCGCGCGCAACCGCGTTGGCACGATCCGTTCACCTTACGCTCGTCGCCGATGATCCCGAGACCGTACGGCGCACCGGTGATGCAGCCTCTGATGCCGGCGTCGAAATTCCAGTGCTTGTCGATGTCGATCTCGGCCGGCATCGCAACGGGGTTGCCAATGTTGAGCAGGCTCTCCAGGTCGCCGCGGCCATTTCGGCATCGCCTGCGCTTCGATTGGCGGGCATTCAAGCTTACGCCTCGCATATATCGCACGTCGAAAACTTTGCCCAACGAAGAGCATCCTCAATCGCATGCGCAGAGACGATCACGGGCTTGAAGTCGGCCCTCGCCGCCGCAGGTCATCGCACAGAAATCGTGACAGGCGGCAGCACCGGCACGCTCTACATCGACCCGGATCTCGAATGCTATACGGACCTGCAGTGCGGAAGCTACGTCTTCAGCGACGTTGAGTATGGCGGCATCGACCTGACTGGCGCTTCGCTTTCGCCATTCGACGCGTCCCTCGTCGTTCGCGTCTCGGTCATTGGCCGCAACTGGCCAGGCCGCGTCACCTGCGACGGTGGCAACAAGCATTTCTCGGCAAAGGGAACGCTTCCGGCCTTCGTCAGCGCACCCGCACAGGGAGCCATCTACAGACCCGACAGTGATGAGCACGGAATCATCGAACTACCCGCCACAGCAAAACAGCCTGCACTTGGCACCGGCTTCGAACTCGTCGTTCCTCACTGCGACCCCACCGTGAACCTTTACGATCATTATCATGTCGTCGACGGCGACACGCTGATCGACATATGGCCGATTGAGGCGCGCGGAGCCTTCTAGATCGCGTTCATGTCTGACAGATGTGCTGCACACTTCAGCTAAACATGCCCTAAAGCCTGATCGGCTGAGATGGAAACAGTCGTGCTTCCCTTGAGGCCGTGCACACACCAGAGCGCAGCGGCAACGCGCCTATGGTGCATTCCAAGTCCACTCAGCGTTCTTTATCCATGGCGGTAAGGAGCGCGACAAGTTTGTTGGCGATATGGCTTTTCAATAGGCGGCTGAGCCGCGCAGCGTTTCGCTTCTCGAACGCCTCCAGTATCTCTTCGTGCTCTGCCACGGCGGCAGCCCAGCGTTGCGGTGAAAGATTCGCCTGATAACGCGCACGCCGCACCTGAGCCGAAACGGATCGTATCAGACGCGTGAGAAATACGTTGTCGGCTGCTGCGAGGATCAACTGATGGATCTCCTCGTTGACACGGAAGTACCCACGACGGTCGCCCTTTTTGAACATCGCCACCATTCGCGCCTGTAGCGCCTGCATCCGTTCGATTTGGGCGTCCGTAGCATTGCGCGCCGCCAGTTCCCCAGCAAGCGCCTCCAAAGCCCCGATCACTGGAAACGCCTCTTCGAGATCACGGCGGGTCAATTCGGTAACGGCTGCGCCACGATTTTGATTGAGTTTGACGAGCCCTTCCACAGAGAGGATCTTCAACGCCTCCCGTACTGGCGTTCTCGAAACACCGAACTGCTCGCACAAGGCCTTTTCCGAGATTCTTTCGCCCGGATTCAACTCACCATGGATGATCGCGCGACGGAGATGCTCGGCGAGATCCTCGTGTAACGCACGTCTCTCGATCGGACTGATCGCTGTCATGCTGCCGCTCCATCACATCGGTGCAGTACCGTTCGCTACATAAATGATTGGGTGAATAACTCAAATCCCCGTCACGAGATGAGCACCACGGATTTTTGCTGCACTGCGTTACGAACCATCGCCGTTGACAACTCCGCGTCGAATGTATTCAAAATACATAATTACGAATTCAAAATGTTGGCAAGAGCGCACGGGCAAGCGACACGAAGGCCGTTGTCTGTGCTGGGTGAGGGGTCAAGCACCATGCACATGCCGGGTCGCCACTTCCTGCAGATACCTGGTCCCACGAACGTCCCGGACCGCGTGCTGCGCGCCATCGATATGCCGACCATCGATCACCGTGGCCCGGCGTTCGCGCAGATGAGCCGCAAGGCACTCGATGGGATCAAGGGTATTTTCAGGACGCGCGAGCCTGTCATTATCTTTCCCTCGTCGGGAACCGGTGCGTGGGAGGCCGCGCTGGTGAACACCTTGTCTCCCGGCGATCGGGTATTGATGTACGAGACGGGCCACTTCGCCAGCATGTGGAAAGCGCTGGCCCATCGCATCGGACTCGTTCCCGAGCTCATCGCTGGCGATTGGCGCAGCGGCATCGACCCGCAAAAAATTGAAGAACGTCTCGCTGCCGATAGGGCCCACGAGATCAAGGCGGTTTGCGTCGTCCACAACGAGACGTCGACAGGCTGTGCAAGCCCCATTGCCGGAGTGCGCAAAGCCATGAACTCGGCACGGCATCCTGCGCTCCTATTAGTCGACACGATCTCGTCGCTCGGCTCGATGGACTACCGCCACGACGAATGGGGCGTGGACGTTACTGTCGGGGGTTCCCAGAAGGGTCTCCTTCTGCCTCCCGGCCTCTCCTTCAACGCCGTCAGCCAGAAGGCCATCGCTGCCAGCAAATCAGCCCGCCTCATTCGCTCCTACTGGTCATGGGACGAAATGATGGCCGCCAATTCCAAGGCCTTCTATCCCTATACGCCCGCAACGAACCTTCTCTACGGTCTCATCGAAGCAATCGAAATGCTGAACGACGAGGGACTCGACAACGTCTTTGCCCGTCACGCGCGCCATGCAAAGGCCACGCGTGCCGCAGTGGAAGCGTGGGGTCTCGAGGTTCTGTGCCAGAATTCAAACCACTACTCGGCATCTCTGACTGCGGTCCTCATGCCTGAGGGGCACAGCGCCGATGACTTCCGTAAGACGGTTCTGGAGAACTACAACATGTCACTCGGCAGCGGCCTTTCGCGCTTGGCCGACAAGGTCTTTCGGATTGGCCACATCGGCGACTTCAACGATCTGATGTTGATGGGAACACTGTCCGGCATCGAAATGGGGCTTCGCAAGGCGCGCGTGCCGCACCGGGCTGGAGGCACGCTTGCGGCAATCGACGTTCTGGTGGCAACCAGCGATGGAAAAGCCATTGCGGCTGAATAGAAGAAAGAGGCCGAACAGCCCACGCCCGGAAATCTGCAACTGAGCTGCGCGTGAAGCGGAGCCAATCGGGAGGAAATGATGAAACGCACACGACTAGTCGTATCAGCTATGGCTCTGACGCTTGTCGCCAGCCCTGCCTTCGCTGAAAAACTCACCCTGAAGTTCGGCCACGTCGGCAAGCCCGGCTCGTTGTTCGAGAAAAGCGCGAATGAATTCGCCCGTTGCGCCAATGCCGCACTCGGTGACAAGGCAGAGGTGCAGACCTTCGGCTCCTCGCAACTTGGCAAAGACCAGGAGATGCTTCAGAAGCTGAAGCTGGGCCAGATTACCTTCTCGCTTCCATCATCGGTCATGTCATCCGTTACCAACGAATTCGGCGTGTTCGAGATGCCCTATATCATCAAGGACCGCGACCACATGCGTCGCGTCCAGGCGGCGATGATGGACAAGATCTTCCAGCCCGCGGTCAACGCCAAAGGCTATGAGATCATCGGTCTCATGGAGAATGGCTTCCGCCACATCACCAACAACGTAAGGCCCATCAACAAACCCGAGGATCTGTCGGGTATCAAGCTGCGCACGCCGAAGGGCGCCTGGCGTGTCAAGATGTTCAAGCTCTACGGTGCGAATCCGACACCAATGGCTTTCTCGGAGGTCTTCACCGCGCTCAAGACCGGCGTGATAGACGGACAGGAAAACCCCTATGCGCAGATCTGGTCGGCGAAGTTCCAAGAGGTTCAGAAATACCTATCCATAACCGACCACGTTTACACACCTGCCTACGTTCTCGTATCGAAAGAACACTTCGCAAAGCTACCCGGAGATGTCCAGGCAGCACTGCGCAAGTGCGGCAAGGAAAGTCAGGACTACGTCTACAAAGAAGCCGCCCGTCTGGAGGAAGAGCTGCTGCAGAATCTGAAAAAGGGTGGAATCCAGGTCAATGTCGCGGACAAGGACGCATTCATTGCTGCATCAAAACCGATCTACGATGAGTTCGCCTCGACCGTAAAGGGCGGCCAGGAGCTGGTCGACGAGATCCAAAAGCTCGCCAAGTAAGGCATACAAGAACAGCGGCCCATCCAGCCAAATGATGATGGGCCGCTGCACCTCCACAACACCTGCGTGCCGGTAGCGATGATTGCCGGTGGACTAACACCTCGCCCCAAGCCCATAAGCTAACGGCCAGGATCCACGCTCCCGCCACGCATCCCGGAGCCCCAACGGCATGATCGCCACCATACGCCACGCCATCGAGCGCATTCTCGAATGGCTCCTCATTTTGTTGATGGTTTTGTTGACCGTCATCGTCATCATCGCGGTGCTGTTCCGCATCGCTGGCGATTCATTGTCCTGGTATGACGAGGTTGCCGCCATCAACTTGTCATGGATCACGTATTACGGTGCCGCATTAGCGGCGCTGAAACGCGGGCACATCGGCTTTGACACGGTGCTGCTTGCGCTCCCCTTCCGCGCCCGCATGTTCGCCCTCATCGTTGCCGAAATCGCGGTTATCGGCTTTTTCGTCATACTGGCCTACACCGGCTGGACGGTTCTGCACGTGCTGGGCGGTGACTATCTTGTCTCTCTGACATGGGTGCCGGTGCAATTCACCCAGTCGGTGATTCCAATCGGCGCCGTGCTCTTCATAATATGCGAACTGCTCAGTCTTCCGGACTACTGGAGGATGACGGCCCGCGGCAAATCGATGGAGCACGCCGAAATCGAGGAAGAAGTCGAGAGCGAGCTTAAGAAAGCAGGAGCGCGTTGACGATGGTGATACTTGCTTGCTTCCTCGTCCTGCTCGCGCTCATCTGCCTCAACGTGCCCATCGCAATAGCGTTGGCTATCTCCGCAATCGTCGGTCTGCTCGCAACCGAAGGCACCGGCAGCCTCGTCACGGTCGCGCTGGATATGTACGACGGTTCGACCAAATTCTCGCTCATTGCCATCCCGATGTTCGTCCTCGCCGGCGCTCTGATGAATGCAGGCGGAGTGACCGACAGGCTCATTAATTTCGTCTCCGCGCTTGTCGGCTTCGTCCGCGGTGGCCTCGCCATGGTGAACATCGGCGTGTCACTGTTCTTCGCCGAGATTTCCGGTTCTGCTGTGGCTGACGTGGCGGCATTGGGTTCGGTTCTCATTCCGCAGATGAAGAAGAGGGGTTACTCGGCCCCGCTCGCCGCCGCCGTTACTTCATCATCAGCCTCGCTTGCGATCATCATACCGCCGTCGATCCCGATGATCGTATACGCGACTTCCGCAAACACGTCTGTCGAGCAGCTATTCGTCGCCGGTGTCATTCCCGGCCTCTTAGGCGCGGCAGGACTGATGCTCGTCGCCTATTGGTTCGCCGTCCGTTACGATCTTCCCGTCGAGGACGCATTCAATGTTGCGCGCCTTCGCAAGACGTTCATGGATGCGCTACCCGCCTTCACGCTGCCTGTCATCATTCTCGGCGGCATTTTCGGCGGCTGGGTGACGGCCACGGAGGCGGCAGGGCTCGCCGTGATTGCAGCGCTTGCTGTCGGCCTTTATTACCGCGAGTTCAATGTCCGCCACCTCAGACGGGCCATGCTCGATGGCGGAATGCAGACAGCTGTCGTCATGCTCCTTGTCGCCGCCAGTGTCCTGATGGGAGGCTTTCTCACACGCGCCCAGGTTCCTCAGCAGATCGCCCAGGGCATTCTCGATCTGACGACCAATCAGTACCTCATTCTCGCGATACTCAATATTTTCTTCCTCATCATCGGCTTTTTCCTGCACTCGGTCGCGGCAATCATTCTGGTCATTCCAATTGTGCTCCCGCTGATTCAGGCTGCAAATATTGACCCGGTACATTTTGGCTTGGTGGTGACGCTCAACCTCGCGATTGGTCAGCAGACGCCACCCGTTGCGTCCGTGCTCATCACCGCATGCGCTGTCGCGCGTGCTAATATCTGGGACGTAACGAAGATCAATATCTATTTCGTCGCGGTGCTGCTGGTCGTGCTCATCTTGTGCACCTACGTTCCCGCCATTCCCATGTTCCTGGTCGAATACTTCTATCGCTGAGCCAGCGGAGGAACACAGAGCAATGTCCGGTCCGCTTTCAGGTTGCCGCGTCATCGAACTGGCACACATCATGGCCGGCCCGGTCGCCGGTCTGATGCTCGCCGACATGGGCGCCGATGTCATCAAGGTGGAAAAGCTTGCCGGCGATGATACGCGCCGCTTCATCCCTCCGACCATAAAGGGCGAGAGCGCAGCCTTCATGATGATGAACCGCAACAAGCGCGGCATCGTGCTCGACCTGAAGAGCGAGGGCGGGAAGAGCGCTCTCCGGCGCCTGGTCCGCGATGCAGACGTCGTCATCGAGAACTACCGCTTGGGAACCATGGAGAAGCTTGGGTTGGGGTATGACGAACTCTCCAAGCTCAATCCGGGCCTCATCTACTGCGAGGTCTCTGGGTTCGGGCGAACCGGCCCCTATGCACATCGTGGCGGGTTCGACCTCATAGCCCAGGGGATGTCCGGCCTGATGTCCATTACAGGCGAGGGTCCCGGACGCCCTCCCGTCAAGGTCGGCGCGCCCGTATCCGACATCACAGCCGGCATCCTTGCTGCCATGGGCATTGCCGCCGCCTATGTCCATAAGCTCAAAACCGGAGAAGGACAGAAGGTCGATACGTCGCTCTTCGAAGCTGCAATCACGCAGACTTATTGGCAGTCGGCTATCGCATTTGCGACCGGCGTTGCACCCGCAGCCATGGGAAGCGCCCATCCACTGAACGCCCCCTATCAGGCGTTCCAAACGGCTGATGGCTACATCAATATCGGCGCCGCAAATCAGGCAAATTGGGAACGCATGCTCAAGATCCTGGACGCTGAGGACCTCAACGACGATCCGCGCTTTTCCACCAACGCCGGACGGATACAGAACCTCGGCCAGCTCGAGCAAATTCTCAATACTCATTTCCGCAAGCGCACGACCGGCGACTGGCTTTCAGCTTTCGAGGATGCCGGGGTGCCCGCAGGGCCGGTTCTTTCTATTACCGAGATGCACGAGGATCCCCAGGCGCTGGCGCGCGAGATGATCGTTTCCACGCACCATCCTGTCGCTGGGCAGGTCAAAACTCTCGGGCTTCCCGTGAAGTTTTCAAACTCCCCCGGTGGCATCCGCAGATGCGCACCTGTGAAAGGCGAGCACACAGTCGAGGTCCTCCGCGAAATCGGCTTCGATGAGGCTGAAATCGGGCAACTTCTCGAAGCCGGTGCTGCTGTAGCGCATAGGTAAGCCCTGCTGGTGCGTTGCTTTGCTTGTTGCGTAGAAGTCGCTGCACACGCCGGCCAAACATGCTTTAGCCAGAAAGCTTGCCAATCGTAACAGCAGTTTCTTGGGCATGCCGTCTTTATCAAAAACCAAGGTTGTATGCACGGCACATTCGCCGCGCGAGACGGAATGCACCTTGCCCGAGGGAAAGATCTTGCACGCCTTGCTCGGGAGGATCACCTGTGGTGAATCACAAGGAGGTGTGCATCCGCATTGGGCTTGGTCAAAAAAAAAATGACCTTCGCGACGGATTGGCCGCCAGTCTTTCGTTCAAGCATTCGACCCGGCTGTGGAATTGGTCCACCTGCATTGCTTTGATTGGATAGCTCGACATGAAGCGCTATACGCCAAGTTTTCGATCAATCTTGGTCCTCGTGGCGACCGTGATTGCCGGATTCCTGGTCTGGCATTGGTTCTGGCGGGATAAGCCTCCCACCTATGACGTTCAAACGGCAGTAATCAGCCGCGGACCTATCGAAAGAAGCATTTCCGCGACGGGCTCGGTTCAGGCCCTCGTGACGGCAGACGTCAGCTCACAGCTTTCGGGACAGATTTCCCAGGTCAACGTCGATTTCAACACGGAGGTCAAAAAGGGCGACGTTCTCGCCACCATCGATCCGCGCACATTTGCCTCGCGTGTCACATCGGCCGAAGCCAATCTGGCCATCGCCAAGGCGAACGTTGAGGTGCAGGAAGCTAATAGCGTCAAGACTCAGGCCTTGCGTGATCAGGCCAAACGGGCGCTCGAGCGTCAAAAGGCTCTGATCGCGAACCGTACGACATCTGAGGCGACGCTCGACCTAGCTCAGACTCAGTTCGAGACAGCCCTCTCCGACGTCCAGGTTGCAACCTCCCAGATTTCCAATGCGCATGCGGCAGTATCGCAGAAAGAGGCTGAGCTGGCCCAAGCCAGACTGGACCTCGACCGCACCGCAATCAGGACGCCAATCGACGGCGTCGTGATTGCCCGCAATATCGACCCTGGCGGCACGGTTGCCGCCAGCCTGCAGGCCCCGGTATTGTTCCAGATTGCACAGGACCTGAAGCAGATCGAGATTCTCGTCCTCGTTGACGAGGCCGACATTGGAGCAATCGAGACAGGTCAGAACGTCACGTTCACCGTTGATGCATTCCCCAATCGCGTCTTCGATGGAAAAGTTGCGCAGGTCCGCATCGCGGGCACGACCACCAGCAACGTCGTCACGTACACGGTCGTTGTGGGAGCGGACAATCCGCAGCAGAAACTTTTGCCAGGTATGACCGCAACCGTAAGGATTATCACGGGCACCCGCTCCGATGTGCTGCGCGTGTCCAACGACGCTGTGCGGTTCGTTCCGCCGAAGGGCCTGGCGACCTCTCAGTTGCGCCGCCCCAACCGGGACGACGCGATTGTCGATTCGCTTTCCGAACGGTTGACGCTGTCGGCCGAGCAGAAGGAGAAATTCCGTCAGAACCTAGCAGCAGAGCGCGCCGCTCGCGGCGAAACCACAGAATTGCCTGCAGACAATAACAACGGCAAGACGCGTGCTCCTTCTGGCTCCAACCGCCCCGCGCGGCAATTGGTGGCTGGCGCTCGCAACACTACAGCACAGGATAGCACGCGCCGGCGCGGTCGCGTCAGCCGGGCGCTTGAGGATGTCCTTACAAACGAGCAGCAGGCGACTTTCGCACAGCTTCGCAATGTCTGGCGCGATACGACGCGACCGGCAATCGTCTGGCAGGAATCGCCCGAAGGTTTGGAGCCACAACGCATCATTCTCGGTCTTGCCGACGAGAACTTCAGTGAGATCCTTCGGGGCGAGTTGATCAATGGCGATAAGGTGGTCGTACGCGCCCGGCGCAAGGACGCAGATGGTACCCGCGCGGGGCGTGGATCATGACGCGCACCAACGTCTCGCCCACTGAAGATCAACCTCAAGCATCCGGCAGAATTCCTGTGGTCTCATGCCGAGATCTCAGAAAGACGTACAAGCTCGGAGAACAACGACTCGAAGTCTTGAAGGGCATCAGCTTCGACATCATGGCCGGTGAATTCGTCGCCATCATGGGACCGTCAGGCTCAGGAAAATCGACACTTCTCAATCTCATCGGTGCACTTGACACGCCGACCTCAGGGCGCTTGATGCTCGCGGGTACCGACATCGGCAAGCTCGACAGCGACGCCCTTGCACATCTGCGCAATCGCCTCATCGGCTTCGTCTTCCAGCAGTTCAATCTGTTGCGCCGTACGTCGGCGCTTGAAAACGTCAAGCTACCGTTGATCTATTCGCATGATCATGTGCACGATCCTGACGCTGTGGCTCTTGAGCGGCTGGCCGAAGTCGGCCTTGAGGACCGCCAGCATCACACGTCTGCTCAGCTCTCCGGCGGCCAACAGCAGCGCGTCGCCATCGCCCGAGCATTGGTCACAAACCCTCAACTCATACTTGCAGACGAGCCGACCGGCGCTCTCGATACCAAGACGTCCGTCGACATTATGGCCCTTTTCTCGAAGCTACACGGCGCGGGCATGACGATCATCATGGTGACGCACGAGCCTGACATTGCCGCCTATGCCGAGCGCCTACTTCGATTCCGGGACGGGCTACTCGTAGAAGACGTGAAACAAGTTCCCAAGGCGATGCCATGGACCTGACAAGCTACCTGCGCTCTGCGCTCTCTGCGATTCGGCTCAATGCCATGCGTAGTCTCTTGACCGCACTCGGCGTAATCATCGGCGTCGCCTCGGTCATCGTCATGTCGGCAATCGGCAGCGGCGCACGGCAGGAGGTCGAACGCAGTATCAGCCGACTGGGAACCAACATGCTCACCATCTCGCCAGGTTCTGCTCGCATGGGCGCATCTCAGGGCGGAGCGGGAACGGCACCTCCACTTTCCGAGGACGATATATCGGTCATTGAGGCGCGCATTGCCGACGCCGTCGGCGTAACCGCCAGCCTGGCGGTTAATGCCACCGTCGTCTACGGCAACCAGAACTGGGCAACCTCGATTACCGGCACCAGCGCATCGTATCCTTTCGTTAGAGATTGGGAGGTGTCAGAGGGACGTTTCTTTGATCCCGCCGAGTTCGGGCGCGGCGCCAAGGTTGCTGTTGTCGGTTCCACTGTTGCCCGGCAGTTGTTTGGCAGCGGCGCAGCGATTGGTGAACGCATTCGCATCGCGGGCGCCCCCTTCGAGGTTATTGGCGTCATGGAAACACGCGGACAAGCGGGTGGGTTTCGCGATCAGGACGACATCGTGTTCATTCCAGTGACGACGGCCCGCGCCCGTCTGGCGGGACAGAGCGTCGCCGTACCCAATCAGGTCGGATCGATCTTGGTGAAGATCGCCGATGGCGGCGATCTATCTCTTGCCCAGGACGAAATCACCGCTCTACTGAAGCTGCGCCGACGCATCCGGCCCGGTGAACAGGACGATTTCAGAATTCGAAACGTTGCTGAAATCGTACAAGCGCGTACTGCGGCACAACAAACTTTGACATGGCTGCTCGCTGCAACGGCGGCCGTCTCGCTGATCGTCGGCGGCATCGGGATCATGAACATTATGCTTGTATCGGTCACCGAGCGGACGCGCGAGATCGGACTGCGTATGGCGGTCGGTGCGCGGCGTCGCGATATCCTCGCTCAGTTTCTCACCGAGTCCATCGTACTCTGCCTTGCCGGTGGCCTAATCGGGTTGCTGGTCGGTATGGGGGCGACCTATGTCATATCTGCCATGGCAGGATGGCCCGTTCTGATCAGCTCAATGATCATCTTTATTGGAATTGGTGCTTCTGCGGCCGTTGGTATCGCATTCGGGTACATTCCCGCGCGCAAGGCCGCGCATCTCAATCCCATCGACGCCTTGCGCTACGAATAGGCGGAGAGGACGGGAGACGGCGATCCGGAGTGATCAGACGCGTCCAGCACGTGCCTTGCGTAGCGCCTTGATCTCCTCGAAACGCTCCGTCACGTCGCGCAGGATCGCAGCCATTCCGATCATGGCCCCGCTGGCGTCCCTGAACGGAATGATGGAAAACTCGACGGAGATGCGCGCGCCATCCTTGCGCAACGCCGGAACGGCAAGCAGATCTCCCGCGCCATATTTGGTTTGGCCAGTCCGCATAGTTTCCTTGTGGCCACGCCAATGTCGTTCGCGAAGATTTTCTGGGATGATGATGTCGAGAGATCGGCCGATCGCTTCATCGGCCGTATATCCGAAAATGCGTTCACACCCTCCATTCCAGAACCGGATGACTCCATCGCTATCGGAATAGAGAATTGCGTCGGGCGCATTCTTCACAATCGTTACGGCCAGCTCGCCGAGTGGCATGCTTTTTCTCCTGCCAAGCCAAGTCCCCGATCACAGGGCTCGTGTGTCTGCACGCGACAGCGCCTGAGGCAACACCTCACGCAGTTCCTTGGGACGAAGCGCGATGCTTGCCACGGTGTGACGATCGAGTTCAGCCAGAAATGCTGCAAGAGCACGCTTGAGGATGTTCGGCAGGCGGCAACAACCATCGATCACACATTCGCTACCCGTTGCAAAACACTGAACGATTGCAAAGTCCGGCTCGGTATGGCGGATGACGTCGCCCAGTCTGATCTTATCAGCAGGTCCAGCGAGTGTGATTCCCCCTGCCCGCCCTCTGACCGCCGTAATGAAACCCGCGCGCGTGATCGCGCTAACGACCTTCATGAGGTGTGGCTTGGAGACCCGATGGGCCGACGCGATCTCCTCGATCGTAACAAGACGGTCTCCCGCCGCGTGGACGTACATCAAAACCCGCAGGGCAAGGTCAGAGAAGCGGGTGAGCTGCATCATATCTCCAGCACGCAATGGTGAATAGATTCATTCTTGACATATCTTTTCTTCGGGAGCAAGGTTTCAAAAAGATGTATTGTTGATAGATCTTTTGGAGACCGCCATGTTGCAAAAAGTCGAACTAAGGGCCGATGCGACGCAAATTCGACCGACGAAAACTGCACCGGCGATCTCCCCCGATCACGAAACCGAGCATGATGACGGCCTTCTCCGCGTCGCCATACCAATCATGGTCAGCGCATATGGCGTTGCAATCGGCATTGCCGCGCTCACGTTTATCGGCAGCGGAGAAACCTATTTGTCGCTGGGAATTTGCGTCGCCTACATGGCAATGTACTTCGGCATTCCTCTCGTGATGGTACGCATCCGAAGAGTTCGCGACCCGCGTTGGCAGCCAATCGCCTCTGCGCCGCCAACCAAATATGTTGAAGTGTTCAGTGGAACGATCCGACGAATCGAAGCTCTTATGCAGATTGTGATTGTTCCGCTAGGCGTGGCCTTTGCATTTGCAGCCTTCGCCATCATCTGGACGAGCATCTAACCGCATACGCTCATGACCTACGTCGTCACCGAAAATTGCATCAAGTGCAAATATACCGATTGCGTCGAAGTCTGTCCCGTCGACTGCTTCTACGAGGGCGCAAACATGCTCGTTATACATCCCGACGAGTGCATTGACTGTGGGGTGTGCGTCCCCGAATGCCCGGCTGATGCCATTGTGTCAGATACCGAGCCTGCAGCGACAGATCAGTGGCTTGAACTCAACCGCACATATGCAGATTTATGGCCCAACATTATTGCCAGAAAAGCAGCGCTCCCCGATGCCGACTCGCATAATGGGCGCCAAGGGAAGATCGCTGAGTTCTCTCCCCAACCTGCCTCCGAAATTGAGGCTGATACAGATACCGGTCGCGAGCAAGAAAACCTGCCGCGATGACATCCAGTCGTCGTATCGGCAGATCGATTCTCACTGCCGATACGACGTAAAAAAAAACGCATGCGAGCAACCGGTCCGCCAAACTATCTCGCATTTTCGAAGCGCGGAAACAGTATGTCGTTCTCGATAAAGATATGCTCGAGCAAGTCCGTCGTCAGCTTGTCGAGTCCCGCATATAACGTGCGCCATGATCCGCAGGCATCAGCTGGCACCGTGTAACCATCGGTGAGGACTTGGATCGCACGGATCATCTTGGCATGCTCATCATGTTCGTGACGCATCACGACAATTGGTCCAAACAGGGAGCCGCGGTAACCCGAACTGATCGACGGGAACAGGACGCTTTCCTCTTTGCGCATGTGGTCTTCGAGATCTCCCTGGGTTCTCTCGATAAGATCCGCCAGCCCAACCGGGGCATTCTCGTGATCCCGATGCACCGTTTCCACCCGCCGGGCAAGGCCGACCAACTCGCGAAGCTCTCGCCGGTGGACATCGTGGTAATGAGAAACGATGTAGTCAACCAGACCTGCCGAATCCTCAGGTACGCCGACTGGTACTCGCTGCAGAGCCACCAGCTCGCGCTCCAAGGCGTCGTGATCAGCACCACATGCCTGCGAGGCTTCGTCAAGCTGCGCATCGCCCATGGCACAATAATCGATCCCGTGAGTGCGCAACACCTTTGCCGCACCTGCTACCGTGGCCGCAATCTCGCCCACTGTCGTTATATCGGAACTCTTAGCTTTCTGGTTTGAATGCATTGGGAATCCTCGAGCAAAAAGAGCCGCAGTGGGCTCGAAGCGACATCACCATAACAGGTATGTCAAAAAAGCTGTATTCACAATGCATCTTTTAGTTCTACTATGAGTGGCGTGCAAGGTATTAGGCATCGTGCAAGACATTGACATTTCGAGGCGTCTGGACATGATTCAAACCCTCATCGATCAACGTCCCCTTTTCCAGGATGCAGATCTTGGAGCCGAACAGAGCCGCTCAACCGCTGGCGAGCACGATGTTGAATTGGCATTCGACCGCAGCGTCGACACCTATGGCCCCTCAGCGGCTCTGGCACATCTCATCTCACTTGCCGTAAACATAGCCATCACCTGGAATATCGAGCGCCCGATTGCAGCGCTGCTTAGGCTCAATGCTGATCTGCTGGACAACTTCTCCGTGCGCACGACCTCAATGAACCAGCCGAGCGAGCATGATTAGAAATGTCTTCATCCACCCCACGACGTCACATTCGCCTCAAGCGTGCTTATCAAGAACCGGATCGCAGAGATGGTCTTCGCGTTCTTGTCGATGGCCTGTGGCCCCGTGGCCTTAGCAAGAAGGAAGCAGCTATCGATATCTGGCTCAAGGAGATCGCACCAAGCGCCGCTCTCCGCCGATGGTACGGTCACGACGTGAAGCTATGGAGCGCATTTCGCGAAAGATACCGTAATGAGCTCAAGGCCAATTCGGTTGCCATAAATCAACTGATGGATCTTTACCGCAATGGGTCGGTCACACTGGTATTCGCCGCACGCGACGAGGCGCACAGCAATGCCGCAGTCCTGATGGAATTTCTTCACGAGCTCCTGGACGAGACCTGACGGCAGCAATCGAACGTGAAGCGCACTTCTTGAGCGCTGTTTTCCGTGTCATTCTTGAGAAGAGGACTCGGAATATTCAGCAATAGTCGAAGCCTGCACATTACTCTCCCTTGATTTTTGTTAAGACGTGCTCTCTGCGCATGAGCAGTCTGAGCGGGCAACAAGGCTCGGCCAATGAAAATTCTTCCTGACCTCTCAAATTTCCGACCTCTCATCCGGCGGTTGCTGACGATACTTGCCGCAGTTCTGGTGGTTGTTACATGCACCGGCCAGTCAGTTGCACAGTCGGCACTGCTCACGCGCTATCTTGGCGAAGTACCCGCTGCGGAACTCGTCAAAGGAGCCGAATCTTACGGGCCGGTGCGAACGGACGTACCCGTCGCGCCGATCTTGAAAGGCGGCAAGCCGATAGGCTGGGCCTTCATCACGTCCGACTTCGTCGGCACGACCGGGTATTCAGGCAAGCCCATCCACGTTCTCGTCGCCATCGGCGATGATGCCGTGCTGCAGGGCGTGAAGCTCGTCAAACACTCCGAACCAATCGTTCTGATCGGCATTCCCGATGCCAAAGTTCAGGCATTGACAGCATCCTATGCGGGCCTCGATCTCAAGAAAGAGGCCGAGGCCGGCGGATCAGCGCACGACCTGAATATCATTTCAGGTGCCACTGTTACGGTTATGGTCATTGACGATTCCATCGTCCGCTCGGGACTGAAGGTCGCGCGTGCTTTGGGTCTGGGTGGCTTGAGCAAGGAATCCGCATCTGCTGGACCCGCGGTCACCATCAACCCCGATGCAGCAGCAGCGCAAGACTGGCTTTCACTGGTCGGCAACGGCACGGTGCGTCGCCTGTCGCTTGAGGTAGGGCAAATCAATCAGGCATTCGCTGCGATGCCCGACAAGCGCGCAGCTGAGCGCTCGATCGATGGACCGCCCGATAGCACATTTATCGACATGTACGCGGCGCTGATCAGCATCCCATCGATTGGAACGGCACTATTAGGCCCGCGCGAGCAAACGAATTTGGTGCAATGGCTGAAGCCAGGTGACCATGCCATCGTCGTCGGCGGTCGCGGCATGTTCTCATTCAAAGGCTCCGGCTACGTTCGTGGCGGTCTGTTCGACAGGATCCAGCTTATCCAGAACGATATTTCTGTGCGTTTCCGCGACAAGGATCATCGTCGACTCGGCCAGTTCGCAAGCCCCGGAGCACCACAAGGTCTCAGTGAGATCGACTTGTTCCGCATCCCGGCAGCGTCCGGTTTCGATCCCGCAAAGCCCTGGCGACTGCAACTCCTGGTCCAGCGCGAGGTCGGACCAACCGAGCGCCTCTACACAACATTCGATCTCAATTACGAACTGCCAGACACGTTCCTGATCAAGCCGGCACCTCAGTCGGCGGCGCCACTTCCGGTGGCGAGCGCGGACAAGGATGTCGAGCACGCAGCGAAAGCAGCCCTTTGGCAGCGAATCTGGCGCGACCGCGCGGTGGAGATCGGGTTGCTCCTCATCATGCTTGGCGTACTGAGTGGCGCCTTTTTCTTCCAGATGGCCCTTACCCGATCGGCCCAGAGGACCTTCTGGTTCCGCATGGCCTTTCTAACGGTCACGCTCGTCTTCATCGGCTGGTACGGCAATGCGCAGCTCTCGATTGTCAATTTGATGGCCCTGCTGGGCTCGTTGCAGACAGGCTTCACTTGGGAAACGTTCCTGCTCGACCCTCTGGTCTTCCTGCTCTGGTTCTCGGTTGCAGCCGCACTCATCCTATGGGGACGTGGTGCCTATTGCGGTTGGCTGTGCCCGTTCGGCGCACTGCAGGAACTGAGCAATCGCGTGGCGCGCTATTTCGGCGTGCGTCAGTGGGACCTGCCATGGAACCTCAACGAGCGCCTCTCCGCCATCAAGTATCTCATCTTCCTTGGCCTCGCCGGCATCGCGCTGGCCTCGATCGACCGTGCCGAGCAACTTGCTGAGATCGAGCCCTTCAAGACAGCCATCGTCCTGAAGTTCAACCGCTCCTGGCCCTTCGTTCTCTATGCGCTTGTGCTACTCGGCGTCGGTCTCTTCATAGAGCGCTTTTACTGTCGCTACCTGTGCCCGCTCGGCGCAGCACTCGCGATACCGGCGCGACTGCGGACCTTCGATTGGCTCAAACGCTATCGCGAATGCGGTAACCCCTGCAAAGTCTGCGCGAACGAATGTCCGGTCGATGCAATCAATCCTATTGGCGAGATCAGCCCGAATGAATGCATCAACTGCATGAACTGCCAGGTTCTCTATCAATCGAAGACCAAGTGCCCCGCAGTCATAAAGAAGCTCAAGAGGCAAGGCCTGCTGCCGAAGACCGCCGAGCCTGTTGCTGCCGATTGATTGCTCTAATCCGACACCCAAGGAGGAAGACATGTCTGACGAGCATAAGACAGGAAAGATCAGCCGCCGCACATTGCTTGCAACAACGGCGGGTGGTGCCGCTGCCGCAACTCTGGTTGCCCAAGGCGGCCTGACAACCGACGGAAGCAGTGGCGCAGCCCACGCCGAACCGGCTGCGAAGTTCCACCTCAAGCCGGGCGAACTCGATGAGTACTATGGCTTCTGGTCATCCGGCCAGACCGGTGAATTGCGCATTCTGGGCCTGCCCTCGATGCGCGAGCTGATGCGCGTTCCGGTCTTCAACCGCTGCTCGGCCACGGGTTGGGGTCAGACCAACGAATCGATAAAAATCCTCACCGAGGGTCTTTCCGAGCGGACCAAGAAGTTCCTTGCCGCCAACGGCAAGAAAATGCACGACAATGGCGACCTGCATCACGTGCATATGTCGTTTACCGAGGGCAAATACGACGGCCGCTACCTGTTCATGAACGACAAGGCCAACACACGCGTGGCACGCGTGCGCTGCGACGTCATGAAGCCTGACAAGATCATCGAGGTCCCCAACGCCAAGGCGATCCACGGCATGCGTCCACAGAAGTGGCCGCGCACGAACTATGTCTTCTGCAACGGCGAGGACGAGGGGCCGATGGTCAATGACGGACAGATCCTCGACAGCCCCAAGGACTACGTGAACTTCTACACTGCCATTGACGCCGATACGATGAAGGTCGCCTGGCAGGTCATCGTATCGGGCAACCTCGACAACACCGATGCGGACTATGACGGAAAGTATGCGTTCTCGACGAGTTATAACTCGGAAATGGGTATGAATACGGGCGACATGACCGCGTCCGAAATGGATCACGTCGTGGTGTTCAACATCGCCGAGATCGAGAAGGGGATCAAAGCGGGCGATTACCAAGAGCTCAACGGCGTCAAAGTGATCGATGGCCGCAAAGGCAAAAACAAGAACTACACGCGCTATATCCCGATCGCCAACAACCCGCACGGCTGCAACATGGCGCCGGACAAGATACATCTGTGCATCGGCGGCAAGCTGTCGCCAACGGTGTCGGTGATCGACGTCCGAAAGCTCGACGATCTGTTCTACAAGGACGCCCCTCCGCGCTCCGCCATCGTCGCAGAACCGCAATTGGGATTGGGTCCGCTTCACACCTGCTTCGATGGCCAGGGCAACGCCTACACGACGCTGTTCCTCGACAGCCAGGTTGTCCAATGGAATATCGAGAAGGCTGTACGGGCCTACAAGGGCGAAAAGGTCGATCCCATTCTCAGCAAGACCGACGTGCACTATCAGCCCGGTCACAATACCACGATGATGGGCGAAACCCTCCAGGCCGAGGCCAAGTACTACATCTCCATGAACAAGTTCTCCAAGGACCGGTTCTTAAACGTTGGCCCGTTGAAACCGGAGAATGAACAGGTGTTCCTCATCGAGGGCGACAAGCTGACCCTGGTCCACGACGGTCCGACCTTTGCCGAGCCTCACGATTCGATCGCCGTCCACAGGTCCATCGTCAATCCCAAGACAGTCTGGGATCGCAACGATCCGATGTGGGAAGACGCGCGCAAGCAGGCGGCAGCCGACGGCGTAAAACTCGAGGACGGAGCCAAAGAGCCCATCCGCGACGGCAACAAGGTCCGCGTCTACATGACATCGCAGGCACCGTCCTTCAGCATGGAAAAGTTCACTGTTAAGCAGGGCGATGAGGTGACCGTCTATGTCACCAATCTCGATGACATCGATGACCTGACGCACGGCTTCACAATGGGCGATCATGGCGTTGCCATGGAAATCTCGCCGCAACAGACCGCATCGGTTACCTTCGTCGCAGCAAAGCCAGGCGTCTACTGGTTCTATTGCCAGTGGTTCTGTCACGCTCTGCATATGGAAATGCGCGGCCGCATGCTGGTCGAACCTACCGGAGCGTAACAGTGCAACAACCCGGCATCGGCACCTTGTCCGCGTCACTGTTGCTGGCGGTTTTCTTGCTCGCATCGCGAGCTGGTGCCGTGGCAGCAGAGGAACAGGTTGTGCCCGCTGAGCCGGGCGCGTTGATCCGGATGCTCGCCGCAGCGGCGCCCGGCGATACGCTAAAGCTTGAGGCGGGCCGTCACGACGGCCCGCTCATCCTCGACAGGTCCATCACGCTTGATGGAAGCGGCCACGCCGAAGTGATCGGCAACGGCAAGGGCAGCGTCATTACGGCGACAGGCGAGAACATCACCATCCGCGGCCTGCGTATCTCCGGATCGGGCAACGATCACGCGCCCATCGACTCCGGGATCCGCATTGCACAGAAGTCCAAACACGTGATGGTCGAGCACAATATACTGGAAGAAAATCTTCATGGAATAACGGTGCACGGCGGAACTGACGCCATAGTGCGCAACAACATGATCTTCGGACGGAGAGATCGACGCCTCAACGATCGTGGCAACGGGATCTATGTCTGGAACGCTCCTGGTGCGCTGATAGAAGGCAATGACATCCGTTACGGCCGCGACGGGATCTTCGCCAACGCATCAAAGCAGAACGTGTTTCGCGACAACCTGTTCCGCGATCTTCGCTTTGCTGTTCATTACATGTACACACACGACAGTGAAATCAGCGGCAATGTCTCGATCGGCAACCACCTTGGCTATGCCATCATGTTTTCCAATAACATTCGCGTCGTTGGAAACATGTCCTTACGCGATCGCACACATGGCATCATGTTGAACTACGCCAACAACGCCGAGATACGCGGCAATCTCGTGCGTGGCGGCACCCATGAGAAGTGCACATTCATCTACAATGCGCACAAGAATACGATTACCGGCAACCGGTTCGAAGGCTGCGACATCGGCATCCATTTCACCGCCGGATCGGAGCGTAACAAACTCACCGGCAATGGCTTCATCGGCAATCGGAACCAGGTCAAATACGTCGGCACACGCCAGATCGAGTGGAGCGATTCAGGACGCGGCAACTACTGGTCCGATCATCCCGCCTTCGACCTGGACGGTGATGGCATCGCCGATTCGGCGTTTCGGCCAAACGACCTGATGGACCATGTGTTGTGGTCACAACCGGCTGCCAAGCTGCTGCTTGGCTCGCCTGCGGTTCAACTCGTGCGCTGGAGCCAGCACGCTTTTCCCGCAATCCTGCCGGGCGGCGTTATCGACAGCCACCCGCTGATGGCGCCACCCAGCATTCGGGTCCCGCAAAAGATCGCCGAACTCGAACGTTCAGCCCGGCCCGACTGGCTTGAAGGAGACGGCAATGCCGGTCTTGACCCTCTCTCAGGTCACTAAGCGCTATGGCGAAGCGACGGTGCTATCCGGCGTTTCGCTTCAAGTCGCAAAAGGTGAACGCGTCGCATTGCTCGGCCACAATGGCGCCGGCAAGTCAACGCTGATGAAGATCGTCCTGGGCCTCACTGACAGCGACGGGGGTACGGTCACGGTCGCCGGCGCCAGGCCAGGTAGCCGGGGCGCACGCGAGGCCACGTCCTACCTGCCCGAGAACGTCGCCTTCCACCCTGCGCTCACGGGGCTGGAACAGATCAGCTACTACCTGCGACTGCGCGGACAAAACCCGGTCACGGCCATGGCACTACTCGAGCGCGTCGGCCTCGGCGACGCTGCAACGCGTCGCATCGGCACCTACTCCAAGGGCATGCGCCAACGCGTAGGCCTCGCGCAGGCATTGATTGGCCGTCCGCAGCTGATGGTCCTCGACGAGCCGACGAGCGGTCTCGACCCCGTCTCGCGGCGCGAATTCTACGCTATCCTTGATGAACTCGCCGGCAAAGGCACCGCAATCCTTCTCTCCAGCCACGCGCTGACCGAAGTCGAGGCACGCACCGACCGCATCGCCATCTTGAGCCGCGGCGTACTCGTCGCCAATGACACACTTGCAGGACTGCGTCAGCGTGCAGCCCTGCCGATCCAGTTGCAGATCGCAGCGCGCCCCGATACCGCCGAAGAAGTGGCCCGCCGCCTGTCGGGCAAGCGGCTCAATGGTACGCGCGTCGACATCACCTGCCGCCACATCGATAAGCTCGATCGCCTCGCCGAAATAACGAATCTTAGTAACCTTATCGAGGATCTCGAAATCGTGCCGCCGAGCCTCGAAGAGCTTTATGCTCACTTCAGTCGCGGAGGTGCATCGTCATGAGCCGAACCCTCGCAGTCACCACATCTGAATTCCGGATTGCATCACGCAACCGCTGGGTTGCGATCTCGATTGTCATGATGGCGCTGTTTGCGCTGGTACTCTCTGCAGCGGGCAGTGCGCCGACCGGTCATCTAGGAGCCGACAAGCTGTCCATAACCGTCGCCAGCCTGACGAGCCTTGCTGTCTACCTCGTGCCTTTGGTGGCGCTTCTCATGTCGTTCGACGCGATCGCTGGCGAGATAGAACGCGGAACCCTTCCCCTTGCACTGACTTATCCGGTATCGCGGCCGGAAATACTCGCCGGAAAGCTGCTTGCGCATCTGGGCATCCTCGGCCTGGCCGTCACCATAGGTTATGCAATCGCCGCAGCCGCCGCATTCATTCTCGATGGCGACGCCGCGCGCGGATTACCCGCACTTGTTCGCCTGTTGTGGACGTCGCTGCTGCTCGGGGCCGCGTTTCTCGGCATCGGTTATGCCATCTCCGCGCTGACACGCCGGCCGGGGTCCGCGGCCGGTGTCGCGATCGCTCTTTGGCTGGTGATGATCGTTCTCTACGACCTGGGCCTGCTGGCCGCGGTTGTAGCCGACAACGGGGGAACGTTTACGCGCTCGATCTTCCCATGGATGCTCATTGCCAACCCTGCAGATGCGTTCCGGCTCTATAACCTCTCGGCCTCCGAAGCCACCGCCGCAGCCGGCGGCATTGCAGGCGCGGCCAACGCCATTCCCCCGGCTCTGGTCCTCGCCTCGCTCACCGCATGGCCGGTGGCGGCGTTCGCCTTGGCGACCCAAGCCTTCAGGAAAGTGACGCCATGAAAACCCGCTTGTTGATCATCTGCTGCACGCTCATCGTGGGTGCCTGTCGTGGCGAGCCATCCATGGACAAGCCGATACCCGTATCGATGACCAATGACGCACTCGGGTACTACTGCCAGATGAACCTTTCCGAGCATCCCGGCCCGAAGGCGCAAATTCACCTGGAGGGACTGCCCGCTCCGTTGTTCTTTGCGCAGGTTCGCGACGCGATTGCCTACCAGCGCATGCCCGAGCAATCCCACGCAATCCGCGCCATCTACGTTTCCGACATGGCAAGGGCCGATAGCTGGAGCAACCCGGGTATCGATAACTGGGCCCCGGCGGAGGATGCATTCTATGTGATTGGATCACGCATGGCAGGCGGGATGGGCGCGGGCGAGCTCATCCCGTTTGGTGATCCGGTTGCAGCCGAAAAGTTCATTGATGCGAACGGCGGCGAACTGCTCAGGCTGAGCCAGATCCCCGACAGCACGGTCCTGGCGCCAGTTGAAATGCCGGTCGACAAGGATGGCAATTTCCTCCCCCCGACCACCAGCGCGAATGCCCAACACTGATCGAAACCAGCAAGGACCGCCAAGCATGCACGTCCTGAACCGTCGCCGCTTCCTCACCATCGCTGCCGCCGCGGCAGCCACCTGGCCGCTGGCTCACCAAGCCCGCGCTGAAACCACGAGGTATTGGCTCGGCACCGCTTTGGGCGCACGTGCATCGATCCGCCTTGACCACCCCGACGCAGGCAGAATAATCGAGGAAATTCGCAACGAAATCGAACGTCTGGAACAGATCTTCAGCCTGTACCGAGCGAACTCGGAGCTGTCCCGCCTTAACCGCGACGGCCAGCTTGCCTATCCCTCCTTGGAAATGGTCGAGCTTCTGTCGCTTTGCGGCGCCATCCACCAGGCGACATCCGGCCGTTTCGACCCGACGATCCAGGCCGTCTGGGCGACCTACGCCGAGCATCATGCAGCAGGTCGCGCACCCGATGCTGCCGCCATTGACCAGGCGTTGCGGCGCGTCGGATGGTCGCACGTTTCCATTTCGCCACAGCGCATATCGCTTGAGCGGACCGGAATGGCCTTGACGTTAAACGGGATTGCCCAGGGCTATATCGCCGACAAGGTCGCCGCGTTATTGCGCCACAAGGGCCTCGACAACATCCTCATCGATACCGGCGAGTTGTACGCGTTGGGCCACGCGCCCCAGGGCGGCGAATGGGCCGTCGAATTGCAATCTGGCCAAACCCCGCAAGCTTTCCGCAGAGTGCGCCTGGCCGAGGCAGCTCTTGCCACTTCGGCGCCCCTGGGCACTGTTTTCGATGCGGCAGGACGCGTGGGACATATCATCGATCCCAGGAACGGTTTGCCGGCACAAACCACTTTGTCGCAGGTCAGTGTCCGCGCGCCAACCGCGGCACGCGCCGACGCATTCAGCACGGCCTTTTGTCTCATGAGCCCCGGTGAGATCGAAAAAATCGTTGCATCGCAAAACGAAATCCGCGCGATTTTCTAGAGCCTGTTGGGCTGAAGTGTGCAGCGGTTCGCCGTGAAAAACATGCTCAAAACAAGGTGCTGGATCTCGTCCATGTTTCCGTCAAACATAAACGCGATCTAAAGCCTCAATCACGGCATTGAAGAAAGCACGACAGCTTCCCTCTCGGTCGATCAGGCTCTAAATCGATAAAGGCAAAGTTTTCATCCCGACACCCATCAGCACGGCCTTGATCGGGCTCGGGCGATTGCACTACGTTGCCATGACGGACGCCCCACCAATCGGTCGTACTTTCAGGTGCGCAACCTGCAAGTGCCGGCTGATCTCGGTCACTCCTACACGCACAAACTCAAAAAACACACTGACGGAGAGAGCCCATGACCATTTATCCAACCCTGGAGATCCCAGAGACTCTTGCAGCCGGACCGGGGCCCGGCAACACCGATCCGCGCGTCCTTGAGCGTTTTGCGAAGACCGGCGTTGCCGATCATATGCAGAAAGATGTTGTGCGCGGCATGCTCGAAGCCAAGGAGATGCTGCGCGACCTGTGGGGCACTAAGAACGTCTACACATACGGCGTCGCCGGTACGGGCTTCTCCGGACTGGACTGTGTGCTTTCGCTCATCCTCCCCGGCGACAAGGTCGTCGCATTTCCAAATGGCACGTTTTCTGGAATCGATAGCCTGACCATCCGGATGAAAGCATCCACGGCCGAGGAGCTCGCCGCCGATCCGTTGAACCCTCGTCCTGCCAGCGTAACCGTCATCGAAACGCCGCATGGCCAATCCGTGTCGGGCGAAATAGTCGATAAGGCACTCGCACAAAGTAAGCCGATGTGGGCATTCATGGCCCACTGGGAGACCGGTTCAGGACGCATCAACGACCTTAAGGGCTTTTCCGATGCCTGTCTGAAGCACGGCGTCATGGGCATCGTGGACGCGGTATCGAGTCTCGGCGTGGCTGATTTCAACATCGACGACTATCCAGGCGTCGTCGCCTGGGCATCGTGCCCGCAAAAGGGCGTGCTGTCTCTGCCGCTCACCTATGCACCGGTCAGCTTCACCGACAAGGCTATCGAGATGGTCAGGAAGCGGGGGTGCCGCACCTACGTCCACCACCCGATTCTGGATGCACGCCACTGGGGCATCGTCGATGGCAAGGACGTGCCGAACGCAGTCTATCACCAGACGCACTCTTGTTATGCGGTCGCCGCCTTCCACGAGGCCCTGCGCATCATCCTCAGCTATGGACGTCGGCGCAAAGCGACCGACTACGCCTATCATGAAAAGGCACTTCGCCAGGCGGTCGAGGCGATGGGCTGCGATGTAACCTCGAACATGACGAGCCTCATCGTGCTCAACCTCCCAGCCAATCTGAAGGGCAAGGAGAAAGACCTCGTTGCCGGCGCCCGCGCCAAAGGTTTCGGCATCTGGCCAACGCTGTCCGAACCGGTTCAAGTCCGTATCGGCATCCTCAACCAGCTCTCACCGGAACAGATCAACGAGATCGCAAGCCGCTTTGCCGACGCCATGCTTGAGATGGGCGCCGAGTTCGACAAGGCCAAGGTCATGAATGGTCTCAAATCGTATTATGCGCAGGCAGCGTGATTAGGCTGCTCGACACGAGGTTGCCCGAGCTCTGCAGAAGTCTGGTCAAATGTCATGTCCAGGTACTTCGATCCGCAATTGATCAATGGTCCATTTGACGATCCTGGGCTCTACGTCGACCTCGTGTTCCAGCGCCGCGCTCTGTTGTTTGATCTGGGCGACACGTCGGCCCTGCCACCACGCAAGCTCCTGCGCATCGGTCATGTGTTCATCACTCACCGTCACATGGACCATTTCATCGGCTTCGATAACTTCCTGAGGTGCCTGCTGGGAAGAGAAACGACCGTCGGAATGTGGGGCACGCCTGGTCTGATCGGTGCCGTCGAGAGCAAGCTGAATGCTTACACGTGGAATCTGGTCAGCGGATATGACGGCAATCTTGTGCTCGAGGTGTCTGAGCTGAGCGCCGACGGATGGATCCAGCGTGCTCGATTCAGCGGTCGGGACAGTTTCCGCCGCGAAGAGCTTCCCGGCTCTCATTGTGAGAACGGCGTTGTCGTCGCAGATCCGGGCTTCAGCGTTCGGGCGGTCATGCTGGACCACGGTATTCCTGTTCTTGGATTTGCGCTCCAGGAGCGGGCCGGCATCAACATCCGGCGCGATCGGGTGGAGGCGCTCGGGCTTGCCGTGGGTCCATGGCTGCGCCGCTTCAAGGATGCCATTGTGACAGGCGCAGCGGACGACGCGAAGATAGGCGTCGCGTGGGCTGACACTGGCGAAAAGCGACCTTCAGAATTCCCGCTGGGCGAACTCAAGGAGCAGATCATGACGCTCACGCGGGGGCGCAAGATTGCATATGTCGCCGACGTAGCCTTTACCCGGAAGAATTCCGAAATCATCACCGATCTCGCCGCTGACGCAGACATTCTCTTCATCGAAGCGACATTTCTTGAAGCAGACGCCGACCATGCCGCTGCGAGGAGGCACCTCACAGCGAAGCAAGCCGGTCTGCTAGCACGTCGTGCCAATGTCCGAAAACTCAAGACCTTCCACTATTCACCGCGATACCGTGGGCACGAGGCGCGCCTGGAGCACGAAGCAATGGCTGCCTTCCGTGGCTGCAGCACGTGATTCAATCAAAAACCTGACCTGCTCTGAGGCCGTCGTTCGCCGCTGGAAAACGCAAAGACACCGGTGACGTGCGAGGCAAGATGCACGTACTCAGCCGCAAAGGCGCCGCCATCCCGGCAGCTTTCACCGCCTAGAAACATGCTTCCAGATCAATTGCTTATTATTGGTGGAGCCGAGGGGAATCGAACCCCTGACCTCTACAATGCCATTGTAGCGCTCTCCCAACTGAGCTACGGCCCCGGATAGTTTGGGATTGACAGGGGAGCCTCGGCCCGCCCCGTCAGGCCGCTTGAATAGGGCGTTCGCCCTCAAACTGCAAGCGGGAATTTAAGCCTTCAACGCGACCGACTGGCACCGCGCGGCACGCCTGGATCATTGGGCCCACCCAACCAGATGAGCCTGGTACCGATTGAAGGTAAGGCCCACCTGGGATTGAAGAAACTCAGGTTTCCTCGCCGTCGCCGCCCCGGCCGCCGACGATATTGCTCATGTCGCCGCCGTCCTCTTCCTCATCTTCCAGGAATGTATCGTCGGCATCCTCGTCGACGGTATCGGCGTCCTCGATGTCGTCGATCTCTTCCTCGACTGCATCATCTGCCGCTTCGTCGTCCTTGGCCGTCTCCTTCTTGACCTTCCGCTGAGCCTTCTCTTCATCCTTGAAGAGCACGCCGACCGGCCCGGAAGCGATCACGTAAATCGTCCCGCAGATCGGGCAAACAATGGGATCACGGTTGAGATCGTAGAAACGGGCGCCGCATTCGTCGCTCTGGCACGTGCGCTTGGTGCCGCGCGCTTGCTTGGTCGTCGCCATGATATGGGCCTCGGGTTCATCAGAAAATGAGCGTGCGGTCTGCCATAGCCCGCAGTCCTTGTCAAAAGCAAATCCGGCACTCCCTGGAGCCTGATCGGCTGGGCGGTGCGCTGTCCCGCTTCCGTCGAAACCGTGATTGGGGCTCTCAAACAAAGACATAGACAGGCCAACGGCCAGACGTGGTTCGATCAAAACCTGACCCACTCTGGATCGCGCCCCCAAGCTGTCTCAGGATCAGGGAAATCCGGACACCGGCCATTGACACCCAGCCCCGCGAGCGGCTGTATGCAGACCGCCCGGATACGCACCGCGCCAGCCTCCGCGCATCCCTCAAGCCACCAGGTTTCCTCGTGTCACACGCTGCTGCTCCCAGCCCCCTTTCGACTGTTCGCGCCGCCTCGCTCAAGGGCCGCGTGCGGGTTCCCGGCGACAAGTCGATCTCTCACCGTGCTCTGATGTTCGGCGCGCTCAGCCTCGGCACCACGCGCATTACCGGGCTTCTGGAGGGCGAGGACGTCATCAACACAGCCCGCGCCGTGACTGCACTTGGCGCGCCCGCGAAACAGGAGGGCGACACGTGGGTGGTGATGGGCCGCGGTGTCGGCGGGCTGGCTCAACCGGACGCCCCGATCGATTTCGGCAACTCCGGCACCGGCACACGCCTGATGATGGGCGTCATCGCCGGCCACCCCATTACGGTAACGATGACCGGAGACAAATCGCTTTCAATGCGGCCGATGCGCCGCGTGCTTGGCCCGCTGAAGAAGATGGGCCTCGAGGTCGTCGAGGATCGCGAGACGCTTCCCCTGACGCTGCGAGGCTCCGACACCCTGGTGCCGATCATCTACGAGTTGCCCGTACCTTCGGCTCAGGTCAAAAGCGCGATCCTTCTCGCCGGCCTCCATGCCCCTGGCGAGACCACCGTGATCGAGACCGAGCCGACCCGCGATCACACCGAGCGCATGCTGCGTTTTTTCGGCGCCGACATCCGCACGGAAATGAAGGACGGCAAAACGCACATCACCGTGAAGGGCGAGGCCGAGCTGAAGGGCCGAGATGTGATCGTACCGGGCGATCCGTCGTCCGCTGCATTCTTGATCTGCGCAGCCCTCCTGGTGCCCGGCTCTGACGTCACGGTCGAAGGCGTACTGGTCAACGAAACGCGCACGGGACTTTACACGACGCTGCAGGAGATGGGCGCCGATATAACCTTCACCAACCCGCGTGAGGAAGGCGGCGAGCCGATCGCCGACATTCGAGCCCGCTACTCGACGCTGAAGGGCGTCAGCGTTCCCGCAGAGCGCGCCCCGTCGATGATTGACGAATATCCCGTGCTGGCCGCCGTCGCAGCGTTCGCGCACGGGGACACGATCATGCATGGCCTGTCAGAGCTGAAGGTGAAGGAAAGCGACCGTCTCGCCGCTACCGCCGCAGGATTGGAAGCCAATGGCGTGAACGCCACGGTTGACGGCGAAACCCTCATCGTACATGGCATGGGCGGCAAGGTGCCTGGCGGCGGCGTGGTCGCGACGCATCTCGATCACCGCATCGCCATGGCGTTTCTGACCATGGGTCTTAGCAGTGAAACTCCCGTCACCGTCGACGATACCGCCATGATCGCAACGAGTTTCCCGGAATTCATCGGCTTGATGGAAAAACTCGGCGCAAGCTATCGCTGAGACATCGTATATTTGGAGCGATCGACCTCTGCGAGCGCCTCCCTCAGCCACACTCCGCCATCGATTTGAATGGACTTGGTGCCGTCCCGCGACAAGCGACCGGCACGCCTTCATGGAACTGCCATAGTGTGCCGGGCTCCATCGTCTCCCAACGTTCATTGTCGGTGAGCGGCTGCGTGGCAATGACGGCAACACGATCATCGGGTGTCGTCACCCGCGCGAAATCCACCATCACATCCTCATCCGTGAGATGCGCCTGTGCGAATGGCGCCCGCCGCACGATGAAGGCAAGCTCGGTGGAGCAATGCGCGAACAGGCACGATCCGTTCGACAGGAGAAAGTTGAAAATTCCCGTCGGCGCCAGGTCCAGCGTCAGAACATGTAACGCCTCGAACAGCGCCTCCCGCGAAGGTACGTCGGCCCCGAACCGCCGTTTCAGCTCCTGCATGAGCCAGCAGAAGATGATCTCGCTGTCGGTATTTCCGACCGGCGTGAAGCTGCCGTCCAATTCCGGATTGAACTGCGGCAAATGCCCGTTGTGCGCAAACACCCAATAGTGACCCCACATCTCGCGCACGAACGGATGGGTGTTCTCCAGGCTGGTCGGCCCGAGGGTCGATTTGCGGATATGTGCGATAACGTTGAGCGACTTGATCGGATAGCTGCGCACCAACTCTGCGATCTGCGAACGGGCCGATGGTGTCGGATCGAGGAACGATCGCACACCCTTGCCCTCGAAAAAAGCGATGCCCCAGCCGTCCGAATGATGATCCGTTCCGCCGCCTCGCTGCCGGAATCCGGTGAACGAGAAGCAGATGTCGGTGGGCACATTGCAGTTCATGCCGAGCAGCTGGCACATGATCTTGAAGCCTTCGATCGGGCGATGGCGCAATGTTAGCCCATGTTTAGCTGAAGTGTGCAGCGCTTCAGCGTGAAAAACATGGCCCAAGCGAAGAGCATGTTTAGCTGGAGTGTGCAGCGTCCCCAGCAGGAAAAACATGCCCGGACACAAAGACTGGATCGTGTGCCTGCTTCCACGCGCATGAACGCTATCTGGTTGTCCGTGCCTGAGCATCCCATCCCGCACAACCCCGCGCCCCGGCCACGCGCCGCGCCGGCAATCGCCTGACCCGCTCTTGACCGCCGCCGTCCCCTCGGGCACTGCCATGCCGGAAATCGGTAACGCGGGAGGCCGCACAAATGATCATCGCCATCGACGGGCCGGCGGCCTCGGGCAAAGGCACTCTTGCAAAGCGTATCGCCGCCTACCTCGGCTACCAATGCCTCGACACGGGCCTCCTCTATCGCGCGGTGGCCCGCGACCTGCTCGTCGCCGGCCAGTCGCTGGAGGATGCTGACGCCGCCGAATGGGTGGCCAAGTCCCTCGATACCCGCTCGCTCGATGACACCGGACTGCGGCTGGCCAGTATTGGCGAGGCGGCATCGGTGGTCGCCAGAATCCCCGCCGTCCGCGCCGCTCTTCTCGATTTGCAGCGCAATTTCGCGGCTCAGGAACCCGGCGCAGTCTTGGATGGCCGCGACATCGGCAGCGTCGTCTGTCCTGATGCGGAGGTTAAGATCTTCGTCACCGCCAAAGTCGAGGTGCGCGCACGCCGCCGCTTCGAAGAGCTGAAAACACGCGGCGAACCCGTTACTTACGAAGGTGTACTTGAAACGATCAAGGCCAGGGATGCACGCGACGCCGGGCGCGCTGACGCGCCGATGATCGTTGCCCCCGATGCCCTGTTGCTTGACACGACCGATTTGGATATAGAAACCGCATTCGACGCCGCTGTCGGATTGATCAAGAGGAAGA
>JRYH01000474.1_pt1 | contig 122613 bp, 123 predicted proteins | sample 235351 | NCBI WGS metagenome assembly JRYH01 (sample SAMN03074221, study PRJNA261480) | activated sludge metagenome | biome: Wastewater Treatment Plant; feature: Wastewater; material: Activated sludge; isolation source: activated biomass of a wastewater treatment plant treating wastewater... ... | reverse complement strand
GAACTGGTGCCGCTTGCGTGACTCGAACACGCGACCCCATCATTACGAATGATGTGCTCTACCGGCTGAGCTAAAGCGGCTTTCCGTTCGTCGAAACGAATGTCGAGGCCGAGGGAATACCCTGCCCTCGCCTCGATTGCAAGATGCCAGGACCAAACGCTACCGAACGATGCGCCACCCCAGGCTCATCCCCCTGGCCGGGGGCGCCCGGGCGATTGTGGCCCCCAGATGCCGCACCTCGCGAAGGACCTTTTCTCCGTTTAGCCGGTCGAAAAAATCACCGGTTCGTGCCGTAACGGGGCATGACGGGCTCAATGTCTTCCACGCCGCCATTATCCGGCCCGGGATCATCGGGCGCGCGCGGAGAGACGAAGATCTTCGGCTGGTCGCCTTTCGCCACCGCTGCGGCAGCCTTGCCCGCGTCATCGCTCTTTCCAGGAAGGGCGATGGCAGTGCCCGTCGCCGAAACCAGTGCCGGCGAGGTCTCCTTGGCCGCCGCCTTCTCCTTCACCTTGTCCGGGGAAACCACGACCGCAACCGAGCCCGGCGACTTTTCGGCCGGCGCCTCGACGCTCGTCGTCTCCGGCGTGGGCACCTTTACTACAGGTGCAGGCGCAGGTGTCGAGGACGGTGCAGCCGCAGGCGCAACTGTCGCCTCCGCACCACTCACGACCGCAGGGCCCGCAGCAACGCCAGGCGCCGGCATGGGCGCAGCCGCTTCGGACGCCTCAGCGACAACCGCCGCTGGTTTATCGGTTGCATCTGCTTCGCGGCTCGGTTCCGCTTTGCGTTCCCCGCTCTTTTCCGGCGTGACGATTGGCTTGTCGGGTTCGACGATATCACCGCCCATGCTGTCTGACGTCGTTGCCGCCTCAATCGACTTTGTTGCGTCAATCGCATCGAGTGGAGCACCTGTCGCGGCAAGCTCAGCAAGCTTGTCCGCCAGCAGGCCGCTGTCAGCAGATTCGAGCGCCTCGGCCGGAACACGCCAATGGAAAGCGTCAAGCTGTCCCGTTACGGGCGAAACCGGCGCCCATTCCTCCGACACGACCCCGTCGGCGGTCCAGGCCGGGTCGCGTTGGGCGTTCACCGCGCGCGCCAGCCACTCGCGCACGCGGCCTGCGTCGCCCTTCTCTTCCGCCTCGATGCGCGCCATCAGCGTCGCCACCCGCTGCGTCAGGCGCTCTTCCAGCAACGGCTCCAGCGCACTGCGGGCAGCGTCGAAGTTCTTCGACTCGATTGCCGCTCGGGCAATGGCAATCGGGCTTTCGATCGAATTCTGCTGCATGTTTGCCAGCTGCCGGACGCGGTCCAGACGATCCATTGGGCTGTCGCCGATGCGCGCGTAGGCAAAAGCCGCCGCCAGATCGGGATGCGGCGACTTGAGCCAGGTCTTCTGCAGCACCTTGGCGGCCTTTGCCGTGTTACCGCGTGACGCCAGTAGACGGCCTGCAATGGCAGCCGCCGGAACCAGAGCCGGAGCCAGATTGTGCGCTTCCAGTGCCAATGCAAGCGCGCGATCGGGATCGCGGTCCTCGGCCGTCTGCGCCTGTGCCGTCAGCAGTACGGCGCGACGCCGGTCCGCAACCGCCTTGTCCAGGTGCCCATGCTTCTTCGCTGACGTGAGCGTTTCCAGCGCACCTTGCCAGTCCGATGCCTTGCACTGCAAATCGAACAGCGCGTCCGCCGACCAGCTGATCTTCGGATTGAGCTTCAAGGCGCGTGCAGCGAATTGCTTGGCCGCCTCGAGCTCACCCTCCCGCTGCGCCTCCAGGAAGAGACCGCGCAGGCCAAGCTGCTCGGTGTCGGGTTGCGCCAGCATCGCCTCGAAGATGCGGCGCGTTGTCGTCTTGTCGCCCGCAAGCTGTGCCGCCTGGGCGCGAAGCAGATGAGTAAGCGGCTCGTTGGGCAGTGTCTTGCGCGCCTGCACGGCATGCCGCATTGCGCTCGGCCCGTCGCCGGCACCGATCGCAATGATGCCCGAGGACAAGGCTTCGAGCCCACGTTTCTGCCTGCGGCGGTAGAAATAGTCTCCGACAGTCGCGGGGCTGGTCCAGAGAGTGCGTGCCAGCGACCACAGAAGTATTGCGACGCCGATCAGGAACGCAAGCCCGACCACCGCGTGGAAAACGCTGATCTCGCCCTCATAGCCTTCCCAGTTGACGACGATGAGGCCCGGCCGGTCGGCCAGCCACGAGAGGCCCGTCGCAATGACGGCGATCCCGAATAGATAAACCACGAGACGCAACATCGGATGACCTCTTTACTGGATGGTCGGAGCAGGCGCGGATGGCGCACTGGTGCCGAGCGATGACTTGAGCTGGCTCTCGATTTCTTTCAGCGCCGTGTCGGCGGCCGCACGCGCCGCCACCTGTTTGAAGAGTTCTCCGGCCGGCGCTTTGGCCTTCTCGGGAAGCTTCTGCGCCAACGTCTGGAAGTCACCGATCCGCCCTTCCTCGAGTGCGGTGTCCATACGCGATACAATCGCTTCGACGCTGTCGTCGTCGGCGCTGTGCCGTACCTTGCGCACGCGCACCACCGATTTGGCGCCCGAAAGAAGCCGATCGATGACCCCGCCGTCACCTGTATCCTGGGCCGCAGCGATAATGTTATGAGTAAGCGGCCGGAAATCCGACTGCAGTTCCACCAGCGTACGCACACCGCTCATTTTATATGGCTCGAGCGCCGACAGATCGACCCGGCCGCCCGCCGCCTTCTTCACCTGCGCGAGTTCCTCCGCATAGCCGAGCCCGCGGTCGATCACCCGCTTCAGGTTGGCAAGCTCCAGCGAAAGCACAATTCGCTCCGCATTGGCCTTACGATTTTCTTCCGCCGTGACGACGCCCGCGATGCTCTTCTCCAGCGTCGCGATCTTCGAGCTCACAGGCGCAATCGCCTGCGTGATGTCATCCGGCTTGGCCGCCGCCTTGAACCTGGCAGCCAGATCGCCCTTCAGCGCGTCCACACCGGAGGAGAGCTTTCCGGTTTCCTCTTGCACGACGCGCAGCGTCTCGCTGACGCGTTCGTTGTCGGCCTTGAGCGCCTCCATGCGCTGGCCTGCCCGTGTTGTCTCGGTCTTGATCTCTGCAAGTTCGCGGTCGATGCGCTGCGTGCCCGAACGCGCCGCTTCCGCGGCCTCTGCCGCCTTGCCCATGCGCGTGTCGATTTCCGCACCCACACTCTTGCGCAGTGCTTCGATCTGATTGGCCATCGTCGACTCGAGATCGGCGATTTTGCCCGTCACCGCGGCGAGTTCGGGAACAGCGGCATTTGCGTTCCCGTCTCTGCTAGCCGTCGAGAGTAACGCCAGGCGCTCTTCGAGTTTCGCGATTCGTGATTCATCGGCTCCAGCCGAACCTGTAGCCGATGCACTGGCGAGCTTCGTTGCCAGCGCCTCAGCCTCCGACTTCAATTTCAACTGTCCCTCGCCCAACTGCACAACGCGACCCTTGAGCTCCGTGAGCTCATCCATCCGTTGATTGAGGCCGTCCACAGCAGCCTTCAGTTTCGTGCCCTCGGCGGCCTGAGGGGCCAACTTGGACGCGGCTTCCAGTTCGCTGATCCGTTTGCCGAGTTGCTCCGTTGCCTCGTTTATCGTTTGACCCACCGGCAGACCGAGCTGGTTCAGTTGCGGCGCCAGCGTGTCCGCGCCAAGCAGCGCAAGGAAGCCACCAATCAGACCAGCCAGCGTATGCGAGACGAAGCGGCCGAAACCTCCCCCGCCGCCTTCGCGCTCAAGCGGCGGCATGTTCCCGGCAGGCGGCTGAGATTTATCCTTGGCCGCGGCATGACCCGATGCTGATGCATCAGCCTTGCCGGCCTCACCCTTGCCGCTTGGTGCAGCCGAACGCGGCGCCGTGGAAGCCGAAGTCGACGACGCGGCGCCAACGCTTGCCTTCGTATCCGACTTGATGTCCCCCTTGGTATCGCTCTTTGCGGCCGACCCTGGCGCATCGGAAGGAGCAGCCTTTGCCTCGGCCGCCTTCTGCTCCGGCTGCTTGATCTCGACCGCCTTCAGATCGAGCGTTGCGTGCGGGCGTTTTGGATCGCTTTGCCGCAGCGGATCCTTCTTTTGATCATCGCGATTGTTGGACATGTGACTAGGGACCCTCCACATTACGCAACTACGTGCGCGGGCGCAGAGCCGTTGCGCTGCACGGGCACGTTACGTCTCAATCCGTATTGTCATTTTTAGTGCCGGGGGGCGACATTGCCGGCGATTGTGCCGCCAGTTTACGAATAAGAGCAAGCATTTCTTCGATATTTGGCTTTGCAGTCACTTTCACGTGTTCGGCATCGAGCGGAGCCAGACGGTCTGCAATGCCCTGCGACAAACAAAGATATGCCGCAACGCGGGCACCATCGGCCAGCCCGTTCGCAAGAACGAGGTCAACGTAGGTGTCAGCCGTTAACGGCGACATAAGAACCACGCCGTCATAGCCGTTGTGCCGCAATCTTTCGACCACCTCGGTGGGTAGACGTGTTGCAGCCACCGAACGGTAGACGGTATCGCGCACGAATGGAATGCCGGCGGCAGCGAGCGGCGGCCCAAGGTCGAACGAGATCTTGTCGCCGCTGAGATGCAGGACCGGTCCCGGCGCGGCCGCACGCGATGCGGGCAGGGTTTTTTCTCTCCATGCCGCAAGTATCAGTGGAACGAGATCCTTGGCCGTTGCCGGGCCTACCGTGACATCCTGAAAGCCGGCTGCGCGCGCCGCTTGGCCGCTGCCGCGCCCGACCACAAGAAGCGGGCGAGAGAACATTTCGGCCAACAGTGGTGAGGCTTCCAGTGCTCGCAACCCGTTCCGGCTCGTCACCACGATGGCGCAAGCCTGCGCGAGTAGTGCGGCATCGGGAACATAAATGGCAATCTCCAGAAGCGGAGCCACATCCGAGGTGATGCCTTCGCCCTCGAGCAACTCGCGCATCGCCGAGGCGTCGGGCTCTGGCCTGGTGATGAGAAGATGCATCAGCCTGCCTGGGAGAAAAATCCCGATCCTGCCTGCCCGAGCAGCTCTTGTGCAGCCGCATCGCCAATCGCTTCGGCATCAGCAATGGCACCGGTCCGTTCAATTGTATGCGCCACTCCGCCATCCGGCGTGAGGATCTCACCCTTGAAGGAAATGTGTCCATCCGCGTCGACGCGGGCAAGACCGCCGATCGGCGTCCGGCACGAGCCCTCCAGTCGTTTCAGGTACGCGCGTTCCGCTGCGACACACACGCCGGTCGCCGCGTGGTGGAGCGGCGTAAGAAGCGCTGCCGTTTTTTCATCCCCAGCGCGAATCTCGATGCCGATAGCGGCCTGTGCCACCGCGGGTAGCATCTCCTCGGTCGGCACCGCTCGCGTAATGCGGTCGGCAAGGCCAAGCCTGTTCAATCCTGCAACAGCGAGGAACGTCGCTCCGGCAACACCTTCCTCGAGCTTCTTGAGCCGCGTTTGCACATTGCCGCGAAACCCGACGACCTCGAGGTCCGGCCGCAGCCGCTTCACTTGCGCCTGCCGCCGCAGCGAAGAGGTGCCCACCACGGCACCAGTCGGCATTTCGGCCAGGGAGGCATATTTCAGGCTGATGAAGGCGTCGCGGACATCCTCGCGTTCAAGCACGGCACCGATCGTGAGACCATCCGGCAGCTCGGTTTGCATGTCTTTCATGGAGTGAACCGCGAGATCGATCTCACCTGACAGCAACGCCTCCTCGATCTCCTTGGTAAACAGGCCTTTGCCGCCGACCTCCGCCAGCGGGCGGTCGAGTATCTTGTCACCGGTCGTCTTGATGATGACGATCTCGAAATCGCTGTCCTTGCGGCTGTGCGCGGCCATCAGCCTGGCGCGCACTTCGTGTGCCTGCGCCATGGCCAGAGGCGAGCCGCGCGTACCGATACGGATGGGAGGGGTCGCTTGCAAGCTTGAGGCTCCGGGTGCTAGAGCCTGATCGCCACCGGGTGAAGCGCTCAATGCTTCATGTGGAATGGAAATCAGTCTCTCGAACAAGAACTTAGAGCAGGCCACGAGGGGCATGTGATTTGATCTGACCCGAACCTGCTCCGGATTGACGAACGACGGCCGCATGGCAGCGGCGTGATGGCGGCCACGAGTGGCGCCATTAATGCCGTCTCCGGCCGGTAAAGGCAATGCGGGCCTGCCGCCCCGGGCAGTTCGCGAATTGACAGGTCATAACGCACGATGCCGGCACGAAATCACCTTGCGGCAAGAGTGGCCACGGCAAACGACGGGAATCGCCGCAGCGCCGACGCCGCCACGCTTGTGCTGGGCATTGAGACGAGCTGCGACGAAACGGCAGCGGCGATCGTCTCACGCGATGCAAAAGGCCGGGGAGCGATACGCTCCAGCACGGTACGCTCGCAGTGGGAGAAGCACCGCGCATTCGGCGGTGTCGTCCCCGAGATCGCGGCACGCGCCCATGTCGAATGCCTCGATCAGATGATCCGCGAGGCCTTGGCTGATGCCGGAGTTGCCTTTTCTGATATCGACGCGATTGCCGCCACCGCGGGTCCCGGGCTCATCGGCGGACTGATGGTGGGCCTCGTGACCGCCAAGATGCTCGCGCTCGCCCACGGCAAACCGCTGCTTGCTGTTAACCACCTCGAAGCTCATGCCCTGACAGTCGGCCTGACCGACGGTCTGCCTCCACCTTATTTGTTGCTGCTGGTCTCCGGCGGCCACACACAGCTACTCGCGGTCGATGACGTCGGCAGCTACCGCCGCCTCGGCTCCACCATCGACGATGCCTTGGGCGAAGCCTTCGACAAGACCGCCAAGCTGTTGGGCCTGCCGATGCCCGGCGGACCCGCCGTGGAGGAAGCGGCACGCAGGGGCGATCCCCGCCGCTTTGCATTGCCCAGGCCGATGCTGGGACGAGCAGAGCCACATTTTTCCTTCGCCGGCCTCAAGACGGCTGTGCGCCACGCGGCGCTGACCGTTGCCCCCCTCACTGAACAGGACGTCTGCGACCTGTGCGCAAGCTTCCAGTCCGCTGTCGCAGACAGCGTTGTCGACCGCACGCGTCAGGCAATGCGACGGGCAGCAATGGAACCGGCGGCGATGGAAACGACGGACCGCGGGCTTCGTCACCTGGTGGTTGCTGGTGGCGTCGCCGCAAATGAGGCACTTCGCGCAGCATTAACCGAGTTGGCCGCGACAGAAGGCTATACGTTCCATGCCCCACCGCTTGCGCTGTGTGGTGACAACGCCGCCATGATCGCCTGGGCCGGGGCAGAACGTTACGTGCGAGGCCACATCGACGGCCTCGATGCCCCCGTGCGCCCGCGCTGGCCTCTCGATACCGCGGCGGTCCCGGCCCTTGGCGCCGGCAGCAAGGGCGCGAAGGCATGAAATAGGCCGCCGCGCCGTTCTGGTTGCGGCCAACCGTCTTCATGTGAGACATCTGTCGAAAGGGGCGCGAATGGCGGGGCGCAACATGCGACTGGAAATTGTGGGAGTGATCGGAGGCGGCGCCTGGGGAACGGCGCTGGCCCAGACGCTGCGGCTTGCAGGCCGTGATGTCTTGTTGTGGGCCCGGGAGGCCGAAGTCGTCGAAGATATTAATTCACGCCAGGTCAATGCTGCGTTCCTGCCCGGCGTCCCGCTCGATCCGGGACTGCGCGCCACCTCCGAGCTTTCAGAGATCGCACATGCCGATGCCATCTTGATGGTCGCGCCGGCACAACACGTGCGCACCGTTGCTGGTGCGCTCAAACCTCATCTGAAGTCGGGTCAGCCGTTGGTCAACTGCGCCAAGGGCATCGAGCGTGCGACTGGCAAGCTGATGGGACAGGTGCTGGCCGAGACGGTGCCTGACGCGCTGCTGGCGGCACTTTCGGGCCCGAGTTTCGCCGCCGACGTCGCCCGCGGCCTGCCCACCGCACTTACGATTGCCTGCGATAGTGAAGACATGGGCCGCGCGCTCGCCGAAGCCCTTGGATACCGCCATTTCCGGCTCTACTGGTCACGCGACCGCCTTGGCGTCGAGATCGGCGGTGCGGTCAAGAACGTGCTTGCGATTGCGGCGGGGATCGTCGCTGGGAAGGCGCTTGGCGCCAGCGCTCATGCCGCGCTCGTCGCCCGCGGCTTTGCCGAGCTGCGCCGCCTTGGCGCCGCACTCGGAGCCGAACCGGAGACCTTGATGGGATTATCGGGTCTGGGTGACCTGATCCTCACCTGCGGCAGCACTCAGTCGCGCAACATGAGTCTCGGTCGCGCATTGGGCGAGGGTCGCGCGCTTGATGAGATCCTCGGCTCAAGGCGCGCTGTTACGGAGGGCGTTTGGACCGCCGCGGCCGTCGTCAAGATCGCACGTGCCAAGGGTGTCGAGATGCCCATTGCCGAAGCGGTCCACGCCATCGTCGAAGGGCATGCCGAGGTCGACGACGCCATCGCCGCATTGCTCGCTCGCCCCTTCAAGGCCGAAGGTTGAGACGGGTGCGCAAACCGCTCACCGGCAAGACACAAGCAGCGGACAAACCGGGCCAGTGTACCTCTGGAGCAAATGAAGGTTTTTCCCCCGGTAGCTCAAACGCCGTGGCGCGCGAGAAGCCTGTGTATGTCTCCAACGCTTTGAATTTCGATCATCTCGTCCATGCTCAGACCGATACCGAACGTCCGCTCGATCATCGAGACCAGCGCGACGTGGTTCAGCGAGTCCCACCGCGCAACGTCGCCGGGAGATGTCGCAACGCTAATCGGTGCATCATGCAGAAAGACCTCGGCGAAGATCTCGACGATCTCCGGGCGAACCTCATCTCTGCTTGCAACATCGCTCATCATTTTGAACTCCATTCAATGGTAACGAAGGCGCTTGCAGGCAACTGCTGCTGGTTCGCCCTCCAAATCCAATGGCGTGCTTCCCGCTCCCCGGTGTCTACAGACCCAGTGTCCAGAGGGAGCAAGCCATGCCCGGGGTACAAGTCGCGCACAAGCCCATTTTTCGCTGTCGGACGATAGCTTGCGATGACCTCGGTGACGCCCCGCTGGCACAGCATATCGATGAGAGCACCGAGGAACGCGGTCTCGATCTGCCGCGCAATGACGCGACAGCTCATAACCAGACTATCGATATGCGCGGTAGTGCCGTCGATTCTGGCAACGGCAGCAATCACGATGCCATGATTGCCAAAGCGGTCCTCAGCGGTGCCGAGCAACACCAATGCACTGTCCGGGCGCGACATGAATGCACCCAGATCTGCTTCCGTGAAACGCTGCGTCGTCGGGTTGAACTGGTTCGTACGTTCATGAAGTTGCGCCACGCGCGGCAGGGTTCGCGCCGTCAGCGGCTCGATCGTAAGCCGCTGCTCGAGGCCGCGCAGATAATCGTCGTAATTCGCTGCGGTTGCCTTCAGCTCATGAGCTTTGCGCTCAGCGAGGTACATCGCCGGCCGCTCGATGTCCTCCACAGTCAGACGTGCGGGCCATGTATCGGTTACCCCCCGCAACCAGCACGGTCGCGCCGCCGGATCGGCTGGCATTTCCGGAACACGCACTTCGGGGCATAAGCGTCTCATCGCCTCGCGCTCGTGTGGGCTGTCATCGAGAAACAAGAAGCTGTCGAGTCCCAGATTGAGATCCGCCGCAATCCGCCGAATGTTTTCAGGCTTGGGCTGCCAGTTTACCGCCGTTGCAGCGAAATCATCAGGACGCAGCGCCATGCCGGGGTGCTGATCGAGAACCGCCAACGCATCGGGGTTGTTCTTGCTTAACGCGACGAGAAGCTTGCCCTGGGCCTTGAGGCGCAGACATTCAACCTGCAGGGCCTTATACGCGTTACCCGGCGGATCATCCCCGCATTGAAGACGCTCGATTCCATCATCGCCGAAAACACCGCCCCACAAGGTGTTATCGAAGTCAAGCGCGACGACTTTGACCGGTTTGGCTTGTCGCATCGCCCAGGCCGCTGAATAGGCGTCAGCGATTGCGTTGACCGCAGGCTCGGCATAGGCGATGCGCCCATAGAACCAGAGGCGGGGGTCGTACCGCGCATCATGCGCAAGTCGCGCGAGAGCGACATCGGTGTCGATCAGAATCAGATTGGCAAAGCGTCCGGCAAGGCCAGCCAGCGCTTCATTCGTTCTGCGGGTGAGCGACGCCAGACCGGCCTGATGATAGCCGTCCATGTAGCCCATGCTCGGCTCACTACCTGCCGGCAGCGTATTGATGAGAAGCGGCAGACCCGCAGCGGTCGAGAACGTCGTAACAGCCTGTTCAAGCGCCTCCAGCCGCGCCGTGAAATCTCGCGCCGCTGCATCGACCCCCATTCGCCATGATGCGTGGAGTAAGGTTTGCGGATCCAGAACAATCAGACTGGCCTGTGTCCCCTCGGCAGGAGCATGCAATGCTGCAATGGCAGAGCCAAAAGGCGCTTCGTCCACCTCGATCCGAACCCCTCTCTTGCCAAAAGCTGGCACCAGGGCCTTGGCGAACGTCGACGTCGTCGAGAACCCGGCGACGCCTGCTTTCAACACAGGTAGTGTTTGCAGATGGCTCGCGAACGACGTCCTCGCATGATGCAGGGCTCGCGGCGTCGCCGGCCATGCCGCGAGCGCGAGGGCACATGCCGCGTCACCGGCACCGAGTTCGCCAAGCCGACGAACGATGACCGCTGCGCTCCCGCCCGATAGCGGAGCGATCGTCACGAGGTCCGATATCTCAACCAACAGCTCCTCGCCCGGATGACCGGAATGCATGCCATTCAGTCTGCTCAGAACCTGTAGCTCGGGAGGCAGCGCCGATGTCGTATGCGCAGGCAACGGTTGACCCGAAACGAGAATGTCCCGGGCAAGCCAATCGGGCATAACCATATTCGCCTTGTCGAGACGTTCGACGAGACGCTGGATGTGCTCCATCCCAACGTTGCTCCAATCGAACGCCGGCAGGAGCTGGCGCTGGCGTATGAGCTGCGGTGCCGCCTCGATCAGCGCATCGATAAGGGCATCAGGTTTGGCCTGCCCTTGCCCGCGCACATCACCACGCACCCTTTCGCCACGTTGATTATGGCTGGTCATATCTGTCGCCGCCATTGCTTTGGCCCACCTAGATCATGACGTCGCCGCCCGTTACGAGCAGATTCTCGCCGGTAACGAAGCGTGCGAAGGGAGATACGAGGAACAAGATGGCCCCCGCAACGTCATCGACCGTGGCCAAACGGCGCAACGGCGTTCGCGCCACCATCATCTGACGTATGCGATCTGGTGTGCCAGCCACCAGATCGGTGTCGACGAGCGAGGGAGATACCATGTTGACGTTCACACCGGACGGTCCGACCTCTTGCGCGAGGTTCTTCATCATCGCGTGCAACGAACTTTTTGCCGCAACATAGGGAAGCCAATGGTGAGCCGTGCGCTGCAGGCTCGCCGATGTCAGGACCGTGACGACCGACCCCTTGCTTTCACGCAGATGCGGCAGCGCTGCCTTCGTGACCTTGAAGGTACCGCCGACAATACAGCGATGTGTCGATTCAATATCTTCCCATGTGAGCCGGTCGAATGAAGCCGATTGGATTTTCGGTCCCGCATTGTTGACGAGAATGTCGAGACCGCCTGCACCTGCAATCTGGTGCATCATAAGCTCGACGTCCTGCTCGCTCGTGATATCGCCACGGATCAGATCACACGAGGCGCCGCTCTGGCGTATCTCACCGGCGAGGTCTGTAGCCGCGCCACGACTGCTATTATAATTGATCCAGACATGGGCGCCCGCGCTCGCAAGAAGGCGCGCTGTGGCTCTTCCAATGCCGCGCGAAGCGCCGGTTACAAGCGCCTTGCGCCCTTCCAGCATGCGCGCCAATCCCGGCGCCGGGCTTTCCTCACTCTTGGTCGACGGCTCAGGCAGCCGGAGCACTTTTGCGCGTGCTTTTCCTGCCAGAACCTTGCCGCCATGCTGATTTATAATCTCGGTATCCAGTTCGACAATTCGCGTCTCGCGGTCGATACGCTCAATCCGCCCACGCGCCTCGACCGTGTCGCCGATGAACACCGGCGCGCTGAATTCAATGGTTTGCGAAAGATAGAGCGCCCCAGCCCCGGGTATCTTCATACCGACCAAAGTCGATAACAGGCTGGCATGAAGAAAGCCGTGCACCACCCGGCTGCCGAATTCGGTGCGGGCTGCAAACTCGTCATCGACATGTAGCGCGTTGTAGTCGCCCGAAAGACGCGCAAAAGCAATGACGTCATCGGCCGTAATCGTACGAGTGATAACCTCACTCTGACCGACGGAGAGCTGATCGAGGCGATCACTCACGAAATTTCCCTTTCGACATCGGCCCAGACGCCAATTTGGCGCAACGTGATCGGATCTCCAGCCGGCTGTTCATCACGTCTGCAACTACGCTCGTGCAGGTCGAAATTGCTTGACTTCAGTCAAGAGGGTTGCACGGCCACCTTGCTAGCCATTGACCGCTCGCACTGACATAAGTGGAGAATCATGAGATGAGCGCAACATTCGACGCGGTCGCGGAGATCATTGCTGCAAATACCGATGTTTCCCAAGGCGATATTAAGCCGGAAAGTCATTTGATGCGCGATCTCGGCATCGACAGCCTGGCCTTCCTCGATTTGGCCTTCGAAATCGATCAACGATTCAGTATCCAGATGCCCGTAGAGGACTGGATGCAGAACGTTAATCAGGGCGACGTAAACTCCGAGGAATACTTTATCGTCGGCAATCTGTGCCGGCATATCGACAGTTTGGTCTCCGCCAGCGTCGCTGCCTGAGAGCGGGCCCTGGCGATGCGGCTGGAATACTTCCAGATGCTGGATGCGGTCGTGGATATCAACCGCGATACCGCATCTTTGCGAGCCACCTCGAATGTACCGTTCGAAAGTCCCGTATTCGAAGGACACTTCCCGGGACACCCGTTGGTCCCCGGCGTTCTCCTTCTTGAGACGATGGCGCAGGCTTCCGGATACCTTCTGCTCGCACTCAATCAATTCCAACGCATGCCATTCTTCGCCAACAGCAAAACCGCCAACTTCCGTTCGTTCGTGCGGCCCGGCGATGCATTGAATGTGGAAGCCAGGCAAATCCATGCCGGCTCGGGCTACGCGGTCACGAATGCGCAGATCACACGCAATGGCGAGACCGTTTGCAACGGACAACTCATGTTCCGCCTCGTAAAATTCCCGGTGCCAGCGCTCGAACACCACGTCAGATCCGAAGGCCGCCGCCTCGGCTTCCTGGAAGAGGATTGACTCGGCACATGCTGCGGGAGCGCGAAGCTTGGGTGACAGGGCTTGGCATCGTGTCCTCGATTGGCGAAGGTCACGATGCGCACTGGAATGCTCTGACCAGCCGTCCTATCGCCGCTGCGCGTGTCGACTCCTCAAGCCATGCTCCCTACGCGGTTCATCCTGTCGGTGACGTCGATATCGATCGGTTGATCCCCAGCAAGGCCGATCGTAAGCAGATGGGCGTATGGCAGCGCTTGGGCGTCCACGCCGCCGGGCTGGCGCTCCAGGATGCCGGTGTGGCCGGAGATGAGAACATCCTCGATCGCATGGACCTCGTCGTGGCCGCCGGGAATGGTGAGCGTGACCAGGCATTCGACGCCAGAGTGCTCGATCGGCTGAGCACATTGGAAACATCGGCCAAGGCAACCGAACTCAACGCGGCATTGATGACCGGGTTGCGTCCTACCCTTTATCTCGGCGAACTCTCCAACCTGCTAGCCGGCAACATCCAGATCGTACATAGAGTCACCGGATCTTCTCGCACGCTGAAAGGGGAAGAAATTGCCGGCTTGTCTGCCATCGAAGATGCGATGCGGCGTATCGCCGCCGGCCAAGCCGACATTGTCCTGGCGGGTGGTGCGCTGAACGCCGAACGAGACGATCTTCTCCTTAATTACGAACTCGCCCAAAGCCTCTGGGCGCAGCCATTCGAGCCGGTATGGCGCAGGGCGCGCGCCGGCGGCGGATTCGTGTCGGGCAGTGCGGCTGCCTTTCTGGTGATCGAGGCGAGAGATCACGCCCAGGCGCGGGGCGCCAAAGGCTATGCAAAAATTTCTGCAGTTGTCTGCAACCGTTCGCAACGGGCTTCATCAGGCGACATCAGTAATTCGTTATGGCAACTGCGCGAGCAATTGGGCGACGATTTGCCGAGCGGACCGGCGGGCGTATTGTCCGGCGCCAGCGGCGCCGAACCAGCCACCAGCGAAGAATATTCGTTCCTGAGCGAATGGATAGGCGCATCGCAAGCGCCGAGTAATGTGCGCGCCTATGGCTCCTGCCTGGGCCACACCGTGGAAGCCCACGCGCCGGTTGGTATTGCACTTGCCTGCCTGGCACTCGACCGAAACGGCTTCTTCGAACCCTTCGAGGATGACCCGCTGGAAAGAGCGTGTGCCACGCCACCAGAACGCATCCTCGTCACCAGTGTTGGTCATTGGCGTGGAGAGGGGTTGGCCCTCATCGAACGCATCGACATCGAGGCGCGACCAGCATGAGCGCACAATTCCTCGATGGCAGAGGCCGCCCCCTGGTTGTCGTGACCGGCATGGGATTGGTCACATCGCTCGGCTGGGGCAAGTCCGATAACTGGCAGCGGCTTGCCGCAGGACACTCCGGCATTACACAAATTGCGCGCTTCCCCACGGACGGCCTCAGGACAACGATCGCTGGAACGATCGCCACGCCCGATGGAGCCGCCTACTCGGCCTATACGCACTCGCTCCAGATCGCCGAAGCCGCCGCAGATGAGGCGGTTCGGCAAGCCGGAATCGGCACGCCGGGACGCTTTCCCGGACCGCTCTTCATCGCCACGCCACCCTCTGAGCTCGAATGGCCGCATCTCGCCCAACTCTACGGGCACGCAGACCCAACCGCTGACACGGGCTATCGCCGTCTGCTCGCTACCGCCCGGACACGGCGCTTCGATGATCTGCGGGCTCACGTTGCATTCGCGAGTATTGCCGACGCCATGCAGAAACGTTTCGGTACCATGGGTGAACCGCTGTCGATCTGCACAGCCTGCGCCTCAGGCGCGAGCACAATCCAGATGGCCATGGAGCGATTGCGCCGCGGCGAAGCTGAGGCAGCTCTTTGCGTCGGCACCGACGCCACGGTTCATCCTGAAGGTCTCGTGCGTTTCTCGCTCCTGTCGGCTCTGTCCACCCGAAACGATCCACCTGAGGCGGCATCGCGTCCCTTCACGAAAAGTCGCGACGGCTTCGTCATCGCCGAAGGTTCCGGCGCCGTTGTGGTCGAAACCTATCGACACGCCAAAGCGCGCGGCGCGAAGCCGCTTGGCGTCGTTCTGGGCGCAGGCGAGAAAGCCGATTGCTACCACCGCACCCGGTCCAAGCCGGACGGCTCCGCAATCATCGGCGCCATGACGAAGGCTCTCACCGACGCTGGCACAGCCGCCGACGAAATCGATCACGTCAATGCCCACGGAACGAGCACGCCCGAGAACGACAAGATGGAATGGACGTCGCTCGCACACGTCCTGGGTTCGCGCGCGGGCACGGTCCCGGTCACGTCGAACAAATCACAGATCGGCCACACGCTGATTGCCGCGGGCGCGGTAGAAGCGGTCATTTCCCTGATGACGATGACAGAGGGCGTCATTCCGCCCACCATCAACCACCACGATCCCGACCCGGAGATCGGCCTGGATATCGTGGCGAACACTGCGCGTGCCGCTCGTGTGCGGACGGTTCTGTCCAACTCGTTCGGCTTTGGCGGACAGAATGTCTGCCTCGTTCTGGCGGTCGAACCCAGATGAGGAGCGTTGCGATGACCGGTGTGAGTGATGAGCGTTGCTGCACGCACGGCGAAGAACGAAGCCACGAGCGCGAGACGATGCGGGCGGCCCTCGTCGTCGGCGAGCGAGGCATCGAAGTTCGCGAAATCGCCGCATCACCGCCGCCCCAGGTTGGCGAGGTGCAGGTGCGCATACGGGCGGTCGCCCTCAACCACATCGACGTCTGGGGTTGGCGCGGCATGGCTTTTGCCAAGCGTACGCTGCCGATCGTAGCGGGCGCCGAGGCTGCCGGTGAGGTTATTGCTGTCGGAGCAGGTGTCGACACGCACGCAATCGGCGACATTGTCTCGCTTTACGGCGCATCGACCTGCGGCACATGCTCCGCCTGTCTCCAGGGCCGCGACAATTTCTGCGAGCGCATGGACAGCATATTCGGCTTTCACATTGATGGTTTCTTGCGCGAAACAATGAACATTCCCGCCCGACTGGCCGTGCGCGCGCCGCCCGGCGTCGATAGCAAGAGTGCGGCCCTGGCGCCCATTACATTCGGTACCGTTGAGCATATGCTGTTCGATAATGCGGCGCTGCAAGCAGGGCAGACCGTACTCGTACATGCCGGCGGCAGCGGTATCGGCTCGGCGGCGATCCAGCTCGCAAAGGCGGCAGGTGCTACCGTCATCACGACCGTCGGTACCGACGCGAAGGCTGAAAAGGCGCGCGAGCTCGGCGCCGATCACGTGATCAACTACACGAATGAGCGCTTCGAAGGTCGGGTGCGCAAGCTGACCAACCGCAAGGGCGTCGACGTCGTCTTTGAGCACGTCGGTCCGGCGACATGGGCAGGCAGCATGCTCTCGATGAAGCGTGGCGGCAGGCTCGTGACCTGCGGCTCAACGACAGGCATTCTCGCTCAAACAAATCTCAATCTACTCTTCCAGCAGCAACTGCGATTGATCGGCAGCTTCGGATGTACCCGAGCCAATATGCGTTCCGCGATGGACAAGATGGCCTCAGGTATCGTGAAGCCCGTGATCGACACGGTGATCCCCCTCGACCAACTCGAAAGCGGTTTGAAACGGCTCGAAAGTCGGCAGGTTTTCGGCAAGATCCTCGTGGAAATGTGAGGAGGCGCACCAGCGATCGCAATGGATAATCCATCCAATCAGGTTTGGGTCACGGGGCTCGGGCTGCTGAGTTGCGCAGGCGAAGGAACCGCCGCGCATATGAGTGCGCTCGACCAGGTCGACAGCCCTCCCCGCATCGACGAGCAAGGTTTCGCGCCTTATCCCGTTCACCCGCTTGCCCCCGTCGACATGAGTCGCCAGATCGCGAAAAAATCCGATCTTCGCCAAATGGAGAAATGGCAGCACATTGGCGTCTACGCTGCAGGACTGGCGCTTGAAGATGCCGGCATCGCGCACAACCCGGAACTGCTCGGAAAAACACATCTCGTCGTGGCAGCAGGCAGCGGCGAGCGCGATGCGGCAGTCGATTCCAAGGTTCTGGAAGCAATTGCGTCGCGTGGCGATACCGAACTCTCCGCCAAGGAGATCTTGCCAACGGCACTGCGCCCGACGCTGTTTCTGGCGCAACTTTCTAACCTGCTCGCCGGCAACATCTCGATCGTGCATAACGTTACGGCCTCGTCGCGCACATTCATGGGCGAGGAAATGTCTGGACTGTCCGCGATTGAGAATGCCGTCAGACGTATCGCCGCCGGGCAAGCTGATATCATCCTCGTTGGCGGCGCCCTCAATGCGGAACGCAAGGACTTGCTGCTCGGCTACGAGCTGGGCTGCAATCTGTGGCCACGCACTTATGCCCCGGTCTGGCAGCGCCACACGGCCGGTGGAGGTTTCATCCCTGGCAGTGCCGGCGCCTTTCTCGTCCTCGAATCACGGTTGCACGCCGAGGCCCGTGGTGCGGATCCTTACGCCAGGGTCAACGCTATCGTGACTGACCGTGCGCAGCGCACCGCGTCCGGCCAGATCCGCCGGGTCATGCAACAACTCTTCAAGCGCGCGTCTGTCAACATCACACCAAAGCCGATTGCGGTTCTCTCGGGTGCATCCGGCGTCGAACCGGCAACACAGGAAGAACGCGACTTCCTTGATGACCTCGATGCCGAAGGCTTCATGCCGACGATCCGTGCCTTCGGCAGCCGGCTTGGACATACGGTCGAGGCGCACTTCCCGCTCGGACTGTCGATCGCAGCGCTTGCACTGAGTCGGGGTGAGTTCCTCCCCCCATCGGGAGGTGACGACGTCGAAGCCGCCACGAAATCCCCGCTTGAGCGCATCCTCGTCACCGGCGTCGGACATTGGCGCGGTGAAGGCCTCGCGCTCCTGGAACGCGTAAACGGCGGGAGGGCATCATAATGGGCCGTAACCTCAAGGACAGCCAAGGGCGCACGGTGGTTGCCGTTACTGGTATGGGGCTCGTCACCTCTCTCGGCTGGGGCAAGGCCGCCAATTGGGCGCAGCTCACGACTGCTCAATCGGGCATCAGGAAAATTACCCGCTTCCCGACCGATGGTCTGCGCACCACGATCGCGGGAACCGTCACACACCCCGAGGGGCAGCCGGTTTCGGCACCGGAACTGACTTTAGCCATGGCCCGATCGGCATCCGGCGAGGCACTGCTGGAGGCCGGATTGACGGAGGGCTCCGGCTTTCCCGGTCCACTATTCGTCGCCACGCCACCCGCAGAACTCGAATGGCCACAACGCAAGGCCCTTTACGAGCACCCGAGCTGCCACGAATTGACGGGCTACGACCGGCTGCTGGCTGCGGCGCGAACAGGCGCGTTCAAGACCATGTTCGAGAATTTCCAATTTGCCTCCGTCGCCGAACACCTAGCGCGTGCTCTGCGCCCACGCGGGCTGCCTGTCTCCGTGTCCACGGCATGCGCGTCCGGCGCGACAGCAATACAGCTTGCCGTCGAATCCATCCGCCGCGGTGATACCGACACCGCCCTTGCCATCGGCACCGACAGCTCGGTGCAACTCGAGGCGCTGATTCGCTTCTCTCTCCTCTCAGCACTATCGACTCGCAACGAACCACCGCAACGAGCATCGCGCCCGTTCTCCAAGAACCGCGACGGCTTCGTCATGGCGGAAGGCGCCGGTGCGCTGGTTTTAGAGTCACTGGAGAGCGCGCAGGCAAGGGGAGCAAAGTGTCTCGGCATCGTTCGCGGATGCGGTGAGATGGCCGATGACTATCACCGGACGCGTTCAAGACCCGACGGCACAGCCATCATCGGGGCCATCCGCAATGCCCTGCAAGACGCTGGAGCAGCACCGGAAGAGATCGATTATGTCAACGCACACGGAACGAGCACGCCGGAGAACGACAAGATGGAGTATCTATCTTTGAAAGCCGTTCTGGGTGACCACCTGGACGCCACACCGGTCAGCTCAAACAAATCGATGATCGGCCACACGTTGTCGGCAGCAGGGGCAATCGAAGCTGTTCTGTCCTTCATGATGATTGAGCACGGTATGTTGTTGCCAACCATCAACTATGACGAGCCCGATCCTGACATCCCCTTGGACGTCGTGCCGAATGCTGCCCGGCGCGGCGTCGTCAAGACGGTTTTGTCGAATTCTTTCGGATTTGGTGGGCAGAATGCAGCGCTCGTGCTGGCTGCAGCAGACTGAAGTCAAGCGGTGGTGCCAACACGCTCAATGAGCATCTGCGGACAAAACGACACGACAACATTACCGCACGAATCGATACCTTCCGCTCCCACCACGAGCAACCCCCAGTCTTTATGGGACGCGAGTTCCATCTTTCGTTCAGCCCAACCTCGAAACATGATCGTTTCACCTATGCGAACCGGCCGAGCCCAACGCAGATGCTTGACACCAGCCGCCGGGCCCAGTCGAGGGACTGCCAATCCCCGGGCGATAAACCTGTCCGCCTCATCCTCATAGTAACGCAACATGCATGCCATCCACGCTGCTGGCAGATGCCAATCCGGCACCATCAGGTGCCCGCCGCCGTCTGTGAAAAGGACCTGTTCCCGCTCCCCGCATGTCAGGGCATGGAAACTCTCGATTTTGCTCAAATCAAAGGCGTAGGGGCCGAGAACGGCTTCATCGCCAATGCCGATTTCTTCGAAATGCCGTATCACATCATCGCGCGGCTTACGCTGGGCGCGAGCAGGCCGCGCTTGCCGAAGCTTGCAGCTCTGTCGGATGTCAACGCTGTTGCCCACAGGCGGTTTGACGATCAAATCCAGCATCAGGCGCATGATGCTCTCGCCGCGCTGGTTTTTGACATCAATGCGACCCCGACACGCCGTATCACCGCACGCGCAGAGCTCGACGGCGCCGAGCTGGACATTGCCGAAAAGCTGGTCCCCCGCGCGTACCGGTGCATGGAGTAATATCTGCTCCAGGCCGGCCAGCTGAACATCGAGCCTCAGCCCTCGAGCAACGGCATCGAAACGTTCCCAAATTCTCGCGCACGTGTACCATGCCGATGCGGCAAGCCCACCCAGGAGCGAGCCTTCCGCTGCATCTTCATCGATATGGAATGGCTGAGGATCGAAGACTCTGGCGAACGCAATCATTTCATCGCGCGAAATTCTTAGTGCCGGAAGCGAGAACACGCCGGGCAGTACTGAATGGTGCTCCATTCTGTCAGACATGTTTGTTCTCCATGCTTCACCATGAAGTCCACACCAATCACCATACTATTGGAGCGTGCGAAGAGCGACATTCGTCGCCTAACCCACCAGGGACGCCCCCGCCTTGCCATGAAGATAGCCGTTTACGATTGCGGCCGGCAGCTTCAACGCCCCGATTCGGGCAACCAGTTCCGTCCATGCCGACCGACCGTCGATCAGATCGCGATAAGCGCTGGCAACCGCTACCATATCGCAGGTATGCGGCGACAAACGGAGCCGTGAAACGCCCATTGCACGCAATTGAGGTATGTCCTGCGCGAGAACCGTGACTCCCGATCCGAGCGTTTGCACGCCATTCACCGCAAGAAACGATTGTCCATCGAGCGTGTCGACCTGCAGGCCGTCCAAATCATATTCGCACACGTACTTGCAGCCATCCTTGGGTAACCCGTGCGCTCTCGCATGATAGCATCGGGCAGAAATGGCAAGAGGCGCTCGCCCGAACGCAAAGACCTCCAGATCTGCTTTCCGCTTTGCCGCACCCAGGATTGCAATCGATGAAAGCGGTAGTTCCGGCGACAGCGAGACCGTTGCACTCCCCATGGCTTCGAGTTCGGCCAGTGTCTCCTCATTATAGACATTCACGAGAGGACCAACGATGTGTGGCGTATCGGCAATGGCAGAAAGTCCGGTTACGTCGTTGATCTCGACCAGATGCCCCCAGTCCGCCAAGCTCGCAACCTCGGCGATTTCCCGCTTGAGCGTTGGCAGCGCCAGCGCCGATAAGGCGACCTCCTTGCCGGCGCGCTCCAATCGCTCGATCACATCGCCGATCACATCCATTCGAAACGGCGAGCGCTTCGAACAGACCACCTCTCCGATAACAACCCTATCCACCGGAGCCTCGTCCGCGATGCGCGCATAAAAATCCGCCCACATCGGCGTTGGCCAGTTGAACAGAACCGGCCCCAAAGTAAGTCTCATTTCACCGGCTTCACGAACGTCCGCCATGCTCACCGCCACGTCTTTCTGTAAGCGCCCGTCGTTTCGCGACCGCCTTCCGTCAGGGTGCTCAGAGCGCCTTCGGGCAGCGCCCGGCCGGCTTCCAGCGCATCGAGCGCGGTGCGGAATTGACGGACGACTGCTGACAGATAGGCCTTGCCACGCTGCCGCCCTTCGATCTTGAGCGCCGAAACTCCCGCCGCCTTCAGCGCTGGCAGAATTGCAAGTACGTTGAGACTCGTTGGTTCTTCGAAAATATGAGCGGCTCTGCCATCGACCTTGAATCTGCCCTTGCACAAGGTCGGATAGGCTGCCGGCTGACCGGCTGGATAGCGATCGATCGTAAATCCGCCGAGTCGTGCCGCCAGTGTGTCGCCCTCCTGCCGGTAATCGACCTGGGCCGCCGGCGAGCACACCCCGTTCATGTTCGGCGATTCGCCTGTTGCATAAGAGGACATCAGGCAACGTCCCTCTGTCATCACGCATAGTCCGCCAAACGCAAAGACTTCCGTCTCGCACGGGATCTGAGCGACGATTGTCGCAATTTCATCGACCGTCAGCACACGCGGCAGCACCACGCGCTTGACACCATAGCGCTCCACATAGAATTGAATTGCAGCCGGTGTCGCCGCTGCCGCCTGAACGGAAAGATGTAGCCGCTGCATGGGATAGGTGCGGCTTGCCCAGCCCAGCAGTCCTAGATCGGCAAGGATCACGGCATCGGCGCGCGCTTCGACCGCTTTCGCGACGGCGCGATGCCACAACTCTGTGCCGCCCGCGCGGGCAAACGTGTTGATGGCGACGAGTACCTTGGTGCCACGATCATGCGCATAGGCCACGCCCTGCGCGAGTTCCTCGGGTGTGAAATTCAGGCCTGGGAAGTTGCGGGCGTTGGTCTCGTCCCGGAACCCGCAGTAAACCGCATCGGCACCGGCATCGACGGCAGTGCGCAGAGCTGAAGGCGTGCCAGCAGGACAGACCAGTTCCATATGATTAACCCAGCGACTAGGAAGGTTAGGGGAATGTACTGACTGGCGCCGGCGGACTCATCGGTGCCCCGAGCAAGCGCCTCATGATGTTTGCGGCTCTCTGGATGCTTCCTGATACGAACGGCGCGGCAATGTCGGGGGCGCCGAGCAGGAGCCCCGGGTCCAGCTCGGCATCCTCGACGGCATTGCGCAGGGCCAGCACCGCGGCCGTATCTCCCTCGATTACAAGGTCGCGCGTGAAAAACAGGGCGTCTCCGTCATAGGTGCCATCGAGCAGCCCGAGCAGCACCAGCATCACGGCAGAAATGCGCGCATCCCAACGCTCGCCGTCCAGCGAAGCGCGCACGCGCAGACGCGGAGCCTCACCGCGGGGCTCCAATAGGAACACGAACGGGCAATCGACGGGATCGATTGCAAAGAGCTTCTCGGAATAAATGCCAAGGCGCGAGAACATGCCGGGGCGTCGCTCGAGTGCCGTTTGCAGCGCTCGATTGCCGGCTATCTCCACGGGGGCGAGCGGCAGTGCGCCCATGACCGTCGCCATCGGCCAAGGCAGCGCGCCTTTGCCGTTACTGAAAGCCGCATTCGCGACACCGGAGGAAGGGCGTGACATCTCCACCATGACCGCCGTCATAACCCCGGCCAATTCGAGCGCGCTTAACGGAAGTCAAGCCATATCGAGCTTGCGTGCCCGATAGGAAGCAAAACCGGAAAGCTACGTTATGTTTTTCGAACGCTCTACAGTCTACCGCTCGCTCGGCGATTTCCTCGCCGCGCTCGATACCGTCGGACACGTGGTGCGCATCGATGAACCCGTATCGACCGTGCTCGATATCACCGAGCTTCACCGACGCGTGATCGAGCGTCAGGGTCCGGTGTTGCGCTTCGAGCGGCCTATCAAAGCCGACGGCACAACATCATCCATCCCGCTCGTGACCAACCTGTTCGGCACGGTCGAACGCGTGACACTGGCCCTCGGCGGAACCGAGCGTGAGCGATTGTTGTCAGTGGGCCGACTTCTTGCTGAGCTGCGTCAGCCAACTCCTCCAGCAGATCTGCGCGATGCCCTGCGCCGCTGGCCAATGGCCCGCGCAGCACTCAATTCGAGACCTGTCATCGTGAGTCAGGCACCCGTACAGGCTGACATACGCCAGGGGGCGGAGATCGACCTCGAGCGACTGCCGGTGCAAACCTGCTGGCCTGGAGAACCAGCACCCCTCATCACCTGGCCGATTGTCATCACCAGACCTCCCGGACCGGTCGAGGCCTCGAACCACAACTGGGGCATTTACCGGATGCAGGTGACCGGATCCGACAGCGCAATCGTACGGTGGTTGGCGCATCGCGGCGGAGCCAAGCACTTCCGCGACTGGCAGACCGCAGGCAAGCCAATGCCGATCGCAGTTGCGATTGGGGCCGATCCAGCCACGTTACTGGCCGCCGTCACACCCATTCCTGAGACAATGTCGGAAGCGAGCTTCGCCGGGTTGCTCCGTGGAGAGCGCACGCGGCTTTGCAAGGCAATCACGGTACCCCTGCTCGTCCCTGCGGAAGCGGAGATCGTACTTGAGGGCTACGTTACGCCGAACGATACGGCGCTGGAGGGTCCTTACGGCGACCACACGGGTTACTACAATGCAGCAGAGCCCTATCCGGTGATGCGGCTGACCGCCATCACGACCCGCGCCACACCTTTGTATCTGTCCACTTTCACCGGCCGAGCTCCCGACGAGCCGGCCATTTTGTCAGAAGCGTTGAATGATGTTTTCCTGCCGCTGATCCAGCAGCAGTTCCCCGAGATCATCGATTGCTGGCTACCGCCGGAGGCCTCCTCGTATCGGATCGCGGTCGTCTCGATCGCCAAGCGCTATCCGGGACATGCTCGCCGGATCATGCTGGGGATGTGGTCGACACTGCCGCAATTCAACTACACGAAGCTTGTCATCGTGGTCGACGACGACATCGATGCGCGAAGCTGGCGCGATGTCATGTGGGCCGTCGCGACCCGTGCGGACGCCGGCCGCGATTTGATGATTCTGACGGACACGCCCGTCGACGTGCTGGACTTTGCCTCACCGCTTCCGGGACTGGGCGGCAAGCTCGGCATTGACGCGACGCGCAAGATCGGACCGGAAACGACGCGCAGTTGGGGCGAACCGCTGGCGATGGACAAGGCGACCTGTGCGCGGATCGACAATCTCGCTCAAAGGCTGCCCGACCTGTTTGGGCATGAGACAGCGCAAGCGCGGCGGCAGCCATGAAACAGCGCATCATCGTCGGGATCAGTGGCGCTTCAGGTGCAATCCTCGGGCGGCGGGTCCTTGAGCTGTTAAACGAGGCAGCCAATGTCGAGTGCCACCTGGTGGTAACGCCTGCAGCTGAAAGGACAATGGCCCTTGAGCTCAATGGTCGTGCCCTTGAGGCAGCCCGGTCTCTGGCTACGGTTTGCCACTCCTACGATGACGTTTCTGCCGCCATAGCAAGCGGCTCGTTCCGCTGCGATGGAATGATCATCGCGCCCTGCTCGATGCGCACGCTTTCCGCCATCGCCTACGGTCTTGCCGACAACCTGCTCACGCGTGCCGCCGACGTAACGCTGAAAGAGCGCCGGCGCCTCGTTCTCCTCGCGCGCGAGTCCCCGCTGCACGCCGGACATTTGGAAGCCATGCTCAAGGTTACGAATCTGGGTGGAATCATTTTTCCCCCCGTCCCGGCGTTTTATGCCAGGCCGCAAACCATCGACGACATCGTAACGCAAATCGCTGCCCGCGCGCTCGAGCTTCTCGGTGTGGACGTCGAAGGCCGCATGAAACGCTGGGGTCAAACGTCAGTCTGACAGCTCCGATGAGGATTGCGAAACCAGCGCCACGTCAGCCAGATTCGGAGGCAACTGACCTGGAAAAACTGCAGATCACCGTTGTTGGCGGCGGGATAATCGGCCTGTGGCAAGCCTTTACTCTGGCTACGCGAGGACATGACGTGTGCCTTCGCGAAGCCGCGGCGCACACGCATAGTGGGGCAGCCAGTCGCGTTGCCGGCGCAATGCTTGCGCCATATTGCGAATCCGAATCGGCTGAGCCCATCGTCCAGCAATTAGGACTGCACGGTCTCGACCTGTGGCAACGGTTCGATCCCGAGCTGCAGATTCGTGGCACGCTGGTTCTGGCAGCACAACGCGACAAGGCCGAGCTCGATCGATATTCACGCATGACGGCGGGCCATGCCGCCATCGACGGACCCCGCATTCGACACCTTGAACCGTCACTGGCGAATCGCTTCGAGCACGGCTTGTATTTCCCCGACGAGGCACACATTGCACCTCGGAAGGCAATCGACCGTTTGATTGGCGCGTTGCAGAATTTGAAGGTTGACGTTCGGTTTTCCTCTCCGGTTGCAGAACCACTTTGGCTCGCCGCCCCGGCCGGCGGACTGGTGATCGACTGCCGTGGCCTGAGCGCTCGAAGCAACCGCGTCGAGTTGCGCGGCGTGCGCGGCGAGATGATCGTCGTGCGCACGACCGGCCTAGCCCTGTCACGCCCTGTTCGGTACCTCCACCCGCGCTTTCCCATCTACATCGTGCCTTGGGGCGACGACACCTACATGATCGGGGCCACGATGATCGAGAGCGAGAATCTGACGGCGGTGACCATACGTTCAACGCTCGAGCTCATGAGTTCGGCAATTGCCGTGCATCCCGGTTTCCTCGAGTCCCGAATAATTGAGCTTTCGGTCGGGGTGCGTCCGGCGTTCGACGACAATATCCCCAAGATTGGGGTCAACGGAAAATGCATCAGTGTCAACGGCGCCTACCGGCACGGTTTCCTGCTGGCTCCGGTACTGGCCGAGATCGTTGCTGACCATCTGGAACGGGGGCGGGCCATTCCGCACGAGCTTGCACAGCGCAAAGCGTGAGTTCCCGGAGGTTCCGACGACCATGCCGGGCAGCACCGGATACAGCGGTATCAACGCTGCTCCAGTCGATATGCGGCATGACATGCCGTGCAATTGGCAACGATGTTCGACAATTGCGTCAAGAGATCTGAACGAGTCGATCCTGCCGCTGCAGCGGCTGCCAACGCATCAAATCGCTCGTGCGTGTCGGCTGCCAGAAGCACGAACTGAGGCGGCATCGACAAAGCCTTGACAAGCGACACGTCGTTGACCGCCGACATGCCCGACGCGCTGGCGCCCCTGGCGACGCCGGACCGGTCATTCCTGCTGAGAGCATCGGTGATCGTATACAGGCTCATCAGATAGGTCTGCATGCCGGAGCGGAAATGCGCAGCATCGCGCGTTTCCATCCTGACAACCTCGCGTTCGGCATCGACGACCCCGACCGTTTCCAATCCGCTGACCGGCGCCTGACAGCCTCCAAGAACGCTGGCCACGATCGCGGCGACCACGGCGCGTCGCTCCATTGAGGATTTGCCGAGCAAGTTTTCCCCCTCCCAGCTTCTGTCCACGCCACCGGAAAAATGGATGACGCCGTAGTGTTTGCCGCCCCTGTTACACACTCTTTGCCGGACGAAAGGCCCGGCAGATCTCCGGATCTGTTTCCAGTCGGTAGCCCCCAATCAAATCGAGGCAGTACGGAATTGCAGGAAAGACGGCATCGAGGCACGTCCTGATTGCAGCGGGCTTTCCGGGTAGGTTGACGATGAGAGATTTCCCACGCAGCCCCGCAATCTGGCGCGAAAGTATCGCCGTTGGAACGTCGCGCAGGCTGGCTGTCCGCATCAGTTCCCCAAAACCCGGCATGGTCCTCTCGCAAATTGCAGCCGTTGCCTCAGGCGTCACATCGCGCGGTGCAGGACCAGTGCCGCCCGTAGTGAATATCAGGCAGCATCCCTCACGATCGGCAATCTCGATAAGCGCCTCTTCGATCACTGGCCGTTCGTCGCAAACAATTCGCCTGACGGCTCGCCACGGCGTGGTCAGATAATCGCTGAGCGCCGCAACGATCCCCGGCCCGCCCTGGTCCTCGTAGATTCCGGCAAAAGCTCTGTCCGAAACCGTCAGAATTCCAATTGGCACATCCCCCACTGCGTTCTTATCCGGCTGTTCGGCATCTGACGGCATGCGCCTCACCCCTCATCACGCCCGGTTCAACGTCACGTGAAGACATGGAATTCGCTTCGATCACTTAGCCGAAATCAAGCGGACGATCGGAAACATCCTGGATCGTTTCCGCGCGGGCAGGAATGGCGACCCGCACACATAACAATCCGGAGGAGTCCAAATGAAATACCTTGAGCCAGCTGTTTTCGTTCCACCACGGTCCAAGACCTGGGTCGCTCCGGACTATAGCGACGTTCGCCTCGGGTTTGAGGTGACGGCTTACGTGTACGTCCGCTGAAGACCGAGGGGCCTCGTGCCCCTCACCTTCTTCGCCTCGTGCAACGCACCGCATCACTCAGGAGGGTGGGATGGAGATCGAGCAGCGTCTGTCTCCGGGCGACATCATGGAACTCCACCCAAATTTCCATTTTCGCTGGGAAGAGCCACAGAACGCCTACGTACTCCTTTATCCCGAGGGCATCGTGAAGCTCAACGATACCGCCGCCGAAATACTCGATGTCTGCGCGCGCGGGGATTGCACCATCGCCGAAGGGTCCGCACTTCTGGCAAGCCGCTACGAGCATCCCCGAATCGAAGGCGAAATCATGCAATTCATGGAGTTGGCTTATGCCAAAGGCTGGATCCGGCCCAAGTCTTGACGGCCTCGGCATGCCGTTGTGGCTCGTCATCGAGCTGACCTACAAGTGCCCGCTGAAGTGTCCGTGGTGCTCCAATCCGGTCGACTTTGACAAGTATCGCAACGAAATGACCACCGACGAGTGGAAGGCGCTGCTGCGCGAGGGGCGCCGCCTTGGCTCGCTGCAACTCGGCTTCACAGGGGGCGAGCCGACTTTGCGAAAGGATCTCGACGAGCTCGTCGCCTATGCAGATCAACTCGGCTACTACACGAACCTCATCACGTCCGGAGTTGGACTCAACCAAGAGCGGATCCGCGCACTGAAGCGCGCCGGCCTCAAGCAGGTTCAGCTATCGCTGCAGTCCTGCGATTCTGAACTCAGCCACAAACTCACCGGACTCGACGTCTGGAAGCACAAGATCGACATTGCCTACAGCCTCAAGGCCGAAGGCTTCCCCATGGTGCTCAATGTCCCGGTCAGCCGTTACAACATCGACCAGACAGAGGCGCTGATTGACCTGGCCGCCGATCTCGGCGTCGAGTATCTCGAGTTCGCCAATCTGCAGTATTACAATTGGGCGCTCGTCAATCGGTCGGAGCTGCTGCCGACGCGCGAGCAAATCCAGCGGTCGGAAGCCGCCGTGGCGCGCGCTCGTCAGCGCTTGGGCAAGCGTCTGACAATCTACTTTGTCGTACCCGATTATTTCGACGAAAAGCCGAAGGCCTGCATGAACGGCTGGGGCGCAATTCATTTGACGATCGCGCCCGACGGAACAGCGCTGCCGTGCCAGGAGGCGCGCCTGATCAAGGACATCGCGTTCCCAAATGTGCGGGAACACGGACTCGACTGGATCTGGCGCAACTCGCCCGCCTTCATGAAGTTCCGCGGCGACGACTGGATGAAGGAGCCGTGCCGAAGCTGTTCGGAAAAGGAAAAGGACTTTGGTGGCTGTCGCTGTCAGGCATTTCTTCTGACCGGTGATGCCAGCAATACGGACCCGGTCTGCCGGAAATCTCCCCATCGCCATCTCATCGACGACATCCTCAATACCGCAACGAAGCGCCGCGAAGACGGTGTTGAAGAGCAATTGATCATGCGTGAGCGGAATGCGGGCGTGGCGTCATGATGCCGTTCTCGGGCACGACAGGCGCTAGCTGGTGCCGGCTAGGGACGCAGCCATGATATTCTCTGTCGAGACGCTGACAGCGGTGAGCGATGCTGCAGCCCGGATCCTCCATATCATGGCGGTGGTGATCTGGATCGGTCACAACTGGTCCAACGTTGTCCATACGCCCTACTATCGCGCAGCACTCCCTGCTGACCCGGACGTCGCAATTCGCGATCTGGCAATCGCAGCGTCAAAACGCGAGCATGGCATTTTTCGCTACGCGTCACTCGTCGTGCTCGCAACCGGGCTTTTCATGCTTTGGCGGCGTGGCGACATGATCGACGCTCTGACGCTGACAGGATCATCCGCAGTTCTGGGCTTGGGCATCTGGATTGCCGTCCTCATGATCCTCAACTTATGGGGCGTTCTTTGGCCGCATCAGAAGAAGGTGTTGGGTTTCGTTCCCGCCTCCAGCGATGAGCGTATTGCCTGCACGCGCATCACCTTTGTCTCGTCGCGCATCAATACCCTCCTTTCGACCGCAGCAATTGTCCTCATGATTGCGGGAGCACACGCGGCAATTTGAAGGCTCCATCTTCGGTCGAGAGGTCTCGCAGATGACAGTCTACAGCTTCGCATCGGGGCCGGCCCCTCTACCCCCTGATGTCATTGATGCCGTTGCTGCCGATGTCAGGCGGCTGTCGGAAGGCCCCTACTCCATCCTGGAGCTTCCCTTCACCCATCCGCTTTTTTCACGCATCCTCGATGACGCTGAAAGCTGCGTAAGGGAGCTTCTGGAACTGCCGGACACACACCACGTGCTGTTTCTCCAGGGCGGTGCCACGTCGCAGTTTTCCCTCATTCCGCAGAACCTTCTCGGCGGCGCTGCCAAAGCCGACTACGTCGATACTGGCCTTTGGTCACATCGAGCGATCGAGGAAGCATCGCCTTGGTGTCGAGTCAACGTCATAGCGCAAGGAGACGGCCGCGCACTACCCTGCCCCGACACCTGGGACCGCGCGCGTGAGGCAGCCTACTGCCACTTCACCACAAACGAGACAGCAAACGGCCTGCAGTACCATCGATGGCCGGACGACGATGGCGCGCCACTTGTTGCCGACATGACGGCCGATCTCTTCACGCGCCCAATTCCCGTCGGGCGGTTCGGCCTCGTGTATGCCAGCGGACAGAAGAACCTCGGCGCCACCGGCCTCACCCTTGCTCTCATCCGCCAGGATCTATTGGGGCGATCAAGTCCCGCCGTTCCCGCCCCCTTCAGCTACACGCGCCAGCTACACGCCCGCAGCAAGGTGAACACACCTCCCACACTGGCCATAACGATCGCGGCTCACATGCTGAACTGGATCAGATCCAATGGAGGACTGACGGCGATGGAGGAGAACGCCAGACGTCGCAGCGCCCTCGTCTACGCCGAGATCAACAAGAGCAATTTCTACGGCTGTGACATAGCGGCAGATGATCGCTCGATGCTCAACATCTGTTTCCACACCCCCACATCGGAATTGGATGAGTTGTTTCTGACGCACGCCGCCGAACAGGGACTGTTTGATCTTTGCGGTCATATCGATGTCGGGGGAATCAGAGCCTCACTTTACAATTCCGCACCACCTGGCTCGGCCGAAGCGCTTGTCGAGTTCATGAAACGCTTCGAAGCGAGGTGGGGATAGAGCATGTTTAGCTGAAGTGTGCAGCGGTTCAGCGTGAAAGACACGTTCGAAACAAGATGCTGGATCGTTGGCGGTTACTTTTTTTCGATTTATTTCTTGCTTTCGCCTGAAGCTCAAGCGTTTCCGCCGGATCGATCGACCTCGAAGAAAGGATGCCCGGCCAGTGGCCGGGCATCATGGTGCAGCGTGAGAAGGAGGAACAACTCACGCAACATCATCCCAATTTCCAGGCGTCTTCTGGCCCGTCCACAGATACGGATTGGTCAGGCCAAATCCGAAGACCAGCGGAAAGACAAGCGACCAGTTCACACCCATGTACGCATAGGTCAAAAGCTCTTCCATGCTGGAGAAAACCGGACCAACGAGCTTGACCAGCAGGGCTGCAACGATGACGTCGAGCACGAGATAGAACACGCACGCGAGCAATCCGCCCCACGGCATCGCAATCTTCGAGAATGGCCAATTATGGGTAATGATCGGCAACGCATAGTTGATCGAGGTGGCCGTCATAAAGCAGAGCAGCCAGAGATTGCCGTTGGTGAAATGGCCCATTGTCCAGAACGCGGAGATCGGTGACGAGTTGAAGTCCCAAAAGCCGACGGCGCCCGAGATCATGAACACCAGTGCCGCGACAGAAAACAGCATCGACATGATGACGACGGACTTACCCGGCTGGGACAGCCCGCGCGTTAAGTAGCTGACGGTTCCTGTGCCAAGACCGACGAGCAGAAACGGGAACCACCATGCAGGCACCCACTTCATCGACGAATGCGTGATCAGATACGTAAGGCCCGTAATCAAGATGAGATGAATGAAGAACTGGCGCGACGGTGGCAGCGAGGCAACCAGGAAGTTGCCACCCGCAAAGCAGAAGAACGCCAATAGAAACCACGTCGTTCCGACCAGTGGGAATATGCCATCAGCCCCAGGACCGATCGTGTAGATGAGCTTGGCGCTCCACCAGCCCAGCACCCAGGAGACGGCAACAACGACGATACCGCGGACGACCGGGTTCTCGATGGAGTTGAAGGGCCACAACGAGCAGACCACGAACAAGCAAACCCACCACGCAGCAAAGATCTGCCACGTCACGTTATCCAGCCAGAATGACTTGGCAATATCCTCCCCCTGCCACGGGCCAATTGGAAAATTCGTGACCCAGAGGTTCACCAAGAAGCAGGATATGATCGAGGCGGCATAGATCCACATGAAGCCGATTAAGGCTTCCTTTGGCCTGTACGGCGCGACTTCCGCAGACATTTCGTTTCCTTCCCAACGTAATTTTTCGCCGCGCTCTTTCTTGAAGCGCGTGCTTCGACGAGATCCCGCCAGATACAGACGCGCCGACATCTGGCCAGCGGGAGTTCACCAATCGCCAGCAGCAGAGATAGGCGCATTCCCGCAACTTTGTGGGTCTCCCATCAGCCGCACGCCTTGGCGCGCATCGATACATTTTGTATCGACCGGTACATATTGTGCAGATCTGCGGAAATAATCAAGAAAAATGGCACATGCAGGTCATATGCGCGCACCATTGATCACAGGATTGGCGCGAAGTTGTTTTGAAATGATCGGCTGTTATGGCAGACGAATCTAAGCGCAATTGAAAAGCGGTGCCGGCCTGTACCAAGTCCGGCAAAAGATTTGATTTGCACGCGCGATGCAGCTCAACCCCAGGTTCAGATTGAGACGCCCGACTCGCTTCCAAACCAAGAAGAATGCAGCGAACGTCACGATCACCACACCAGAGCATGTTGAGCTGAAGCGTGCAGCGGCTCAGCGTGAAAAGCCGCTCGAAACAGGGTGCTGGATCGCGTTCATGTTCCCCGCAAACACGAACGTGATCTACTAGCGGCGGCCCTGAGCGATCCTGTACGCCTCGGGCAATTCTCTCAGCTTCAACATAGCGATCGTGCCGATCAACGGTCCCGGCACCAACAGCACGAACACCCACTGCCAGCTGCCGAACAAGTCGGCAAAGGCCGGCAGGATGCGAATCGCGATCACCGTCAGTGCGAAACCAAGACCGAGCTGGAGTGCGAGACTTGTGCCGACGAACGACGAGTCACCGACTTCCGTGACGATGGCGGAAAACTGCGCCGAGTCTCCGACCACACTCACACCCCATATGATGGACAGCGTAAGCAGCAGCCACAGTGGCCCCGAGAATGCCAATCCGATAAGCAGAGCGCAGGTGCCGGACGTCGCCATCATCAGCGATGTCGTCGCCGTGCGCCCGATGCGGTCGGCGAGAACGCCACCCAGAACGCAGCCGATAAACCCTGAACCGATGACGATAAATGTCGTGAATGACGCCGTCGAAGCGGCCAATCCGTAGGGCTGGTAGGCAGCGTGAATGAACGCCAGGAACCAGCCCCACATCGCATAAAGCTCCCACATGTGGCCGAAGTAACCGATATTGGCCAGCATAACGGGCTTGTTGCGCAAGACGAGACCAATCTGGCGCGGGTTGAACCTCGCGCGAGGATAGGAGAACGGTCCCTCCATCGCGTGATGGAACATGAGACACGCGCCACAGAGCGTCAGCATTGACGTTCCGAAGACAACAAATCTCCAATCAAGTGTTGATGTTGTGGCCCGAAGCAAATGCGGGAAAGCAGAACCCAGCGTCAGCGCTCCGATCACCACACCCAGTGCCAGACCGCGACCGCTGACGAACCATGTCGAAACGAGCTTCAGCGCGGGCGGATAGATGCCGGCCAGGGCGACACCGGTGAGAAAACGTAGCGTTATGGCGACCTCAGCGTCCGGCGCAGCAAGCAGCGCCATATTCGTGACAGCCGCCGCCAATGCCGCGCTGGCCATGAGCTTATTGGCCGCCACAATGTCGGGCAGATTGATGAAACTTGCCCCCAATGCACCAGCAACAAAGCCTATCTGGACAGCATTCGTCAGCCAAGTCGCAGCCCCGTCGCTGAGCGACCATACTGCTTTGAGTTCGCCGACAATTGCGGTTGCCGAAAACCACGTTGTCATCGACGCCACGATCGCAAGACTCAAGATTGCGAGCGTTTGCCACCTGCCGGCCGCATCGGCGGAACGTTGATCTCCAGTTGAAACCGTCACGTCACTGCCTCATCGTTCTTGGCAGCAGCCGGAGCCTTCTTCAGCAAAGCAACGTAAACCGTTGCTGTTCCTGAAAGACAAACCTCGCCTTTGTCGTTGACGATCCGGGTCGCGAGTTCGCAGATTGGCTTGTCATCACGAACCGACGTAACCTCCACCTCTGCGGTAATTTCCTCGCCCACACCCACCGCGCGAACGAACCGCCAGTTCACACCGAGAAACACAGTTCCAGGGCCTGGCAGATCCTGCGCCACAACCGCGTTTAACAACCCGGACGTTACCCCGCCCTGCACGATGAGCCGCCCGAAAACTGATTCAGCAGCAAGCTCCTCGCTGTAGTGGAGGGGATTATAGTCGCCCGTCATTTCCGAAAAACGGGCAATGTCCTGGAACACGGTTCGCCGAGTGCGGCGTGCGATAGCCCCAATTAGCGGCTTACCGTTGATCGTGCCCTCCCACGGAGTGGAAATTGTCGCCGTCAAGTCGGTATCTCCCTGGTTCGAGCGGCTATACTTCTTCTGTGTGTTTCTCAAAACGTGGGTGCTAAAGGTGGACCAGTAACGAATTGACGGGTTACAAGGTATAAGTGCTGCACAGTGTTTCGTCTGTACACCTTGTGGTTTCTGTCTCCTCGTATTGCTAATAAGCCGTTGCCGAATGGCCGATCGGCAATTATTTGATTGCAATCATGTGCGCTTCAGCCAGCTCGCATTTTAGGAATCACCCATGCCCCGCTCAGATCTGAAAGGCCCAAAAAAACGCCGCGTGATCGCCGAAAAAACAGCTACCACGTCTGTACCGACTAGTCCATACACACTATCGTCAGACACCGACGGCGCAGGTGGCGAAAAAGGACGTGGCGGACAGCAGTACGAGCGGATCAAGCAGATTGCCGCCGAGCTATTTGCCACGCGGGGTTATCGCGCGGTCGGCGTGGCTGAAATCGGCGATGCTGTGCAGTTGGGTCGTGGCGCGCTTTACTATCACATCAACAGCAAGGAAGACCTGCTCTTTTCCATTATCGTGAGATACATCGAGGAGCTCGTCATAAAGGGCCGCGAAGCGATCGAAACGGAACCCGACCCGGCCAAGCGGATTCATATTTTGAGCCGTCAGCTCATGACGACGATTTTTGCAAATCTCTCTGAAATGACGGTGTGTTTTCGCGAGACCGATTGCTTAACGGGGCAGCGCCATCGCATCGTCTCAGAGCTGCATCAGTCCTACCAGGATGTCTGGGCCTCGACCCTCAGGGAAGGCGAGAAAAAGGGCCGCTTTCGCCACTTGCCCACGATCGCAATCAAGGGCGTTCTGGGCATGTATTTCCATAGCTTCCTATGGCTCAAGCCCGGTGGCAAACAGTCTGCAACCGAAATTGCCGACGTTTTTGCAGACATGACCCTGTCGATTGCAGAAGGCCGGCCAATGAAGCTGCCAAAATTTTCGGATTAGTGAAACCTGTTTAGCGACGTCAAATCCTCAAAGATCGTGAGACATTTTAGTTCGCTTCGTTTCTATGTAACGCTCATTAAACGGGTTCGGCTTGCTTCTTAAAGGCGTACACTGGATCACGCCAATGCCGTTTCTGACAAGTGCATCCTTTTTCAATGGATTACCCGTCAAAAGATTTAGCGACGTCAAACCCAAATCATTGAGGATGCGAGCCGCGAAATCATATTCGCGAGCGTCGACAGGCGCTCCGATCGCCAGATTCGCCTCGATCGTGTCTGCCCCTCGATCCTGGCAGCTATACGCGAGCATTTTTTGATACAAGCCGATCCCACGCCCCTCTTGGTAAGGCAGGTACAGAATGGCACCGAGCGGCGCAGCGCACATGGTATCCAGGGCCATCTGCAGTTGCCGATAGCAATCGCAGCGCAGTGAACCGAAAACATCTCCGGTTACGCAACCGGAATGGATGCGCACCACAGGCACCGTAGTCTCATTGGCAAGCACACTGCGGTGAACAAGCACGAGCACCTCTTCGTGCTCCGCCTCCCCTTGATAGCAGTACGCATCGAGGACGACTTCCCGCCCATGCCGCTCGATAGGAAGCTTTGTAACGACGGTTCCGCGGATCTCTATCGGCCTCGACGGCGGCGTGACATATCCCAGAGGGTCAATGCGCGTCGCCGACCGAGCGTCCGGACCTGCCCCGTCACACAAGCCATTGGCGTTTGGGCCATTAGCGTTTGCCATGGTGAGCTTTCGAAAGCGACTGCGCAATCATGGGTTGTTTCTCGTAGACAACATTGCCACCACTTCAGCTTGAATTTTTGTACCGATAGATACATTTCTAACGTACGACACTTGTGGTTTCAACCGCTCCTGCGGTCAACGTCGACCGTCCGTTTCAAGGTTTCATTCTTGAAACGGAGCAAAAGGTTACGCGAGTTGGAACTTAAAAAAACCTGGCGAGCTGTCTTTAAGCTGATCTGGTTCCAGTGGAATCCTATCGCGCACCGCAGCCTGCGCCTCAACTCCTGGTTTGGGAGACGGATTCACGCGTCCGTCAGAGCCTGGCACGCATCCATCCGTCCAATCGCATCCTAAAGGCGTGCAGGCTCACGCGTATTGCGGAGGAGCTGGCGCGCCGTGACGCAATCCTGAGATATTTGTTCTTTGAGAGAATCCACGCTCACGAACTTGACCTCGGGACGTTGGAACGCGATGAACGCGACATCCATCCTGGCACCATAGATATTGCGATCGAAATCAAACAAATGAACTTCGAGGCGCGGCGCACCGTCATCGAATTGCGGGCGCGTCCCGTAGCATGCCACAGCATCGTGGCATGCATTGTCGACTGTGGCCCGCACGGCGTAGATCCCATGCGCCAGCGATGTGTCGGGAGCAAGCACGAGATTTGCGGTCGCAAATCCCAGTTCCCGCCCCCGCTTATCGCCATGCACAACGGTAGACGTGATCGTCCAAGGTCGACCCAGAAGAACGGCCGCTCTAGCGACATCGCCGCGTCTCAAGCAATCAAGAACGATCTTCGACACAGTCAACGCCACGCTGTCTCCTGTGTCTTGGCCACGATTGTCAGACAGACTGCGCATCGGCAATGATTCCGGATGTCCCATTCCCCGCCAGAGTGATGATCGAACAGTTCGTTGCATTCGTCGCGACTGGTTCGCGATGCCGACATCTCGATCGGACGCACACTCCGCTGATCAGATACTAAATGTGAGCAACCTGCCCATAGCGGGCGTCGTGATAAAGAAGCGGTGCATGCGCAGCGTCGCCTGCGCCAATGACGCGACCAACGAAAATCGTATGTGTGCCTACCGGAATCCGCTCGACGATCTTGCATTCGATTTGCACACTCGCACCCGTAATGACGGGCAAGCCGCGTTCCGTGATCGTGTGATCGACAATGCTGAACTGATTGTCTGATTTGCCGGCGAAGTGCTCCGCAATCATTTTTTGATTATCGGCCAACACATTCACCGCGAAAAAGCCTTTGCTGTCGATATGCGGATGCGTCCGGGCCGATTTATTGACGACGATGAGGATCGTCGGCGGCGTCGCGCAGACACTGCAGACTGCCGTTGCCGTGAAGCCGTGCAATTGGCCTTGGCCTTCGGTCGTAATAACGGTGACGGAGCCTGCCAAATGGCGCATGATCGAACGGAAGGTGTCGGCGCCGACATCGCTTTCCGCACCGCTCATTACGTCGCACACGAGATTCTCACTCATTCAATTCCACTCCGTTGCAAGTTGCGATGTGAACCGTCCTCTCACATCGGTTCCTGTCCCACCACGTTCAGTCCATAACCTTCGATACTCACCAAGGTCTGCTCCCGGTTCGAAAGCAGGACCATGTCGCGAACACCGACATCGCGAAGTATCTGCGCACCGATTCCGTATTCGCGCAGCTCCGGGCCGGGGCGCGAATGCGGACTGCCATTGCGGATACGCCGCGAAAGCGCAGTCGGCTGTCCGTCGTTTAGCATGACGATCGCACCACGACCGCGTTTCAGGATGCGATGCATGGCGCTGCTCATGCCTTCGCCATCGCGCGCGAGAATAACGTCACCGACCATATCGAAGCGATGCATGCAGACCAGCGTCGGCCCGGCCTTCCTGAGATCACCCTTGACGAGCAACACGTGCTCGCCGTGCTCGACGGTATCGCGATAGACATGGAGCTGCCATTCTCCGAAACACGGATGATGCACGCCTGAGGTCGCGACGAGTTCGATCAGGCGCTCAGTACGAAGCCTGTAGGCGATGAGATCCGCAATCGTGCCGAGCTTAATTCGGTGCTGGCGCGCGAACTTCTTGAGGTCTGGAAGTCGCGCCATCGTACCGTCATCGTTCATGACTTCGCAAATGACGCCCGATGGATTAAGCCCCGCGATCCGCGCCACGTCCACGGCAGCTTCCGTGTGCCCGGCACGAACAAGCGTTCCCCCTTCGCGCGCAATCAAAGGGAAAATGTGTCCCGGGCTGACGATGTCGCGCGCCTGACACTCCGGATTGATCGCGACAGCGATCGTCCGCGCGCGATCCGAGGCGGAAATTCCCGTTGTCACTCCAGTACGTGCTTCGATGGATAGCGTGAAGGCGGTCTTGAGGCCGGGACCCGGCGATTGCACCATGGCGCTCAATCGCAGCTCGGCGACACGCTGCGGCGTAAGCGCCAGACAGATCAGCCCGCGCGCATACTTGGCCATGAAATTCACGACATCAGCGGTCGCAAACTGAGCAGGAATGACGATATCGCCCTCGTTCTCACGATTCTCGTCATCCACGAGAATGAAATGGCGCCCGGCTCGAGCCTCTTCGATGATCTCCTGCGCCGAATTGATCTCGTCGCCTCTCGCGTTCGGATTCGTGATCATGAAGTTCATGACAGGGGGATCCTCCGAGACAGAGCCATTGTCTTCTACGTCGACGTTGGTGGACTTGTTTCGCATAGACCGATACCGTCCACTTTAGTGTTCAAAGGGCAATCTTGAGCGGTGCAGGCGGGTCGTCGCGCTCGAGCTCTCGGACGAGCGGAATGACGCGTTCCCCGAAGAAGCGCGTTTCCTCATGAAAGTGCAGAAAGCCGCACAGGATCATGTCCGCGCCGTTCTTCCTCAACTTATGGATTCGGTGTGCGATTTGCTCCGGCGTTCCGATTAAATTGGTTCTAAACCCGTCATTGTATTGCACCAGGTCGCGCTCGCTCGAATCCGACCACATGCCTTTCTTATCGGGGCTGGCCTGGCCGGCCTCCTTGACTTCGTTTTTGAACCGGGCAATGGCGACATTGTCGGCGGCCGCAATGACTCGATCGAGTTCGGCACGCGCCTCGGCTTCGGTCTCGCGAGCAATGATGAAGGCGTTGACGCCAAACCTGACGCGACGCCCCAGGGGCAGCGCCATCTTGGTCACATTCAAAATCTGCGCTTTATGCGCCTGAACGGTATTCCCGTTCATGAAGTACCAATCCGAGACTGCTGCAGCCATGCGCTGCGCCGCTAGGGAGTTCCCTCCCTGAAAGATCTCCGGCATCGGCCGTCCGGGCAGCATCAATGGCTTGGGCTTCAGCGTGTAATCGTCGATTTGCCAATACTTGCCATTGTACGAAAAGTTGTCGCGCGACCATGCCCCGCGCAGGATCTCGACGAATTCCTGCGAGCGCGCATAACGCTCGTCATGAGGAAGCCACGGAACGCCGAGCGCATCGAATTCTTTGCGGTACCAACCGCTCGCCACGTGCAGCGACCAGCGACCGTTGAAGATTTGATCCGCCGTGGCGCCATGCTTCGCCAGCGGCCCAGGATGGAAAATGCCAGGAAGAACCGCGGTGATGATGTTGAGCCGCTCGGTGTTGGCGAGAAGCGCCGCCGAGAACATTAACGAATCGTGCTGATACTCCGCGCCATAGCTTCCCATGAAGCGGACCTGCGTGAGGGCATAGTCAAAACCGACCTCCTCCGCGATCTTGATCAGCTTGACATTGTAGTCGAGGCTCCAGTCCGTGCGTTGCGGGACCTTGCTGACCACGAGTCCGCCGCTGACGTTCGGCACCCAGTGTGCGAATTTTATTGGCGCTACGTCGCCCATGGACATCTGCATTTCTCTAAGCGATAAACATGAACCCCCATTGCGCTGGCGGGCGTCCGAGTAGCCGCATCAAGGCGATAGGCTCGAGGCCTCAGCATGCCTGGGAAAGCTCGCTACGGTCCATGTTGGAAAACAGCCCGCGCACCTCTTCAACGACCCGGTCAATCCGCGCACGCAAGAGCTCGTTCACGATCTTGCCGTCCTGCACATCACTACCGACCGCATAAAGGCCCGTCGGAACGGTCACCATAGAAAAGAAGCTCATCAGCGGGCGCAACTGATGCTCCAGCACGAGCCAGTGCATTTCATTTCCGCCGGTTGCACACAGGACGACCTTTCGGCCGCGCAATGCATCGATGTCGACCAAGTCAAAGAAGTGTTTCAACAGCCCCGTGTAGCTGGCCCGAAATATGGGTGTCCCAACGATCAGCAGGTCCGCACTCTCCGCGAGCCGCACCGCTTTCTCGCCCTCGTCCGAAATATCAGAGCGGGTGAGCCCGCTCATGATGTCCCGGCCGGTTGCCGCAAGCGAAATGCTGTGATCCTCTACAGGTAGCGCCCGTGCGATCGCATCGCCAACCGCGTCAACCAGGACTGCGGTTCGAGAATGCGCACTTGGACTCCCGTTAATCCTCACCATCGTGAGCATCGGCATCGCCCTCCCAGACTTATTTTTTTGAGGTCCGCATTCTGCGGCGGACCATTTTCTGTATCGATCGGTCCATCATGCGTCCAAATGTGTCACGAATCAAGGGGAAACCACGCATTTCGACGCAGATTCACACTACGCAAAACGAAATGCCCCGCCTCGCATGACGCGTGGCGGGGCCAGTCAAATCGCAGATTGTACGCGACTAGAAGTTGATGAAGCCGCCGAACACGATGGTCGACATATCCTTGGTCTCGACACCAGGCACACTGACTTCATGCTCGCGATAACGCAGCCAGATGGACATCGCAGCGGCATCGATTTCCTGCACCACGCCAACACCCCAGAAGGTTGTATCGGAACCGCGCAGCACACGCCCGACATCGTCCGACGTATCATCCGGAGTACCACCATTATTCACAACGAACGCGCTATTCGTGGCGTGAAGATACTCGCCATACGGTATGGTGGCGCCAATCTGCGTGGGGTGAAGACGGATACCGCTCTTGATATACCAGGTATCGCTGGCCGGATTGTTGAGCGGATTGACATCCTGGTCTATGTGGCCCCATGCACCGTGCGCGAACCAACCGGACGGATTGTGCTGCAGATAGACGCTGGCCTGCGTGTATTCGAGGTTACCTTTCGGAGGCGCGCCCTGTCCCGAATCGCTTGTTTCGGAGTAGGTCACGAGTCCCTTTACCGTGAAGTCCCTGAAATTGGTGTTGATGTAGCGCAGCGCTACCGCCCAGTTGTCATCCTCACCCCACGACGCGGTTGCAGAAAAGCCGCCGATGGTCGGTGTATCGTAACGCACCACATTGAGCGGCACGCCATTGCAGTCACCAGGACCGCCGCCGTAGCCACGGCATGACGACGCATTACCCCAGATCAGAGAGTCGCCAGGCGCAAAGTTGCCACGCACAGAGAAGCCGAACACGTCATAGGCAACCCAGTAAGCCGCCTGTAGCGTCCCCGAGCTGTCGAGCGCCACCACCGCGCTGTCATCCGCTGGCGAGTGCATGCCGACGCTCAACTGGCCTAGCCGCTCGCTCTTGGCAAACCAATACGAATAAAGCAGCTGCGCCGAGTTGGGCCCGCCGCCCGAGAGCGCCGCACCACCGTCATCGACATTCTGGTTGGTCGTATAAACATCACTCGAGATGAACTCGACATGAAGCACAAACCCCACCGACACGTCGTTTGTGATTTGCGCCTTACCCTTGAAATTGACGTTGCTGGCGAATGCGGTTCCCAGGCCGGTCACATACGTGTTGGATTCGACACCATCGTCCCAATGGACGATCTGCTCCGAGACCCACCCCGAAACAGTCAAAGAGACCTTGCGGTTCCCCTTGCGGACCGCAGTCGCCTCCAGCTCCGAGATCCGCTCCTCCAGATCTGCGCAGCAATTGCCGCCCAAATCTGCCGCATCAGCCGAGTGATGCCCCAACAAAAGCCCAATACTCGCAACAGCCGCGGCTAGCGATATTTTCGTCTTCATGATCCCCCCAAGTAACATTTCGAATGATTCGCAATTGATTATATGAAATTATACCGATCGGTCCATCGGTGCCGTGTGGCGGGGACGCACATTTGCCCATACTGTGCAGCGCCGCCACGTCGCCGAATCGGATCGACGACATAAGACAATGTAATTATTAGATTTATTGGCGAACGTTGGATGTGAGTTTTTGAGCCTGTCAAGCGCCAGCCGGCTCGTTTCGCGCTCATCCGGGGATGGAGATTGATGCCCCAGTGTGGCCAGCACGCATCATTATGGCGAAATGAACCATCCGGTACAAAACATTAGCGATCAAGAATATGACTTGTTTCGAATCTGACTGATTTGATTTTTTGAATCGTTCTCACGAACACGGCGCGAACCTCGCCGCATTAAGTTGCCTTCCAACGCACACCGACACTTGCACTTCATGCGCAAGGTGTTTAAATGGACCGGTCGGTACATCGACACGAAGTGTAAAAAGCAGGTCGTCTGGTGGTTGCTGACCCAGCCATCGGGTCACGGCTCAGAACGTCGCATCGTGTCGATACCGTAACCTCGAGCACATGCAGCCCATATCGCTGAAACGAGATCAGGCTGTCAGGGCGAGGCTTCGAAACGGAAACCAGAAAAATAAAGGCGCACTCTACGCAAGCGCCTTGGCATCACAGCTAAACCATCACGGATCGAGGAAACGCAATGAAGAAGCGCATAATCTTGAACTGTTTCGACATGACCTGCGTCGGCCACCAGGCTGCAGGAACATGGACTCACCCTGAGAGCCAAGCATGGAATTACAATACCATCGATTACTGGACCAATCTGGCGAAGGAACTCGAGCGCGGGTGCTTCGACACGCTCTTCATCGCTGACGTCGTCGGCGTTTATGACGTCTACCGCGGCTCGGCTGAAGCAGCACTCAACGACGCCGCGCAGGTTCCGGTGAACGATCCGTTCGGCGCCATCTCCGCTATGGCTGCGGTTACCGATCATGTCGGCTTCGGCATCACCGCAGCGGTGACCTTCGAGCCACCGTATCTCCTCGCCCGCCGCCTCTCCACCCTCGATCATCTCACCAAAGGCCGCGTCGCATGGAACGTCGTGTCCTCGTATTTGAACAGCGCCGCGCTCAATATCGGCATGGATCAGCAAATCGAGCATGACGAACGCTACGACATGGCCGACGAATACATGGACGTCATGTACAAGCTCTGGGAAGGTTCCTGGGAAGACGGCGCAGTTCATCGCAACAAAGATACGGGCGTCTTCACCGACGGTGCAAAGGTGCACCCGATCCGCCATCAGGGCAAATACTACAAGGTTCCAGGCTTCCATCTTTGCGAGCCGTCACCGCAGCGCTCGCCCGTTATTTTCCAGGCGGGCGCTTCAGGCCGCGGACGTCGCTTCGCAGCGCGTCACGCCGAAGGCATGTTTGTTCTGGCGACTTCCGTCGAGCAGGCCAAGAAGATGACCAAGGACATTCGCGATCTGGCCGAGCAGGCTGGCCGCTCGCGCGACTCGATCAAGATCTTCATGCTCTACACGGTCATCACCGGCGCCACAGATGAGGCCGCGCAGCGCAAGTACGAAGAGTATCTGTCCTACGCGAGCCCGGAAGGCATGCTGGCACTCTACGGTGGCTGGACCGGCCTCGACTTCTCGCAGATCGACCTCGATGAGCCGTTGAAGGCCGTCGAGAATGACAGTCTGCGCACCACGCTCGAGTCGCTGACCGGCGGCGACGGCGGCAAGCCCTGGACGGTTCGCGAAGTCATTCGCCAGCGTTGCATCGGCGGTCTCGGCCCGGTGCTGGTCGGCGGTCCGAAGACGGTTGCCGACGATCTGGAGCGTTGGGTCGACGAGGGCGACATCGACGGCTTCAATCTCGCCTATGCCGTGACACCGGGAACGACAACCGACTTCATTGATTACGTCGTGCCTGAGCTTCGTAAGCGCGGTCGTGTGCAGACGTCCTACAAGCCCGGCACGTTCCGTCAGAAACTCATCGGAACGGCCGACGGCCGAACGGAGGCGAGCCACCCCGCAGCGCGTTATCGCGGTGGCTTTGCCGGTAAGGAAAGCGTTGCCGACAGCACGATCGAGTCGAAGCACAAGATGACTGAGCCGGCCGAATAACGGCTCAGACGGGAATCAGGAAAGAGGCCACGCTCTCTCCTGGCAATGCCGCCGCTTTTGGCCCCGTCCCCAAAATGCCGCGGTAACACTGCTGGGCCCAGGCGCACCCCCGGCGCCTGGGCCCAGAGTTTTCTGACCAGAGTTTTCAGATATCTCTTGTTTCAAAAGGTAATCATCACAGTAAGCAACCTCTTCGGAGGCAAGCGTTCAGCGACATCATGATCGATATCGAGCCTGATGCGGAGCCATTAGTCACCATGACCGGATCTCTTTGTTTGAGAGACTGATTTCACGCCCTCGATGAAAGCAGTCGCGCTTCCATCTCAGCCGATCAGACTACCCGCGCCGTATCGGCATCAGTTCGCCGTTCGGCTTCTGCGCGCCCACTGGCCAGGAAAGAAGGAGCTGGGCAGACGTAAGCCCTACTTCAACGAGTTCGTTCAGTGGCTCGGCCAGCAGCTTGCCAAGCTCGATCCCAAACTCAGCGGTGCAGACGACGTCGAGGAAGCTGACAAGGCCGCCTACAACGCGCTGAAGGCGATCACGACAGCTCCTCGCCCACAAACCCCGCAGTCTCGTCTCTAGGGTCCGGACTCTTTAACACCACCATATGACGACGGCTGCAATACAGAGCGCCGCCATGAAGTTCTTCACGTTGCGGTCGAAGCGGGTTGCGATGCGGCTGGACCCCTGGGCGCACCGAGCTGGAGTTCCTTCTGGTCCAGTGCGTCACCCCCGCCCGGTCCACGGATGCGGTGCACCGTTTCATGCGCGAATGCTTCACGCCGTCCCTGGGCTCGGACGTTGAGCTGAGCACGGTGTGGGATCGCTGGCGCATTTGGAAGCCGTCGCTGCGGCCACGCATGCCTGAGCTGGAGTTCCGCGAGGTGCTCAAGGAGCGCGGTTATCCGCTGGTGATGACTGGCGATGACCAGGGCGTCATCCGAGGTTGGATGCGGAAGGCCAAGGTGCTGCCCGTGGGCAAGAAGGCTGGAGGCACCCCTTATCGCGAGCCGTAAGGTTCGCAGCGCCTTATGTCCCAAAAAGCCAACTGTTTAAAGTAGCAACCCCTGATCTGTGTGAGGTGGATAGAAAACGCCAATGATGACGAAGGGATTAGACGCCCAACCATGATACATCTTCGTGGTGCCCAAGATCAGATGCACATCCAGCTTTGAAAACTCGTCCATGTATTTCTTGCGCACCATGGAAAGAGCTTTAGCCTCATCGCCTTCGCACCGCGCAAGGCAGTTCCAATAAAGTGCGCCAATCTCCCAGTCTTCAATCATCATTGTCGATTGGCGCCCCTTGCTATCCTCGAAGCGATAGGACAGCTTATAGGGCAGCTTGGAAACCGCTTGAAATTCGCGCTTCACTTCCGCTTCATTCTGAAAAAGCGAAAGCTGGCTAGCCTTAACCGCGAGATCACGCAGCTTGTCGGCGCTCCACTCGCGGTCAACCTCTTCAATCTGGAAGTCCAGTATTTTGGTGGGCTTGAAGAGTGCGAGCGAAAGCTGATTGGAGTTCGCAAGTTCAATCAGCGCCGTGAGGTCGTTGTGGATTTTGTTTTTTGCGCAAATGATGCGCTTGCGTTCTGCCCATGCCTGACCCGTGCCAATCGGTTCACCATCGGCCAATGCCTGAGTGATGTCATCAACCTTGAAGCTTTCCGGGCGAATATCCGATGTGTTCTTGGATAAAGGAAGCTTTATCCATTGGTACTTCTTGTAACGCTGCTCATAGTCCAGCTTGCGGAAGGGGAACGGGTAAATCCGCACCCAACTCCCGTCATCAAGTATTCCAGCGGTGCACACAAGTTCATCGTACTTGCGGGAGATGGTGGGGTAGGTCTTGACCACAATGAAGACGCGGCGCGTTTCGCTCATAGGTGCACGACCTTGCATTTGTCTCGTGTGGTGAGAAAGTCGCTGACGCAATGACGGTGGCAACTCTTATGGTGAGCTTCGAAGCAAGTGAGGGCAACGCGGCCGTGTTGCTTTATGAGCCTGTCAAGCTCAGCCAGCCCCTTGGTACGTGTTGGCAATTCTTTGCGGTACTCCGAGAATAGAGCCGCAAAATCAACCTCGTCTTCCAAGCCCTTCCGCTTGGCAGATATGATGCCAAGTTCCGGGATGTGGGCGTAGTCGATTTTGAATTTTGGAAGCACCTGGGCAAGCATCGGCTTTGAAAAGCCGTACTTGCGACTCAGCGGGTTCTGCCTAACGTCACAGAGCAAGCGTACATTGTTCTTGATGAGGCGATTGAGGTAGGTCTCAAATTTCAAACCCTCGTAGCCGATGGTGAACAGTGCGGGCGGCTCTTGCTGCAAGGCAGCTCGCTGAGCTTTAACGGCCGCGACGCCAGCTTCATCTAGCACGTCTTCAACGATCTCACTGTTGACCGCAAAATAAGGGAAGTGCTCGTAGACGTGGCGGATGAGCTTGCGACCCCTAAGCTCCTCGTACGTTCTAAGGCTTTTGACCAGCAGGGTGATTTCATTCGTTGAAAGTGCAGTTCGCACTCTCACATCGGGCACAAGACTAACCGTCTTGTCATTGAGGATAACCCACCCTTGATGCTGGAGCGTGTCGAGATCGGCCATCGCTTGGTACGAAAAGCAACCGTAACGGTAAGGCACAAAGTCGAACGGTGGCTCTTCCTGCTCACGTGAGAGTAGGAACAGCAGCTTCTGGAAGTCGGTGCGTGAGAGCTTTCCGCCCACCTCTTGCAGCATCAGCAGCAGCAATTGTTGCCGCTTGTAGGTCGGGGGACGGATGCTCTTCATTAGCCTACGAATGCCCTATCTGGTCACCACCATCTCTTACGCAAACAAAACACGAACATATCTGCTTCGCCACGGGTGGGGAAGGCATCTTAATTTAGCAGACGGACGGATGAGGCAATCGCCCTTCGCCTACTCGTGGCACCTTCAGGCCGCCGCAGCACAACCGCGAGTGGCCAGCTTGCAAAAGCGGCGCTGGAGCACCTTACCCGGTAAGGTGACTTTCAAACCTTACCAGAAGATCTGTCATTGATTTTATTGGGTTTTATTTGGTGGAGCCGAGGGGAATCGAACCCCTGACCTCTGCAGTGCGATTGCAGCGCTCTCCCATCTGAGCTACGGCCCCTCAAGGTGGCCGGCATTTAGGGCGCCGCCTCAGGCATTGTCAAGATGACGGAGCACGGCCCCACAGGTCCACTCCGCCCCCATCCGACCCCCGGGTATGAGCCCCGAACAGTGCGTCGCTAACCGGTTCCGACACCCTGTTCTCTAGGCGCTGTCAAGCCGTTCCAGTCTGTCCTTCACGCAGAAAACGTAGCACTTTGCAAAGACCCAAACCGATGCATGACGCGTGGCAATCGACACCGCGACGCCAACATGGCGCACATTGCGACCCCCCGCCGCTTGCCGTGCCCCATCAAGGACTGTACACGTCTCCGAGCCTTTCCCGGACCAGAGACCCATGATCGAACTCCTGCTTTTCATCAGCCAGCTCATTACGATGTACGAGTTTCTGATCATTGCCAGCGTAATAATGAGCTGGTTGATCGGCTTCGGCATCGTAAATCCGTATAATCAGATCGCCCGCGCAATCTGGAATTTCTTTCAAGCCATCACCGAGCCGGCGCTGCGGCCGATCCGCGCCATATTGCCGGATTTCGGCGGTATCGACGTTTCGCCAATCGTACTGCTACTTGCTCTGCAGTTCGTCCAGCACGTCATCCTGCCAAACATCATGAAGGCATTCATTTAATGAACCGGGACGATTTGCCCTGGCGATCAGTTGGCGATGGCGTGGTGGTGCGCATCCGCGTGACGCCCAAGTCATCTCGCGACACGATCGAGGGGATTGAATCGACACCCGAAGGCGCCGCAGTCAAAGCGCGTGTGCGCGCCGTCCCCTCCGAGGGCGCCGCCAACACCGCTCTGGCCGCATTGTTCGCAAAATGGCTGGGAGTGCCGAAGGCGAATGTCGCTCTCGTTGCTGGAGGCAAATCGCGCATAAAGTCGCTGGCCATCCGTGGTGAGCCGGCGCAACTGGCGCGCGATCTGGCCGCCAAGCTCGGCCACTAACTTTCGGGGACGCAAAAGATTACAACATGTTTGGCTGAAGTGGGCTGCGGTTCAGCATGAAAAACATACCTAAAACAGAGGGTTGGATCGCGTACGTGTTGCCACGAAACATCAGCACGATCTGGCCGCAGGCCGTCAATGCAAGAACGCCTACTTTCATGCGCATCGAAAGCGATCCCGCAACGTAGTCTTGTCGTCACGCGAGACGATCGCCAGGAATGCCCGTGAACGGGAGCGGGCGGCCAGATAATGACCGGGTAGAAGTAACGAACCAGCAGGAGAGAGCAGACGATGTCGCAAGCAAGGATCATCGACGGCAAGGCAGTTGCTGCCGATGTGCGCGCCCAGGTCGCGAGCGATGTGGCGCGCCTCAAGGCCGAGCATGGATTCGCGCCGGGCCTCGCGGTTGTTCTTGTTGGTGAGGACCCCGCTTCAAAGGTCTACGTCAAGAACAAGGCGTTCCAGACCGTCGAGACGGGCATGCAGTCCTTCGAGCACAAGCTGCCAGCCGAGACGTCCGAGGCCGATCTGCTCGCGCTCGTCGACAAGCTCAACAAGGACCCCGCCGTAAATGGCATCCTCGTCCAGCTGCCGCTGCCAAAACATGTCAATGCCGAGAAGGTATTGAACGCCATCGATCCCGACAAGGATGTCGACGGCTTCCACCCTGTCAATGTCGGCCGGCTCTGGATCGGCGCACGTTCGCTCGTCCCATGCACACCGACCGGCTCTTTGATCCTTGCCAAGACGGTGCAGGAAAACCTTTCAGGTCTCGACGCCGTCGTAATCGGGCGCTCCAACATCGTTGGCAAGCCGATGGCCTCGCTCCTGCTGGCGCAGAGCTGCACTGTGACGATTGCGCACTCGCGCACCAGGGACCTGCCGGGCGTCGTCAAACGCGCCGACCTGGTCGTCGCCGCTGTCGGTATTCCCGAGTTCGTCAAGGGCGACTGGATCAAGCCCGGCGCCATCGTTATCGACGTCGGCATCAACCGCGTGCCCAAAGGCGACGGCAAGACCAAGCTTGTCGGAGATTGCGAGTACGACAGCTGCGCCAAGGTTGCCGGCGCTATCACCCCTGTGCCCGGCGGAGTCGGACCCATGACGATCGCCTGCCTGCTCAGGAACACCGTCGAGGCGGCGCTCATTCAAAAAGGGGTGCCTGCCTTGAGCTGAGCAGCTGAACGCCCACCCTCCACCTGCGAACCACGGGCGCGCGACACAGAAAGTTGAGCGGCCTTCGCGCTGGCATTGAGCGGTGCGCGGCTTCGGCCATCAACAACTGCACGGACCATGACCTCTCGAGCGCAAGGGGTCAGGCCTGCATTGTTGTGAGATCCATTTGGGCTCCTGGAGCATCGCTGTTGTTGTGGTGACATCAGCTGATCTCCTCGGGGCCGAATGGACAACCTCCTGAAAGTTCGCACGATCTCAACTTGCCGGAGATTGCGTCGATCGCCTCAGCCAACCAAGCAAACTTTCACCACCCTTTACTCCTTACTCGCCGTGACGTCCCGTCATGCCGCCTGCCTCTGGCGCAGCGTCTCGCCGCGATAGCTAAGCGCCTCGGCGATCTGAACGCGACCGACACCTTCTGCACCATCGAGATCGGCCAATGTACGGGCCACCTTCAACGTGCGATGAAACCCGCGCGCAGACAGCCCCAATTTTTCCGCCGCCTGTCGCAGAAGCGCCGTGCCTTCCGCGTCTGGCATCGCGATGTCTTCCAGCAGACGAACCGAACAGTCCGCGTTGGTGCGCACGCCACGAGCACCCAGCGCTGCAAACCGGTCGCGCTGTCGCTCTCGTGCCGCGATCACCCGCGCCCGCACCTCCGCACTCCCTTCACGCGGCGGCGGCAATACCAGATCGGCGGCCGATACTGCCGGCACTTCGATCTGAAGATCGATGCGATCGAGCAACGGCCCAGAGACGCGGGACTGATAATCCTCGGCACAGCGTGGCCCGCGCTTGCACGCCTGTCCCGGCGAGCCGCCACCGCAGCGGCACGGGTTCATGGCTGCAACCAGTTGAAAGCGTGCAGGATAGGAAATGCGATGGTTCGCCCGCGCGATCACAGTTTCGCCGGTCTCCAACGGCTGGCGCAGGCCATCGAGTACTTGCGGTGTGAACTCCGGCAACTCGTCGAGAAACAGCACGCCCAGATGCGCCATCGAAACCTCTCCGGGTCTCGGCCGCGATCCGCCGCCCACGAGTGCCGCCATGCTGGCCGAATGATGCGGCGCACGGAAGGGTCGCTCCGTCGCAAGCTTACCGCCCGAAAGCTCCCCTGCCAGCGAATGCACCATCGATACTTCGAGCATTTCTTCCGCAGTGAGCGGCGGCAGGATCGACGGCAGTCGGGATGCCAGCATCGATTTGCCCGAGCCTGGCGGCCCGATCATCAGGAGATTGTGTCCTCCCGCCGCCGCAATTTCGAGCGCGCGCTTGGCGCTTTCCTGGCCCTTGATGTCGCTCAAGTCTGGCATCAAGCCGTGCGCGTGCTCGACATTGGGCTTCGGCCGCGACAGCGTTTGCAGTCCCTTGAAGTGATTGACGAGCGACAGCAGATGCGGCGCCGCGAGAACATCGAAATCCTCGCCTGCCCAGGCAGCCTCGGAACCCACGTCCGCCGGACAAATGAGGCCCTTCTTCAATGCATTGGCCCCGATCGCGGCGGGCAGTCCACCCGGCACACTGCGTATCGATCCGTCTAGCGCCAGCTCCCCGATTGCCGCAAAGCCAGAGATCGCATCCGGCGCAACCGCCCCCATTGCCGACATCAGCGCCAATGCAATCGGCAGATCGAAATGGCTGCCCTCCTTGGGTAGGTCGGCGGGAGCCAGATTGACCGTCAGATGTTTGTAGGGAAGTCCCAACCCCACAGCGTGCAGCGCGTTACGCACGCGCTCACGGCTTTCCGCCACCGCCTTGTCCGGCAGACCGACGATCGCGAACGTCGCCTGCCCCGGCGTAATCCGCACCTGCACCTCGACATGCCGCGCCTCGATGCCAACGAAAGCCAAAGTCGAGATCTGCCCGTACATGCCGCGTTAGTCCTCCGTCCCGGCGGACAAATCCACGCATCGCCGAGTTGCATGAGCCTAATCTGGCTGCGGATGAAAGGCAAGAACAAAAATGGAACACGGCCCTGCCGTCCGAACAGTGACTCACCCGTGTCCCGCCATGACGCGGCCTTCTCCGATCTTCCATTCGATCGAATTCCAGATCATCTCCGCGATGTCCGGGCCGCCGTGCTGCTTGATATGGCGGATGCCCGTCGGCGAAGTGACGTTGATCTCAGTAAGATAAGGGCCAATCACATCGATGCCCGTGAAAATCAGGCCGCGCCGTTTGAGTTCAGGCCTCAACCGCGCGCAGATCTCGCGGTCGCGCTCTGTCAAATCGACCGCCGCGGCGGTACCGCCGACATGCAGGTTGGACCGCGTCTCGCCTTCGGCAGGGATGCGATTGATGACGCCCGCAAGATCGCCGTCGACGAGGATGATGCGCTTGTCACCTTGGCGCACCTCGGGTCGGTATTCCTGCACCATGAAGGGCTCGCGGAAGATCGTCTGGAACAACTCGACGAGTGCGCCGAGATTGGTATCCTCAGGCTTGATGCGGAATACGGACGCCCCGCCATTGCCATAGAGCGGCTTGACAATGATGTCGCGGTGACGCTCTCGGAATGCCAGCACGTCGCTCAGCGAGCGCGTCACCATCGTCGGCGGCATCAGATCGAGAAAATCCAGAACCCACAGCTTTTCCGGCGCGTTGCGAACTTCGCGCGGATCGTTGACCACCAGCGTCCTTGGATGGATGCGCTCCAAAAGGTGCGTCGAGGTGATGTAGGCCATATCGAAGGGCGGATCCTGCCGCAGCAGCACCACATCGAAGGTCGATAAGTCCTCCACACGCGGATCGCAGACCGTGTAGTGCGAGCCCGCTTCGTCTTTCACGCTGATTGTTTCGCCGCGCGCGCGCAGCGTATTGCCATCGAGCGTCAACTCCTGCGGCAGGTAATAGAACAGATCATGCCCGCGCGACTGCGCTTCGAGCAACAGCGCAAATGTGGAATCACCGCGGATGTCGATGCGATCGATCGGGTCCATCTGACAGGCGACCCGCAGTCGCCGCGAAGCGAATGACGGCATGGGTGTTTATGTGCTCCTGAAAAATTGGATACCAAGGGCCATGGATAACGGCACCGGTTCCCGACTTATTGAGGCAAGCGCGAGCCCGGCCCGAAGTCAACAGCGCATATCTGTTTGGAGCACTGCATCCCAGTGATCCCAGCCTGAACTCGCCCAGAAAAGACGAGATTAACTTTTTGTTAACCAGATCAGCCCAGCCTCGACCTTGTTTCAAGAGGCATTGGGCGACATGCAAGACGGAAAACTGAGCAGGGAGCTGACTGAGGCCCTGGCACGGCTTCAAACCTCGTTCGAGGCTCTCGGCGCCGCACGCGACACGCTCGGCCAGACGCTCGACAGCGCACTCGTTGAGCTCACGTGTCAGATTAATTTGCTCGACGCAGAACTCAATTCCAGGCGCCGAAACATACGCCAAAGATCCGCCGTACGGGTTCGTCGGGCGGCTTGAACTGCGCTCCAGATAACAGCCTTCGCGACACCGATCACAAGGCATTGGGTAGATGCTGCGGCCAACGCCAGGGCATCACGAAAACAAGGTCGAACCCCAGCTCTATCGCCCGGTAGGCCGGATGCCGCGCAAGCCAAAGCTCCGCTGCGCGATGCACTCTGCGGCGCTGACTGTCGCTGACAGAGGCTTCCGCTGCTGCGCGATTTGCCCGCATCTTCACCTCGATGAACGCGAGCCGGCCACCTCTCAAGGCAACGATGTCGATTTCTCCCGCCGGCGTGATGACGCGCCGCCCGATGATCCGATAGCCCTTCAAGCGCAACATTAACGTTGCAAGTCCTTCGCCCCGATGGCCGCGGCGGTACCGCTGCCGCCGCTCCCTGGTCACTGCATCCTGTCGCGACATGGCGGCCTCATGCAATGTGCCAGCAGCCGCGCCTCGAACGAACGCATCTCACCGCTCCCGCTCGCCCTTGATCTTCAAGCCGAGCTCATAGACGCGGCCGCGCGCCACGCCAAGCGCATCGGCAACAGTCTTGGCGGCATCCTTGAGACGCATGTCTCGCAAGGCATCGGCGAGCGCTGCCTCGATCGCCGCATCACTGGCTTCGGCCTGCTCGGGCGGGCCAACCAGAATCACGAATTCCCCGCGGGCGGTTTGCTGCGAAAAACGGCCCGCTAGCTCTGTCAGGCTGCCGCGATCGACCTCCTCGTGCAGCTTGGTGAGTTCCCGCGCAACCGCTGCCGGCCGCTCTCCCAGCACCGTCACCAGATCGGCAAGCGTTGCCGCCACGCGCGATGGCGCCTCGTAGAAGACGAGGGTCGCATCAATCCGCCTCATCTGCATAAGCTTCGCCTGGCGCGCACCCGATTTCGGCGGCAGGAAGCCCGCAAAAAAGAAGGCATCCGTCGGCAGGCCGCCGCTCGCCAACGCGCAAAGCACCGCGGAGGCACCAGGCAGGCTGACGACCGTGTATCCGTGATCCAATGCCTCACGCACAAGCTTGTAGCCGGGATCGGAAACGAGCGGCGTACCGGCATCCGTGATCAAGGCAACCCGGGCGCCCGCCGCCAACTCATCCATGATGCGGGGTCGCTGCGCGGCGGCATTGTGTTCATGATAGCTCTTCAGCGGCGCGCGAATTCCATAGTGCTGCAGGAGTGTCCGCGAATGACGCGTATCCTCACAGTAGATCACGTCCGCCCGCGCCAGGACTGAGAGGCCGCGCAATGTGACGTCGCCGAGATTGCCGATCGGCGTCGCTACCAGATAAAGGCCGGGTGCCAGCACACCGCTCAGTTGACGCATCACCTCGCGGCGCGCAGCAATGGCGACCGCCGCCACATCGTCGTCGTGTACAGAATCGGGCTCCCCGCGGGTCATGCGCTCCAGCTCTCCAGCCTGACGGTCCTTGTCCACAACCATTCCGCTTCCCATCGTCGGGTCTGAGATCTAGCCATCCCCGCTCTGCTTCGCGACACCAGCCCTGCACCAGCCTACGCAAATCGGTCCGGCTGCCGCACTTTTTTGTGCTTGGCGAGCGACCTCGAAGCAACGCCGCCATCCCCCGGCACATCTGTTTTGACCTCTGGCGGCACAACCAGCCGCGCGTTTCAGTTCATTGTGTCATGAAAGCTCTTCTCTGCTTCGCGTCAAATCGTTAACTGGATTGGAAGAAGGACCTGCATTCATCGTCCTGCGCCGGAAATTTGCCGCCGTCGCACGGTCATACTGCGATATGTCTGAAGCCCCGATCCTGCGGGCGGCTGACTAACTGGGGTCTCAAGCATGATAGTGGCTGCGCACCTGTCGATGTTTGCGCCTGTTGAGGACATGAAACAACGATGCGATTGAGCCGTCGCCACCCCTCGCTCCTCCTGACCCGCCGCGATGCCATTGGCGCACTCGCATGCGCATGCGGGGGCCTGCTTGCAGCCTGCAGCGCCAATGTCGGCAACGGCCCGCAAGCGTCCCTCGACTCGGCGAACGACGCCGCCGTGACCAAGACTGCGAGTCGTGAGACGAAGATCGCCATGTTGCTGCCCTTGGCCGGAATGTCACCGTCCTCGGCGGTCGCAAAGAGTCTCAAGCAGGCCGGTGAGATGGCGCTTTTCGAACGCGACAACCCGAACGTCCGCCTGATGGTCAAGGACGACGGTGGCACGCCCGAAGGAGCGCGCGCCGCAGCCGAGCAGGCTGTCCGCGATGGTGCCGAGATCATCCTCGGGCCGCTCTACGCACGCTCGGTGACCGCAGCCGCGCCGGTGGCACGGCAGGCCAACATCCCCATCCTTGCCTTTTCCAACGATTCTCGCGTTGCCGGCAACGGTGTCTATCTCATGAGCTTTCTGCCCGGACCGGAAATCGAACGCATCGTCTCTTTCGCCGTTTCGCGTGGCAAGCGCCGCTTTACCGCCCTCATCCCTGCCGATGCCTATGGCGACACCGTCGAGCCGGCATTCCGCGCAGCCATAAGCCAGTATGGCGGAACTCTCGTCCACTTCGAGCGCTATCCTGTCAGCGCTAACGCCATGATGGAGCCGGTGAAGCGCGTTGCCGAAGCCATCCGCAGTGCCGAGCTTGCCGGATCGCCAGTCGACGCACTTTTCCTGCCTGGCAGCCAGGACACGCTCCCGCAGCTTGCGCCGCTGATCAGCTACCACGGCATCGATCCGCGGCGCGTGCAGTTGCTAGGCACCGGCGCCTGGGATTACCCAAATGTCGGCCGCGAGCAGGTGCTGGCCGGTGCTTGGTATCCGAGTCCCGACCCGCGTAGCTGGCAGGACTTCTCCGCGCGCTTCGCCCGCACCTTCGGCACTGCGCCGCCGCGTCTGGCCAGTCTCGCCTATGACGCCGTCGGTCTTACTGTTGCGCTGTCGTCCGATCTGCCCGGCCAGCGCTTTACAGCCGCTGCACTCACGAATCCGCAAGGCTACAACGGCGTTGACGGCAACGTCTCATTTTCCGCCAACGGCCATGCGCAGCGCCGGCTCGCGGTTCTCGAAATCCAGCAGTATGGGAATAGCGTGATCGATCCGGCGCCACGCTTCGGCACCGCTCCGGCGACAACCGCACACGCCAATGGCGAGACCTTCGCCCCGCCCGAGACAAGCTCGGTGCGAGCGCCCTTGCCGGCCTATTGAGCCGCGCATAGAGCGTGTCTGGCCCATTTGTGCAGCGATTCTGCGTCATGCTCAGAATAGAGGTCTGGATCGCGTACGTATTTTCATTAAACAGGAACATGATCCGGCCCGATCGATCCATAGCCTCGCGCTGCCGGTGCCACTCCTTTTGAGCACGGCGGCGGCGAACCCGCCACCTGTCCTGCAGCGCCCCTATGGGCCCGTCTTTGCAAACTCTCTCCCATGTCGTCCGTCCTCACCATCGTCGCGCCTGTCTTCGGCCTCATCATGATCGGCTATGTCGCGGGCCGTCTGGAGCTGATCTCGACCGCTGCCGCGAAAGGCATCTCGGATTTCGCTTTTACGCTGGCAATTCCTTCGCTGCTCTGCCGCACCGTCGCCTCGGCCGATTTGGGCAGTCTGTCACCGCTCGGCGTCCTCGGCAGCTTTTATGGTGCTGGCTTCTCGACATGGGCGCTGGCGACGCTACTGACGGTTTTTCTGCTGAAGCGTTCCGCCGCTGATGCACCTGCCATTTCCATGACGTCGACCTTCGGTAATTCCGTCATGCTCGGAATTCCGTTGGCGATGGGCGTCTACGGAGCGGCAGCGACACCCATCATCGCACTGATCTTGTCGATTCATGCGCCCGTCTGGTGGCTCACCGGCATGCTGCATGCCTCTGCCACGGGCGATCACGCTGGCCATTCTTTTTGGACGATCATCAAGAGCACGCTGAACGAGCTCGTCCACAATCCAATCGTAATCGGCATCATCGTTGGTGCCCTGTGGCGCCTCACCGGAGTGCCCTTGCCCGGGGCCATCGACCGCCTCCTGGAATTGATGGCGCAGGCCGGCGTCCCAACGGCGTTGGTTGCGCTCGGATTGTCGCTTGTGAGCTTCGCCATCAAGGGTCAGGTTCCGACCTTGATTTCGGTAACTGTTTTGAAGCTCTTGTGGATGCCGGCAATCGCATGGCTATTTGCTACTTATGTCTTCCAGGTCGACGACGCGACGCGTGGGGTCATCACCATCATGGCCGCCGTGCCAACCGGCGCCAACGCATTCCTGTTTGCCGTGCGGCTCAACCGCGCCGTCGATTCGACATCGGGTGCCGTGGCGCTCGGCTCACTGCTCGCTGCGGGAACGGCAGCCATACTCGTCAGCTCGCTCCACGCCCCCTAAAGCAGCGGTTCAGCGTGCAAAACATGCTCGAGACAAGGTGCCGGATCGGCTGCGACGGAAGCAGGTGGTCCTCCGTCTCAGCCATAATCGAGGCTCTCGAACAAAGAGATCGAGCCGTTACGGTTCGAGTTCGGTATCCCAGTAGAGATAGTCGACCCAGCTCTCATGCAGATAGTTCGGCGGGAAATGCCGTCCATTGCGGTGCAGTTCGAACACGGTAGGCCGCATCGGCGCCTGCATGGGGTGCATTCCCGCATCCCGCGGCATCGCGTTTCCCTTGGCGAGATTGCACGGTGCGCAAGCGGTGACGACATTTTCCCAGCGCGTCATGCCCCCGCGCGAGCGCGGGATCACGTGATCGAAGGTCAGATCGTCGCGCGCACCGCAATACTGGCACGAGAAACGATCGCGCAGGAACACGTTGAAGCGAGTGAACGCGGGATAAAGAGCCGGTTTGACATAGGTTTTGAGCGATACGACGCTCGGCAGTCGCATTTCAAATGTCGGGCTGCGCACGAACCGGTCGTACTCGGAGACGATGTTGACGCGATCGAGAAATACCGCCTTGACCGCTTCCTGCCAGCTCCAGAGCGACAAAGGGTAGTAGCTCAGCGGCCGGAAGTCGGCATTCAGAACCAGGGCCGGAAAAGCTTCCGGCACGGTAGCATGTGCGAGCACGATCTGCTTCCTGTCGGATCCTAGTTCACGAATCACGTGGCATTCCGCAATTCGCGGTCGGGATACTAGCTGCGCGTGTCAGCTCTGTGAAGATGACACTATGGACACCCAGCCACAACACCCAAGACCCTGAAATAGGACAACAAAAAGCAAATTAAATCATGCATTTGTACCATGCCGGGGGACCAGCGACTGCTGCAGGAACCGTCCACCGAGTGCCAAACCCTGCATGTCGATGCCGTGTCCGAGCCCTGGCGAAAGGTGCCAGGACGAGGTCAACCCAGCATCCGCGAGTGCGTTGGTTGTGATTTCCAGCGCCTCGGCGGGAATCACATCGTCGGCCTCGCCATGAATAAGCAGTATCGGCGGCTGGCCGCTCACACCCAGCGCCTCTCTGTCCGCTGCCAGGTATTCAGGCCCGGCAATGATGCCCGAATACCCGAGAATTGCCGCTGGCGGCGTCCTGAGGCGCAACCCCACGTGAAGCGACAGCATCGTCCCTTGGCTGAAGCCGACCAGCGCAAGACGCTCGATGTCCAGCCTCAGCTTCATAAGCTCCAACGCAAGGAAGCGTTCCAGCACGGGCGCTGCTTGCTGTGTTCCGATCCAGCGCTCTTCTGGGCTGCGCGTCGTCAGCGCAAACCACTGAAACCCGTTGAAGCCCGCAAATGGCAACGACTCGGGTGCATTCGGCGCGACGAAGGCGGCATTCGGCAAAAGCGCCCCCCAATGATCGGCAAGTCCGATGAGATCATCGCCATTGGCGCCGTAGCCATGCAACAGGACCACCAGCGCATCCGGGCGGCCATGCCGCGGCATCCGGCGTGGACCGTCGAGGTCAGGCATCATGATCGTCACTCCGTGCGTGATTGTGATGAGCGCGAGGAACGAAGACCCGCGCGACCGCCGCGGAGCCCGGGCACACTGTTCTTACGCGCACCACCGCTTGGCTGCTGCCGGCGCAGATTGGCATAGTCGGCCCAGATGAGGCGGGCCGCAACACCGCGCCACGGTCGCCATCGCTCTGCTATTTCAAGCGCTTCATTCGCCGACACGCGCTCGCCCAATGCAAAGGCCCGCGCCACGCCGACCTGCAGCGCAAGATCGCCTGCGGCCCAGGCATCGGCACGCCCCAGACAGAACATCACGAAAATGTCCGCAGTCCATGGGCCGACCCCGTGCACGGCGGTCAGCGCCTGGCGCACATCTTCCTCGCTCGCTTGCGCAAGTCTTTCGATCCGCAACGATGGCTTGGCTCCGTTCGTCGCATCCGCCAGCGCCTTCAAGGTGCGGATCTTTGCAGCCGATAAGCCAGCCGCCGCAAGCGTTGTCGAACGTGCGCGTGCAATATTCTCCGCACTGACCGAGGGCAACGCCTGTTCGAGACGTGTCCAGATCGCCGCAGCGCTCGCAATCGACAGTTGTTGCCCGACGATGATGCGCGCCAGCCCCGCGAAATCCGCGTGATACCGCCGCAAGGGTGGATCACCGCTCCGCTCGTGAATGGCCTTCATCACCGCGCAGCGCCGTCTCAGAACGCGCACGCCGTCGCGAATATCGCTTTCAGTGCGAATGAGTTTCTGCGCCATGAAACCACTTGCCGATGCGCTTCACACTTTCATGAAACGCCCATCGCTCTTAGAGCATGTTTAGCTGAAGTGTGCAGCGGTTCAGCTAAATATGCTCCAAGCAACGTGCTGGATCGCACCTGGTTTGCAGCATGTGTCTGGCAACGCTTGCCGCAACCGCCCCGCTTCGCGCCTATCGCGCACATGTGCTCGAAACGAACTATGCGGGTACTGATGTGCCAATGAGGATTGAGGAACGTCGCGCCTGCAATTAGATCATTCCCGTTGCGCGGCACCGATGTCCGCGCCCGCGGGCAACCATAATGATCGAACGCCAAACTGCCGTCTTCCGTTTTGCGCCGAGTCCCAACGGCGAATTACACCTGGGCCACGCGCTGTCCGCGATGGTTGGACATGACTGGGCAGCGCGCGTCGGCGGGCGCTTTCTGGTTCGCATCGAGGATATCGATCAGACCCGCTCACGTGACCATTTCGTCCAGTCGATCCTCGATGATCTCGCTTGGCTGGGTCTCGACTGGGAACGACCGGAGGTGCGCCAATCCGAGCACTTCGCCGATTATGCGCTCGCCGTTGAGCGGCTTCAAAGCCTCGGCCTCGTATATCCCTGCTTTGCCACGCGCGGCGAGATTGCCGTGGCCATAGCCTCCACCGCAAGCGCCGACGCGCGCCAACGTCTCGACCCGGATGGCGCACCCATCTATCCTGGACTTTATCGCGATATGGATAAGCGCAACATTTCCGCCCGCCGTACCGCAGGTGAGCGTGCCGCGCTGCGACTGGATATGAAAAAGGCGCTTGCCGTCGCGGCGGCAAAACTCCAAGGCCGCCCGCTCACCTTCCGCGAGACCGACGACGACGGGATAGAGCACATCGTCGAAGCCGATCCAGCCCGCTGGGGCGACGCCATTTTGATCCGCAAGGACACGCCCGCCAGCTACCACTTGTCGGTCGTCGTTGACGATGCCCGTCAGGGTATCACGCATGTCACGCGCGGCCGGGATCTCTATGCTGCGACCGACCTGCACCGCCTGCTCCAGGTGCTGCTCGACCTGCCCGAGCCGCGCTATCACCATCACCGCCTCCTCATCGGACCCGATGGCCGGAAACTGTCCAAGAGCACCGGCGCTCCACGCCTCAAGGAGCTTCGCGCCGAAGGCGTGACGCCCTCCGAAATACGCCGTCGCTTGGGCCTTCCCCCGCGCTGAAGGCTGCATGCAAACGCACATGATGCGCGCCGGTCACCATCGGCCGACCGCGTCAACCATGATGCATTTCTGATTTCGATGTTAACGAGTTAGAGCGTATGCTTAATTTAGAGTTCAAGGTCTGCACCGCGGCACCCGGCGGGTTGTAGCGGCACGACACACCGAGTTGGGCTGCGGCCTGCCAAGGGCTCGCTGCTCGCCGCGTCGAGGGAAACGCCAGAGCCGGTATGAAGAAGGCTGCGAACAGGAAGCCAAGACACAACGCCCGGCGCGCGAAGGCGCGGTCATCGGGTGCCGGTCCGCACGCCCAAATGAAACCCGCTGGTTCGCCCCGGCTTCTCACGCGTACCGCGATCCAACCGGCTCACGGCGATCGGGCGGCGTATGGCCATGAGCTGTTCACAAATCTACTGGCAGCGCTTCCGGTCAGCGGTTCACGGTCCGCAGCAGCCACCGTCGCCTGGCTTAGACGCGCTCCAATTGTCTGCGCGCGGGCCATACCCCTCCCTGCCGAAGACCGAGATATCCTCGCTCTTCTTCTGGCACCGTTCTTTATCCTCGCACTCGCCATCGGCGGCAACCAGAGCCTCCAGCTCGGCAAACACGTGAGGGCGCTGATCGCCCGCCCCGTCGCGCCGGTCATGCTGCCTGCGGAAAACGAGGCGGCACGCCAGATCGCAACGCGGCCCGATGCTGGCGTCGAGAGACTTGTCCGCCTCAACCCCGTGCAGCCGCAGGCCATAGCAGACTGGATCAGGGCGCCTATTGACTTTGCCATGCCTCGCGCAACGCCTGAACGCGCGGCCCAGGCACTTGCCAATCCGGACACCTTGTCATCATCCCGTACCGCGGCCGGCGTCGAATTCGAGCATGCCCGAGATGTTCTGCCCGTCTCACTGGTGGCGCCGAAGCTGCATCCTCCGCACCAAGTCGCCGCCCAGCCGCCCGAACGGCTCATAGCCGCTGCCATGCCGCGGCTGCTGACCGATACCGCACCCGAACGGCGCATGGCATCGGCAGATCGGCAAGGCCGAATGCTCTCCCTCATCGGCCCAGGCGCTAAGGACGCCTTGGTCGCATTCGATGTGGAGCGCGACATGGCAACCCAGCGCATCAGCCCGTTCGAGCGCTGCACATTGGCTGCGGCAGACGCCGGGTCGGGTGCGGCACCCGGCGCCGAGATCGCCAGTTCCCCTCTGCCGATCGCGCCGGCAACGTGGTTCGCGCCAGAGGGCAGATCCTCCTTCGGCCAGCGGCTTGCCGCGGCCGCACGTCGCCAGCTTGGCGAATTCATCGTCTACAACGATGCCTACCGCCGCATTGCATATCCCCACGGCGACGTAGCCAAACTGTACGGCGTATGCACCGATGTCGTAATCCGCGCATATCGCGATTTAGGCATCGATCTGCAGGTCGCGGTGCAAAATGCACGCGTCGGCTCGGGCGACCGCAACATAGATCATCGCCGCACAGAGACGCTGCGCCGCTTCTTCCGGCGCGCGGGCGAAAGCCTGCCCGTCACGCCCTTCGCCGAGGATTACCTCCCCGGCGACATCGTCACCTACGCACGCCCGCAGAACACCGGCACCGCATCACGCTCTCACATTGCCGTGGTCAGCGACGTAATCGCCCCATCGGGACGGCCGATGATCGTTCACAACCGCGGCTGGGGGCCGCAGCTCGAGGATGCGCTTTTCGTGGATCAGATCACCGGCCATTACCGCTATGCCGGACCGCTCCGGTCCGAACCGCTCGAAGGAGCGTCCGCAAAAACGCATCTGATGACCCGCCCCACCGCCGACGAGCGAACCCACCCCGCGCCGCCCAAGTCGCGACGCACGGCTTCGAACCACGCCGCAGTTCGCTGAGTTACTTTGGCCGTCGAGTGCCACCGAAGCCGGCTTTGATCTCCCTCGTACGAGCAAATCGGCCGAAGCCTCACGTGGAAGTTGCACGCCTGCAGCACTCTATTCCCTCAGTTGCTCTCTCCACGGAAGACAGCTTCATTTCTTCATCCAATTTCGGCCCACCCCTTTTCATTGTTTCGGCACGCTCTTGTGATTCCGATGAAACGATTGCAACGCCGCTCGGATCAAGCCCGCACGCTGGCCATTTGAAGGATCATCTGAAGTTGTATGCCGTACCCGACACCGCTCCCGTCGTGAATGCATTGATTACCGACCATTTGCCCGCGCGCTTGTCGCTCATCGGCATCCTGCACATGCTGGTGGCGCCGATCCTCTCCGTTGTGTTCCTCACGGCCGGCCCAGCGCTGTCGCACCCCGCATATGCCGCCGACGCGGCTGATTTCGGCACACGTCTGGTTTCTGCCGCACGCAAGCAAACGTGGGTTCCCGTGATCTACAGCCCAGCGTATCGCAAGATCGGCTATCCAAATGGCGATGTGCCCTGGTACTTCGGTGTTTGCACCGACGTGATCGTCCGCGCCTATCGCAGCCTTGATATCGATCTCCAGGTGCTGGTCCATGAGGCGCGGGTCGGCTCCGGCGACACCAACATCGACCATCGCCGTGTCCCCGTATTGAAGCGCTATTTTGAGCGCCGTGCCCGCTCCTTGCCCATCACCAAGGATCCCGCCGATTACGCCGCCGGCGATATCGTCACTTATTATATGCCCGATGGCCGGTTTTCGAAGACTCACATCGCAATTGTCTCAGACCGGAAAAACGCTTCTGGTATTCCATTGATTATTCATAATCGCGGCTGGGGGGTGAGCGAGGAGGATTGGCTTTTTGCCGAGAAGATTACCGGGCATTTCCATTTTGCCCCGCAAGAAATGGGCTCGACGCGACAGCACAGATGAACGTCGCAGCGCGATAATTGGCTGAATTTTCAAGGTCGATATCGATTGTGTGGCATGAGCCAAAGGCAATAATTTGAAGGCTAGGCCGACACCATTAACCATTTCCCAGCCGGCCGAAAGCAGGCGAATCAAAACCTTTTTTCTCCCCGGTCTGCCGCTGAACCGCGGCCGGAGAATCGGGTCGATTCCCATGAATTCCTTTTTTCTAATTGTAAAATTATGGAAATCAGCGCATTTTTTTGCTTAGAGACCTGATTGTCTGTGATTTAGACGCTCAAGCTTCCGCCGAGGACACGATCAAAAGTGTTGCCGCGACTCGAAAAAAGGTGAGCTGGACCCTTTCGCAATGAGCATGCCCCTTCCAACCGGTGTGGAGCTGACCGCCGTCGCTGCCGTGGCGGGTGTGTTGTCCATCGCCGGTATGTGGCTTACCCGGCGCGCTACTCACCTGATTGGATATGGCGACGGCACTAAGGCGCATCCGTCGCTGAAAAGAGCCGAACGGCAGCCTTCATCGCCCCGCAACCCGGCATCGGCATTCGATATGCCAGATGGACCGCGCCCCGCCAGTTGGACACGGGTGCGGGATGTGGTGCTCGCCAAGCTGAATGGCATCTTCGAATATGCACGGTCGAGCAGACGCACAGGGCTTCGGCCTGCGCAACCGCGCATCGCCATGCACTCAGCGGTTTGCGCTCTCCCGCAGCGCCTGCCGATCGACGCCCAGTGGGAGCGTGCCGCAAGCGTTGTCAACCGTGCCGTCGCCGGTGCCCGCACCGTTCGCGCCGCACATGTCGCCGCAAGCGAGAAGCTGGATGCTGCACACTACGCACTCGACAAGCTGATCGGCGAACTTGAAGGCATCATTCCACGGAAACCATCGCCGGCCAAGGTCACGATATTGACGCGCACGCCCAACGTCGTCGCTCTGCGCGCCACTTCGGCTCCGGCTGCTCGCGCGGCTTGATAAACCTTCTGCCCAAACCCTCGCCACCATACCGGCCAGCACCGATCGTTCCCCGCAGTTTCTGCCGCGACCCGTTGGCCATCCACCATGAAAAACGGGCCGCGCAGACAACGCGGCCCATCAGTTGGCAGATCAGCAGATGAACGTGTGTACGCCGTGGCTCAGGCCGCGCGGCGCACCGGCCTTGAGCATAGAGCCTCGGCCACATATGCAACCACCTTGTCCCAGGACAGCTCCGCTGCCTTGTGACCCTGTCGCCCAAGACCGAAGGCTTTCATGGCATCGGCTGGCGAGCCGCCATCACGAAACACGCGCGCGCAGGATTGGCGCGCAATCCCCATGGCTTCGTTCCATTGCAGTGGGTTGATATATTCGGGATTCATGACGGAGGGCCTCCTTCGCCTTGGCGGTCACGCCGGGGGTGCGCGACCAGACCACTTACCAACGCTACGGCGCGCCTGCAGGCATCGCACGAAGCGCTGCAAAAGGTGGCAAGCACATTCAGCATTATTGGTGGCACTACGCGGAACCATGCAATGCGCCACCTCGATTGAGGATAGCTCGAATGCTGAACATGCTTGCCGTCTCGTCCGAAGGCCGCCGCACGCGGCCGTCGAGAATTCTCTGAACGTGTCCGTCGCTACTCCGCAGGATCGGAATGCACCGCTGACGTCGTCCTCTCAGCAGGACGAACCGACTGCAACACCACACCTATGACATCGTAGAGACTGAACCACTGTGACTCCTCACTATCCACGCGAACACCTCGACACGACTCACCAGAACCAAATGCAACCGGTTGCAATCCGGCCCACCAACGCAACCCGTAGCGACGTCACGCGACACACCCGGCCGGGATACTCCGGCACAATCATTTGACGATGGGCGAGCCGCTCAAAACGACGCGAAACGAACAATGAGCCGCTCGCCTGGATCGCGAAAAGAAGCGTGAGACTTCTTTTTGAACGGGTGTGCTCCACAACGCAGTACGCAACACGACGCTACTCGTAACAACGCAACGCAACGCTACAGACGCATGACAAGCTGGTGGCTCAGAACACGGGGGAACATGCGACGCGAGCCAGAACTGCAAACCGGATGGAACGCACCGGTGAGAGGAGAGCCACGAAAGCCCGATTGGGCTGACGACGCTGGAAACTCGAAGGACCGTTACGCAGGCCCTTGATACTGAGGCAGGAAACCGGTGATACGCATCCGGGTCGAGAGGGCATGACCCGGCCGTATGAACTTGAACTCTTGGATCTTCGCGGAACTTCGAGGCGCCTTCGACCCAATCAACCGAACTGACCGACAACCCCGTCCGCTTCCGTATCCTGCGAACGAGGGAGAATTAACCGTGACATTTGGGCGACGCTTGGGCCAAAGAAAGGTCCAGCGGAGGAATTTTCCTTGACCGCTGATGAATAGATCTCTCCGAACCAAAGAATCACGTGGGATTCCCGGCGCTTCACGAAGCGAGACCATTGTTCGCCAAGTTGTGGATAAATCCTGAGGTGGCGGCGTTCCGCTCACACGGTCCGTTCGACCGGACCTCTGAGGGCTGCTCAAGCGCGTGATCGAAAGTAGGCCGATCGGCTGAGGTGGAAGCGCTCAAGCTTCCGTCGAAGTCGAGATTGAGGCTCCCAAACAAAGAAATAGAGCGGCCACAACAGCCAGACGTGATTCAATCAGAGCCAGGACCGCTCTAGCGACGCCGCAGCAAGCCCGAAGGCATTAGTTCACCCCGCCAACCGGTTTTGCGGCCCTTGCTCCATCCCGGCGGCCTGCTGCCACCCTTCCAGCCGGTTTTCTTCCCCTGACCCCAGCCTGGCGGCGTTGACCATTTTGATCCGCCGGCGCCCTTGCCCCCGCTTGGCCCTTTGGCCACGGCGATGGTCGGAACCGCCAGCAGAGCAAAACTTGTCGTCGCAATAGCCAAAACTTTGAAAAACGACATTGAGCGCCTCGTATCGACGAAATCGTCGAATTGGTGAATGGGCCAATGCGAAAATACTAGGTAAATCCGATTACAACTGCGTGTAGCAAACTGGTTGAAATTGATTCAAAAGCGCAACAGCAAACTCCTGGGGCGGCGCCCGGAGAATTTCTCTTGAGCAGCATTTGGTCACTGAAGAATTATCAGAGAACCAGCGTTATACGGAGCCGATGCTCAACGCCGCTCGACCGCCGCAAACACCGCGCGCAGGCCCACCGCAAACAGCACCAGCGAGATCAGCGTGTTCCAGCCTGCGAATGAGAGGAGGAATATGCGGATCTGGGGCTCGTCGCAGCGCACCACGTTGGTCCGTTCGAGGGCATTGATAAGGCCACCCGCATCCGTCGTCACCGCCTGCAGGCCGCTGCACGTGGATGGCCCCGGCCAGAACTTCCATTCCGCGCCGGCCTGATAAGCTCCCAGTCCCGCGTTGGCGAGAAACGCAAGCGCCACTGCGAAGAACACGATCGCTGCCCATCGCGGCTGCGCCGCGCTGACGAGAGCGAGCGCCACAAATGTCGCAGGAATAGAAAAGTAATAGGCCCAGCGCTGCAGCAGACACAGCTCGCACGGCTGGTAACCGCCGATATGCTCAAATCCCAGCGCAGTCAGGATAATCACGATAGCCGCGAACAGCAGCGCCCCACCGATGCGATAGGCTTCGCTGCCTTTCACGCGAGCGACATGAGTGGCCACGATTGTCTCTCCGCTTCGATTTTGAAAGCTTCGGCACGCATGCGATAGCGATCCTTCACGCTATACGAAATACTTGATGACCAGGAAACCACCGATCAGCAGCACCAGGAACACGGTCAGAACCAGCCCCAGACGCTCCTCGATGAAGGCGCGGATCGGCGCCCCGAACCAGTAGAGCAGTGCTGCAACGATATAGAAGCGCAATCCGCGGGCGGCGATGCTCGCAATGCCGAATACCGCAAGGTCGAGCGCGGTCGCGCCGCTGGCAATCGTGATAACCTTGTAAGGAAAGGGTGTAATGCCTGCAAACAGCACGATCCAGGCGCCATAGTCGTTGTATTGCGAGGCGAATGTCACAAACTTGTCGAGGTATCCATAGAAAGACAGGAGCGGTTTTGCCACCTGCTCGAACAGGAAATAACCAATCGCGTATCCGAAAAAGCCGCCGATAACCGAACCCACCGTGGCAATCGCCGCATATAGCCAGGCCTTGGCGCGCTGCGCCAGCACCAACGGAATGAGCAACACATCCGGCGGAATTGGAAAGAACGAGCTTTCCATGAAGGCCACACCGAAGAGCGCAGAGCCCGCATGACGGTGCTCGGCCAGCCGCATCGTCCAGTCGTAGATCCCTCGCAGCATGTCGTCTCGATCCAGCCCCGGCGGTTGAACGAAATGCCCGCCGCGTTCGCGAGCGAGAGCTGCGCGGGCCAGCTCATTTAGAGCCTGATCGGCTGACATGGAAGCGGTCGTGCTTTCATCTCAGCGTGATTGAGTTTCTCAAACAAAGAGATAGAGCAGGCCAAAACGGCCAGACCTGATTCAATCAAAGCCTGACCTGCTCTAGCCGGAGAATCAGGCTGCGGGAAGATCCTGTGTTCGTGTCGACACCAGACTTTCGGCAAGTCGCGTCACGATCCAGTCGAGGACGAGTCGCCCCTCCGCCGATGCCACCACCCGACCGGCGGGAGCATCTGCTTCGAGCAAGCCTTCGGCGATAAGTCTGGCGGTGGTCGTTCGCGATGGCACGAGCCCGGTCAGCGCTGAGAGCCGCGCCACATCGAGTCCTTCACTGACCCTGAGCCCCATGAGCATCATCTCGTCGGCCTGCTCCGCCAAGCTCAGAACGCTTTCCTCGACATAACCGCAACCACGTGCATTCACGGCTTCGAGCCATGCCTCGGGGACGCGCTCGCTCATCGTCGCTATGCGAGCGCCGTCGCGATCCCGCAGAAGACGTCCATGCGCACCTGCGCCGACGCCGACGTAGCCGCCATAACGCCAGTAGGTGAGGTTGTGCCGGCTCTCCGCACCGGGGCGCGCATGGTTCGAGATCTCGTAGGCCGGCAGACCGGCAGCCTCCGTCATCTCCTGGGTCAGGTCGTAAAGCACGCGCGCCGTATCGGCCTCCGGTATGACGAGCTTGCCAGCCGAATTGAGTGCCGCATAAGGCGTGTCCGGTTCTATCGTCAGCTGATAGAGCGAAAGATGGTCGCCTGCCATGCTGAGAGCCTCACCGAGCTCCTGCGCCCAGGCATCCGCGGTCTGACCGGGGCGCGCATAGATCAGATCGAATGTGAACCTTTGAAACGTACGCGCCGCGATTGCGAGTGCCGCTTTTGCCTCCGCCACGGAATGAACGCGCCCGAGCCGCCGCAGTTCGGCATCATGGAGCGACTGCACCCCCAGCGACACGCGGTTGACGCCCGCTGCGCGGTATCCTGCGAAGCGATCCGCCTCCACGCTGCCCGGATTGGCCTCCAGCGTGATCTCCGCGTTAGCCTCGACATCCCAGAGCGCTGCGATCTGATCGAGAATGCCGGCCACCACCTCAGGCGGCATCAACGACGGCGTGCCCCCGCCAAAGAAGATGCTCGTCACAGCCTGCCTGCGGCCGGTGATCGACTGCGCATAGCTGAGCTCGCTGCGATAAGCCGCTAAGAAGCGGGCATGATCGGGCGACTTCACCCGTACATGGCTATTGAAATCGCAATACGGGCATTTCTGAGCGCAGAAGGGCCAGTGGATATAGATGCCGAAACCCGGCGACGTATCGGACAAGTCTCTCTCCGCTGCGGCCGAACGTGAGGCTGAGGGATGCCTCAACGGCACCGCAAAGGCAACTCAAAAGCAAGCGGCGCCGCCCTTATGGACGACGCCGTCACCGCAGCCGTTCTGCAAAACAGAGGATTACTCGATCAGGCTGATGTGTCCGCCTGATGACAGTTGCCCCGGAACTCCGGACATGCCAACCAGGCTCGGATCACCACCCGCATTGAGGTGAAGCTCACCATTACCTTCGAGATCCACAAAATCAGAAACGATCGCGAAGTAGGATGAGTTTGCATTGATCACACCAGAACCGGTGATACGCGTTTTCGCCTGGGGCGAATACCAGTTGCCGACAATCTCGATCTTGCCACCGCCAATGATCGTATTCTCGATGGCCCATGTGCTACCGCCCGTGTAGTTGGAAACGCTCGGCTGCAGCACGGCCATGGATGCTGTCGGACCAGATTTCGGCGCCGTCAGCAGGAAGTTGCCACCACCAAACACATAGATGCGGCCATCCTTGGTACCGGTCATCCAATTACTGTTTGCAAGGATGATCGTCGTGCCCTGCCGTGCATCCAGTGTTGCATTGGAGTTCACGGTCAGATCGTTGAAGATCACGTACACGCCAGGTCCGAGCGTCAAAGTCCCGCCAGCTGAGACATTGACGCCGCCACAGAAAGTAATGACACCGCCATTTGCATTGATCGTCGTCGCGTTTTTGACGCGCATCGTCGACTGGTAGTTGCATCCGCCGGGAACGATCAGCCCTTTGGAAGCGAGCGCCGCCTGCGTAAATTGGCCGGCATAAGGATCAGACTGAACTGGGCATTTGGTCTTTGCCGCTGGGGTGAATCCGGAACCCGAAGCACCGCCCGCTGAACAGAATGCAGCGCCGGTCATCGTCGCCGTTCCGCCCGTCACCAATCCATTCGAATTGCTGGAATTGGACAGGACCGCGCAGCCCGGCGCAACGAGGTCAGCCGTACCCCAGGCTTTGACCGTTTCTGGCGCTGCTGAGTTGAGGCCGAGCAAGCAGAATGGAGCCGGTTTACCCGACATTCTGGTTTTGGCCTCAGCCTGAATATCGAATTTATCAACCACAAACTTGGCGAAGGTCGCCGGCACCTGTGCCGAGGCCATAACGGTAATGGTGGAATCATCGCCCTCGCGGGCGTCGGGCGTCGGGCGTCAGGTTTTTCATGTAGCGCAGCGACGAATTGCTCTTAAGGTAGTCGATCGCGACCTGTTTCACTGACTTGCCCTCGCTCTGCGTAATGAGGCCATCCGCAGTGTTGAACGACGAGGATGATTTCTTGTCTAACTTATAGGCGGAGGCGGCGATTGCCGCCGCATCGACCGCTTCACGCAGGTTACGTTTGGCCGCCCATGCCCGGCCATAGTCGACCGCCAAGCCGATGAACATCAGCATCGGAATCGCGAGTAGGCCAAACAAAATTGCAACGGAGCCGCGCTCGTCATGCCGGAAGCGCCTGGACTTTGGATTTACTCGGAGCGTCATCGCTAGCGAACCATGTTGAAAGGTTGGAGACGCATCGAATATGGCAGACACCTCTTATTGATCTGTATTACGCAGTTGCGAAATTTGCGGTGAAGTAGATTGGAATTTTGGAACGCAGAGAGGTGATCCATTAACCTCTGGGAGAGGTCCCGGACTTTCTCTTAGAAAATTTTTCTGACAAGCGCCCCTCGCATGACCGTCCACGGCTACCGCCACCACGTGGGCGTCACGCGTTCCGCCAACCCAATGCCTCTTCAGGCACGGTCACGCAGGCACCATTCGGATGTGGCCGAACGCCGCAGACCATTCCGAAAGGCAATATTTCAAGAGCGCTGCGTGGCAGCCAGCAATGCCCGTGCGAGCAACCGCCACTTGGTCTCGTCACCAAGGTTTTCCGCCTCCAGCCACGAGGCCATGCGTCGCAACCCCGGTGCCATGCCCGCGCCGACCTCCTCGGGATGCGCCGCGGCATCGGCCGCGAGATTGGCAACGAAGCGCGCGAGTTCCTGCTGCGTCGAGAGGTTCGCTGCCGCCGCTTGCAGACCCGAGACAGCAACGCTGCGCGACGGCTGGGCCGTCATCTTCGGCAGATTGGCAAGGCAGGCGGCCTTGAACGCCGCAAACGCCCGTGTCCGATGCGAAATGGCGTATTTCTCCTCCGGCACCATCTCGCCGAACGTTTCTTCCGCATCATCCGGCTGAAACATCGGATCGTAGCCGAAACCATTGCCCCCGCGCGGTGGCCACACAAGGCGGCCGAACACTTTGCCCTCGAATAACTCGCTGGACCCGTCAGGCCAGGCGAGGCACAAGACCGAGATGAAGTTGGCGCGTGGTCCTTCGCCCAGCCAGCCCCCGCGCATCGTGATCTCGTCCGCCACCTTCTGCATGGCGATCGAGAAATCCTTGGTCGGCCCGGCCCAGCGCGCCGAATAGATTCCGGGCGCGCCTTTGAGCGCGTCGACCTGCAGGCCGGAATCGTCCGCCAGCGCGGGCAAGCCTGACGCTTTGGCGGCCGCCACGGCCTTTAACCTGGCATTGCCCGAAAACGTCGCTTCTGTTTCTTCCGGCTCGCTCAGCTTCAGCGCCTTCGCCGAAACCGCCTCCAGCCCATAGGGTGCGATGAGCTGCTGAATTTCCCAGGCCTTGCCGGGATTGTGGCTGGCAACGACGATTCGCGACCCGGCTTCGAGCTTGTTCGACGCTTCGAGAATTTGAGACATCGGCTTCAAAACCCCCAGATGTTAGGCTCGGCGAACTCGAGGGCGTTGCCGGCCGGATCGCGAAAATAGATCGAGCGCCCACCGGACGGCCAGCGGAAATCCGCCTCGATTTCGATGCCTGCGGCTTCCAGATGAGCTTTCCAGATGACGATCTCGTCGCCGCTCGCGGCAAAGCAGACGTGGCACTCTCCCCGCGCGCCGTGCGGCGGCACCGGCGTTTTTGCATCCGGTTCCGGCGGCTTCATGGTCTCCAGCGGGTTGAAGACGAGAAGCATTTGATGGCCGAGCTTGAAGAACACCTGCCGGCCGGGCGATTTTGCAAAGACCTGAAGCCCCAGCACCCGCGTGTAGAAGACCTCCGCCGCTTCGAGATCCTCCGCATAAAGGATCGTTTCGAGAATATTGTCGGGGGGCTTCGGCTGCATTTCGGTACTCCTGCGTACGCTCAGCACGCTTCGGTCGCTCGGCAATCAGGCCCTCATGCCACGGTCAGCTTTTGCAGCTCGACCAGTTCGCCGATACCCTTCTTGGCGAGCGCCATCAGGCCGTCGAAGCTGTCCTGGCTGAAAGGTAGCGTCTCCGCCGTACCCTGCACCTCCACGATACCGCCCGCTCCGGTCATCACGAAGTTGGCGTCCGCATCCGCGTTGGAATCTTCCGCATAGTCGAGGTCGAGCACGGGCTGGCCGCTGTAGAGCCCGCAACTCACCGCAGCCACTTGGTCGCGCAGCACGCCGTCCTTCACCATATCGCGCAGCTTCATCCACTGGATGCAATCGTGCAGCGCCACCCACGCACCGGTGATCGCCGCCGTGCGCGTCCCGCCATCCGCCTGGATCACGTCACAATCCACCGTGATCTGCCGCTCGCCGAGCTTCTGCAGATCGACCACCGCGCGCAATGCCCGCCCGATCAGCCGTTGAATTTCCTGCGTACGCCCCGAAGGTCCACCCCGTGTCACCTCGCGTCGCGTGCGCTCGCTGGTCGCCCGCGGCAGCATCGCGTATTCCGCAGTCACCCAACCACGCTGCTGGCCCTTCAGCCAGGGCGGCACGCGCTCCTCAAGGCTCGCGGTGCACAACACGTGCGTGTTGCCGAACTTGATGAGGCACGAGCCCTCTGCATGCATGGATACGGCGCGCTCAATGGAGACGCGGCGAAGCTCGTCGGGCTGGCGTTTGGATGGGCGCATTTCTCACCGGATGTCATAACGTAAGGGGAAGCAGCCTGAACCGGCCGGCCCAGGCTGCGGCGCAAGCTAGAAGAGCAGGAGCGCCCATTCAACTCGAAAAGGGCGGTACGGCCTATCGCAAGCTTGAAATTTCTCTCTCGACCAACAATTTGACCGCCACCTTCCTCGCTGCCTACAGTCTGCTGGCCGAGGCTTCGGCTGCCCAGTGAGCCCAAATCTTTGTGACGATGCACATGTCGACCGAAGGCCTGACGACCCTCGATGCCTTGAACGATCGTTCGCGCGCCATTCTGCGTCAGATCGTCGAGACCTATCTCGCTACCGGCGAGCCCGTCGGCTCGCGAAACCTGTCGCGCGTGCTGCCGATGACACTTTCGCCGGCATCGATCCGTAACGTCATGTCGGATCTGGAGCACTTGGGCCTCATCTACGCGCCCCACACCTCCGCCGGCCGCATGCCGACGCACTCGGGCCTGCGGATGTTCGTCGATGGTCTGCTCGAGGTCGGCGATCTTACCACTGATGAGCGCCACCGGATCGAGCGCCAGATCGCCGGCCGGCCGCAAACCTCGTTCGATCAGGTTCTGGCCGAGGCGAGTAATATGATTTCTGGCCTCTCGCACTGTGCCGGCGTGGTGCTCGCCGACAAGCAGGTCCGCCGCCTGAAACACATCGAGTTCGTCACGCTTGAGCCGACCAAGGCACTCGTCGTTCTCGTTTCCGAAGACCAGGAGATCGAGAACCGCATTCTCAACCTGCCCGAAGGTTTGCCACCCTCGGCGCTGGCCGAAGCTGCCAACTTCCTCAATGCGCACATCCGTGGCCTCACCATAGGCGAGGCGCGCCGCCGCATCGAATCCCAGCTCAGTCAGGCCAAGGCCGAGCTCGACGCGCTTACCAAGAAAGTGATCCAATCGGGCCTCGCCGAATGGTCCGGCGCGCTCGACGAGCGCAAAAGTCTCATCGTTCGCGGTCAATCCAATCTGCTCAAGGACCTCACGGCTGCCGAGGACCTGGAGCGCATCCGCCAGCTCTTCAACGACCTGGAATCCAAGCAGGAGATGGTCCAGCTTCTCCATCTCGCCGATAATGCCGACGGCGTGAAGATATTCATCGGATCGGAGAACAAGCTGTTCTCGCTGTCTGGCTCATCGCTTGTGGTAGCGCCATTCCACGATAAGACGAGCAAGGTCGTCGGAATTCTGGGGGTCATCGGCCCCACCCGGATCAACTACGCCCGCATCATACCGATGGTCGACTACACGGCGAAAATCGTTGGCCGGCTGTTGTCGCGATGACGCGGTCCCCAGCCCCTCACTTGATTTTTCATGAAATGCGGCCGATATGCGGGGCTCGAAGCGTGCGCCCATCGGCAGCCAGCGAGCCCGCAAGGACGATTGCGACGCGATTGCCCGAAATCGGGCGGCAGCGCCGGTTTAGGCAACCGACAGCGGAGTGATGATGTCCGACCAGAATAGACCCCATGAGCCTGGCCAGGGCAACGGCGCCAAGAACGAACCGAAAGAAGCGACCGACCGTCACCGGACCGGTGAGGCAGGCAGGACTTCGGAAAAAGACGAACTCAAGGCAACCGCGGCAGCAGACACCGACGCCGTCGATATCGGTGCCGATCCCAGTGCCGTCCTTGCCGCCGAGGTCGAGACGCTGCAGGCCCAGGTTTCCGATCTGACCGACCGGCTGCTGCGCGCTCATGCCGATCTCGACAATGTGCGCAAGCGTGCCGAGCGCGAGAAGCAGGAGACTGCGCGCTACGCAATCTCGAACTTCGCCAAGGACACTGTCGGCCTTGTCGACAACTTCGAGCGCGCGATGCAGGCGGTCGAGCCCGAGGCCATCGAGAAGGATCCGCATCTGAAGGCGCTATTGGATGGCGTCGCCATGACCGAGCGTGAGTTCATCAACGTACTGGAGCGTCATGGCGTGCGCCGGATCTCGCCGAAGGGTCAACCTTTCGATCCACGCCTGCACCAGGCGGTAATGGAACGTCAGGATTCGAGCGTTCCCAACGGCACCGTGGTTGAGGTGTTCCAGGGCGGGTATACGATCGAGGATCGTTGTCTGCGTCCCGCGATGGTGGTCGTTGCCCGTGGCGGTGGCAAAGCCCAACCCGAGACCGGCCAGGCAGAGAAGGCAGCAGCCGAAGAGCAGCCGCCATCGACATCTCAAGAGCCCGCTGGCAAGCGCGATCAGGGCGCCGACGAAGGTTCTGCCGATACCGCACAGACCGAGCCCGGTAGCGATACGCCATCATCCGACAACGACAACCCGACCGCGTGACGTCGGGTCGCAGCGGCGCGGCATCGCGCATCAGGCGAAGGTGCGGCCGATCTTACTTCAACCGCGTTGCAAAACGCCGCTCCGCACACTCAGTCCCCGACTCCGGTGTGCAGGTGTAGAGCGAATAGAGCACCGCGTCCGCGCGTCCCACGAGGTTTTCGGCCGGCACCATTCCCATGTCGTGGAAGCGACTGTCGTTGGAGTTGTCGCGGTTGTCGCCCATCATGAAGTAGTGCCCTGGTGGAACGATCGTCTCAGGCATAGACGCGTGATGGGCGCGGTGTGTGTATTCCAGCATCAGATGCGTGCGCCCGCCCGGCAGTGTCTCCTCGTAACGGTTCACCTCGACGATGCGACCTTCGTACTCGCGGAAGCGATAGGTTTTTTCCAGCTTTCGAGCGAGTGGCCTGCCATTGAGAATCACCTGCCCGTTGTCGACCGCGATACGATCGCCTGGCAGACCGATCAACCGTTTGATCATGCGGTCGGAACGCTTCGGATGGACAAAGACGATGATGTCTCCACGCACCGGTTCGCTGGCAAACAAACGCCCATTGATTGCCCCTTTCGGCAGCGAGAAGTCCAAAGGCAGCGAATGCCGGCTGTAGCCATATGCGAATTTGTTGACTGTCAGGCGGTCGCCGACCTCAAGCGTCGGAACCATGCTCTCGGAAGGAATATGATATGTGGCATAGGCCGCTGTCTGGAATGCAAAGGCGAGCACGAGCGCCGCAACAATGCTCCACACCATGTCTTTCATGTCTCGGCCTCCAGCCTTGAGCTTGATCGTCTGAGATGCAAACGCCCCAGCTTCCACCGATGGGCGTGAACCAAGCTCTTCATATAAGGACATAACAACCAGGCCGCGGTCGTCAATTGATCCCAGCAAACCTGACTTGCACCAAGCCGTCTTATAGATCCCACATCATGCCCGAAAGAGGGCGTCAGCACCGCTCGCCATTGACCGCAATAGCAATTCCTGAAAGCCATGCGCGCGCGCCGCTTCTTTCCATCACCCATCGCGGTTGCATGCACATCCCCAGACATTTCGCTCAAGCTTGGCACGCGCCGAATTGAACGACGCAGCCGCCGCTGGCCTGCCTTGTACTGCGGGCAGCCCACGGATATATCGCTCCGGCCATGACTCGAATAGGCGCCGACCTGCTGCTGCTCACCGCCGCCCTGTTCTGGGGGCTCGCCTTCTATTTCCAGAAGGACGCGATGGCCTACATCGGCCCATTCACTTTCGTCGCCGCACGCGGTCTCCTTGCGACACTGGTGCTGGCCCCCCTCGCCTGGCGCGAATGGCGACATACCCCCGGGCTGGTGCGCCACTCTATCCTCGCAGGAACCGCCTTCTTCCTGGGCGCCTACTTCCAACAGGCCGGGCTCGTGACCGCATCGGTATCCAACGCCGGCTTCCTCACCGCACTCTATGTCGTGGTCACACCACTCATCGCCTGGCTGCTACTGCGCCACCGCCCCGGTGCCAACATATGGCCGGCGATCGCACTGTCGTTCGTCGGCACCTGGGCGTTGGGCGGCGGAACGGTGACGGGGTTCACCGGCGGTGACGTACTCGTGGGTTTCTCCGCCATCTTCTGGGCATTGCATGTTGTCCTGACAAGCCGGGCTGCCGCACTCGACCGCCCTTTCACGTTCACCTGCCTGCAATTCGCGATCGTCGCCGTGCTCGCTGGCTTCGCTGCATTGCTGACCGAATCCACCGCCCTTGCGCCACTCGTAGAAGCGGCGGCGCCCATTTTGTACGTCGGCATCATTTCAAGCGCTGCCACGTTCACAATTTTGGTCATCGCGCTGCGTCATGCTGCTCCGGCCGAGGCGGCCGTCTTACTGTCGACCGAAAGTCTTTTCGCCGCAGCAGCCGGAGCCATTCTCCTCGGCGAGCGGTTGAGCGCGCTTTCCTGGACTGGCGCACTACTGATCATCGCCGCCGTTCTCCTCGTGCAGACTTGGCCGCGCCGCCGCGCTCCGCCGTGACCCGTCTCAATGTCAGATTGATCCGCCCCGGCTCACCCAGGAGATCCGAGCTGCCCGGTCCGATCGAAATAACCCTGTAGGAGTACCAATCCTCCCAAGCAGCCATGTTTGTTCACGCTCTGCTGGACCTTTCCAAAATTGCACGATCACCGTGGAATTCGGGCATAAGCCGCACCCGGCGGTCGCGTTGCTGGACCAACCGTAACGGAACTGGCAGGGTCAAAAAAACATCACGACGTGGTGATCCGCCGCCGTTGCACGGCTGTGCCGGCTCCTTATATAAGCCGCATCAACGACCGCAGCTCCAGGGGGCCGCCCCCTGAACTCTGAAGGACCGATCTCCTTCAGAAAAGGGATCAATCGGACGCCGGAATGGGTCCGAACGGCCTGCCGCAAGAAGAGGATCTTGAAACCAATGGCAAAAGTTATCGGCATCGACCTCGGAACCACCAACTCCTGCGTCGCCGTCATGGACGGTGGCAAACCGAAGGTGCTCGAGAACTCGGAGGGCGCCAATACGACGCCGTCGATCGTCGCCTTTACCGACGATGGAGAGCGTCTCGTCGGCCAGACGGCAAAAAACCAAGCCGTCACTAACCCGCTCAACACGCTTTTTGCGATCAAACGCCTGATCGGCCGTCGCTTCGATGACGAGATGGTCAAGAAGGACCAGGGTCTCGTCCCCTACAAGATCGCCAAGGGTCCCAACGGGGATGCCTGGGTCGAGGCACAGGGCAAGCAGTATTCGTCGCAGGAAATCTCGGCCTTCATTCTCCAGAAGATGAAGGAGACGGCAGAAGCCAAGCTTGGCGAGAAGGTTACGCAGGCCGTCATCACCGTCCCCGCCTACTTCAATGACGCCCAGCGCCAAGCCACCAAGGACGCCGGTAAGATCGCCGGCCTTGAGGTCCTGCGCATCATCAACGAGCCGACGGCCGCGGCGCTCGCCTATGGCCTCGACAAGAAAGACGGCGCCAAGACCATCGCGGTCTATGACTTGGGCGGCGGCACCTTCGATATCTCGATCCTGGAGATCGGCGATGGCGTCTTCGAGGTGAAGTCGACGAACGGCGACACGTTCCTCGGCGGCGAGGACTTCGACATGAAGATCGTGTCCTATCTTGCCGACGAATTCAAAAAGGAACAGGGCATCGATCTGCGCAACGACAAGCTCGCTCTGCAGCGTCTCAAGGAGGCGGCCGAGCGGGCCAAGAAGGAACTCTCGTCGTCGACGCAGACCGAGATCAACCTGCCCTACGTCACTGCCGATGCATCAGGACCCAAGCATCTCACGATGAAGCTCACCCGCGCCAAACTGGAGAGCCTCGTCGACGACCTGATCGAGCGCACGAAAGGCCCCTGCGTCAAAGCGATCAAGGATGCCGGCCTCAAGGCTGCCGACATCGACGAGGTCGTGCTCGTCGGCGGCATGACGCGCATGCCCAAGGTCCAGCAAGTCGTCAAGGAACTGTTCGGCAAGGAGCCACACAAAGGCGTCAATCCTGATGAAGTCGTTGCCATTGGCGCTGCGATCCAGGGTGGCGTGCTGAAAGGCGAGGTCAAGGACGTCCTGTTGCTCGACGTGACACCGCTGTCGCTCGGCATCGAGACGCTGGGTGGAGTGTTCACACGCCTCATCGATCGCAACACCACGATCCCAACCAAGAAGAGCCAGACCTTCTCAACCGCCGAGGACGGTCAGACGGCCGTGACCATCCGCGTCAGCCAGGGCGAGCGCGAAATGGCTGCCGACAACAAGCAGCTGGGCACGTTCGACCTCGTCGGCATCCCGCCGGCACCACGTGGCGTACCGCAGATCGAGGTAACGTTCGATATCGACGCGAACGGCATCGTCCACGTCTCCGCCAAGGACAAGGCGACGGGCAAGGAGCAATCGATACAGATACGCGCCTCCGGTGGCCTGTCGGACGACGAAATCGAGCGAATGGTCAAGGACGCCGAGGCGCACGCTGCCGACGACAAGCAGCGCCGCGAATCGGTCGAGGCCAAGAACCACGCTGAGAGCATGGTTCACCAGCTCGAGAAGCAGCTTGCCGACCTCAAGGACAACGCCAAGGTCGCCGCGATCAAGGATGACGTCGAAAAAGAGATTGCTGCCACCAAGGAAGCGATCAATTCCGGCGACACCGAGAAGATCAAGGCCGCCACTGCATCGCTCTCCCAGGCAGCGATGAAGATCGGCGAAGCGATGTATGCCGCGCAGTCCGGTGGCGCGGGTGCTGATGACGAGGCAACAGCCTCGGGCGCCGGTGCCAGCGCTGACGACAACGTCGTCGACGCGGACTTCGAGGAGGTCAAGGACGACGATAAGAGGAAGTCGTCCTGATGATTGAAGCGGGACCCGGGCAACTGGGTCCCACCCCCCACTGCGGCGATAGCGTCGCAAACAGCGAATGATGCCTCCCCAACCGCCTCGGCCAGTTGACCCGATCAGGCCTGTTCGTTGACCGCCGCCAAGCGCCTGCGCCCATTGATCCCGCATCGATACGGCGCAATATTTTTGAAACGGCGCTGGACCTTGTCGCCAACGGATGCACCGAGCCAGGTAGGTGCGGATACCGATACGAACGCACATGGCAAAGCGCGATTATTATGAAGTCCTGGGGCTCAAGAGGGACGCAAGCGAAGCGGACCTGAAAAGCGCATTTCGCAAGCTCGCCAAGGACTGCCACCCAGACCGCAATCCCGACGACAAGACGTCCGAGCATCGCTTCAAGGAGATAAACGAAGCCTACGAGACGTTGAAGGATCCGCAAAAGCGCGCGGCATATGACCAGTTCGGCCATGCCGCGTTCGAGGGCGGACGCGGACCCGGCGGACCGGGCGGCTTCGGGCCTGATTTCGCCTCCTCCATGTCCGACATCTTCGACGATCTGTTCGGCGAGTTCATGGGAGGCCGACGTGGTGGCGGCCAGCGCACGCGCTCCGGCCGCGAACGGGGTGCCGACCTGCGCTACAACATGGAGATCTCACTCTCCGACGCCTACGCCGGCAAGGATGCGGAAATCGTCGTACCCACATCCGTTGCGTGCGAGACCTGCTCGGGCACCGGCGCCAAGACTGGCACCAAACCCACCACCTGTCCGACCTGCTCCGGCCACGGCAAGGTTCGCGCCAGTCAGGGCTTCTTTACCATCGAGCGGACCTGCCCCACCTGCCACGGCCGTGGCGAGGTCATCCAGGATCCATGCCCAAGCTGCTCGGGCACTGGTCGCGTCACCAAGGAGCGCAAGCTCGCTGTCAACATCCCTTCGGGTGTCGAGGATGGCACGCGCATTCGTCTCGCCGGCGAGGGCGAGGCAGGTCTTCGTGGCGGCCCCGCCGGCGATCTCTACATTTTCCTCTCGCTCAAGCCGCATGAGTTCTTCCAGCGAGACGGCGCCGACATCTTCTGCAAGGTGCCGATTGCCATGACCACGGCGTCACTTGGCGGTCAGATCGACGTACCCACGGTGGACGGTTCGATAACCCGCGTCAAAGTTCCCGAAGGCACCGAATCGGGCAAGCAGTTCCGCCTCCGCGGCAAGGGTATGCCCGTGCTGCGCTCCAAGGTGACGGGCGACATGTACATCCAGGTCGAGGTGGAAACGCCCAAGAACCTGACGCGCCGCCAGCGCGAGCTGCTCGAAGAGTTTGAGAAGGAAAGCCACAAGGAGACCTCTCCGCACTCTGCCGGCTTTTTCGCGCGCGTCAAGGAGTTCTTCGAGGGCAAGGGCTGAGGATCGCAAGGCCGCCTCCCCTTTCTTTCCGAGTTCCGCCAGATTCGGGCGCTTCCCGGCCTTCGACTTTCGGTCGCTTGAGAGCCGCATTTGACCTGCATCAAGGTTGCAAAACCTCCAAAACAGGACCGTCCTCGCACGCCATAAGCGCAAAAAGATTCGAGGACTGGATCATGACGCATATCAAGAAGCTGGCGCTCGCCGTCTTTACTACCTGCGTCGCCGGCGCTCCCGCCATTGCCATGTCACCCGCTGGCGAGGAGGCGATGAACAAGGCCGGCCAGATCATGTTCGAGCACCGCTGCCGCAGCTGCCATTCGGACGATCCCAGCGCAAAAAGCTACGGACCGAGCCTCGTCGGCGTGGTCGGCCGCAAAGTGGGTAGCGTCCCCGGCTTCGCCTATTCCGACGCCATGAAGTCTTCCGGCATTGTCTGGACCGACGAGGCCCTTCGCGCCTGGATCGCCGACAACACTGGTGTCATGCCCGGCACGCGCATGAAGCACATGAGCATCTCCGAGAAGAATGAGCAGGATTTCATCATCGCCTATCTCAAATCGCTGAAGTGAGCCGGGCGCCCGGATTGGCACGATTTCACCAGCTTTCCGCCGTACTGAATCGTACCGAATATCGTCTCCAGGAAACCGATTGCCGGGCCCGGACGTGAGTCGATGTCCAGGCCCGCAACATTTTGGCGCGCCACCCTCTGGCGCGATCCTATAAAGCGCCTTGCCGTCGTCCGCGACATCGCGTGCGCCAATTCCACGGTTGCCGACGGCCCGCGCATACCGGCCAAGTGAATGGCGTGACCGGAGCGCAATCGCGCCTTATGATCCGCCGACCCGCCCGCTTCACACCATCCTGCATCCTGGAAAACCGCACCGATCATGAATTCGCAAGTCCGACTGCTCTTCTTCGCCGGCTCGCAACGCCAGGCTTCGTTCAACAAGCGTCTCGCCCGGCTCGGCGCCTCCATTGCCGAGGCCAACGGCATCGCGGCGACGCTTGCCGACCTTGGCGACTATCCGATGCCGATCTACGACGCAGATCTGGAAACCGCTGAGGGTCCGCCGGAAAACGCCAGGAAGCTGAAGCACCTCATGGGGTTGCACACCGGTATCTTCATCGCCTCGCCCGAGTATAACTCCTCGATCACGCCGCTTTTGAAGAACACCATCGATTGGGTGAGCCGCGTTCGCGAAGAAGACGAGGGCCCCAACGAGGTCTTCAAGACCCGCGTCTTCGCGTTAGGATCCGCCTCGCCGGGCGGCATGGGCGGACTGCGCGCCCTCAATACCGTACGCCAAGTGCTGGAGCTGGGGCTTGGCGCTCTCGTGCTACCCGAGCAGTTCGCGGTGCCGCGAGCAGCCGAAGCCTTCGACGAGAATGGTCATTTGAAGAACAAGGACGCCCAGGAAACCTTCAAGATCCAGATCCAGAAGCTTGCCCGCGCGGCTCACGTGTTGCATGGGTAGCCGGACGGCGGGCCATCCGGGCCTACCGCGGACACAGCGGAATGAGCGGCTGCCATGACCCATGACATCCACCTCAAGGATCGCCTCATCGTGGCGCTCGACATGCCGACCATGGAGGAGGCGGTTCGGCTGGTCGCCCACCTTCAGGAAGGCGTGCATTTCTACAAGGTCGGCCTCGAGCTTCTGTTCGCCGGCGGTCTCGACTTCGCCCGCCACCTGAAGGCGCACAGCAAGCGCGTGTTCCTTGACATGAAGCTCCTGGACATCGGCAATACGGTCGAGCGCGCCGTCGCCAATGCCGCCGATTTCGGCGTCGATTTCCTCACCGTCCATGGACAGGATTTGAAGACCCTCCATGCCGCAGTGGTTGGCCGCGGCAACTCCCCTTTGAAGCTGCTCGCCGTAACTGTTCTCACGAACCTTTCGGCTGACGACTTGAAGCAGCAGGGCTCGTCCATGAGCCCCAGCGATCTCGTCTTGCATCGTGCGCGCCTCGCTCACCAAGCTGGTTTCGACGGCGTCATCGCTTCGGGCCAGGAAGCCGAACGCATTCGCAAGGCCATCGGTCCCGACTTCCTTATCGTCACGCCCGGCATTCGCCTGGAAGGCAGCGTCATGGACGATCAGGAGCGCGTCATGACGCCGGAGCGCGCCATCCGCGCTGGCGCCGATCATATTGTCGTCGGCCGCCCCATCACCCAATCCGACGATCCACGCGCCGCCGCGCTTGCCTTCGTCCACCACATCCGCGACGCGCTGACGCTCAACTGAGCGCGGCCCATACCCTCGAACCAGCCAAAAGAGAGATAAGAAATGCCCAAGGGATACGTCATCGCTCACGCCACCGTCACCGACCCGGACAAGTGGGGCCAATATGTCGCCAAATCGAAGGTCGCACTCGACAAGTACGGCGGCAAGCCGATCGTGCGCGGCGGCCAATGCGAGATCGTCGAAGGCAACGGTACCCAGCGCAACGTCGTCATCGAGTTTGCCAGCTACGCCAACGCGATTGCTTACGCCAGATCACCCGAATACGCCGAGGCGAAGGCGCTCCGCCAGGGCGCCGGCTCGCTCGATATCACTGTCGTCGAGGGCGTGTGAAAAGATTGCCCATGCCGCCGCCACGTTTGACGGGGCACATCCACCGACACGGCCTCGCGATCAACTGATCTGCGAGGCCGATTCACCACTGAGACGGAAGCACGATGGTCAGCATCGAGGCCGACTGCCCCCGCCGCCGCACAGGGCCGCGTTGCGGCCTTGGAGCGTTCCATCATGTTTGAACCATTGAGCGCGCCAACGCCGTCGCTCTTCAGCAGCCCCTTTCTCGCCCCTACCCCTCCACGCGCACATTTGCTTTAAGCTGCGCCCACACCGAGCAGCGGCTGCGGGCGCCCATCGATCGTCGATGACCACCGTCGCCATCAACCCGAGACGCACCATGCCGCACAGGCCCGAACCAGACCTGGCACGTCCGCCCTGGCGGGTATCCGTGCTGACGCTTTTTCCAGAGATGTTTCCCGGGCCGCTAAGCATGTCGCTCGCGGGGCAGGCGCTAAACGCCGGCCTGTGGTCGCTTGAAATCCACCAAATTCGCGAGCATGGGCTCGGCCGCCATCGCGCGGTGGACGACACACCGGCCGGCGGCGGCGCCGGCATGGTCATGCGCGCCGATGTGATTGCCGCTACCGTTGACGCCGCGCGCGCCGCCGGCGGAGCAGACCTGCCGCTCATCTATTTCACTCCGCGCGGCGAACCGCTGACGCAGCACCTCGCGCACGAACTGGCGGAAGGACCCGGACTCATGCTGCTGGCCGGCCGTTTCGAAGGCGTCGATCAGCGCGTCATCGAAGCCCGCCAGATGCGCGAGGTATCCATCGGCGACTACATCCTCTCAGGTGGCGAGCTTGCCGCGATGGTTCTTCTCGACGCCTGCATCCGCCTGCTGCCCGGCGTTGTCGGCTCACCCGACAGCCTTGCCCACGAGAGCTTCGAGACCGGCCTTCTGGAATATCCGCTCTATACCAGGCCGCGCGAATGGGAAGGCCGCGCGATCCCCGAAGTGCTGCTGTCCGGCGACCACCGCAAGATCGCTGAATGGCAGGACGCCGAGGCCCGGCGCATAACGCGCGAACGCCGCCCGGACCTGTTGAAGAGCCCGAAAAGCCGCTGATACCGCCCCGCCTGAAGACTGAAGAGCCGTACACATCCACGTGATCTACATCAGGAAGCTTTGCGAAATTCGCATAGCTCTGGTATTTTGTGCACCGCAAAAACAGCCATTCCCGCGAAACGTCAAGCTGATTGCACGCCGCCAAAGGGGGGATCCGAGATGGACTGGGACAAGCTCCGCATTTTCCATGCCGCAGCAGAGGCCGGCAGCTTCACCCATGCCGGTGACGCACTGCACATGAGCCAGTCTGCTGTCAGCCGTCAGGTCTCCTCACTCGAAAAAGACCTCAAGATTTCGCTCTTCCATCGCCATGCACGCGGCCTCGTGCTGACCGAGCAGGGCGAGTTGCTCTACCGCACCGTGGCCGAGGTGATGACCAAGCTTCACACGGCCGAAACGCTGCTGTCGGATACCACCACCAAGCCGTCGGGCGAGTTGCGCATCACGGCCGCAATCGGGCTCGGCACGGTCTGGGTGACACAGCGCCTGCGCGAGTTCCTCGAGCTTTATCCGGAGATCCGCATCGATCTCAACCTGAACGACGAGCAGGTCGACCTCGCCATGCGCGCCGCCGACGTGGCACTGTGGACGCGCGAGCCCGAGCAGGCAGATCTGATCCGCCGGCCCCTGTTCTCGATGAGAGTGCGCGCTTACGCCTCCACGCAGTACGTGCGCCGTTTCGGCGCGCCCGTCAATCTGAAGGCGCTCGACGACCATCGCATCGTCTCTTATTCGGGCGTACCGGCGCACCATCTGGCGGCCATCACCTGGATCGAGACGGTGGGCCGCGACGGCCTGCCTCCGCGTGTCCCCGTTTTTCGGGCCAATTCGGTGGTGGCACTGAAATATGCGGTCCGCTCAGGCATCGGCGTCGGCATGATCCCGGACTACATGGTCGAGGAGGAATCGGACCTCATCACCGTCCTTACCGAGATCGACCCGCCCACGCTGCCGATCATGTTCGTCTACCCCGAGGAGCTGAAGACATCCAAGAAGGTGCAGGTTTTGCGCGATTTCTTAGTCGCCAAGGCCCGGCAGTTGAAGATTTGAGCCCATCGCCGGAGGACCGGCCCAGCCTGAAAGCGGCTCGGGGGCAGCGTCGCGCGCGACGCCGCATTTGCGCCCACACGGCCAAGTCGCTATCTAAGGGACACCTCGGCCCACGCCGGACGGGCGCGCGAAATCCTGGACCTTCGGCAACGTGTCCGCGATCCGACGTCAGCCCTAACTGACGGCCATTCCAACCGCAACGACGAGCGCTATGACCAAGACCGCACCCTCAACTCTCTATGACAAGATCTTCGAAGATCACGTCGTCGATCGCCAGCCCGACGGCACCTGCCTGCTCTATATCGACCGCCATCTCATCCATGAGGTAACGAGCCCGCAAGCCTTCGAGGGACTGCGCATGGCCGGCCGCAAGGTCCGTGCGCCGGAGAAGACGCTCGCCGTCGTCGACCACAACGTGCCGACCACCGATCGCAGCCACGGCATCGATGACGACGACAGCCGCATCCAGGTCGAGACGCTGGCGAAGAACGCCAGGGATTTCGGCATCGAGTATTACAACGAGCTCGATAAGCGCCAGGGCATCGTCCACGTCGTCGGACCTGAGCAGGGCTTTACGCTGCCCGGCACAACCATTGTCTGCGGCGACAGCCACACCTCCACACACGGCGCGTTCGGCGCACTGGCACACGGCATCGGCACCTCTGAGGTCGAGCACGTGCTGGCCACCCAGACGCTCGTGCAGAAGAAGGCCAAGAATATGCTCGTCGAGGTGAGTGGGCAGACGCCCCACGGCGTCGGCGCCAAGGACATCATCCTCGCCATTATCGGCGAGATCGGAACTGCCGGCGGCACCGGCCACGTCATCGAGTACGCGGGCGATGCGATCCGCAACCTGACGATGGAAGGCCGCATGACGGTCTGCAACATGTCGATCGAGGGCGGCGCCCGCGCTGGCATGATCGCGCCCGATGAGAAGACCTACGCCTTCATCAAGGACAAGCCGAAAGCGCCCAAGGGTTCGGCCTGGGACATGGCGATGAAATATTGGGAGACGCTGAAGACTGACGCAGGCGCCCACTTCGACACAGTCGTCAAGCTCGATGCTGCAAAGCTTCCGCCGATCGTCACCTGGGGAACGAGCCCCGAGGATGTGGCGGCTGTCACCGGTCTCGTGCCCGATCCCGCCAAGGTGGAGAACGAACTCAAGCGCGCCTCCATGCAGCGCGCGCTCGACTATATGGGTCTGACACCGGGAACGAAGATTACCGACATACCGCTCGATGTCGTCTGGATCGGCTCGTGCACCAACGGCCGCATTGAAGATCTGCGTGCGGTAGCCAAGATTGTCGAGGGCAAGCAGGTCTCCTCGAACCTCGCCTACGCCATGATCGTGCCGGGTTCCGGTCTGGTGAAGCAACAGGCCGAAGCCGAGGGTCTCGACAAGATCTTCACCACCGCCGGCTTCGAGTGGCGTGAGCCCGGCTGCTCGATGTGCCTCGGCATGAACCCCGACCAGCTGAAGCCCGGTCAGCGCTGTGCTTCGACATCGAACCGCAACTTCGAAGGCCGCCAGGGCTACAAAGGCCGCACGCACCTCGTTTCGCCGGTCATGGCAGCGGCAGCCGCTCTCGAAGGTCACCTCGTCGACATCCGGGAGTATCCGGGGGCTTGAGACCTACACTGTTGGCAATGCCATCAAGAAGGCGAGCAGCCTCACCCACTAACCAAACCAATGCGATGGGCGAGCCACCCGGCTCGCCCTCTTTTGCATCTAGAGCATGTTTGACTGAAGTGTGCAGCGGTTCAGCGTGAAAAACATAGCTCAAAACAAGGTACTGGACTGCGTTCATCTATCATGGTCGGGCGTTCCGACCATCCAGGGTGCTGCTCGGAAAAGTGGACGCGGGTCGGGCGTGTGGTGCTGAATTGCACCGCCTTCCCCTGCCGGTGGCTGGGTCCTCGGGACAAGCCGGGGATGACAACCGTACCTGTTACTCCCACAGCCCTGGCACATCCTCGCGGTCTGCTTGCCAAGCGACGGGGCAATCCGATCGCACCCGTGCACCCCGCATCCCCACGCGCTATATATCCCCCATGACAACCCCGCCCGACACACGCGACGACGTCGCCAAACCCGCGCCCGACACACACGACCAGGCCCCTGTGGCGCTCCCGGCCCGCCCCGGCTTCGAGAAAACGCGTGTGTGGGTGTTCGACCTCGACAACACACTCTATCCGGCTGACTGCAACCTGTTCGCTCAGGTCGATCACCGCATGGGGGAATTCATACAGAACTATCTGGGCGTGCCTTACGAATACGCCCGCCACCTGCAAAAGAGCTATTACCGGCAGTTCGGCACCACGCTCGCCGGCCTGATGCAGATCCACAAGATGGAGCCAGCAGCGTTCCTCGACTACGTCCACGACATCGATCTGTCGGCGGTTCCCGAGCACCCCGAGCTCGCCGCAGCGATCGAGAAGCTACCCGGCCGCAAGCTGATCTTCACCGCCGGTTCGCGCCGCCATGCCGAGAACGTGGCGAGCAAGCTCGGCGTCCTGCACCTGTTCGAGGACATCTGCGATATTGTGGCGACCGGCTTCGTCCCCAAGGAACAGCGCGAAGCCTATGATCACATGATCCGCGCTCACGGCGTAAGCCCCGTTGAGGCTGCCATGTTCGAGGATATGCCCCACAACCTCCTTGCCCCACACGACCTCGGCATGACCACCGTGCTGGTTCATTCCAACTACATCGACCACCCCGCCCAGGCGAAAATCCGGACATGGGTCGAGCCGCCAGCCCACATCCATCACATGACCGAGGATCTGGCGCGCTTCCTCGCCGGGATCGAGACTGCTTAGAGCCTGATCGGCTGAGATGGAAACAGTCGTGCTTCCTTCGAGGCCGTGATTGAGGCTCTCAAACAAAGAGATAGAGCAGGCCACAACGGCCTGAGGTAATTCAATCAAAACCTGACCTGCTCTAGTCGGCCAAGGTCGGACGTCAGCCGCCGCATAATTTGCCCGGCGCGCGGCGACAATAGCACTTGTTGATCCAGACGAGATGCCGCCTCAGCAACTAGGCTGTCACAGCATATACTTGTTCGAATTGTTTCGAGTTGAAGTGCGATCCGGAAGCTCGGCAGAAACCAGAACAAAAAGAAATCAGGTATGGCCACCGCAATCAATGTCCCCGCCTACAGCGATGCACTGGTCGTACTTGGAACAGCCGGTATGATTGTGCCGCTGTTGAGCAGGTGGGGATTGAGCCCTGTCGTCGGATACCTCGGCGCCGGGGCGGTGCTGGGTCCCCTGGGGCTCGGCTCGTACGTCGCGGAAATTCCGCCGCTCTATTGGTTGACGGTGACAGACGCCAAAAACGTGGCGGGAATAGCTGACCTCGGCGTCGTCTTCCTCCTCTTCCTTATCGGTCTTGAACTTTCCTTCGAGCGCATCATCACGATGCGGCGCCTCATGGTCGGGCTCGGCGGCCTGCAGATCGCCGTGTCGAGCATTTTGATTGCCGGCATCGTTTCCATGTTCGGGCTGTCGGGACCGGTATCGGTGATCCTCGGCGGTTCGCTGGCACTTTCGTCGACTGCCATCGTTCTCGAAGTGCTTTCAAGAGAGGACCGGCTCGCCACCGTCACCGGCCGGGTCAGCTTTTCTGTTCTGCTTGCGCAGGACCTTGCCGTGGTTCCGCTCCTGATATTCATCTCGCTGCTCACCGCGAACGGCGAAGGTTCCGTATTTGCCAGCGTTGGCAAGGCGATGTTCCAGGCCTTCATCGCCATCAGCATTATCATCCTCATTGGGCGATTGTTCTTGAGGCCCTTGTTCCGGCTCGTATCCGCGACTCGCTCCAATGAGCTGTTCATTGCCGCGACACTATTTGTGGTGATCCTGACAGGCGTGATCGCAGCTCTGGCAGGGCTCTCCATGGCGCTTGGCGCCTTCATCGCTGGCCTCCTGCTCGCCGGCACCGAGTATCGCCGCGCCGTCCAGGCGACGATCGAGCCATTCAAGGGATTGCTGCTCGGTATGTTCTTTTTCACCGTCGGCATGAGCATCGATGTCCGCGAGGTGATCCGCGAACCGCAGTGGATTGTCACAGCCGTCGTAGCCCTGATCGTCGGCAAAGCGGCGATCATTGTCGTGCTGACGCACATGTTCAATCTGGCCAGGCCCGTCGGCATCGAATCCGCGCTCCTGCTCGGACCCGGCGGCGAATTCGCATTCGTAGGCATAGGACTGGCAGCCTCACTCGGACTCGTCAGCTCGCCCGTCGCCTCGTTGACGCTCACGGTCACATCATTGTCGATGGCCCTCATTCCGGTGATGGCGATCATCGGTCGACACATTGCCGCCAGGTTCGCCGACACCCCGGCACCCGATCCCGAAACTCTCGTCATGCCCGATCCACACAGGGCGCACGCGATCGTCGTCGGCTACGGGCGCATGGGCAAAGTGGTATGCGACCTGTTCAAGATGCACAACATTCTCTACATCGCGATCGATCATAACGGGCAAGCCGTGAGCGAAGATCGCCATAGAGGCCACGACGTCTACTTCGGCGACGCAACCAAACGGGCGTATCTGGAAGCCTGCGGCATTGCCAATGCGACATGCGTCATCGTCACTGTCCAGTCTGCCAAGATCATCGACGAGGTTGTCGAGCAGATTCGCGCCATTCGACCCGATGTGAAGATCGTCTCACGCGCGCGCGATGGCGAACATGCGCGCCATCTCTATGCCACCGGCGTGAATGATGCGGTACCTGAGACCGTCGAGGCCAGCTTGCAGCTATCGCGCGCTGCACTCATTGGCATGGGGTTGCCGCAAGAGGCGATCGGCCCAGCCATCAAACACGAACGCGAACTCTTGCGTGGCCAGCTGCTGCCGTCCCACTCCGCCAAAACCGAATAGAGCATGTTTAGCTGAAGTGTGCAGCGGTTCAGCGTGAAAAACGTGCTCGAAACAAGGCACTGGATCGCGTTCATGTTTGACAGAAACATGAACGCGATCTAGCCCGATCTCCCGCCACCGCACGAAGTTACAGCATGCGTTCACGTCCTGGTTCTCTCTTGAGGGCGAAGGTGGCGAAGGCCCTATCCCCGCCCCTCGAATGGCATCTCGGTCGCTTTGATCGTCATCGACAGAACATTAGCGTCGAGCGGCAGGCTCGCCATATAGAGCACCGCACTGGCAACATGCGCCACATCCATGCGCGGCTCGACCTTTCTGGTACCGTCGGCCTGCAGCGCCCCTTGCCCCTTAACCATCGGCTCTGTCAGCGCCGTGATGGCATTGCCAATGTCGATCTGACCACAAGCGATGTCATGACCGCGACAGTCCAGTGCAATCGACTTCGTCAATCCGGCGACCGCGTGCTTCGTTGCCGTATAGCACGCCGTTAGCGGCCTCGGCGAATACGCAGAGATCGAGCCGTTATTGATGATCCGTCCGCCTTTAGGGTTCTGCTTCTTCATGATCCGGATCGCCTGCTGGCAGCACAGGAATACACCTGTGAGATTGACATCGACGACCTGCCGCCATGTCTCGACCGGCAGATCCTCAAGCGGCACTGGCGGCGCGAAGAGCCCTGCGTTGTTGAACAGGAGATCAACGCGCCCGAACGCCTGCACCGTCGCCTGAAACAGACCCTTGACCTCCAGCGGATCGGCAACGTCGGTTGCGTGAACAAGCATTTCGCCACCGCCGGACGCGGCAAGCGCCTTTGTTGCCTCCAGCTCCGAGATACGTCGGCCTGCGAGCGCCACGTTGTAACCGTCACCTTGCAATGCCAGCGCCACGGCGCGACCGATACCTGCGCTTGCCCCTGTCACGACCGCCACTTTGCCTGCGCCTCTGCCAGCCACGTCATCCTCCTGTTTTGTGAAGCCTTGAGCACGCGATGGTGCGTTTGATGAACGCTATCATGGCACGCGCGCACCGCAAGCCTCGACGCTACATAATCAGCCCGAGGCACCACGATCCAGCAGTCGCACGACCCGACATGAAGAAACAACCCACGTCACGTGAATAACGTTGCAGCATCGAAAACGAAGCGGGCGCCGCCAGGGCGCCCGTCCGTTGAACTCGTCCAGTGAGAGCGGATGGTTCAGCGCGTCGGAATCGGCGTCTCGCCGCGATAGTCGTAGAAGCCGCGTTTCGCCTTGCGGCCGAGCCAGCCGGCCTCGACGTATTTCACCAAGAGCGGACACGGGCGATACTTCGAATCGGCGAGGCCCTCATAGAGCACCTGCATCACCGACAGACACGTGTCGAGGCCGATGAAATCCGCCAGTTCAAGCGGTCCCATCGGATGGTGAGCGCCAAGCTTCATAGCTTTATCGATCGATTCCACGGTGCCGACGCCTTCATACAGCGTGTAAACAGCCTCGTTGATCATCGGAAGCAGGATGCGGTTGACGATGAATGCGGGGAAGTCCTCACTCACCGCCGTCCGCTTGCCCAGGCTATGCACGAACTCCTTGGCGACGCCGAACGTGTCATCCTCGGTGGCGATGCCCCGGATCAACTCGACCAGCTCCATCAACGGCACGGGGTTCATGAAATGCATACCGATGAAGTGTTCGGGCCGGTCGGTCGTCGACGCGAGCCGCGTGATCGAAATCGACGAGGTGTTGGTGGCCAGTATCGCTTCCTTCTTCAGGAAGGGACACAGATCCATAAAGATCTTGCGCTTGATGGTCTCATCCTCGGTCGCCGCTTCGATCACCAGATCGCAATCGCCGAGCGCCTTGAAGTCGACCGCATAGCCGATCCGCTTCAGCGCCTTCTCGCGGTCCGCCTCGCCGATCATGCCCTTGGAGACCTGCCGGCTCATGTTCTTCTCGATCGTCTGCAAAGCGCGGTCGACCGCTTCTTTCTTCAGATCGTTGAGCACCACGTCATAGCCGGCCAGCGCGATCACGTGCGCAATGCCGTTTCCCATCTGGCCTGCACCGATGATGCCGACCTTCTTGATCCCGCTAAGCGTTCTCTTGTCGGCGCTGTTGTTGGCGCTGACCTTTGCCCTTTTCGGCGCCTTGACTGCTACGTCCATCTCGATGGTCCCTTTTTCGATCGACCGATGTTATCGCCGGCGCCCGATCGCCCCTCACGGGCCGGCTTTCAGTGCCAAGTTCCTTAGCTTCGAGCCTTTTCCAGTTCGGCCGCTAGCTCTGGCAGCGCCTGGAAGAGGTCTGCCACGAGTCCGTAATCAGCGACCTGGAAAATCGGCGCCTCCTCGTCTTTGTTGATCGCCACGATGATTTTTGAATCCTTCATGCCCGCCAGATGCTGGATGGCGCCTGAGATGCCGACCGCAATGTAGAGTTCTGGCGCCACCACCTTGCCCGTTTGACCGACCTGCATGTCGTTGGGCACGAAACCCGCATCCACCGCCGCACGCGAGGCACCGATCGCCGCGCCGAGCTTGTCAGCCACGGGCTCGATGAGCGTCTTGAAGTTATCGCCCGACTGCAGGCCGCGGCCACCGGATATGATGATCCGCGCCGAGGAAAGATCGGGCCGGTCGGACTTGGTCAGCTCCGCACCCTTGAACGTCGAAAGGCCAGCAGATGCCGGCGCGTCGATGTTCTCGACCGTTGCGCTGCCGCCCTCGCCGACGGCCGCGAACGCCGCGGTGCGCACAGTGATCACCTTCTTTGCATCGCCCGACTTCACCGTCTGAATGGCATTGCCCGCATAGATAGGACGCTCGAACGTATCGGCGCTCTTCACCGCGGTGATGTCGGATATCTGCATGACATCCAGCAACGCCGCCACGCGTGGCAGAATGTTTTTACCTGATGCTGTCGCAGGTGCGACCAGCACGTCGTAGCTGCCCATCAACTTGACCAGCAGCGCCGAAACCTCCTCGGCCAGTCCATTCTCCAGATGCGGCGCATCGGCAAGCAGTACCTTTGCGACGCCGTCCAGCTTTGCAGCCTGATCGGCGACCGCCTGCGCGCCTTTGCCCGCCACCAGGATGCGTATGTCGCCACCGATGGCCTTGGCCGCCGTCACCGCCTTCGCCGTTGCGGGATTGAGCGAGGTGTTATCGTGCTCGGCGAGAATCAGAACGGTCATCACAGCACCCCCGCTTCCGACTTCAGCTTGGCGACCAGATCGGCCACACTGCCGACCTTGACGCCCGCCTGGCGTTTTGCCGGTTCGGCTGTGGTCAGCACCTGCAGGCGCGGCGTGATATCGACACCCAGATCGTCGGGCTTTTTCACCTCGAGCGGCTTCTTTTTCGCCTTCATGATATTGGGCAGTGTCGGATAGCGCGGCTCGTTGAGGCGCAGATCCGTTGTGATGACGGCGGGCAGCTTCAGTGTCACCGTCTCAAGGCCGCCATCGACCTCTCGCGTGACGGCGACACCGCCATCGACGAATGCGATTTTGGATGCGAACGTGCCTTGCGGCCATCCAAGCAGAGCCGCCAGCATCTGCCCCGTCTGATTGCAGTCGTCATCGATGGCCTGTTTGCCGAGAATAACAACGCCCGGGCTCTCCTGCTCGATGATCGTCTTGAGCATTTTGGCAACAGCCAGAGGCTCGACCGTTGCGGCTTCCGGCGTTTCGACCAGTATGGCGCGGTCCGCACCGATCGCCAGCGCCGTGCGCAACGTGTCCTGCGCTTTCGCCGGACCGATAGAAACGACGACCACCTCAGTGGCGCCACCCTTCTCCTTGATCCTGACGGCCTCTTCGACGGCAATCTCATCGAACGGATTCATCGACATCTTCACATTGGCAAGTTCGATGCCCGTTCCGTCGGCTTTGACGCGGATCTTGACGTTGTAGTCAACGACGCGCTTCACCGGCACAAGTATCTTCATCTCCGCAGCGGTCCCCAGTCTCGAGTTTCTTCATTTGTCACATGCTCTACATCAACCTGATGCACACTTGCGACAGAGTGCCTTCGGGCTGATGAGGGTTGCAGCCATAGGACCCATCGCAGAGGCAACGCATTTGGATCCGGAAAACGGTTTGTGCACTGCAAACTCAACTCCACCCTGAGACCCGAAACAGCGGAGCAAGCCCACCGGTAGACGGCGTATGGGAGTTGTTCGCAGTTGCGAAACAACAGCGTAGGTGCGGGTTTCTGGGAAGTCAATGCAACCGAGCGAGGCCAGCCTTCACGGGTGCTGGAAAATGAAATTTCCCCGCCGACGATGCCCTCTTGGGCACACTCCCTCACACGGTCCTCAGGCCCTGATCGAACAGGCGAACGTTGGGACGCTTGAAAACGGGCACCAGAAGTGCCCCGGCGAGCAGCCCGCCAATGTGGGCCCACCACGCCACCGGCCCCACCTCGGGCACCAAGACCATGATAATTTGCGTTATAATCCAAACGCCTAGCACAATCGCGGCACTCACCTGCATGGGCAGGATCTTGAACACAAGCACCCAGACGCGGACCCGCGGATGCAGCATGAGGTAGGCCGCTATGACGCCCGCGACGGCGCCGCTGGCGCCGATCAGCGGCACCCCGGAATCTGGTGCGATCCAGGCATGCAACAGACCTGCAAAAATGCCGCACAGCAGATAGAAGACGAGGAAGCGGACGTGCCCCATCGCATCTTCCACGTTGTCGCCGAACACCCACAGAAAGATCATATTTCCGGCCAGATGGAGAAGATCGCCGTGGAAGAACATGTAGCTCAAGAGTGTGAGATTCTCCGCAAACGCGACCGTCTGCGACGGAGACTGGATCAATTGGCCGAACAGCTCCCCGGGGATGACTGCGAAACTGGCGACGATCGCGTCCTGCCCGCCGGCCGCCGTCAGCAAAAAGACGAGCGCATTGAGCCCAATGAGCGCGTACGTCACATACTGACGGTGGATATACTTCAGCGGATTATCGTCCTGCAGCGGCACGAACACGAATTGAGCCTCCCTTCGTCGGGGATTGGACGCCGCAATCGCAGCGCCAGAGCCTGATCGGCCGAGATGGAAGCAGTCGTGCTTCCGTCAAAGCCGTGATTGAGGCTCTGAAACAAAGAGATAGAGCAGGCCACTACGGCCTGAGGTGATTCACTCAAGACCTGCTCGAGACCGGCGAAGATTTGCATGTCGGCATCACTCCGACAATGCTCTTCCGCGTGCTGATGCGGCGTTGGTCGACGTGCATTACGCCCCTCCCATTCCGGTCCGCAGCAGACAGTAGCGAGCTCGATCTGTTCAGGTCGACACGTCTGGACGTTCCGACAGAGCCTTGTCTAGCGTTCTCAGGATCCCGACAAGGATCAGGAGATAGCCCGTCGTTTCCAGTAGTTCCTCGGCGATCTTAGAGAATTGCCCCTGGCGTATGAGCGTTTCTGTTGCATACGCGCCGACGAATAAAAGCACGACACCGAGCTGCAGCGGGATTGCATAGGGATGCAGCGATCTTTGCATGATCGCGACGAAGTGGCGCCGCCGCGACCACGCATAGACAACCAAAATAAGAGCGCCTGTGATGAGCAGGATCTCCTGAAGCGAGAACTCGTGCGTCAACCAATTCCACCACTCCGGTCCACGAAACGACTTGACCTCCGCTTCGCGAACGATGCCCGTGATCGTGGCAATCATGAACATTGTTGAAATAGTGCGCGTTACGCCACGACTGGTGCGTATCGAAGCAATCAGCACGATCACACACGCCACCAGAATGGCGACTTGCACATTCTCCAGCACGCCGTGCTCGAAAAATAAGGACGCGGGTCGCGCATGTGTCCACAACCACGCCATCCAGCCGAAGATGCCGATGACGGCGACAAAGATCACGCGCTCCGAAATGACGATCCACCCGGCACGCGTTAACGGGCCGCCGGCATTGTGCAGATCGGCCCCCTCGTACAGTGAATTATGCAACTCCACGTCGGCTAAGCCACCCCCTTAAGCCTGATCGTCTGAGATGGAAGCGCGACTGCTTCCGTCGAAGCCGTGATTGAGGCTCTCAAATAAAAAGAGATAGAGCAGGCCAAAACGGCCAGACATGGTTCAATCAAAACCCGACCGGCTCCAGCTCCATCTATTCATGATGTCACGGTCGGCTCGATGGCAACCCATTCCATCGTCGAGGAAGCCGAGGGCAAAACAATCTGCCAGAGTATGAGCGGTGAACGTGACGCTCCCAACAACGTGGTGAAGCGCTCAGCGGTTCTTGCCCGGCACCCATAGTACGTCTGCCGCCCCGCGATCGTTGACGTAGCGACCGGCGACGAACAGGAAGTCGGAAAGCCTGTTCACGTACTGCAGCGCAGCCTCGCTCACCGGTTCGTCTTCGTGCATCGCCAGCTCCACCATCAGCCGCTCCGCGCGACGACAGACCGTCCGCGCCACGTGCAGGTGTGCGGCAGCGGCCCCACCGCCCGGCAGTACGAAAGACTTCAGCGGCTGCAAATCGCCGTTGAGCTGATCGATCTCATCCTCGAGCCGCTTCACCTGATCCGCACTGATGCGCAGCGGCTCATAGCCCAGATCCTTGCCGGTGTCGGGCACGCACAAATCGGCCCCAAGGTCGAAAAGGTCGTTCTGTACCCGATGCAGCATGCTATCGACAGCTTGATAGGGTTCGTTGATGTGAAGCCGCGCCACGCCGATGACCGAGTTGGTCTCGTCGACCGTGCCATAGGCAGCGATCCGTAACGAATGCTTCGGAACGCGTTCGCCGGTGCCGAGCCCCGTCGTTCCCTTGTCGCCCGTCCGCGTATAAATCTTGTTCAGTTTGACCATGAGTTTTCTTCACGCGTTGAGGCAACATGAGCCCGAATTTCGAGACGAGAGCAGGACAGGCCCCTCAGGCTTTGAGCAGCAGATATCCTATGATGATCAGGATGGCCAGGAATTGCAGGCCGATCCGCCAGCGCATGAGCTTTTGACTGAGGCTCGCGCCCTTGTTGCGCATCAGGCCCCAGAGCCCGAGCAGGAGCACCACCAGAACGGACAGAGCGGCGACGGTGGTGAGATGATAAAGAGCAGTTTCCATGAATATGCTCGCTGATCGAGAGCGGTATGATTGTACTGGCGTACTGGCGCCTTGATAGACCTCCATCCCGGAAGCGGCAAACGTTTCACGCAGTGGCTGGGACGCTCCGACGCACGCCGGTGCTACCCCCCGCATGGGCCCGCATGGGATGGGCTGCAATGGTATGGCGCGCCTTTGTCTTTGGCGCCGGCCCGCTCTTGCCGTAATTTTGCGAATCATGCGCGTCTGAGCGCGTCGTGAAGCCCGCATCCTTTGCGCGCCCACCAGGGGAACTCTTTTGAACCGCCACATGGCGAAATCGCCCAAAACGCCCGCCGGAAGGGCCGGCCGTTGCCGCGCCTCGCCGACCGGTGCATGCGCCATTTCGTTGCTCGCCTTGGCCAGCGTCGGCCCGCTGATGGCCGCCGGCGGCGTTGTTCTGTCAGCCCTCACCTCCACCGCACACGCTCAATCGGACACTGACGAAAAGCGGCGACAGCTCGATGAACAGCGCAACGAGCTAAAATCGGTGCGCGATCGCGAGCAGGAGCTCGCCAAGGACGTCACCGATATCGACGCGGAGCGCGAGCGCCTCAAGCAGCGCCTCGTCGAGACAGCCGCCCTCATTCAGAAGAGCGAGACCAAGATGTCGGCCATCGAGGGCCGGCTCGGCGAACTCCAGGCTCAGAAAAAGATCGTCCGCGGATCGCTCGATCAGCGCCACGGTCAAATTGCCAAACTGCTTGGCGCCTTGCAGCGCATGGGCCGCAATCCGCCGCCCGTGATGATCACCCGCCGCGCCGATGCTCTCGATATGGTGCGTTCCGCCATGCTCCTTGCGGCAGCTTTTCCCGAGCTGCGCGGACAGGCGATGCAACTGTCATCCCGCCTCAACGAGCTGGTCCGCGTGATGGACGACATCCGCTCCGAGAGCGAACGATTGAAATCCGAGACGACACGCCTCACGGAGGCGCAGACCAAGCTCGCCGGCCTGATGGAGGAGCGCAAGAAATCGCTCGACCGGCGCCGTGACGAATTGGCGGAAGTGCGCCGCGCCAGCGCCGAGATTTCACGTTCGGTAACCGACCTCACCGAGCTGATTGCACGCCTCGACAAGCAGGTCACTCAAAGCACGAACCTGAAGAGCTACGAAAAAGAGCTCGCCCAGGCGCCTGAGCAGCCTTCCAAGCCGCCCGCCACCGGGCCAATCGTTCTCACCCCGGAACAATCATCGGACGCGAAAACACCAATCCCCCATAAGGAGATTGCCCTCAACGCGCCAAAGCCCGGTGAAATCGTGGAATTGCGGCCGAGCCATAGCGGTCACGCCGCTGCAAGTGCCGGACGCATAAAACCCGCACTCCCCTTCCACAAGGCCCGCGGCCGGCTGCCGCTGCCCGCTTCAGGACGCACCGTCCTTAATTTTGGCGAAAAAACGCAATATGGGGGGAACTCCAAGGGAATGGTTCTGGAGACGCGTTCAGGCGCTCAGATCACGTCCCCGTGCGATGGCTGGGTTGTTTACGCTGGCGAATTCCGCAGCTATGGGCAACTCTTGATAATCAATGCTGGCGGCGGGTATCATATTTTGCTTGCAGGCTTGTCACGGATCGATGTGGAGCCCGGACAATTCGTGCTTGCAGCCGAGCCGATTGGCACCATGAGTGGAACGGCGGCACCGCGCGAGCTGAAAAGCGGCACCGACGCCCCAGTCCTATACGTAGAATTCCGCAAGGAAGGTAATCCCATCGACCCCAACCCGTGGTGGGTGAGTGGTCCCGAGAAGGTGCAAGGATGATGCGCAAGACCGACTTCGCATTTTGGACGTTTCTACTGATGACCGGCTTCGCTGGCGCCGCAACGGTCCTCAATGCGCCTCAGACGCATTCGGCCACGACGAAGTCGCAGAGCCTTTATCAGCAGCTCGACCTGTTCGGCGACGTGCTCGAGCGGGTGCGCTCCGACTACGTCGAAGAGCCCGATGACGAGAAGCTCATCGAGAGCGCCATCAACGGCATGCTCTCTTCACTCGACCCGCATTCGGCATACCTCAACCGCAAGCACTTCCAGGACATGCAGGTGCAGACGCGCGGTGAGTTTGGAGGGCTTGGCATCGAGGTCACGATGGAGAGCGGCGTCATCAAGGTCGTCGCGCCGATCGACGACACACCGGCCGCGCGCGCCGGCGTGCTTGCCAACGACCTCATCACGCATCTCGACGACAAGCCGGTCAACGGATTGACGCTCGAGCAGGCCGTTGAGCAGATGCGCGGTGCCGTGAACACGCCCATCACCCTGACGGTCGTCCGCAAGGGCGCGGAGGACCCGCTCGAGATCAAGATCGTGCGCGACATCATCCGCATCAATGCGGTGAAGGCACGCCGTGAGGGCGACGTCGGCTACGTCAAGGTTTCGACCTTCAATGAGCAGACACACTCAAACCTCGTCCGTGCGATCCAGTCGCTCGAAAAGGAGATCGGCGGTGAGCTCAAGGGCTTCATTATCGACCTCAGAAACAACCCGGGCGGCCTGCTCGATCAGGCGATCGCCGTATCCGACGATTTCCTCGAGCGCGGCGCCATCGTCTTCACGCGCGGCCGCAACAACGAGGAGACACAGCGTAATCAGGCGCGCCCCGGAGATATCACGGGTGGCAAGAAGATCGTCGTGCTCATCAACGGTGGTTCGGCGTCGGCATCCGAGATCGTCGCTGGCGCCCTTCAGGATCAAAAGCGCGCTACTGTCATCGGCACACGCTCGTTCGGCAAGGGCTCGGTGCAGACCATCATCCCGCTCGGTGCCAACGGCGCAATCCGATTGACCACCGCTCGCTACTATACCCCGTCCAATCGCTCCATCCAGGCCATGGGCATTGCACCCGACATCATCGTCGAGCAGGAACTGCCCGAGGACATGAAGGCGAAGGCCTCCAAGACAAAGATTCGCGGTGAGGCAAGCCTGCGCGGCCACCTCAAGAACGAAAAGACCGAGGAAGAGGAGGCGTCCGGCTCGTCGGCCTATGTGCCCAAGGAGCCGGAAAAGGATACGCAGTTGCAGTATGCGCTGAACTTTCTACGCGGCAAAGTGACCGGACCGGCCACAGCGTCGCCCGCATCGCCACCGTCCGAGGTTCAGCCCCAGAAGGCAAACTGACGCATCACGGCTGAGACATGATTAGCCGCAATTTCTGAACGAGCTGCGGGCGCTCCAATGAGGGGCGCCCGCTCTTTTTTGCCACTGCCACCTACGCCTCGGCACGCTATGGTGCATAGCGTTCAAGCAAGAGGTGGCCTGATGACGTTTGACGGTTTCGAAAGCGGCAGGCAGGCGGTCGGTGACGTCTCGATCAGCTTTGCGCGCGGTGGTGACGGCCCTCCGCTGCTTCTCCTCCACGGCTATCCGCAGACCCATGTCATGTGGCACGCCGTAGTCCCGCGCCTGACGCGCGCGTTCCACGTTGTCTGCGCGGATCTCAGAGGCTACGGCGACAGCGACAAGCCCGAAAGCACAGCCGATCACGCAACGTATTCAAAACGCGCAATGGCAGCCGACATGGTGCAACTGATGGCGTCTCTCGGCTATCCCGAGTTCGCTGCGGCCGGTCACGATCGCGGAGCGCGCGTGGTTCACCGCCTGGCGCTCGATCACGCCAAAGCCGTTACCCGTGCCGCCGTTCTCGACATCGCACCGACGCTTCACATGTTCGAGGCGACGGACCAGGCTTTCGCGACCGCCTACTATCATTGGTTCTTCCTGATCCAGTCCGACGGACTACCCGAGCGCATGATCGGCTCAAATCCGGCCTGGTACTTGCGCGAGAAGCTGAAGCGCTGGTCGGCGCCGGGAGCCCATTTCGACGAAGCAGCGGTCGCTGAATATGTCCGCTGCTTTTCGACGCCCGAGGCCATCCACGCGACCTGCGAAGACTACCGTGCCGCAGCCGGCATCGATCTCGACCATGACCGGGCGGACCGCGCTGCGGGGCGCAAGGTCGATTGCCCGTTGCATGTGTTGTGGGGTGCCCGTGGCCTCGTCGGCCGCACCTATGACATGCTCGATGTCTGGCGGCGTTATGCGCAGGAGGTTTCCGGTCGCGCGCTTGACTGCGGACACTTCTTGCCCGAGGAAAAGCCAAAGGACGTAGCGGATGACCTTGAGCGGTTCTTCAGGAGCGCCGCCTGACCGTCTCGCTGAGATCGGGCCCGACATGACGAAAATCGACCTCGACAAGATGACCTATCGCCCTTGCGTCGGCATCATGGTCCTCAATCGCGATGGCCTGATCTGGATCGGCCGCCGCTCCGACGCCAAGAACAAGATCGAGAATGGAACGTGGTGGCAGATGCCTCAAGGCGGCATCGACCCCGGCGAAGCCCCCACAGCCGCTGCACAGCGCGAGCTTTACGAAGAAACGCGCATCCATTCCGCCGAAATTATCGCCGAGCACTCGAAGTGGCTGAACTACGACCTGCCGGTGGAGCTGGTCGGCAAGAAGTGGGGTGGCAGATACCGCGGCCAGACACAGAAGTGGTTTGCCATGCGCTTCCTCGGCGACGACAGCGAAATCGATATCTCTCCGGCCGATCATGAGATTGAGTTCGACGCTTGGCGATGGGCGAAGCGCTCCGAGCTGATGGACCTGATCGTCCCGTTCAAGCGCGAGGTCTATCGCGCCGTGCTGGCTGAGCTGGGCCCGCTGGCCGCCGAGGGCTGAGGCCAACTCCGCGCCAACACACGTTGCATCCCCGACCACCGCCACCAGCCAACGCACTCTGCTCTACCCGACGCCATTGGGCCGCCACCCCACTTCCCAGGCATCGCGACATGTCCGTCACAACTTTACGCTACCCTTGAGTCAGATTGATTCGCCGGACGTACCCTGTACGCCACCAAGGATGCGGGCCCCGTCATGAATATTTCGACCAGTATTGCAGCACCAACGCGCGCAAGCCTACCGTTCCGCGACGGCGTCGGCATGGTGTTGTTCAACCCGCGTGGCCAGATCTGGCTTGGCAGCCGTCGGCCACGCTGGATGGCCCCCGACGGCGAGCCCATCTGGCAAATGCCTCAGGGCGGTCTGTTTGGCCGCGAACTGCCCCTGGACGCCGCAATGCGGGAACTGCAAGAGGAGACCGGCGCACGCTCGTTCGAACCCGTTGCTGAACTTGATCGCTGGTTATCCTTCGAACTGCCCGACCACCTCCTCGGCCTAGCCCTGAAAGGGCGATATCGCGGCCAGCGCCAACTGTGGTTCGCAATGCGATTCACAGGCCCGGACACAGAGTTCAACCTGCACAGAGCCAATAGCCCGCGACCAGAATTCCAGTCCTGGATTTGGACGACACCCGAGGACGCCGTTGCGCGAGCCGTGTCGTGGAAGCGGAAACTCTACGCGTCAGTGATCGGCGCCTTTGCCGAGAGTATGACCGCCTGAAATGCCACCGTACTCGAAATCACGCCGCACAACGGCGCAAGCCGGACATCGACGATGTCCGGCCTGAAGTGCCGCTTCACCGAGGGAGTAGCCGTAGTCCTGATCGGGCGATCAGGCGGCTTTTTTCCGTTGCAGACCCTTCAACTGATCGATGGCGCAGGTCAGATGACGAAGCGCCTCGTCGTCCTTCGCGTCTGCCAGTGCCGTCTCGGCCTTGCGCAGCGCATCCTCAAGCTGCCGCTGGTCCGCCTCGTCGACGATGAAGGCATGCTCGGCCAGCACCGTAACCGATTCCGGATTGACCTCGACGAACCCGCCATTGATGAAGATGCCTTTCGTCGCGACCGCCAGCTTCACGACGATGACGCCCGGCAGCAGCGTCGATACGACGGGCGCGTGCCCGGCCAGAACGGTGAACTGGCCTTCTGCGCCCGGCAGCACGGCCTCTTCTGCCACGTCCGACAGAAGGATGCGCTCCGGGCTCACCAGCTCGAACTTGAACGTGCCTGACATTGCCTCGCCGTCCTCACTTTGTCCTTAACGCCCGTTACTGCCTGCGACGCAGCGCAGATCGCGCCTCATGATGCCGGCGCGGGTAATCCGCGCCGGCATCTGTTTTCAGTTCACCGCATCGCCGTCCTGGCGCACGTCTTCCCGGGTCTGCAGCTCGGTGCCGCAGAAGGGGCAGAAAAACACAGGATGGTCGACCATGCCCGGCTCTTCGCCCTCGATGTCAATCAAGCCGACCGACATATAGAGCACGCCGTCTTCACCGACCACGATGAGCGGTTCGAACTCCGCACCGCTCATGGCTTCCTTGAGTTCGGTACAGCAGCTACCGAATTCGTCGTCACCCTCGCCCTCGACTTCGACGTCGTCTTGGTTTTCATCGGCCATGATGTCCTCCTCCAGCCTGCGCGAAACACCTTTATGGGGCGCTTCGCGTGTCATGACGTCGTGCCTGTGAGCGTTTTTCCACCGCTCTTTTCAGATCAGGCCGCCTCGGCCAGTTTCTCGGCCTTTGCGATGGCTTCCTCGATCGTCCCGACCATGTAGAACGCCGGCTCGGGAAGATGGTCGTAGTCACCGTCGCACAGGCCCTTGAAGCCCTTGATGGTGTCGGCCAGCGGCACCTGCGCGCCATCTGCGCCGGTGAACACCTTCGCCACGTCGAACGGTTGCGACATGAAGCGCTCGATCTTGCGGGCGCGGGCCACGGTCAGCTTGTCCTCTTCCGAGAGCTCGTCCATGCCGAGGATCGCGATGATGTCCTGAAGCGCCTTGTAACGCTGCAGAATCTCCTGCACGCGACGCGCCACCTGGTAGTGCTCCTCACCAACGATGCGCGGGTCGAGCATGCGCGACGTGGAGTCGAGCGGATCGACAGCCGGATAGATGCCCTTTTCCGCAATCGAGCGCGAAAGCACGGTCGTTGCGTCCAGATGGGCAAACGAGGTCGCCGGCGCCGGATCGGTCAAATCGTCGGCCGGCACGTAGATCGCCTGCACCGAGGTGATCGAACCCTTCTGCGTCGAGGTGATGCGCTCCTGCAGGGCACCCATGTCGGTGGCGAGCGTCGGCTGGTAGCCGACCGCCGAGGGGATACGGCCAAGCAGCGCCGATACCTCTGAGCCCGCCTGCGTAAAGCGGAAGATGTTGTCGACGAAGAACAGCACGTCCTGACCCTGGTCGCGGAAGTATTCGGCAACCGTCAGGCCCGACAGCGCGACGCGTGCACGCGCGCCCGGCGGCTCATTCATCTGACCATAGACGAGGGCACACTTGGACCCGGCCGCAGAGCCTTCCTTCTTGGGATCCTTGTTGACGCCCGACTCGATCATCTCGTGATAGAGGTCGTTACCTTCGCGCGTGCGCTCACCGACACCGGCAAACACCGAATAGCCGCCGTGCGTCTTCGCGATGTTGTTGATGAGCTCCATGATGAGGACGGTCTTGCCGACGCCGGCGCCGCCGAACAGGCCGATCTTGCCACCCTTCGCATAAGGCGCCAGCAGGTCCACAACCTTGATGCCGGTGACGAGGATTTCCGCTTCCGTCGACTGATCGACATAGGTCGGCGCCGGTGCGTGGATCGGGCGGTTCTCTGCACCCTTGACCGGACCCGCTTCGTCGACCGGCTCGCCGATCACGTTCATGATCCGCCCGAGCGTCGCGTCACCGACCGGTACCGCGATCGGCTGGCCCGTATCCTTCACGTCCTGGCCGCGCACCAGACCCTCGGTGGAGTCCATCGCAATGGTACGCACTGTATTTTCGCCAAGATGCTGGGCCACCTCGAGCACCAGACGGTTGCCCTGGTTGACGGTCTCAAGCGCATTCAGAATTGCGGGAAGGTGACCCTCGAACTGCACGTCGACGACGGCGCCCGTCACCTGGCGAATCTTGCCGGCCTTGTTTGCCATTGGTTTTCTCCAGCGATTGAATTCAGACGACAGTGAGCGTGACGGGCACGTTGCCTCGTGTCGCCCTGGAATACGGACAGATCTGGTGTGCTTCCTCGAGCAAGGCCTGAACCTTTGCCTTGTCAGCCCCAGGTATCGAAAGTGAAAGATCGACTTTGAGTGCAAAACTCGTTTCGTCCTGGTCGATCTCGACCGAACACGTGACCTTTGCTGCTCGACCGTCGAGGTCGTGTTTTTTCGCTAGCGCGAGCACCGCCTGACCGAAGCACGACGAATAGCCCAGCGCAAACAACTGCTCCGGATTGTGCCCCTCGCCCGAGCCGCCCATTTCCGTGGGCAGCGCCATGGCAAGCGCCAGCTTCGCGTCGTCCAGCACAGCACGGCCTTCCCGACCGCCTTTCGTCGTCGCGCGTGTTGTGTAGCTCATCTGTTGCCTCATACTCCTGACTAGAGCGCTTCGGCGCCCGAGATGATTTCGATGAGTTCCTTGGTGATTTGCGCCTGACGCTGGCGATTGTAGGTGATCGTCAGCTTGTCGATCATTTCGCCGGCGTTGCGCGTCGCGTTGTCCATAGCGCTCATGCGCGCGCCCTGCTCCGACGCGGCATTCTCCAAAAGGCCGCGGAAGATCTGCGTGGCGATGTTGCGCTTCAGGAGCTGCCCTAAGATCACCTGTTCGTCGGGTTCGTACTCGTAGACCGCTGCGCTCTTCGACCCCGGCACGTCGTCCTTGCCTTCCGGCAGCTTGGCGGGAATGAGCTGTAGCGCGGTTGGCTTCTGCGCGATCACCGACTGGAACTCGGAGAAGTAGATTGTCACGACGTCGAATTCGCCCGCCTCGTACATTTCGAGGATGCGATTGGCGACACCCTCTGCCTCGCCAAACCCCACCTGACGAACGTTGCGGAAATCGCGGCGCTCGAAGATCTGCTTGTTGAGGTCACGGCGCAGGTTGTCGGCGCCCTTGCGGCCGACGGTCATGATCTTCACCGTCTTGCCGGCACTCATCAGCTTCAGGGTATCTGCACGCGCAAGCTTGGCGATGTTGGAGTTGAACCCGCCGCACAGACCGCGCTCGGCCGTCATGACGACAAGCAGATGCGTATCGTCCTTGCCGGTGCCGACCAGCAGCGGTGAGGCTCCCTCGCGGTCGGTAATCTTACCGGCGAGGTTCGCTAGAACGGCGTCCATGCGCTCAGCGTAGGGACGCGCCGCGGTCGCCACCTCCTGCGCACGGCGCAGCTTGGCGGCGGCGACCATTTGCATCGCCTTCGTGATTTTCCGCGTCGCCTTCACCGAGGCGATGCGGTTGCGTAGGTCTTTCAAGCTCGCCATTCGAGCATCCCGTTTCTTGTCCGGACCCTTGGGGTGGCTAAGTTCCGGTTACTGGCCTTGAGCCTCGAACCGGCAACTGCAATGCGCATCACGCCGTGAAGGTCTTGGAGAACTTGTCCAGCAGCTCCGTGAGCTTCTTCTCCGTCTCTTCCGACAGAGACTTGCTCGAGCGGATCGACTCCAGGATGTCCTTGTGCTGATCGCGCAGCGTATGGAGCAGCTGCTGTTCGAACTTGCCGACCGACTTGACCGCCAATGAATCAAGGTAGCCGCGCGTACCCGCGAAGATCACGCACACCTGCTCTTCCATCTTCAGCGGCGAGAACTGCGGCTGTTTCAAAAGCTCGGTGAGGCGCGCGCCGCGGGCCAGCAGCTTCTGCGTCGCCGCGTCGAGATCCGAGCCGAACTGCGCAAACGCCGCCATCTCGCGGTACTGTGCCAACTCGCCCTTGATCTTGCCTGCGACCGACTTCATGGCCTTGGTCTGCGCACTGCTGCCGACGCGCGACACGCTCAAGCCCACGTTGACGGCCGGACGGATACCCTGGAAGAAGAGGTCTGTCTCGAGGAAGATCTGTCCGTCCGTGATCGAAATCACGTTCGTGGGAATGTAGGCTGACACGTCGTTGGCCTGTGTCTCGATGACCGGGAGTGCCGTCAGCGAGCCGGCCCCGTGGCCATCGTTAAGCTTCGCCGCGCGTTCCAGCAGGCGCGAGTGGAGGTAGAAAACGTCGCCCGGATAGGCTTCGCGGCCAGGCGGACGGCGCAGCAACAGCGACATCTGGCGGTAGGCAACGGCCTGCTTGGAGAGATCGTCGTAAGCAATCACCGCGTGCATGCCGTTGTCGCGGAAGTATTCACCCATGGCGCAGCCGGTAAACGGCGCGAGGTACTGCATGGGAGCCGGATCCGAGGCCGTCGCGGCGACGATCACCGAGTACTCGAGCGCACCGCGCTCCTCCAAAACCTTCACGAATTGCGCGACGGTCGAGCGCTTCTGGCCGACCGCGACATATACGCAGTAGAGTTTCGCCTTTTCGTCGTCGCCGTCGTTGAGCGGCTTCTGGTTGAGGAAGGTGTCGAGGATGATGGCCGTCTTGCCGGTCTGACGGTCGCCAATGATGAGCTCGCGCTGGCCGCGGCCGATCGGGATCAGCGCATCCACCGCCTTGAGGCCAGTCGCCATCGGCTCGTGCACCGATTTGCGCGGCAGGATACCCGGCGCCTTCACGTCGACGCGCATCTTGGTATCCGACTGGATCGGCCCCTTGCCGTCGATCGGGTTGCCGAGGCCATCGACCACGCGGCCGAGCAGGCCTTTGCCGACCGGAACCTCGACGATCGCGCCGGTCCGCTTGACGGTATCACCTTCCTTGATCGCGCGGTCGTCGCCGAAGATCACGACGCCGACGTTGTCGGCTTCGAGGTTCAGCGCCATGCCGCGGATTCCACCAGGGAATTCGACCATCTCACCGGCCTGGACATTGTCGAGGCCATACACACGTGCGATGCCGTCGCCGACCGACAGCACCTGACCGATCTCGGAGACCTCAGCCTCCTTGCCGAAATTCTTGATCTGCTCTTTCAGGATCGAGGAGATCTCTGCGGCCCGGATTTCCATCTCTTGACCTCTTGTCTGGGCGTTATCATTGCGTACCCGAACTCGCACGAGCCACCGGGCATCGGATCTTCAAGCGTCTGGTTGCCGAATGGGAGCCCGGCAACCGGTAATCGTCTTGCGGCACATCCCGCCGCCGAATTCGCCACCCGTAAACGAGCCGGGCGGCGACGCACTGCTAGCCCGCCCCTTTGAGGCTGACCCGCAGGTTGAAAAGCTTCGTGCGCAGCGACGAATCGACCATGCGGCTGCCAATCTTCACGATCAGCCCGCCGAGCAGGCTCGGATCGACGCGGGTCGCAAGTTGCACATCCTTGCCGACGGATGCCTTCAGCGTCTGCTTCAGCTCCGCGAGCTGGTCCTCGTCGAGCGCCACCGCACTCGTCACCTCTGCCGTCACTTCGCCGCGGCTCTTGGCCAACAAGGCGCGATACGCCCTGATCATGTCCGAGATTGCAAACAGACGTCGGTTCTTGGAAAGCAGCTTGAGGAAGTTGGTCGTCAGTTGACCGATGCCGGCTTTGGCCGCCAGCTTCTCGATTGCCACGGACTGCTCTTCGGCTGAATAGAGTGGGCTTCTGACCAGATTGGTGAGGTCGGAGCTCATGTCGAGAAGGTCTTGGAACTTGGCCAAGTCGCTCTCGACATCAGCCGCCTTATTCTCGTCATTCGCCAGATCGAACAGGGCAGCGGCATAGCGGCCGGCCACGCTGGCCATCATCGGATCGTCTGTCGCCACGTCAAAGGCTCTCGTACGGCGCTTTTTTTGGATAGCGCGTTTCTGGATCTGGACGGGACCCGGAGCCCCCTTCCATCGCGGGAAATTTGCATGCTCGTAAGAGGCGGCGTCTATTTGCCCATCAATCTGCCCCTACGGAGACGCGCGGTTCTCTAACATGGCCCGCCCAGGGCATCAACGGGTGCAGCGTGACCAGAAAGCCCTAAATGAACCGCAGCCTATTAGCTTTTGGACCAACCCTCCAAATCCGGACGCATCCAGGGCGAGGGGCTGACACAGCTCAACTTGTATTCGAGCCGCCCGCCAGCCGCGTCACGATTGCTGCAGAAAGTTGTAAGGTCTTGTGAACAGGACATTTTTCAGCAATTTCCACCAGCCGATCCCGGACATCGGGTGCAACCGGCCCATCTATCGCAATCATACATTCGAACCTATCGATACGTCCGGTCCCGCCCGCCGCGACCTCGCCGCAGTCCTCGCAATGCTCCGCCGCCACCTTGCCGTGGCTCACTTCAACTGAGATTCGTCCCAGTTCCAGCCCCTTGTGGCGGGCGTACATGCGCAGCGTCATTGATTTGCAGGCGCCGAGCGCGATCGACAAGTAGTCGTAAGGAGATGGCCCCAGATCATCGCCGCCGACCGACTGCGGCTCGTCCGCGAACAACCGGTGCCGCCCCGTCATCACCGTGTTCTGGAACTGCCCCTGCCCGATTTCGCTGACACGAACGCGATCATGCCCACCTGCGTCCGTCATCGGCGCGTCCTCCAGGAAACGCGACGCCCATGCCGCGATGACCCGGGCCGCATAGGCCGCATCCCTTGGTTCTTGAAGCAGGTGCCCGGCATGATCGAGCGAAATGAAGCTCTTCGGGTGCTTGGCAGCCGCGTAAAGGCGTGCGGCATTGTCGATGCCGACGATCTCGTCGAGCGGCGCATGCAGGATCAGCAAGGCTTTTCGCAACCGGGGCAACGCCTCGACGATCCGATATCGATCGGCATCCTCGAGGAACTGGCGGCGGATCGTGAACCTGTGCCCATCGATCACGATGTCGGCCTGCCCTTGCGCGCGCACCTCATCCGCCGATGCCCCCACCAGCCGCACGACGTCAGCAACATCTGCCGGTGTGCCAATGGTGGCAATCGCCTTTGCCTCCGGGATCTCGCCTGCCGCGGAGATGATGGCCGCCCCACCCAGCGAATGGCCCACAAGCACCGTCGGCGCTTCGAAGCGTGCCCGCATGTACGCCACAGCCGTCAGCACCGCCGCGCGGTATTCCGAAAAATTGCCCTCCGAGAACACCCCACCCGACTTGCCATGACCCGGCAGATCGAAACGCACCACCGCCAATCCCTCGCCCGCAAGCCCCTCTGCGATGCGCCGCGTGATCGCAAGATCCATCGAACAAGTGAAGCCGTGAACGAGCAAGGCATAGGCCCTTGGTGGGCCCGCCGGCAGATCGAGACGCGCGGCAAGCTCGATCCGCCCCGCCAGGCTCTCGAAATCGAACCGGATCGGTGGCGTCTTCTTCGCCGGTAAGCTGCGCACATCGCTCATGGCCACACTCCAATCGCCATCCTCTAGACTCTGTGAATGAAAAACAGTCGCCGAGCCGATGCGTAAACTGTCACAATTTATTTTTTATTTGACCGGTTCACAGGTCGACTAACGCCAAATGTCCCTCGTCTCAAAAAAGTACGCGCCCGTACGAATCGCGCGTCTATCAACGAAGCCCTAACCATAGGGCCTGCGTTGCATCGCCATGCATTGCAATGAAACGCCAAGATTAAAGCTCGATTAATATCGTATTGCTATACCCTCAGTTCCTACAAAGATTGAATTCAGAGGGTCTTCGCCTTGCTATCCTCGTTCTGGCGGCGAAAAAACGTTCGGCTTTTTCAACGCCTCAATGCGGCCATTGAGACGTCAGAGCGGTTGAACGAAGTCTACAATGCGCCCAAGCCCCCTCGCGTCGTCATCGACACGTCCTATGTCGATCACAGGTCACGACATCCAGCAATCGCGGACCACGACGAGGGCGAATATGGCGTCACCGACTCTGAACTCCTTGATCTGAAGCATTCGCACGAGATCACCTCCGCCACCGGTCACATCGATACGCACGATGCTGGCGGCAGTCTCGCGTTCGAGCGGGGCGATGAGTCAGCGATGAACGAAGCTTGGGGCTGCAATATTTCGCTGTTCAAAGAAGCAGTCGAGCAGCTTGAACTTGCCGAGCAGCGCGAGGCCGAAGCCTTGCAAGAGCTCGAAAGAATGCGCCGGCGCACCGAAGAGCTCGAGGCCGCTGTCACCGCTGAAAAAGAGGCCCGCCGCACCGCTGAAGCTGCAAGCGATGAAGCAAAAGCCGCCGTTGCATCGGCCACGGAAGAACTCGCCACACTGCGTTCATTAGCCGACGCACCGGCTGCGAGAGCCGGCGCGGAAACCGAGGTGCGCGCGCGGTTGGAAGCCAAGCTTATGCTCGAGCAGGCCGCGCGCCGCGAGGCCGAAGCGCAGCGCGACACAATCAAACAGAGCCTGAGCCAAGCCAACGACGAGATCGAAGAACTCCGTAAGGTTGCCGCAGAAGCAGCCGCGGCGACGACGAACCCCGAAAAAGCATCGAACGAAAGTGGGATGCTCGACGAAATAACCACCTTGCGCTCGCGCAACGACGAGCTGGCTGCCGAGGCGGCCAGAGCACGCGAAGCGTTGTCCTGCGCGGAAGCCGACGTCAAGGCAGCGCGCCAGGCTGCAGAGGCTTCCCTTGAGGAAGTCGATATCTTACGCGAGGCCGCGACCAAGGCTGGCAAGCTCGAACAGGAATTGACGGCCGCGAAGACGCGCGAAGCTGAGGCATCCGCCAAAGCTCAGGACCTTGAGACGCGCATCCAGGAACTTGAGACGCAAATCTCTGGCATCGAACGCGAACGCACCGCCGAGCGGGAATCCTCACGCAAAGAGTCCGATGAAGCCGCCGCCGAGTTGATAGCACTCCGCCTTGCGGCCAAGCGCCTTACCGAGCAACACACCCGCGAGAGCGATGACGCCCGCAAGCGCCATGACGCCCTGCTCAAGGACGTCGAATCGTTGCGTGGCCACATCGCAGGCCTCGAGGCCGCCGCTGCCAAGGAACGCGAAACCGCCCGGAAAGCCATCGAATCGGCGAACAAGGAAATCGCAACCCTGCGCGCTGCAGCCCAGGAGCTCGCAGACAACAGCACCCGGGCAAGCGGCGAGGCCGAACAGCGCACCGAAGCGGCACTGACGCAGATCGAAGCCCTTCGCCAGGAAATCGCAAAGCTGGAGAAAAATCGCGACGTCGAGCGCCAGGCCGCGGCCACAGCTGCGGCCGAAGCAGCGGCGGAAATCGAAGCGCTGCGGCTTGCCGCGCGCGAGATCGCCACCAGCCGGGCGCAGACCGAGACCCAGGAAAGCAGCAAGATGGAGGCGCTACGCAGCGAATTGGATGCGCTGCGCCAGCATGCCGACAAGCTCGAGGCAGCCCATACCGCCGCCGAAGCCGCGCGTCGCAGCGCCGAGCTCGATCGCGACAACGCGCGCAAGGAACTCAGCGAGGCAGAAAGCGGCATCGCCACGCTCCGGCATCAATTGCAGGCGCAGCCCGCCTCGCCAGACAACGTGACCGCAGAGCCACCAGTGTTCAGGCCCGCGTCACTTGCAAAGGCCGTCGTTGTCGACCCGCAATCGGCTGCCGCCGCAGGCCGCAAATCTGCGAGCGAGTCCTCGCAAGCCTTGGTTCGACCGCCGGCATCCAAGGAGCACTCCGAAGACGCCGCACCGCAGTTCGACGAAAACCAGACGCGTGCCATGCCACAGGCTGAGAGGTTCGCGCCGCAGCAAATCGCGATCATCCCGCCGCCACAGTCGCAGACATCTGAAGCGGTTGCCGTCGCCGGTGACACAGCCACGCCAACGGCACCAGACCCTTCCGGGTTCACCGTATATTCCAACGATACCGAAGCATCGGCGGCGACCAACGAGATCGAACGGCGAGGACGAGAGAAGCGTGTTCCCTCGCGAATGGCCGTCACGCTTTGGACCGAAGCCTGGGGTCAGCCGCTGTCCTGCTTCCTGGCGGACAAGTCGTCGCGCGGCGCGAAGATAGAAATGAAGCCCGACCGCATCTTCGGCGGTAACAACCGCATCAATGTGGGTGATCGCCTCACCCTCACGTTCTACTACGCACACGAACGCACGTCGGTCTTCTGCGACGTGATGTGGATGGAAGACAACTTCCTCGGCGTGAAGTATTACGGACAGTTCCACACCGAGTTCAATAAGCCGCGCCCGACGCAGCGTCGAGGCTACGGAACCGGCGACTAGTGGCAGAACAAGTACGGCCTATCAGTTCAACGCCAGCTTGAATTTCAAGCCTTCACCGGAACTGGATACGGTGGCGCTTCTGGATTTCTGCAATCGAATTGACACCCCATGCCGCCACCCTCCTGCCACGTAATCCGCAACGCCACCGCTGAAGACCTGCCTGCGGTCCTCGACCTGTATCGTCAGGCCGGTTTCGGCAGCGGCACGGCGATGGGTCTCGACCGGGCACGCGCGATGCTGTCGCGCATCGAGTCCTATCCCGACTATCGTCTCTACGTCGTCACAGAGGATGGCGGTCCGCCACTGGGCACATATGTCCTGCTCATCATGGACAACATCGCCCACGACGGTCGCCCACTGGCCATTGTCGAGCAGGTCGTCGTCACTCAAGAGCAAAAGGGCAAAGGCCTCGGCAGACTGATGATGCATCACGCCATGGCCGAAGCGCGCAACGCCGGATGCTACAAGCTTCAGCTCTCCTCTCACACGCGCTTCAAGGAAGCACATGCCTTTTACGACAGGCTGGGCTTTACGCGCCATGGCTACAGCTTTTATGTCGATCTTGCCTGATCCAGGGCACCCTCACGCATTTCACTCGAGCGGAAGTGGAAATTCCTCCTTGCCCGTTGCGATCCGCTTCAGCGTCTCACAGGGGTTCGCATCTCGAAACAGATGCCGGTAGGCGTTGGCCGCAAACCCAAGCGGGCTTATCGCAAGATAGATATCGTTGAACATGGCATATCCGCCTGGCGTCTGGCGCGGAAATGAGGACAAGAACAGCTCCCGCGACTCTGGCGGCAGTGACGCGATCTGTATCGCATAGGCGACATACTCATGCGCGGTTACAGGGAGCTGAAAACCGGCCGCGCGCTCTCGAAAGAGCGCATGAGCGACTTCATGCACGACAAGACTGTCGTAGACATCTTGCGGCGCAAGCCGGTGATAGACGCTGCTAGGCAGAATAAGCGATTGGGTCACATCATAAGTCGAGATTTGAATTTTCCAGCTGTTCCCGTCGAACAAAGCAATCACCGGAACGCCGAGTGGATGCCTGAGTTCCTCTACGACTTCGATCGTCAGGTTGCGTCGCTGCTGGAAGTCGCAACGTTCAAGGAACGAGCGCGTCCAGATCGCAGCGGCACAGATGCGCGCCGCCGCCGCATCGTTATCGGCCCTTATCGTGATCGACGTACCCGGACACAGCAATGAACCCGCTGTCGCCTCGGCGCCGCTCAGCCACGCAACGCCAAATGCGAGACCCGCTAGGGCACATTTTGTTGAACTGTGCAGCGGCACGGCGTGAAAAACATGCGCACAACGAATGGCAATATCGCGGACGCGTTTCAGCGCGACCTGAACACGACCTGTACCCTTCGACCACCCTTGCAAAGTCGCGTCGCTCCTCGCCAACTCTGGCGCCAAAATCCGATGAAGCGCGGGTTGCCCCTCAATGATTCATGCAGAAAGCGGGACGGTTGTTTGTTGCTTTCCTATGCGTCAAAGAAAGCTGTAGGGATCGATGTCGATCGATAGCCGCACGTCGCCCTTGATCGGGCCCACGACCTCCATCCAGGCGCGAATATACCCCTGGATATCGAGTTCACGAGAGGCTTTCACTAAAAGCCGCCAGCGGTGTCGTCCACGGATGATAGCAAGTGGCGCCTCTGCAGGCCCCAGTACCTGGATCCTCTCGGAATAGGGTGCCCGTCTTGCAATGTCCCGCGCCGCGTTTTCCGCCAAGCCCTTGTCACGCGACGAGATGATCATCGCCACAAGCCGGCCATAGGGAGGAAGCAATCCGCGCTGGCGCACGTGGATTTCCTGCTCGAGGAACGACTCGCGATCTCCGGAGATGATCGCCTGCATCACCGGATGCTCAGGATTGTAGGTCTGCACCAGCCCGCGACCGCCGGAATACGCGCGACCCGCGCGACCCGTCACCTGGTGCAACAGCTGGAACGTGCGCTCGCCTGCACGCGGATCGGCACCTTGCGCGAGCCCTAGGTCGCCATCGACGACTCCGACCAGCGCGAGATCGGGGAAATGATGACCCTTCGCCACAATCTGGGTACCAATGATGATATCCGCCTCGTGGTTCTCGATACTCTTGATCACCTGCCGCATCTCGATCAGGCTCGGAATGAGGTCCGACGACAGCAGCGCGACGCGCGCCTGCGGGAAGCGCTCGGCCACTTCCTCCGCGACGCGCTCGACGCCCGGACCGCACGCAACGAGCCCGCCTTCCTCACCGCACTTGGCGCATTTCTCCGGCACAGGAAGCGCGAACCCGCAGTGATGGCAGTTGAGGCGGTTGCGAAAGCGATGCTCCACCAGCCACGCCGAGCATTGCGGACACTCAATGCGATGGCCGCACGCCCGGCACAGCGTCAACGGCGCATAGCCCCGCCGGTTTAGGAAAAGAAGCGACTGCTGTCCTTTGCCGAGCGTTTCTTCGACTGCTGCGACGAGCGGTGGTGCCAGCCAGCGCCCTCTGTCGGGCTGCTCGGCGCGCAAATCGATCCCTGTGATCTCCGGCAGCTCCGCGCCCGAATACCGCCCCGGCAGAGCCACCTGCCGGTAGCGCCCCGTGCGCGCATTGACATGGCTCTCGATCGACGGCGTCGCCGACGCCAGGACAACTGGAAACGAGCCGAGCGACCCGCGCACGACACTCATGTCGCGTGCCTGGTAATGCACGCGGTCGTCCTGCTTGTAGCCCTGGTCGTGCTCCTCATCGACAACGATCAGCCCGAGGTCGGGATAAGGAAGAAAGAGCGCCGAGCGCGCGCCGACGACCACGCGCGCATCACCCTGCGCCACCCATTTCCATGTGCGTCCGCGATCGGCCGGCGACAGTGCCGAATGCCACTCCACCGGCGCACCGCCGAACCGTGCGGCAAAGCGGTTCATGAACTGGCTCGTAAGCGCGATCTCCGGCAGCATGATGAGGGCCTGGCGGCCCTGTTCCAGGGTCCGCGCCACGGCTTCGAAATAGACCTCCGTCTTGCCCGAACCGGTCACACCGTCGAGCAGCGATACGGAGAAGTTACCTGCATCGGCAGCCGCGCGCAGCGTCTCAACCGCGCGACCTTGATCCTCTGTGAATGTGTTCGCCAAATGCCGGCAATCGAGCCGCGCAGGCTTGCGCTCGGGTATCGCCACCTCGACCAGATTGCCCGATGCCACCAGCCCGTCGATGACGCCGCTCGAGCAGCCCGCCTCCTCCGCCAGTGCCGACTTCATGCGGATAAGCCCGTCGCAGGCGACATCCAGCACCCGTTGCCTGGCCGTCGTCATGCGGGCCGGATCGGCAGCCTCCGCCACATAGCGCACGCCGAAGCGCGGGCTCGCAGGCTCGAACACCGATTGCGCACTCATCATCATGCGCACGACCATGCCCAGTGGCGACAGCGTATAGCGGGCGATCCATTCGGCAAACCGAAGCGAAAGATCGGGCAACGGCGGCACGTCGAGCAGGCAATCGATCGTCTTCATTTTCTTGCGATCGACCGGCTTGCCCTCGCCCACGGCCCGATCCCAGACCACGCCGATCCGCCGTTGCGGGCCGAATGGCACCAGAACGAACGTCCCCGGACGGACGGCGGTCGCCGGCCCACCCTCGGGCACCAAGTAATCGTAGGTCTGGTCGAGCGCAACGGGCAGCACGACGGGCACCGCGCCCACAGCCGCCGGCCCATGTTCCTTATCCAACTGGTCCAGAAGACTTTCCAAAGGCCCCGCCGACGGACTAGAAGCTACATCGAAGTGAATCAGACAGATCGAATTATTACCCTAGCCGCTCCACCGGGGCGACCGCGGGGCAAGGAGCCCGATGAGATGAAATTCTTCGTTGATACCGCCGATGTGACCGAAATCCGCGATCTTGCGGCGACGGGTCTCCTTGATGGCGTTACTACGAATCCGTCGCTTGTGGCGAAATCGGGCCGCGACTTCAAGGAAGTGATCACCGAGATCTGCGCCATCGTTCAGGGCCCCGTTTCCGCCGAGGTGACCGCCCTTGAGGCCGAGGGCATGATTGCGGAGGGCCGTGAGCTGGCCAAGATCGCCAAGAATGTGACAATCAAGGTCCCGCTCACGATGGAAGGTCTCAAGGCCTGCCGTACGCTGACAAGCGAAGGCACGCTGGTCAACGTCACGCTCTGCTTCTCCGCCAATCAAGCGCTGCTCGCGGCAAAGGCCGGCGCCACCTTCGTCTCGCCCTTCATCGGCCGCCTCGACGACATCGGCCTGGACGGTATGGTCCTGATCAAGGAGATCCGCCAGATCTACGACAACTACCCCGGTCTCTCCACCGAGATCCTGGCCGCCTCGATCCGTACGGTGAACCATGTGAAGGATGCAGCGCTGATCGGTGCCGATGTCGCCACGATCCCGCCGTCGATCCTAAAGCAGCTCGTCAAGCATCCGCTGACCGACAAGGGTATCGAGATGTTCCTGGCGGACTGGGCCAAGACGAAACAAAAGATCTTGTGAGGCACGCTTGCCCGAGCGCTTCCGTTTCCCGCATCGTGGGGAGCAGGTCGAACCGGCGTTCGTCGCGTTGCTGGAGAGACTCGAGCGCGAGTCGATCCTGCTCGACAGTCGTTTCCGCATACCGGGTACCGGCATCCGCTTCGGGTTCGATCCACTGATCGGCATCATCCCGTTTGCGGGTGATATCATTGGCGCCGCATGGAGCCTTCGCCTCCTTGCAATCGCAAGACAGCTTGGCGCCAGCCCCGTCCTGGTGCGAAAGATGCTGCTCATCGTTGCTGCCGATTTCGTGCTTGGACTGACGCCGATTCTCGGTCCCCTCGTCGACATATTCTTCCGCAGCAACATGAGGAACCTGGATCTGCTTCTCGATGCAATAGGAAAGGCGCGCGCCGTCCTCGACGATCAGGCCCGATGACGCGGAGAACGGCTTCCTCACCCTCTTGCGATCAGCGGCTTGCAATCAGCGCACGCCCGAACGTGTGACATCGTTTGCCGCTGTAACCGGACATGTCCGCGCCAGATTGCGGAAATCGCGCGCTGCCACGTAGTTGCCTGTTGGCAGCCGCCTCAGCGGAGCCGGGAAGGCGCGCGCGTTGCGCTGGTTGTCGATACGTATCTCCTCCACGCGATGCCGCCCACCGCGCTCGACCCATGTCGGAATGAAGCCCGCCGCCGAGACTTCAGCGCGCGTGCTCGATGTCTTCGTCAACTCGACGAGCGCAACGATACCGGTACGCTGGTCGTTGGAAACCTGATTGGAGATGAAGTTGCCCGTCGAATAAACGACAAGCCCATCACGGCCATCGGCCGCTGTGATCTTTTCCCAACCTTGTAGGACGTGCGGGTGCGTACCGATCACCGCGCTCGCACCGGCCAAGATTGCCTCACGTGCGTATGCGCGATCCGATGCCTTCGGCACAGGCGACTTCTCGATGCCCCAGTGCGGCGTCAGGATCACGGCATTGACGTCGGGATCCTGCGCGTTCCAGCGAATCTCCTCGAAGATCTTGTTGCGGTCGCCATAGCAGTTGAGCACCTGCTCATACAGGTCCGGCATGCCGTTCGTCGCGTACGTGCAGGCAATCCAGGCAACTGTCATGCCTCCCGCCTGCGACTTCACCGCCCAGCGGTGGAATGCATCCGCATCACGTCGCCTGGTTCCCGCAAACTTTAAGCCCGCCCCATCCAGCGCTTCGATGGTCCGATCAATGCCGAGCGGACCGCGATCTGCCGCGTGATTGTTCGACGTGGATACGACATCGAACCCTGTCAGCTTCAGATCCTCGATCAGAGTGGGATGATAGTTGAACACGAGCGAGCCGCGCGGTGCGCCATAGACACGGCCGTCCCAGCGCCGACCGGGATCGGCAACCGCATGACCGCCCGGCGCCACTCCCCGGGCTGCCGGACCTTCGAGATTGCCATAGGTGAGGTCCGCTCCGGCAAGCACGGGCCCAAGAGACTTCCAAAACTCCGCGTAGCGCCCGCCACGTGTGAGCGCCTGCCGCTGCAGCGAATTGTGAAACAGGAGGTCGCCGACGGCCGCCACGATGATTCGCTCGCCTGCCGCGCAACCCGCACGGAAGGACATCGGCTGGTCTCCAGCCGTAGCCGGTGCCGCGGCCACGACCAATCCCGCGACAACGACAAACGACGTCAGCCCCAACCCATGGCCGGTCATGACCGACTCCTCGCGCAACGCACACAAACCAGACAAACCCGCCGCGATAACAAATTGAAATCGCGAAGAACGCGAGACTGCCAGAAATTGCGCCCACGCTCCAGCGATCTGCTGGCCGCACCGATCCCGCCACCTGTTGGCCCTCGACAGCACAGCGCCCGGCACACCGCGCGTTTCACGCGCGGCATGATCCCGGATAGACCGGCGTGACCACGCCGCAACCACCTGTTAATCATTTGTTAACCAAGTTGCCGCGTCATCATCTGATCGCCACGCGATCCAGCGTCTTGTTTCGAGCATGTTTTTCACACTGAACCGCTGCACACTTCAGCTGAACATGCTCTAGGCGACGATGTGATTGACCTGGACCAGAGCCGCTTGAAAAGCCGAGCAAGCATGCCCGCCCCAACACGCCCACGCGCCAAATACGCCATTGGATCGAGCGATCCGATGGCATTGGACCTGGGTGCCAATCTGGCCGCCGCATCCCGATCCTGGCTGGAGCATCTGGCCCACGCGCGCGGCTATTCCCGCGAGACGTTGGCCGCCTACGAGCGCGATCTGCGCCAGTTCGTGTCTTTCCTCGGCATGCACCTGGACTATACGCCATGCCTTGCCGACCTCGCTCGCATCGACGCCAAGACCGTGCGCGCCTTTCTTTCAGCGCGGCGCAAGCAGGGTGCGGTAAGCCGCTCGCTCTCGCGCACCCTGTCCGCGCTGCGAACATTCTTCCGCTGGCTCGAAGCGGAAGGCCGCGTGAAGAACCGCGCGTTGCAACAGGTTTCCCTGCCCAAAGTGCCGCACTGCGTTCCCAAACCACTGACCGAGGAGCACGCTGCGCGGGTTGTTGAAGGCGAAGGTGTGGGAGATGCGGCCGACGAGTGGATCACCCTGCGCGACACTGCCGTACTTCTTTTGCTTTACGGCGCGGGCCTGCGCATTTCCGAAGCGCTCGGCCTAACGGTCGCTGACGCGCCGGTCGATGGCCGCGATGTGATTGTCATTGGCGGTAAAGGCGGCAAGGAGCGCATGGTGCCGATTCTTCCGGTCGCGCAGCAAGCTGTCCGCCGCTACCTGGACCTGTGCCCATATCCGCTTCAAAGTCATGATCCGCTGTTCGTCGGCGCCAAGGGCGGGCCGCTCTCGCCCCGCATCATCCAACTCGCCATGCAGCGCATGCGCGTGAGCCTCGGCCTCCCCGACACCGCAACCCCGCATGCACTCCGCCACTCGTTCGCCACCCATCTGCTGGCCGCAGGAGCCGATCTCCGGCAGATACAGGAGTTGCTCGGTCACGCCTCGCTGTCCACCACACAGATTTACACCGCTGTGGATCGCGACCGCCTTCTGGCCATCTACGAAAAGGCCCATCCCCGGCATCAGGCGGGCGGCAAGAATAGCGGGGATTAACTCTTTCCACGCATTTCACATCATCCTAACCTGAGAATTGCCGACATTGAGCCGTTTGCGATCACATTCGATCGCATGCGCCGCCGCGCCCTTCAGGATATGGGAGATGTTTCGCTGAATGCGTAAGGCCGCGCTTCGATACCTCGCTCGATCAAGCTTGGCGGTCCTTGCGGCGGCGGCGATCGCGCTGACGCCGGCGATCGGCAATGCCGCGGAGAAGGCAGCCGCTTCGGGTCTTCGCTGCAGCGGCGTCAACATGCTGCCCGAGCTGGCGGCCACATCGCCCGAAGTCTATTCCGAGATTCGCTCCACCGCCGACTCGACCGCGAACGCGCGTGCCGTGCTGTGGAAGATCGAGCGCCAGGGCGTGCCGCATTCCTATCTGCTTGGCACCATTCACATGACCGATCCGCGCGTCACCGCCTTCTCGCCGCTCTTGCAGGCGGCGCTGGCCGAGACCGAGACCGTCGCTCTGGAAGTGGCCGATGTATCTGCCGACGCCACCAACGCGGCAATTGCCAAGGCCGCACGGCTGGTGCTCTTCACCGACGGCCGCACACTCGACGATCTGCTGTCCGACGAGGAATACGATAAGGTCAAGGCAACGCTCACGGGTGTCGGACTGCCCGGCGAAATGGCCGCCATGTTCCGGCCCTGGGTCGTGTCGATGATCCTGTCGGTCTCTGCTTGCGAGCGCCAGAAGGTCAGCGACGGTCTGCTGGTGCTAGATATGAAGCTTGCCAACGCCGCGCGCGAACGCGGCATCGCGGTGGTCGGTCTGGAAACGATCGAGAGCCAGCTCGCTGCCATGGCGGCCGTTCCCGACGACCAGCAAATCGCCATGCTGCGCGCCAGCCTCAGGTTCGCCGATCGCGCCAACGACACGATGGAAACACTGCTGCAGCTTTATCTGAAGCGCGACATGGGCTCGGCCTGGCCGTTTCATCTGGCACTGGCCAAGCAGGCCGGCATCGGTCGTCAGTCATTTTCCGAATTCAAGAAACGCATCATCTCTGACCGTAATGAGACGATGCGTGATGCGGCTCTGCCTCTCCTTCGAGAGGGCCGCGCATTGATCGCGGTCGGCGCATTGCATCTGATCGGTGATCAGGGCCTGATCGCGCTGCTGCGCGAGGCCGGCTACACCGTGACCGCGGTGGAGTAGGCACTTCATCTTATAGATTGGCCTGCACCGAAACGCTGCACCACGTTTCCACCAGCTGACCGGAAAGGGCGGCTTGAGGTCGCGACCGCGGCCCGGCGCAAG
>JRYH01000593.1_pt1 | contig 124176 bp, 116 predicted proteins | sample 235351 | NCBI WGS metagenome assembly JRYH01 (sample SAMN03074221, study PRJNA261480) | activated sludge metagenome | biome: Wastewater Treatment Plant; feature: Wastewater; material: Activated sludge; isolation source: activated biomass of a wastewater treatment plant treating wastewater... ... | reverse complement strand
AACGGCGGCTGGGAGTACATCAGCAAGCTGCACCGGGAAGTCAATCTGCTGCCGATCGCGCGTCTCCACTACGGGGTGCCGTTCCATCTCTACCTCGCGCCCGGCAAGGCGATCGACAAGCCGGATCTGAAAGGCCTGCATCTGCGCGTCGCGCCGACCTATACGAATTTCTTCCAGCATATGGGCGCGACAACCCAGCAGACCGATTCCACGGACGTTTTCCCGCTGATGGAAAACGGGACGATCGTCGGCTATGGCTGGCCGATCACCGGCACGCGGCCGGGATGGGAAACGGTGACGAAATACCGTGTCGATCCCGGCTTCTATGAGGTTGATTTCCAGATTCTCGTCAATGCGAAGATGTGGGATGGCCTGTCCGAAGATGCCCGCAATCTCCTCCAGAAAGTCGCCCTTGAGCATGAGGCGAAGTCCGGTCAGCAGGATGCCGCCGACGTCGTTGCCGCGCGCAAGCAGCAGGTGGAAGATTTCAAATTCGAAGTCATCGAATTTACCGGCGAGGATGCGAAAGTCTGGCTTGCCGGCGCACGTGATGCGGGCTGGGCCGGTATCGCTGCGATCAACGCCGAGCAGGCCGCCGCGCTGCGCCCGCTCTTCACCAACGAATAAGCAAACGGACAGCCGGGCGGGAACATTCCCGCCCGGTCGATCCGGAAAGATTTGTAATGATCAAGCATTTGGACAATGGCCTTGGTCGGCTTTACAGGGTGATCTCGAATATCTCGGGCGTGGTGATCGGACTTTTCGCGATCCTGATAGTTCTTGACCTTATCTTGCGAAAGCTCGGCCTGCCTCTGATCAAGGGCATGCAGGAAATTATCGAATACGCGCTTTATGTCGCAGTGTTCATGGGGGCGCCCTGGGTTCTGCGGCTCGGGGCGCATATCCGCGTCGATATCCTCCTCTCTATTATCGGCAGGAAAAATTCGCAATATCTGGAGATCCTGCTCGACATTCTGGGTGCCGGTATTTGCCTGATCCTTGTCTATTATGGCCTGCGCAATCTCATCGATGCGTATGAGTTCGGCTCCGCACAGCGGCAGGTCCTCGTGGTCATGGAGTGGCATCTGCTGGTGATCTTTGTGGCCTCCTTTCTCCTTTGCGCCGTGGAATTCCTGCTCCGTATCTGGCGCGGCGGCTCTGATGCTACGGAGGAAGTCTCATCATGATCATGGAATGGTACAGCGCCTTGCTGCTTCTGATCGGCGGGGTGGTTCTGCTGATGCTCACCGGCGCCTGGGTTGCCTTCGCCTTTTTCGCCGTCAACATCGTCGGCGTTTTCTTTTTTCTCCGCGGCGAGATTGGCCTCTCCAGCATGCCGATGGAGTTCGTCCTCTCCATCACCAAATTCAGTTTCGTCCCCGTGGCCCTGTTTATCCTGATGGGCGAGATTATGTTCCAGACCGGTGTCGCCTACCGCGCCATCCGGGCGATTGATCCGCTGATCCGGCGGCTTCCCGGGCGCCTCGCCATCGTCTCGGTGACGTCCGGCACGGTCTTTTCCGCGCTCACCGGCTCGACCATCGCCAACACGGCGATCATGGGCAAAGTGATGCTGCCCGAGCAGCTGGAGAGGGGCTACAGCCCGACGCTCGCCATGGGCTCGATCATGGCCGTGGGCGGAATCGCCATGCTGATACCGCCTTCGGCGCTCGCCGTCCTGCTCGCAAGCCTTGCCGAAGGCTCTATCAAGGATCTGCTGCTCGCCGGTGTCGTGCCCGGCTTTCTGATGGCGGCGCTCTTCGCACTCTATATCATTGTCCGCTGCTGGCTCAATCCATCGCTTGCCCCGGTCGGTGCCGATGATGAGCCTGAGGTCGACCGGAGACGCGCGTGGCGCGGATTTTTCACGGATGTGGTGCCGCTGCTGCTGATCTTCGGTGTTGTCGTCGGCAGCATTATCTTCAAGATTGCAACCCCCGAGGAATCGGCGGCGCTTGGCTGTATTGCCGCAGTAATCGCCTGTCTTTGCTATCGCCAGCTCGATTTCAAGACGCTGATGAAGGCGCTTCGCGAGACGGCGAAGGTGACGACGATGATCCTCTTTGTCATTGCGGGCTCGGCAACCTTCAGCCAGATCCTGCAGATTTCCGGCGCGACGGGAGGGTTTTTGCGCATCATCGGATCGTGGGAGCTCAGCACCCTCGGCGCCCTGTTCCTGATCGTGGCGGTGCTGTTGTTCCTCGGCGCGTTCATGGATCAGGTGAGCATGATGCTGCTGACGCTTCCCTTCTTTTTGCCGCTTGCCGCGGCCAGCAATGTAGATCTCCTGGCGCTCCTCATTATCATGCTGGTCTCGCTGGAGATCAGCCTGCTGACGCCGCCATTTGGGTTGCTGCTTTTTGTTATGCAGGGCGTTGTCCCGAAATGGATCCGGCTGGGGATGATATACCGTGCCGTTATCCCGTTCCTCGGGATCGAGCTCTTCGTTCTCGCCCTCGTTATTTTCTGGCCACTGGTCGCGACCTGGCTTCCTCTTGCGTTTAAATAAGGGATCGAAATGACCGTAGAAAACATGCCGTCTGTTCATGCCGCCATTACGAGCCGGCGCTCAATTCGCCGCTTCCTGCCAACCGAGGTACCGCAGGATGCGCTGGTCCGGATCCTGACGGGCGCAGGCTATGCGCCGAGCGGGCATAACATCCAGCCGTGGAAAGTCTATGTTGTGCGCGATGCGACGAAGCAGCGGATCACCGACGGGATCCTGAAGGCGATTGCAACCGAGCCCGAGGAGGCGCATCAGCCGGAGTATGACTATTACCCGACGGAGTGGTTCGAGCCCTATCTGGAGCGGCGGCGGCGCGTCGGGCACACGCTTTACAGCCTGCTTGGCATCGAGCGCTCCGACAAGGCGGGGCGGGATCGCCAGATGGAAGAAAATTTCCGCTTCTTCGGCGCGCCGGTCGGGATCTTTGTCAGCTTTGATCGGCGTCTTGCGACCGGCACCTTCATGGATATCGGCATGTTCCTGCAAAATATCTTCGTCGGCGCGCGCGGCGAGGGGCTGGATACCTGCGGTCAGGCAATCTTTACATGGTATCACAAGGTGATACGTGAAATCCTCCCGATGGGGGAGGAGGAGTTGCTGGTGTGCGGCCTCTCAATCGGCTACGCCGATCCAAGCGCCCCCGAAAACCGGCTTTTCACGGAAAAGCTGGCTTTGTCGGACTACTGCACCTTCCTTGACTAGCAGTTTCCGATTTTTGCCTCCGGGGAGGCCCGAAAGGGTCTCTCTCTTTTTTTGTCAAACGCTCTTTTTTAAGATAATATATTTACATAAAGGCCGCTAATCTGAAACCCATTCGCGATGAGGCAGGCGCGTCGGGAAGGGAGAGATGGTCGCCTTGCGCTTTCACACTATCGCAATCTCGCCGCGCCGGGCGAGGGCGCGTTTCCTTCGGGCCGTGGCTTCGGATAATGCAGATACGGTAGCTGCGATCCTATTCGCGCGGCGGCTGTAACCGGGTTGCAGGCGCGCATTTTATTTGACAGCCGGCCGTAAAAATTGCGACGGACTTTTCGCACACCGCCGTTTCAGGTTAAGACGATCTCTTTGTGTCATCCGTTGCGGGTTATGTTTTCGCCGGTCCGGCGGCCGGGGAAGAGCCTTTTCCTAAAAATTGCCATGTGTTAGGGTTTTACCCATATTCCGGATCAGAAGGATGAAAGTTACACGTGCCATGCGAGATTTTTGTTCGGCCATCGCTTCCCTCAGCGTTGTCGCCCTGCTCGCCGGCATCAATCCGGCGGCGGCGCAGACGGCGGTCAGCGGCTCTTCCGCAGAAGATTGCAAGGAGTATGGCGTCGATTACAGGAAAACCGAAGGTCTGACCCAGCGGGAAATTCTCGCGCGGATGGACCGCGCATTGCATAAATCTCTCAATAAATATGATGACTGCCTGCAGCAGTCGACCGCGGCGAGCACCGCATCGGGCGGTGGCAGTTCAGGCGGAGGCGGGAGTGGTGGCGGTTCGGCCGGCGCGGATGGCGGAGGCGCGGGCGGCGGCGCAAGCGGGCAGGGCGCTGTCTCATCGGCTGCCGCTTCCGGCATTGAGGGGACGGAGAAAAGCAGCGCATCCGCCAGCAATGCGGCCGGGGGAAGCTCGGCCCCCAGCGGCCAGCTCTCCGGCGATAGCCCGCACGTCAGCCAGCAGGAGAGTGGTCCGTCGGGGAGCATGACCGGGCAAAGCCAGTCGCCTGCGGTAACGGCGGGCGGGAGCGGCCGGGCGCCGGAAGACATTCCGCCTTCGGATAACGACAGCGTGCTCCAGCAAAAGGTGCGCGAGGCGGCGATGAACGAGCCGGACCCTGAAAAGAGTGCGCGGCTCTGGAACGAATATCGCAAGCTGAAAGGGATACCCCAGAAATAGGGCGGGGGTGACGAAAGGAATTGAGATAATGCGAAAAATGCTCGGTTTGCTGGTGAGCTTCTGCTTCCTTCTGACGAGCTGCGTCACGCCCGGCATGTCGACGCGCGTCGGGCCGAAGGTTTCGAGCGAGATGATGGCGGCGGCGAAAGTCGATCCCGTCGCGGCGAAACCGAAGCTTGACGTCATTATTCCGGTCTTCGATCCGGGCATCCCTGCGAGCTATGAAGAGCAGAAGGAAGAGAGAATCTGGCCCGAGCTCCGCCGCGCCGAGGCGGTCCGCTTTGCGCTGAAGCTGAAAGAGAAGCTGGAGGCGACGGGGCAGTTCGGCGCCGTCCGCGTCGCGCCCGGCACGGAAGCGACGGGCGATCTCTATGTGATGGGCAAGATCATTGAATCGAACGGCCTCGATGTCGAGATCGAGGTTGAGGTCTTCGATATCTCCGGCGTGAAGTGGTATGACGAAGACTATGATCATGAAGTGCCGGAGAATTTCCACCAGTCGATTCGCAACAAGGATAAAGACCCCTATGATCCCGTCTTTGAAGAGGCGGCGGCGGATCTTGTGGCAAAGCTGAAATCCGCCGATGCAACCGAACTTGCGCTGCTGAAATCCGTCACCGAGATGCGCTTCGGCGCTAACTTCTCGGAGGAGGCATTCGCCGAACATATGAAATCGAGCAACGGGCGGATTGAGCTGGTCAGCCTGCCGGCTGAGAATGATCCGATGGTCGAGCGTATCCGCGCCATCCGCGTCCGAGACCAGCTTTATATCGATAATCTGCAGCAGCATTATGAAAGCTTCAATGCGCAGATGTCGCCAAGCTACGCGGTGTGGCTGAAGCAGGCGCAGGAAGCGGAAATCGCCTATAGCGAAGCGAAGTCCCGGCAGACGGCGCAGGTGGTAGGCGGTGTGCTGCTCGCAATTCTCGGTGTGGGTCTTGCCGCGGCGAGCCACAACAGCGGCAACTATGCGCGCTCCACCGGTGCGATGGTTGGCGCGGGCGCGGCGGGTATCGGCTCGATCATGCTCTTTTCGGAAAGCTTCAAGACCAGCAACGAGACGAAGTTTCACGCCGAGACGCTGGAAGAGCTTGGCAAGTCGCTCGACAGCGAGCTTGCCCCGCAGGTTGTCGAATTTGAGGGCCAGACAAAGGAGCTGACCGGGAGCGCGGAGAAACAGTTTTCCGAATGGCGGCATTTCCTGAAAGAAATATATGATCAGGAAAAAACGCCGCAGAGACAATTGTAATCGGTCACCATGCTGGAACAGAAGCTGGAAGAGGCGAGCCGACGATTTCGCCGGCAATTGATGATCCTGCTGGGAGCGGTGATCATCCTCATTCTCGCTGGTGTGGCCGCCATTTTCGTGGCCCAGCAGGGACTTCCGACGTTCGGCTCGCCCCCTGCTGAACAGGCGGGCGCGCGAAACGATACGAGCCCGCTCACAAAAGATGTGGCCGAGACGCCGGAGCCGCCCGTCGTCCGCCTTCCACCCGCGACCGAACGCCCGCCCGCGAGCGAGCCCGCCCGGAGCCGCGATGAGGTCGTGCAGGCGATCGGCCGGTATGAGCAGCAGTTTGAACCAACGATCACCGCCCCAGGGTTTGCGGCATGGAACGTGGCCGTGCAGGATGAATTTGCCCGCGCCAAAGACAGCGTCATCACGAACCTTGCAAACGGCGCGACGGACCGCGCGTTTGAGGGGGCGAATGAGCTTTTGAGCGCAGCGTCCGCGGCGGTTGAGGCGTATGAAGCGGCGTATCTTGAGGCAATGATGCGCGCAGCGGCAGCCTATGAGGCGGACGACTATAACGGCGCGCTGCTTGAGGTGAACCGCGCACTCGGCCTGAAGCCTGGTGACGGGGCGGCAAATGACCTGCTGCAGAAGATCACACACTTGCCCGAAATTCTTGATCTCATTGAGAAAGCGCGTGTCGCAAAGGTTGAAAATGACCTTGAGGAAGAGCTTGCGTTTTCCCGCGAGATTGTCCGTCTCGATGACCAAAGGGTAAGCTATCGGGAGCGGGTCTCGGAGATCGAACGCGAACTGGCCGAGCGGCGCTACGCCGGCCTTATCGCCAGCGGCATCGAGGCGATTAAGCGGGAAAATGTCGGGGCGGCGAACGCGGTCTATAAACAGGCTGCGGCGCTTTTCCCGGCGCGGGAGGAGACGAAAAATCTTTCCGCTGCCCTGCAGGATCTCACGCGTAAAATCAATTTCCGCCAGCTTGTAAAAAACGGCGATACGGCGATCCGAGAGGATAACTGGCCGGCAGCGATGGGCTTCTATCAGGATGCGGCAGCGCTCTATCCCGATAATGCGGAAGTTCTTGAGACAATCTCGATGGTTGAGCAGATCCTCCGCCATGACGCGGAGGTGACGCGTCTTTTGCAAAGCCCGGAACGCCTGTCAGCCGCGAACGTCCGCGCGGAAGCGGAGCGCGCGGTTGGCGATGCGGATCTCTTCCGCGCGATGAGTGCGTCGCTTGCGCGGAATATCGACGCGTTGCAGGCCGCGATTGCGCGCCAGAACAGGGAAATTGAAGTCTGGGTCGTTTCCGATAAACTGACAACAGTCAGTGTCCGGAGCGTCGGGCAGGTCGGGCAGGTGGATCGTTACCGGATCCGGCTGAAACCGGGGCAATATGTTTTTGAGGGGCGGAGAGAGGGATATCGGACGAAAGCCGTGCCGGTCACCATTTCGCCTGAGGACAATCAGGTCGAGGTCACGGTCATAAGCGATGAGCGAATTTAGGCGACAGATTGAAAAAGCCGCGCGGCGTCAGCGGCTTTTCATGCTCGGCTTTGTCATTTTCTGTTGCGGCTTTCTGCTGGTTGTCGCGGGCGGTGTCCTGATGACCCGGGCAACACCCGTGCAGATTCTTCCCCCCGAGGCGGCAGAGGCGGCCGATGTCTCGGCAACGCGCGGACTTGCCATCTATTTTCAGGGCGCCCTCTTCTCGCTCACGCGCTATCCGAAGATCGAGGCGCGGGCGCCCGGCTTTGAGCCTCTTGAGCGGGTGATCGAACCCGCTGAGGAGGGATCGGAAGTGCGTCTCACGCTCCGTCCGCTGCCGGCCGAGCTCAATATCACCGCGACGAATATTAAAGAGGTATTTAACTGGTTTATTGACGGTATGCCGGTTTCTTCCGCGCCCTCCCTCGCCGCGGAACTTGAGGCCGGAAGCTACGTGATCCGCGCCGAGCATCCTTGGTATACGCCGCTTGAGAAGCGCTATGATCTGGTGCGCGGCGAGAAGCTCGCGGATGAGCTGACGTTTGAGCGGGTCAAGGGCCTCATTCGCCTCGATGTCACGCCGAAGGATGCGGCCGTTCTCTTCAACGGCGCACCCATCAGCGACCTTCCCACTGAGATCGAGGTCGCGGGTGGGCGATACGAGGTATTGATCGAGAAGGAGGGGTATGCGCCCATCGAGGATGTGATCGAGGTGAGCTACCGCGAGAGCGAGGTAACACGCAATTATCGGCTGCAGACAAACCCCGCTTTTCTCCGCATCGACGCCTCGCCCGCCGGCGGGCGGCTCACGCTTAACGGTAAATCGATCAGCGCCGGCAAAAAGCAGCAACTCGCCGCCGGGCAGACATATCATCTTCGCTACGCAAAAGACGGATATGGTTTTCAGGAACAGGAAGTCACCTTGAAGCCGGGGGAGGAGCGCGCAGTCAGCTTCAATCTCGCGCTCAAAATCGGCGAGGTGCATATCACCTCGGCCCCGCCCGCGACGGTCATGATTGACGGGAAACCGGCCGGTGAGACGCCGCTCAAGGTCCGGCTGCCAGCGATGGCGCATGAATTTGTCGTCTCCCGCGCGGGCTATCGCAGCGTCAAACAAACGCTCACGGTCGAGGGTGACACTGTGCGCCGTCTCGATATCCTGCTGCAAACCGAACAGGCCGCGATGCTTTCGGCGGCAAAGCCGGTCTATAGCAACAGCCTTGGTATGGAAATGCGGCTCTTCGAGCCGACCGGATTCACCATGGGCGCACCGCGCAGTGAAAAGGGCCAGCGGGCAAATGAGTTCGAGCGCAAGGTCGAGATGTCGCGGCATTTCTATGTCTCCGCGCGCGAGGTGACGGAAGCAGAGTTTAGCCAGTTTCAGAACAAGCGGCAGAAGGGCGACAGCTACCCCGTCACCAATGTTTCATGGGACGAGGCGGCGCGCTTTTGCAACTGGCTGAGCGAGAAGGAGGGGCTGGCGCCTTTCTACCGGTTTGATGCCCGCGGATATCGCGGCTTTGATGCGCAGTCGACGGGCTACCGCCTGCTGAGCGAGGCGGAATGGGAGTGGCTTGCCCGTAAGGCGAACCGCAGCCGCCAGACAATTTTCCCGTGGGGCGATGAGACGGTCATCCCGAAGGGAACCGGTAATATTGCCGACGAATCCGCCAAGGGAAAGGCGCGCTTCTACGTGCCGGGCTATTTGGATGGCTATGCCGACGTCGCGCCGGTCGCGAGCTTCGCCCGCGATAAAATCGGCCTTTACGATCTCTTTGGCAATGTCTCCGAATGGGTGCATGATTATTACAGCCTGATCCCGCCCCCGGCAGGGCAGGTCCTGCGCGATCCGCTCGGCGAGCAGACAGGGGACAACCATCTCTACAAGGGGGCGAGCTTTGCTTCGGGCACATTGTCCGAGATCCGCCCCGCCTATCGCGGCTCCGGCAGCGCGGGAAGCGATATGATCGGCTTCCGTGTTGCCCGCTATCTTTATGGGGAGGCAAAATGAAACGGTTCAAGTCCAGGCGGCTGATCATCACGCTGCTCGCAATCCTCGGCGGTGCGGCGCTGCTGCAATATGCCTATGCACAGACGAGCGGTAATATTTCGCTCAACACACCTGTTGCCTTTCCGGTGGATATCTAGATGCGCAATTTTATCATTTCGACGCTCGCGCTGCTTCTCTCGGCGGTGGTGGTCTGGATCCTTTATGCGATTTTCATCCTGCCGGAGGCCGAGCGGGTGATAGCAGAAGCGCGCGCCACCGGCGGCGCCGCGCCGCAGGTTTTTGCCGTCATCATGAAAGACTGGGAGCAGCAGGTCTGTGTCACCCTCGCGCTGTGGAGCCTTTTTCTCCTCGGTGCAAAGCTCTGGGGCATTCTGAACGACAATCATCTATATGAGATCGACTTCCTCGGCACAATGCTGGACGCAAATGCGGAGGAGGATGAAAAACTCACTCTTCGCAAAACCATGCAGGAGATCGAACAACTGCCCGAGAAAATTATCGCAACGCCCGTGGTGCAGACGCTGCTTGCCAGCATCCGGCGCTATCTGATGACCGATGATGTGCACAGCACGTCGGAGGCCATCTCGCTCAGCATCGACGGGCTTGCGCTGCGTCAGGATGCGGGCAACACGATGATCCGTTATGTCATCTGGGCGATCCCGTCGTTCGGTTTTATCGGCACCGTGCGCGGCATCGGCGCCGCGCTGACCAAGGCCGACCAAGCGCTGCAGGGCAATATTACGGAAATGACAGACAGCCTCGGCGTCGCGTTCAACTCCACCCTTGTTGCGCTCTCTCTCTCGATCCCGCTGATGCTGCTGCTGCATGCGCTGCAGCGCCTGCAGGACGGCGAGCTCATCAAGACGCAGGAATATTGCGAGAAATTTCTGCTGAACCGCATCAGCAAATAGGTGCGCCTTGAGAAACCGCCGCGACACAGAAGGCGTCAGCCTGTCGTTCCTGGACGTGATGTCCTGTGGGCTCGGCGCGGCTATTCTGATCCTGATCCTCGTGAAGACACAGCCGGCAGAAAGTCCGGTCAATATTGACAGCCTGAAGCAGGAGCTCGACATCCGTCATCATAAGCTGGAGGAGCGCGAGATCACGCTCGAGCGGACAGAGCAGGAGCTGGAGCAGCTGAAGCAGCGGCTCGCCGCGCTCGCCGGGCAGAGTGAGAATCTGACCGAATCTATCAATGAGTTCAAAAGCCGGACGGAAGAGAAGATTGCTGAGATAAAGACCGTCACGGAAGAGATCGTCAAGAAGCCGCCGCTTCAGAAGGATGATCCCGTAGAGAGCGATCAGGGCGGGGAGGAGACTTATCTTCTCGGGCTGACGGTCGAAGGCGCGCGGATCGCCTTTCTGATTGATGCCAGCGCCTCGATGACTGACGAGACGCTGGTTGATATCATCAGCCGGAAGGTCGGCGGGGATGCGGATAAAAAGCGCGGTCCGAAATGGCAGCGGACCATCCGGATTGTGAAGTGGCTCGCGAACCGTATTCCGAAATCCTCCAAGGCGCGCTTTATCGGATTTAACGAAAAGGCCTTCGCGATCGGACCCGGCGACTGGTTCGCGGGATCGGACGGAGCGGCGATACAAAGCGTCTTCCAGCAGATCGAAAGCATTGTCCCGACCGGCGCCACGAACCTTGAAGCCGTCCTTGAGACGGTCAATGGACACTCGTTAGCGCCGACCAACTATTATGTCGTCACCGACGGCCTGCCGACGGCGGGCACGTCGAATTTCGCATCGCTCAACCCCTTTGCCAAATGCAGCTCCCTCTTCGGGCAGGGCACGACGATTTCCGGCGACTGCCGCCTGCAGCTTTTTCAGCACACAATCCGGAAGCACGGCGTGCATCAGGGCCGCCCGGTCAATGTGATCCTGCTGCCGCTGGAAGGGGATCCGAAGGCCGCGCCGGCGTTCTGGAACTGGACCTATGCAACAAACGGGCTGCTGATCAGCCCGGCGGCGAGCTGGCCATGAGACGACGGCGCAATCGCACATTGGAGATTTTCAGCCTCTCCTTCCTCGATCTCGTTTCCTGCGGCTTCGGCGCCGTGGTGCTGCTGATTCTGATCTCGAAGCCGGGCGAGGGGGAGTTTTCCGGCGGTATTGATGAGGCGCGCGAGATCATGGGGCAGATCACCCGGGCGGAGCGCCTCATCAGCGATCTCGATGAGCGGGTCGCGACGGTTGAGGGGCAAAAGGCGGGAAGCCGCGCGCTGATCGGCGATATGCAGAACACCATCGAACAGCTCGAAGAGGAGAAATCCTCGGCCGCGCAGGCCGAGGCCAAGGCGCGCGACGATCTGGAAGGACTGGTGCTGGTCGAAGAATCGCTGAACCGGGCGTCGATCCGCCCCAACACCGTTCCCGAAAAGCGCGATGACGAGGTTGGCGGCATCCCCGTCGACAGCGATTACATCGTTTTCATTGTCGACACCTCGGGCAGTATGCAGGCGATCTGGGGCAGCGTCATGCGGGTAATGAACAATATCCTCACCATTCATCCGCGGGTGAAAGGATTTCAGGTTCTGAACGACAACGGGGTGCATCTTATTCCCTCCTACAAGGGGCAGTGGATCCCCGACACGCCGGCGCGGCGGAGCGGCATGTTCAATGCGTTCTCCTCCTGGCGGACCAGTTCCAACAGCAGCCCAGTCGAAGGGCTGGAGGTCGCCTTGCAGACCTACGCCAAGCCCGGTGTCAGCCTCTCCATCTATGTGCTCGGCGATGACTATACCGGCCGCGACTATGACGCCGTGCTCGACCGGCTGGTGATGTATAACACCAACCGTGTCACCGGCCGTCCCATCGCGCGCATTCATGCGATTGGTTTTGTTGCACGCGGAACGACGGACCGCTTCGGCACCCTGATGCGCGAAATGACACGTCGCAGCAACGGCACCTTCCTCGCCATGCCCCGCCAGTAGGGAGCGCGCCTTAAAGTATGATTGCGCTCTGCGCCGCGCGCGGATACGCTACCGCTGCGTTGAGTACAAATCTGGAGAAACGAATAATGACAACGACAAATGTTACTTCCGAGGTGATCGGTTCCGTCTGGAAAGTGGAAATGAAGGTGGGCGACAGGGTGGAGAGCGGGGACGTCATCATGATCCTCGAATCCATGAAGATGGAAATCCCCGTCGAAGCGCCGACCGCAGGAACGATCGGCAGCATTCTGGTCAGCCCCGAAGATGCCATCGAAGAAGACCAGCTTTTGTGCACCATCGAAAGCTGACGGGCCGCACGTCCGGCCGTTTCCGTGTCTAATTGGGGCACGGGTCTCCCGCCACACCCAGTTGAGAATGAAGAAGAAGATGGCTTCTGTTGAAAAGCTGCTGATCGCCAACCGCGGCGAGATCGCCTGCCGTATCATACGCACCTGCCGCGCGATGGGAATTCGGACCGTTGCCGTCTATTCGGAAGCGGACCGGGACGCGCTGCATGTCCGCCTCGCCGATGAGGCATTCGAGATCGGGCCGCCACCGGTCAGCCAGAGTTATCTCAAGATCGACACCATTCTCGACGTCATGAAAAGGAGCGGCGCGAACGCCGTACATCCGGGCTATGGCCTGCTCGCCGAGAATGCGGGCTTTGCCCGCGCCGTGGAGGCGGCGGGATATATCTGGATCGGGCCTGCGCCGGAGACTATCGAGACTATGGGCGACAAGGAGCGGGCGCGCGATCTCGCACGCCGGCTCAAGGTGCCGGTGACCCCCGGAAGCGGGCGGATAGCGCCAGGTGAGGGCCTCGACAGACCCGCCATTGATCGTGACATCGGCTATCCGCTGCTCGTCAAAGCGGCGGCGGGCGGCGGCGGCATCGGTATGCGCATTGTCGGAAGCGAGGCGGAGCTCGACAGTCAGATCGAGACAACGCAGAAGCTCGCCGAGCGGATGTTCGGCGACGCGGCCGTCTTTCTTGAGCGCTATATCGCGAACGCGCGGCATGTGGAAATTCAGGTGTTCGGCTTCGGCAACGGCGAGGGGGTTCATCTCTTTGATCGCGATTGCAGTATCCAGCGGCGCTTTCAGAAAATCATCGAAGAAGCGCCGGCGCCGAGCCTGCCGGATGAGATCCGCGAGGCGATGCGCCGCGCCGCGCTTACGCTGGTTCGCCATCAGTCCTATCGGGGTGCGGGCACGGTCGAGTTCATTTATGACTGCGACCGCAACACATTCTATTTTCTGGAAATGAACACCCGCATCCAGGTCGAGCATGCAGTCACCGAACGCGTGACCGGCACCGATCTTATCCGCTGGCAGATTGAGGCTGCGACGGGTGATCTGACGGGCGTCCCCCAGCAGGGCATCCGGCTCGGCGGTCATGCCATCGAATGCCGGATCTATGCGGAGCGACCGGAGAAGAAATTCATGCCATCGCCCGGCGTGCTGGAGAGGCTGCAGCTTCCCGACGCCGACATTGACCTCCGCATTGACACAGGTGTCACCGAGGGGGACAGGATAACCCCCTTTTACGATCCGATGATTGCGAAATTCATCGCCTACGGTGCGGACCGGAGCGCGGCCATCAAACGGATGCGGGCAGCCCTCGAGGCGACGGAAATAATTGGCCCCGGCAACAACATCGGCTTCCTCCTCGAGGTGCTGGACGATCCCGATTTCGCCGCGGTGAATTTCACGACGGCTTACGTTGAAAATCGGAAAAGCTAGCCGGCACTTAATGATTAATTCTATGGAATAAACAATATCCGCGCCCCGTCGGATGGTCGGATAAATGCCGAATATCGGACGTTTTCCGGGGTTAGCTGGCGCGCGTCACCGGCTTGCGAAACCCAAAAAGGCACGGCGCGATCTCCCTCTGCCCCGCTTCAAGCATCCTCTACATTAGCGGTTCATGAATCGTCTTGACTCCAATCTATATTGAATTTACTCTGAATTCAGGTGGAGGAATCAGGGTTCCCGTTGACCGGAAGTGAGACCGCATGATGTACCAAAAAGAAGACGCGCTCCGGAACAAAACAGAGGAAAGCTCGCCGCTTGCAGGGGTGCGGGTTCTCGAATTCGGACATTTTGCCGCTGGCCCTTTCGCGACGATGCTGCTTGCCGACTGGGGCGCGGATGTGGTCAAGGTGGAACCCCCTGAAGGGGAGCCGATGCGGCACTGGCCGCCGCTGGTCGGGGCGAGCGAGACAAATCTCGGCCTCAGCATGAATTTCGCGATCCTCAATCGTAACAAACGCTGTGTCGGTATCGACCTCAAAGACCCAAAAGGACTTGAGCAGGCGAGGGCGCTCTGCCGCGAGGCCGATATCGTGCTCGAGAATTTCAGGCCCGGCGTCCTCGAAAGCCTTGGCCTCGGCTATGACGACGTCGTCAAGCTGAACCCGACGATCGTTTATTGCTCCGTCACCGGCTATGGCCAGACCAGCCCCGCGCGCGATCGCGGCGCGTTCGATGTCGCCATTCAGGCCGTGAGCGGCGTCATGAGCGTGACGGGAGAGGAGAACGGCCCGCCCGTGAAATGCGGCGTTGCGCTCGCCGATTACGGCACCGGCGTCTATGCGGCGCTGTCCTGCGTCACCGCGCTTCGCCGGGCCGAGAGGACGGGTAAGCCGGGCCGCGTCGACGTCTCCATGTATTCCTGCATGCTGTCGCTCGCCAATTTGCAGACCAGCGAATACTGGGGCAGCGGCGTGCTGCCGAAACGGCTCGGGTCGCGCCATCCAAAGGCGGCGCCCTACCAGGCCTATCTCGGCGCCGACGGCAAATGGTTTATTCTCGCTGCGGGGAGCGATCGCCTCTGGCATCGTGTTTGCGATGTACTGGAGGCCCCGGAACTGGCCACTGATCCGAGGTTCAAGACGGCAGGCGCCAGAGCCGAGAACCAGGTGGAGCTGGAGGAGGTATTGTCAGAGATACTCTCCAAAAGCTCCGCCTCGGTTTGGCTGGAAAAATTCGATGCCGCCCAGGTGCCCGCCGCGCCGATCAATGACTATGCCGAAGCGCTTTCCTCCGACCATGTGCAGGCGACAAATCTCGTCCATAAAATGAAGCTGCCCGACGGCGCCGAGGTGCCGACGGTGGGCAATCCGGTGGCCCTCAGTGACTATGAATTCCGTATTTTCCATGACCCGGCGCAGTCTGGCGCCCATACCGCGGAGGTTCTCGCGGACTGGACGGGTAGAGGCAGAGCGTAGCGATGATGAGCGAAGATATAGTTGAGACTGAATGGCGGGAAGACGGGGTAAAGACGATCTACCTCAATCGGCCCGATATCGCCAATGCGATCAACCGGGAACTGGTCGCGGCGCTGATGCGCGAACTCATCACATCCTATAATGACGCAACGAAGCTGCTTGTCATTCGCGGGCGCGGCCGGCATTTCTGTTCGGGGTTCGATCGCTCGATGATGGCGAGCGCGACGCGGGTGGATCATGCAACGCTTGGCGTGGAGATCGAGGCGATGCTGCAGACGGTCGCCGCGGCGCCCTTCGTGACGCTCGCCCATGTCGAAGGGGCGGCGGTCGGCGCGGGCGCAGATCTTGTGGTCGCCTGTGATTACCGTATCGCCGCCAAAGACGCCGTGTTTGGCTTTCCGGGCTTCAATCTGCTCGGCGTTTCGCTTGGCAACAGCCGTCTCGCCGCGCGGATCGGTCCCGATCACGCGATGAAGATGATCCTTCAGTCGGAGCGGATCGACGCGGACACGGCGCATCGGCGCGGTCTCGTCACGCATCGGATGGAGGGGGAGGAGCTCCCGCCTTTCATCGATCAACTCGCGGCGGCGATCGCCGATCTGCCGAAGGCGACCATCAGGCACATCAAACAATCCATTGAGCAGGGGAACGGCCGATCCTTCGGATATTCGCGTTATCCGGAGGGGCAGGGAGCCGCCATCGTCTAGGCGGCCCATCATAAAAGCCGGCAAAGGAGGCATTGCAATGAGTACTGACGACCTGAAAGTAGTAGATATCATGATCCGGAATGCCTGGTACAAGGCCGGCTTTTCCGAGGAATTTGAAACCGAAGTCCTGCGCCGCGAGGTCATTTGCGAAAAGGTGCTGGTATTCTGGAGAACCGCGGAAGGCGAGGTGGTCGCGTTCGATGATCGCTGTTGCCACAAGCGCATGCCGATATCGGCAGGCCGTTTTCTCGAAGGTGGCATTGTCGAATGCCCCTATCACGGCCTTGCCTTCAATTCCGAAGGCCAGTGTGTTAAAATCCCTTCCGCGCCCGATGCGCCAATCCCCAAAAGGGCGCGGCTGCTGCCCTACAAGGTGATCGAGCAGGACGGCGTCGTCTGGGTATGGCCGGGGGATGCCGAGAAGATCGGCAATATCCGCCCGCCCGCGACGCCTGAGATCGTCTCGCCCGACTGGGAGCATATTACCGGTGAGCTCTATATCAAGGGCAACTCGATCCTGATGATCGAGAACGCGCTGGATATCACGCATTTCTATCCCCTGCACGGCAATACCATCGGCCAGAGCGCAGACAGCGATATCAAGTTCGATATGACCACGGGGGAGACCTGCGGCTGTGACAGCGTCACGGTTACCCGGCAGGTGGACAATTATCCGCAGTCCGATGATTTCGCCGATCTCCTGACGCATAAAATGGCCGACAGCCACAGTATTCAGACGATGGTCGGACCCGGCATCATTATTGCCGGACGAACCCTCTGGCCCGCCGGCGGGCGGACTGAAAACAAAGACCCGAAGACCCTGAAAAACTACCACTTTCTGACGCCGATCGACCGGCGCTCGCACAAATACACCTACGTCGTGAACATGCCGAAAGGGCAGATGAGCGGGCGTGATCCGAAGGTGCGGGCAGTCGATCGGGCGAAGGAGCTGCTGCGCGTTGTGTTCGAGGAAGATATCTGGGCAATCGAGAAGCAGCAGGAAATGTGCGAACTCCCCGACGGCGATTATCGGGAGGTTTTGCTGAAATCGGATCTGCCGCTCGCGGCGGGCCGCAAAATTCTCGATGCGATGTATCGCAAGGAGATGCACGAACACGCGGTGTAAGCAAAGGCGGCGCCTGTTCGTCTCGGGCGGGCGCAAGCCTATCGCGGGGAGGCGGAGGTTGATCCCGGAACGGCCGGGCAGCCGCGAGCGTGACAGAAATATACAAAATGAAACTGAGGCAGGGAGACAACAATGGGAAGCAATTTGATATCATATCTTGGACGCATTGCCGGCGCGACCGCCATCGCGTTTGCGGTTACCGTCTCTTGCGCGGCGGCGGAGGATTATCCGAAAACGAACCTGAAGGTCGCGCATGCGCTGCCGGAGACATATATCTGGTCCGAGCAGGTCGATAAATGGTTCTTCAGCGAGCTTGAAAAGCGCACCAACGGACAGGTAACGTCGCAGATTTTCTGGAATGGCTCCCTCGTCGGTCCGAAGCAGGTGTTTGATGCCGTTGGCAGCGGCGCCGTTCCGATGGGGGCAGACGCGCAAGGTTATTATCCGAGCGCCATTCCGCTGAACACGATGCCCAATTCGCTGCTCGGCACCCTGACCTTTGCCAGCTCCGAACAGGCCTCCATCCTGACGCGCGAGGTGTTTGAGAAATTCCCCGAAGTGCAGGAGGAATGGAAAGCACTGGGTATCTGGCCGCTCTACTTCAATGCGGTGCCGAATTTCCGCGTCGCCTGCACCGAGCCGGTTGCAACGGTCGATGATCTCAAAAACAAGAAAATCCGCCAGTTCAGCGCGTATCATCCGAAAGTCTGGGAAGCCGTGGATGCCGTCGGTGTGACCGTGCTGCCGGCCGAGATTTACGAAGGGCTGCAACGTGGCCGGATCGATTGTGTTTTCTACAACTATTCGGCCATCGTCAGCCAGAAAATGTATGAGCAGGCGAAATATGTCAGCAAGGCGAGTTTCGGCGCCGGGGCGACCTGGCCGATCATCATCAATTACGATCTTTACTTCAACAAATGGCCCGAGAATCTCCGCAATCTCGTAGCCGAACTTGCGGGAGAAGCCGAGGCGCGGAGCTATGAAGTCGGTGAGAAGGAAGAAATCAAGGCGATCGAGACAATGAACGCGCTTGGTGTCGAACTCGTCGAGTTTCCGGAAGAAGAACAGCGCAAGCTGGAAGAAAAAATACCGGACTTCCTCGATATCTGGGTCGAGCAGCAGAAAGGCACTGATAAATATGAGGTTGCTGGCCGGATTGCCGACTATATCCGCACGCGCGCCAAAGAACTGAACTGAACGCCCCGGTTGCAGATGCCGAAAGGCGAGGGGCCGCCGACAAATGGAGTCCTCCCGTTGTCCGTTTGTCGGCCGGTCACCTTTTTTCCCCAGGCCGCACTAGGCACCGGATCGAGAGGCCCGTCCCCCTGAGAATAGTAATTAACCCTGGACGTAGAGATGAGAAAAAAATACGGCAGTCTGCTGTGGGCGGCGATCCTTGTTTCCGGAATATCCATGCTTCTCATGATGGCCATCAGCACCGCCGACGTGATCGCGTATCTGGTAGTCGGTAAACCCTTCACCGGGGCCAATGAAATAGTCGAGATTTCGCTTGCCGTGTGCGTCGTCATGGCGATTGTGTATGCCCATTACGTGCGAAGCCATGTCCAGGTCGATATTCTCTCCGAAAGATTTGGTCCGAAAACTCGCCGGGTGACGGAGATTATCTCCCTCCTTCTCGCAACCTTCTGCACAGGCTTTCTCGCATATGGCGGCTGGCTTCTGGCGCTCGCAAGTGTCGCGGAGCGGGAGGTCGCAATTACGCTTTACAGCTTCCCGATCTATCCGTGGAAAATCCTCTTCGCGGTCGGCTTCACCCTTGCGGCCGTCGAGGTGTTTCGACAGTTCGTCCTTGCCCTTCTCGGCCGACCGCACTGGATCGAAAGCGATGGCGGTCAGCACGCGGAAGAAACGGGAGACTGATGATGTCCGAAGCGCTTTTCCTCGGGTTCGGCGGGACGCTTGCCATCCTATTTATCGGCGCGCTTGGCATACCGGTTGCCTATGCGCTGATGGTCGTCGGGATGGCCGGTATGTGGTATGTCGGCGGGTTCAGCTTTCTTGAAACCACCGTCAAGATGCTCCCCTATACCATTCTCAGCAACTATTCCTTCGCCATCATTCCGATGTTCCTGCTGATGGGGGCGCTCGCCTCGGCGGCGGAAATCACGACGGAACTCTATGCCTTCGCGAACCGCCTGCTTGGCCGCGTGCGGGGCGGGCTGCTGATGGCGACCGTCGTCGCCTCGGCCATTTTCGCGGCGATCTCCGGATCGACCATCGTGAATGCCAGCGTTTTCACCCGCATCGCGCTGCCGGAGATGCGGAAATTCGGCTATGACCTTGGCATCAGCGCGGGCTGCATTGCCGCGGCAGGCACCTTCGCCGCGCTGATCCCGCCCTCCATCAGCCTGGTGATTATCGGCCTCTTGACCGAAGCCTCCATCGGCGCGCTGCTTATTGCCGGCATCCTGCCCGGCATTCTGACCGCGGTGATGTATATTTTCGGCATCGGTGTTCTTGTCCGCGTCCGGCCATCGCTCGTGCCCCGGCACGGCCTCTCCGAGACGGCGGCGCGGATCTCTAATTTCGAGGCGCTGGTCAGCATCGGCCCGGCGGTGCTTCTGATGGTCATCGTACTTGGCGGGATCTATACGGGGCTGATGTTCCCCTCATCGGCCGGGGCAGTCGGCGCGGCCGGCGCGCTGCTGATCGCCGTGATGCGCCGCAAGATCAATCTGGAGAAGCTCTGGCATGTGGTCCGTTCCTCGGCGGGCTCCACGGCGACGCTCTTTTTCATCGTTATTGGCGGGCTCCTTTTTTCGCGCTTTCTCACCTTCGGCGGCTTCATTCACGAGGTGACGGCGCTCGTCTCGGAATGGCAGCTCACGCAGCTGCAGTTCCTGATCGTGCTCTCCATCCTTTACCTGATTCTCGGCATGTTTCTCGATACGCTGTCGATCCTGCTGGTGACGATCCCGTTCCTCTTTCCGATCGCGCAAAGCGTCGGCGTCGATGAAATCTGGTTCGGCATTCTCGTCGTCAAGCTGATCGAGATCGCCGCCATCACGCCGCCGGTCGGCCTTAACCTCTTCGCCGTCATGAGCGCGTCGGAGCGACGCATTCCGTCGAAAACAATCATTGCAGGCGTCATCCCCTTCGTCATCATCGAGCTTTTCACGCTCAGCCTGATTATCGCCTTTCCGGCGATCTCGACGTGGCTTCCCTCGCAAATGATGAACTGATCCGCAGAAGTGACTATGTCCCAAACCAGACAGCAGCTTTTCGTCTATTCGATCACCTATGAGGCGGTTGATATCCTGCGGATCGAGCTTCGCGCGGTCCCTAGCGGCGCGCTTGCCGCCTTCACTCCGGGCGCGCATATCAACCTGCATTTTGGCGAGGGCTTGAGCCGTTCCTATTCCCTCATCAACGATCCGGCGATGCAGGGCCGCTATGAAATCGCCGTGCAGCGGGAGGCGGCAGGGCGGGGCGGCTCCGCTTGGATCCATGACCGCCTGCGCGTCGGTGAGCGGGTTGAAGCGAGCCTTCCTGCCAACGCCTTTCCCCTGAGTGAGACGGCGACCCATTCGGTCTTGATTGCCGGCGGGATCGGTATCACGCCGATACGGGCGATGATCCGCTGCCTGGAGGCGCTCGGGAGAAGCTGGGAGCTGCATTACCGGGCACGCTCCCGCGCGCGGGCGGCCTTTCTTGCCGAACTGTCGGCGCCTGAGTTTGCGGGAAAGGTCCATCTGTCTTTCAGCGACGAAACGCCGCGCGAATCTTGCGACATTGCGGCAATCATTGCCGCGGCCCCGGACGAGGCGGAGATCTACTGCTGCGGTCCGCTCGACATGATTGCGGCGTTTGAGGCAGCCACGTCCGGTCTTGACCCTGCGCGGCTCCATACCGAGCGCTTTCAGGGCGAAGAAGTTGCGGCGTCCGGCGGTTTCACGGTGCGAGCGGTCAAAAGCAATGTGGAGGTTGAGGTGCGGGAAGGTCAGACGATCCTGCAGGCGCTTCGCGAGGCGGGGCTCGATCCTGACTATTCCTGCGAATCCGGTCTTTGCGGGGAGTGCCTGACGCGCGTGATTGCCGGTGAGCCCGACCATAAGGATTACTTCCTGACCGAGACGGAGAAAAAATCGGGCGAGGTGATCATGATATGCTGCTCTGGCAGTCGCTCTCCCATACTTGAACTTGATCTTTGAAAGAAGGGCTTATGCGGCGCGAACAGAATGACGAGGGAATTGCAGCCGAGGTGATCTACGATGTGACAGCGCGTATCGTCCTTTCGGCCGACTTTTTTACCGCCGGTGAAAGCGCCCTTCACCATCTTGCAGCAATCCTCGTCGCAGAATATGAAACGCCAGTCAAAGTGCTTCAACTCCACTTCGAAGACGTCTCGCGCGGCGATCACCTCGGGCCTTGCGCTGACCGCTCCGCCCTCGCGAGGGTTTACAATATCCTGCTTGAAGCGCCCTATTTTTCGGTTGCAGAGGTGACGGGAGCGGTAGAGGGGGATGCCGCGGGGATCGTCCTTGCCTGCGACTGGCGGAGCCTCTCCGCCGGGGGCAGCCTCTCATTTGATGGGCTGGAGACGGCGGATTCGTGCATTCCGCCGCGTCTCGCAGAACTTGCCGGCGGCTTTGCCGCGCTTGATCTGCTGCTAAGGCGTCATTCTTTCGGGCGGGAGGAAGCGATCGGCTACGGCCTTGCCGAGGAGCGGGGGGAGGAGCTGCTGGACCTGATCCGAGAGCATGCGAAGAAGCGGGGTAAATCGTCCATCCGGATTATGCGGGGCGCGGTCCGCGGCGCCGCAAAGGGAGATCAGAGCGTTGTCCGGCTTGTCGCCTCCCTTGCCGCTGTCGGGGAGAAGGCCTGAGCGCATTTTGACGCGCGATCAGCCGCGTATCATTGATAGGGGCCGGACATATATTTCAGCGCATCTTCCGTCGCCCGGACGATGTGGGTTCGTGCGGCAATCTCCGCCCGTTCGGAATCTCGGTTTTCGAGCGCCTCGAGAATTTCGAGATGTTCATTGAGACGGCGCAGGGAAATTTCCCGCTTCTCGTCAGAATCGCGCCAGATCTGCCAGCCTTTTCGCTTGATCCGTGAAAAAGCGATGTTGAGATGCTGCCACTGCGCCTGCACAACCCAGTTGCCGCAATTGTCGGAAATGGCCTTGTGCAGGTTGTGACTGAGCTGGCTGTGGATTTCCGTCTCCGCCATTTCCGGCGCGTCCAGCATCGGTTCAAACTCTGCCCGGAAATCGAGAATAAGGGATTTCGGCATGCGTTTGGCCGAGAGCCGCGCCGCCAGTCCGTCAATGATCTCGCGAAGCTGGTTGATGTTGCGGACCTCATCGCTGTTGATCGGGCGGATGATCGCGCCGCGGCCATCGAGAAGATCGACGAGGAAATCCCGCTCCAGAATGCTGAGCGCTTCGCGAACCGGCGTCCGGCTGACGCCGAGATCGCGCGCGCATTCGGAAATCTGGATAAGCTCTCCCGGGGCATATTCCCCTATAATGATTGCCTCTTTAAGGCGTTCGTAGGTGTCGGAACGGACGGCGCCGGACTTGATTTTCATATTGGCCATCTCAAAAATATAAATCGTCTGCTTCGTCGCTGATCGGCCCTGACGCGGGCGCTGTCAACGGATCGAAATGAAATACACTCTGAACTCATGTTGAATTGAAGGGTATCGTCAAACGATATTTATGTAAAGCACGGGCGCCGGGAAACCGCCTCGCGCGCGCCGCGATGAAAAGTCCTGAAAAAAAGCTCTGCGATTATAGCGTGAATTTTCATCCAATTCAGGCGGCGCAAAATCAGCCGCCCATCCGGCCTGACGGGAGCGGCGCGGCGGCAGTATGCCATGGAAACTTAAGATCTGCGCGCGATTTATTTCCGCTATTTACTAGTTGCATTTTTTCTTACATGAAAACGTTTTCATATTGACGCGAAAATGAAGCTTTATTAGCGTTAAAATGATAACGTTATCATTTGGAGGAGGCAGACGGTTTTGGCTCGCAAGAAACTGAGCGCGGCGGTGACGCAGGCCGATGTGGCCCGCGATGCGGGAGTTTCGGTGGTAACCGTCTCGCGGGCGCTCAGCGATCCGATGCTTGTCGCCGAGGAAACGCGGGATCGCGTCCTGGAATCGGCCGCGCGGCTCGGCTATACGCCGAACCTGCTTGCAAGCTGGCTCTCCTCGCGCCGCAGCAAGACCATCGGCGTCATAATTCACGAACTCGACTATGCCTATTTCAGCCCGATCCTGAGCGCGCTCGAGGAAAAGGCGCGCGAGGAGGGGTATCTCGTCATCATGACCGAATCCCTGCGGCAGGTAGCGCTTGAGCGCGAAGTCGTGGACCGCTTCCGCCAGCTTTTGGTCTCGGCGATTGTCGTGCATCCGTCCTCCTCGAAAACCGAGCATCTCGAGGAGGCGGATCGGACCGGGACGCCCGTGATCGCCTTCGCCCGGCCGTGGGCAGGGGGAGATTCCGTCGCCGTCGACAATGTCGAGGCCGGCGCGATTGCGGCGCAGTTCCTGCTTGATCGGATCGGGTCCGATGTGATGATCGTCGAGACGGAGGATGCGGAGAATATCCCGGCGCGCAAACGCGTTGTCGGTTTCGCCGACCATTTTTCAAAAGCCGGCCATATGGTCTCGCCCGAGCAGATCGTTGGGGCCCCGGATACCTCCTTCGAGAGCGGCCGGGCCGCCGCCGACAGGGTGGCCGAGCGCATGCCACGCGCCGTCTTTTGCGTGACCGATCGGCTCGCCTTCGGTCTGATCAACCGCCTGCTGGAGAGGGGGGTCAGGGTGCCCGAGGATATTGCTGTTGTCGGCTGCGATAATCTTCCGCAGGCCGCTTACAGCCAGGTGCCGCTCACGACCGTGAAAATGCCCGTAAACCGGATGAGCAAGCTGATTACCAGCATGGTGTTCGATCGTATCAATCAGCCTGACAGGCTGTCGCAGCGGCAGGAGTTGCTGGTGCCGGAACTGATTGTCAGGAATTCCTGTTCATGAAATGCAATTTAGAGAATAGCAATAATGTCATTGAATAAGATGAAGCAGGGTGTCGGGGTCGATGTGGGCGGCACCTTTACCGATATTACGGTTGCCGATGAAAACGGATCCTTTTCGACCTTCAAGATCCTGTCGACGCCGGATAATTACAGCCGGGCGATCATCGACGGGCTGATGCAGATGAACGCGGCGTCCTGCCTGGAGCCGCGCGATGTCAATCGCTTCATCCACGCCTTCACCGTGGCGACGAATGCGCTGTTGACCGGTGAGGGGGCGAAGGTCGGCCTGATCACGACGAAGGGGTTTCGCGACGTGCTGGAGATCGGCCGTCTGCGGATGCCGCAGCTTTATGACATGGACTGGGACAAACCGGTCCCGCTGGTGCCACGCCGCCTCCGCATGGAGGTAGCCGAGCGTCTTGACTTCAAAGGAAATATCATCACCCCGCTCGATGAGGAAAATGTCGCCGAGGTGGTGAGAAATCTTCAGGCGGCGGGGGTTGAATCGATTGCCGTCTGTTTGCTGCATTCCTATGTAAATCCGGTACATGAGAAGCGTATTGTCGAGATAATTCAGAATATTGCACCGGATATCTCAACTTCCGCCTCATATCTGGTTCTGCCGGAAATCCGCGAGTTTGAGCGGACCAGCACGACGGTCGTGAATGCCTTTATCCGCCCGGTGGTGAGCGATTACCTTGGCGCACTCGAAAAGGCGCTCGCCGAAAAGGCGGTGCGCGCGCCCGTGATGGTGATGCAGTCCTCGGGCGGCATTATCCCGGCAAGCTCGGCGCGGGAATTGCCGGCCTATTGTATCGAATCCGGTCCGGCATCGGGAGCGATTGCGGCGGCGCGTGTCGGGCGCCAGCTCGGGATCGAGAATATTATCGCCTTTGACATGGGCGGGACAACGGCAAAAGCCTGCCTGATCGAAGGCGGCATCCCGCGCCTTGCCGCGGAGATGGAAGTTGGCGCCGGCATCAATGTCGGATCGCGCCTCCTCAGCGGCGGGGGCTACAAGGTCCGGGTGCCGACGGTCGATCTTGCCGAGATCGGCGCGGGCGGCGGCAGTCTCGCCTGGTGCGATAGCGCCGGCGCGCTGCATGTCGGGCCGCGAAGCGCAGGCTCGGTTCCGGGGCCCGCCTGCTACGGCCTTGGCGGCGACCGCCCGGCCGTCACCGATGCCAATGTCGTGCTCGGGTTTCTGAACCGCGAGCATCTGCTCGACGGCGAGATGAAAATCCATGCTGCGAAGGCGGAGGAGGCGATCCGCGCCCATGTCGCGGCACCGCTCAAAATGTCCGTCGAGGATGCGGCTTACGGGATCCATGAGGTTGCCGATGCGACGATGGTGCGCGCCATTCGCGCCGTCTCGACGGAGCAGGGACGCTCGCCGTCCGATTTCACATTGATCGCCTTTGGCGGCAGCGGCCCGGTTCATGCCGCGACGCTGGCCCGGCAGGCCGGCATCCGCCGCGTTGTTGTGCCGCCGGCGTCCGGGGTTTTCAGCGCCCTCGGGCTGCTGCTGACCGATGTCGAGCATCGCCTTGTCCGCACCTACTGGGTGGACATGAAGGAGGTCGATCTTGCCCACTTGAAAGCGCTGGCGGCGGAACTCTCGGCCGAGGGTGAAGAACTGCTCTCCCACGCCGGCTTCACGGCGGCGAATGTGGAGCTCAACTTCGCGCTTGATCTGCGCTACGCCGGACAGAGCGATGAGATTTCCATTCCGATCAATGCCGATGCGCTTACCGCCGAGGGCATGAGCGAGGCTGTTGAAGGCTTCCAGCAGGAGCATGAGAACAGCTATGGTTACCGCAGCCACATTGAGCCGGTGCAGCTCGTCGCCATTCGCCTGCTCGCGCGCGGGATCGACAAGCAGCGGGTCAACCTCTCCTCGCGCATCAATGTCAGGGGGGCACCGTCCGGCGGCAGCAGGGAGCGGCAGATCTATTTCGGCCCGCAAGGCTGGCGCACATCGCGCGTGATCCGGCGGGAGGAACTGTCGGAGACCGACATTCCGGGCCCGCTCGTGATCGAGGAATATGACACAACAACCGTCGTCCCGCCGGACGCGGTCGTAAGAAATGCTGCGAACTGCATTCTGATAACCCTGAATGAGGAGGCCGTATGACTACCCGAGATCCCGTCCGCCTGGCGCTGCTGCGCAATGGCCTGGACGCCATTGCCGATGAAATGGCGGTTACTGTCGTCCGCACGGCGCGCTCCTACGTCATCAAGGAAGCCATGGACTTTTCGACCGGCCTTATCGCCCGCGACGGGCAACTCGTGGCGCAGGGTCTTTGCCTGCCCGTCCATATGGGCTCGTTCCCGCCGACAATCCGCGCGGTTCTCGACAAATTTGGCGATACAATTCGCCCGGGCGACGTTTTTGCCACCAACGATCCTTATACCGGCGGCGGAACGCATTTGCCGGATATCTATATTTTCAAGCCGGTGTTTCTGAAAGATGAGCTGATCGGCTTCGCTGCCGCCATCGGCCATCAGACGGATATCGGCGGGCGCGTTGCGGGCGGCAATGCCTGCGACAGCACGGAAATTTATCAGGAGGGGATCCGTATCCCGCCGATCCGCATCGCCGTGAATGACAAGATTGACCAGTCCTTCATGGAAATACTGCGGCTCAACGTGCGCCTGCCCGACAAGGTCGAGGGGGATGTGATGGCGACGATCGCCGCTTGCCGGCGCGGTGAAAAGGGGCTTTTGGAACTTGCGCACCGGCACGGCGCCGACAGCTTCGCCGATGATATCAACGCGCTCCTCGATCAGGCGGAGCATATGACGCGCGAGGAGCTGAAAGCGCTGCCCGATGGCGAGTGGGAGTTTGAGGATTTCCTCGATGACGACGGCTTCACAGACGATCCGCTCCGTTTCTATGTCAAGCTGACCAAGAAGGGGAGCGATCTCACGGTGGATTTCACGGGAACCTGCGCGCAGGTGCCAAGCTCGATCAACCTGCCAATCGCCATGACGGAATCCTGCGTCTATGCGGCGGTGCGCTCGGTGCTGAGTTCGGATCTGCCGACCAACAGCGGCTTCATGCGCGTGATTAACATCATCACCGAGCCGGGCTCGATGGTGCATCCGGTGCCGCCCGGGGCGGTCGCCGCGCGCGGCCTGACCTCGATGCGTGTCTCCGAGGCGATTTGGGGCGCGCTTTCAAAAATGCTGCCGCATAAGGTCTTCGCCTGCGGCGTGCAGGGCGATTTCGGCGTCATTATCGCCGGCTATCGCGACAAGAGCGACCCGTTCGTGCTGCTGGAATTCCTCTTCGGCACCTGGGGCGGGCGACCCAACAAGGATGCCAATGACGGGCTCGCCTCGCTTGCCGTCAACTACTCTAACTCCCCGGTCGAGATTATCGAAGGCGAGCAGCCGGTCCGCATCGAACGCTACGGCTTTCGCGATGATTCCGGTGGGCCCGGCCGCTATCGCGGGGGCCTTGGCCTGATCCGCGAATACTGCCTCGTTGGGGTGGATGAAGCGGTGCTGCAGGTCCGCAGCGATCGCCAGAAGTTCCAGCCCTACGGCTTGCAGGGCGGTCATCCCGGCGCCTTCGCCCGCAACTACATCAATTTCGGGAAGGACGATGAGGAGCGGCTGCCGGGCAAATTCATGCGCACGCTGAAACGTGGCCAGACCTACTCGGCTTTCCTTGCAGGCGGCGGCGGCTGGGGCAACCCGCTCGACCGCCCGCCCGCCGATGTGCTGGAGAATGTGCTCGATGACAAGGTCTCGCTCGAGACCGCGCGCGAAGCCTATGGCGTGGTGATCGATAGCGACGCCTGGGTGGTTGATGAGGCGGCGACAGAGCGCCTCCGCCAATCGCTCCGCCATGCGGGCGCGTCAACGCGGGAGGCGGCTGCCGAATGACCGGGCTCGATCAGATTGCAACGCCGTTCCTTGCCGTGGACATCGATCTTCTCGATGAGAACATTGCGAGGATGCGCGATGCGATCATCGGCAACGGCATCCGCTGGCGGCCGCATATCAAGTCGATCAAATCGCCGCCGATTGCGACGAGGCTTCAGGCGGCGGGGGCGGAGGGGGTCACCTGCGCGAAAGTCGGCGAGGCGGAGATTATGGTTCGCGCCGGCATTCGCGACATTCTGATCGCCAATCAGGTGGTGGACCCGGCCGCCATCCGCCGCCTTGTCGCGCTCAACAAGGACGCCTCGGTTATGGCGGCGGTTGATAGCCTCGTGAACGCCCGCGCGCTCTGCGAGGCGGCGCTGGCCGCAAATCTCCGGCTCCCCGTTCTGATTGAGGTGGATGTCGGGCTTAAGCGCGCCGGCATCCCGCCGGGCGAGGGCGTTGCGGATTTCGCCGCAGCGCTCCGCGATCTGCCGGGGCTTGATCTCAAGGGCGTGATGGCGTGGGAAGGACATACCACCGCCATCAAGGATGCGGCGGCAAAGCAGGCGGCGGTCGAGAGTGCGGTTGCGGCGCTTGTCGAGAGCGCCCGCCGGATGGAGGCGCGCGGCATCCCGGCCCCGATCGTGAGCTGCGGCGGGACGGGAACCTACTGGCTGACGGCGAAATGTCCGGGCGTGACAGAAATTCAGGCCGGCGGCGGCATTTTCTCTGATCTTCGTTACCGGACCGAATTCGCCGTGCCGAATGACTATGCCCTGACGGTCTGGACAACGGTCACCAGCCGCCCGAACCCCAAGCGAATTATCGTTGACGCCGGCTGGAAAACCATGGCCGCCTATCCGCGCCTGCCGATGCCGGCCTATATGCCGCATATCGCGGCGGTCAAGCTGTCTGCCGAACATACCACCATTGAACTGTCGCAGCCTTTTTCCCTTCCGGCGGTCGGGGAGCGGCTGCAGTTCATTGTGGGATATGCCGATTCGACCGTGTTCCTGAATGACAAGATTTACGCCGTCCGTAAAAATAACATCGAGGCCGTATGGCCAATCATAAGGGCGGAGTAAAGGCGAGTAGCTTATGTGTGATCCACCAAGACGACAGAGAGGAGAGAATTATGAGGAGAAGAAGTCTTTTGACCGGCGCCTTAAGCCTTGCCCTGTGCGCAGCGGCTTTGACCTTTGGTCATGGAGAGGCGAGAGCCGAGGATAACCCCAAACTTGACTGGGTGCTGGTTTCCACGGAATCGACCCAGGGTCATCATACCGTGCAGGACCTGCAGAAATTTGCCGATGGCGTTGCGGCGCGCACCGGCGGCAATTTCAACATCCGTGTGGCGCTGGAAGGGGAGCTTGGCTTCAAGCGCGATGCCTATGTTCGGGCGTTGCAAAGCGAGCAGATCCAGATGGCGTCCTTTGATCCCGGCTTCCTGACGGCGCAGGTCTCGCACCTCGGCGTCTTCAACCTGCCGATGCTGCAGGATGGCTCGCTCGAGCAGCTCACGCTCATCGAACAGGCAACGCGGAGCCAGACCATCGATGCATTTGAGAAGCTGAACGCGATCCCGGTCGCCTGGTTCTCTTTCACCACGCAGGAGATGATCAGCAGCGTCGAGATCCCGGACTGGTCGAACCTTAACGGGCTCAAGATCCGCACCTGGCGCGAGCTCGATTCCAAGCTCGTTGAAGCCCTGAACGGCACGCCGATCAACATTGCCGGTTCCGAAGTCTACACGGCGATGCAGCGCGGCGTGGTGGCCGCTGCCAACACCGGAACGCCGGCCATGGTTGACCGATCGCTCCAGGAAGTCGGCAAGTATCTCTATCGCTTCGGCGGGGCGCCGGCCAGCCAGTATCTGGTGGTCAATATCAACGCCTACGACAAGCTCCCGAACGCCTACAAGCGCGCCATCATGCTGGAGGGCTGGGCTCTCACCGACCGCGCCAAGCGCTCGGTCGTGGATGAGGACGGCAAGGCTGTCGACATCATGGCGAAAGTCGGCGTGAAGGAATATCAGATCCCGGCAGACCAGCGTGAGGCCATGCAGAAGGCCGCCGCGCCGATCTGGGAAGAATGGGCTGCACGCTCACCCGCCAACAAGCAGGCTCTCGACGCCGTGAAACAGGCAATGGGACTGGAGTAAACCCCGCATCGGACCGCCGCCCGAGCCGCGGCGGTCCGGCTGGTGGCGAAAGGAGCTTACATGCGTTTCATCAGAGGCATCGCGGCGGCGGTGACAAAACTTTCAGCATGGTTCGGATACGCAGCCGTGCTGTTTATGACAGCTATCATCGTGATGGACGTCGCTGGACGTAGCTTTTTCTCCGGTTCGGTTGCGACGGCCACCGAATTTTCAGGCTACGCGCTCGTCGGTCTTATTTTTCTGGGGCTTGCCGAAGCCGACAGGGCGGGCCGTCATATCCGGATTGAAATTCTTCTCAACCTGCTGCCGGAAGGTCTGCGCAAAGGGGTTGAGAGAATTCTTCTGATCATTGCGGCGCTTGGCTTTGCGTTTGTCGCCTGGCTGAGCGCAAAAGCCCCGCTGATCGACTATCAGATCGGAACGATCTCGATCACCGGCAGCAACATGCCCCTCTGGATCCCCGAAGCCTTCATCCCGATCGGCTTTGCGGCGCTGTCCCTGCGACTGATTGCCCGGCTTATCACCGATCTTCCGGGGGATCAGAGCATGTCGGCGGGAGGCTTGTAATGGAGCCGCTTTACGCGACCGCAATCATCCTTGTGCTGACACTCGCGCTGATGTTGAGTGGAATGTTCGTCGGGCTTGCGCTGATGGTCTCGGGGCTCATCGGGCTCTATGTCTTTCGCGACAATATGGCGATTGCCAGTAACGTCTTTTTTGACAGCACCAATTCCTTCACACTGACAGCTGTCCCGCTGTTTATCTTTCTTGGCGAGATACTCGTCGGCTGCGGGGCATCGGGAACGATATTTCGCGGCACAAGCCGGCTGCTCTCCTGGGCGCCGGGGGGCCTTCTGCACGCCAACCTCTTAAGTTGCACCATGTTCTCCGCCATCAGCGGCTCGAGCCCGGCCACCGCGGCAACCATCGGATCTGTCGCGTTGCCCGAGCTCAAGAAACGCGGCTATGACCAGCGGCTTTCGCTCGGCTCTCTCGCCGCCGGCGGGACGCTTGGCATTCTGATCCCGCCCAGCATTAATATGATTGTCTACGGGATGATTGCGAACGTCTCCATCGGTCAGCTGTTCATCAGCGGGGTTTTTCCCGGCATCCTGATGGTCGGGCTGTTTATGATCTATGTGGCGATCCGCGTCATGCGCCAGCGTGACCTTGCGCCGGTGGAATATCAGCTGACGTTGCGCGGCATCCTCATCGGCCTTGTTGAGCTGTGGCCCGTGTGGTTTCTCGCCTTCGTGGTGCTTGGCGGTATATTCTTTGGCATTTTCACGCCGACGGAGGCGGCGGCTGTGGGCACGGCGGGCGCACTCCTGATTGCGGCGGGGTTGCGCAAGCTGACATGGTCCATGCTGGTAAACGCCATGGGGAATACGGTGTCGATCAGCAGCAAGGTGCTGATTATCTATGTCGGCGCGATGGTGCTCGGCAATTTCCTCGGTGTCATGGGATCGCCGCAACAGATCGCGCGCTTCGTTCTCGATGCCGAGCTTGACGTCTATCAGGTGCTGCTGATGCTGCTGGCGCTATATCTGGTTCTCGGGGCGTTTCTGGATGGCATCTCGATGATGGTGCTCACGGTTCCGACGGTGATGCCGCTGATACTCGGGCTCGGCATTGATCCGATCTGGTTCGGCGTCGCTCTCGTGATCCTCTGCGAATGCGGTATGATCACCCCGCCGATGGGGCTCAACCTGTTCGTGATCCAGGGTATTGCGAAAAGCACGCTCGGCGAAGTCGTCTACGGCGTCATGCCCTTCTTCGGCCTGATGCTGTTCACGCTGCTGGTGATTACGATCTTCCCGCAGATCGCGCTCTGGCTGCCGGGTCTGATGATCGGCGGATAAGACCGGGTTGCGGTGATGCTGATATAATGGAATTTAATTGCAATAACTGTTCAACAAGGGGTTTTCCGGTGACAGACAATCGAAGGCGCAAGGCTGAGATCCTCCGCGATCTGGAACGCAAGATCCTGTGGCTGGCTTGCTGGATGATTGATCAGGCTAACCGGCGCGACAAGGTGGACGGTGTCAAGGTAGGCGGACATCAGGCATCGTCGGCGTCGATGGTCTCGATCCTGACGGCGCTTTATTTCAGCGTCCTCCGGCCCGAGGACAGGATTGCCGCAAAACCGCATGCCTCGCCCGTCTTTCATGCCATCCAATATCTGATGGGCAATCAGACCCGAGAGAAGCTGGAGAATTTCCGGGGGTACGGCGGCGCGCAGTCTTATCCCAGCCGTACCAAGGATGTCGATGACGTGGATTTCTCGACGGGGTCCGTCGGCCTTGGCGTCGCCATCACCGCTTTCTCCTCCATCATACAGGACTATATCCGCACCCGGAAATGGGCGGCGGACCGGCTCGAGGGGCGGATGATTGCGCTTGTCGGCGATGCGGAGCTGGACGAGGGCAATGTCTATGAGTGCTTGCAGGAAGGCTGGAAGCATGATCTTCGCAACACCTGGTGGGTGATCGACTATAACCGGCAGAGCCTTGACGGCGTTGTCCGCGAGGGGCTTTACGACCGGATCGAGACGGTTTTCAAGGCATTCGGCTGGGACGTCATCACGCTGAAATACGGCGCCTTGCAGCGCGCCGCGTTCGAGGAGCCGGGCGGCGAAACCCTGCGCCGCTGGATCGACGCCTGCCCGAACCAGCTTTACTCGGCGCTCTGCTATCAGGGCGGCGCGGCATGGCGCAAGCGGCTGATGGACGAGATCGGCGATCAGGGACCGGTGACGGCGCTGCTTGAGCGGCGCTCCGATGACGAGCTGGCGGAGCTGATGGCCAATCTTGGCGGGCACTGCCTGCCGACCCTGATCGATACTTTCAACAGCATCCGGCACGACCGCCCCGTCGCCTTCATCGCCTATACCATCAAAGGCTGGGGCACGCCGCTCGCCGGACATAAGGACAATCACGCCGGCCTGATGACCGAGGCGCAGATGGAGGACTTCCGCAGACGGATGAAGGTCCGCGACGGATATGAGTGGGAGCCCTTTGAGGGGCTTGCCTCGAGCGAGACCGAGCTCCGCGATTTTCTTCGCAAGGTGCCGTTCTTTGCCAAAGGCCGCCGCCGCTATTCGGCGCCGCGAATCAGCATCCCGGAGGGCGTGATCACGAACCCCTCGCCTCAGGGGACGGTCAATTCGACGCAAGCGGCGTTTGGCAAAATCCTCGATGATATCGCCAAGTCGAAGACGGATTTCGCCGATCGCATCGTGACGACATCGCCCGATGTGACGGTTTCCACCAACCTCGGGCCGTGGGTCAACCGGCGTCATCTCTTCGCCCCGCGCGAAGTGCCGGATATCTTCCGTGACGAGCGCATCCCGAGCGCGCAGAAATGGCAGTTCATGCCCGACGGGCAGCATATCGAGCTTGGCATCGCGGAGATGAATCTCTTCCTGATGCTGGCCGCGGCCGGGCTCTCGCATTCGCTGTTCGGCGAGCGGCTGCTGCCTGTCGGGACGCTTTACGATCCCTTCATCTCGCGCGGTCTCGATGCCCTCAACTACGCCTGCTATCAGGATGCGCGCTTCCTGCTGGTGGCGACACCGTCCGGTGTCTCGCTCGCGCCGGAAGGCGGGGCGCATCAGTCGATCGCGACGCCCCTGATCGGTATGTCGCAGGACGGCCTTGCGAGCTTCGAGCCGGCCTTTACGGACGAGCTGGCCATCATCATGAACTGGGCCTTTGACTATATGCAGCGCGACGGGGAAGGGGATCCGTCCGAGAAGACATGGCTCCGCGATGAGACGGGCGGCTCAGTCTATTTGCGCTTGTCGACACGCCAGATCGAACAGCCGGCGCGAAAAATCAATCCGAACTTCGCCGAGGAGGTGATCAACGGCGCGACCTGGCTGAAGGAGCCCGGCCCGAACGCCGAACTCATCATCGCCTATCAGGGGACGGTGGCGACGGAAGCCATCAAGGCGGCCGGGATGCTGGGCGGCATGCGCCGCGATATCGGAGTGCTCTCGATCACCTCGGCCGACCGCCTCAACGCCGGCTGGCAGGCGGCGCAGCGCGCCCGGGCGCGCGGGCAGGCGGGCGCCCTGAGCCAGATCGAGCGCATGCTCGCGCTGCTGCCCCGGCACTGCCATATTATCACGGTGATCGACGGCTTCCCGGCGACCCTCTCCTGGCTTGGCGGCGTTGCAGGGCATCCGACGGTCAGCCTTGGCGTCGAGCATTTCGGCCAGACCGGTACCGTTGCCGATCTTTATCGCCACTATGGGATCGATGCGGAAAGCATCACCGAAATCGCCGTCAATCTGACGAGCGGGCGGCGGTTTGCGGCACCGAAACTCGTTGCGACCTGAGGCATGCTCTCCCGATCAGGCGGGCAAGCGGCTTGCGGGCGGCGTCTGGCGGTGCTAGTTACGTGTCCGCCAATCGTCACGCAACCGGAAGTCGATGCTCATGAAAGCCGTAAAGTCTGAAACGCGTCGCTCGCAGGCGGAAAGGCGGGCGGAATCGGACCGCAGGATGATGCTCGCCGCGCTCAAGCTGATCGCTGAGAAAGGCTCGACGGGAATCAGTATGGCCGAGGTCGGTCTTGCCGCGGGCTACAGCAGCGGCCTTCCGGCCGCGCGTTATGGCAGCAAGCTCGCCATGCTGGAAGCGGTTGTTGATTTTTCGGAAAAATGGCTGCTTGAGACCATGCTCAAAAAGGCCGTAAAGGACAAGCGCGGCCTTGCCGCGGTGAAAGCGCGGATCGGCGCGCATCTTGACGGCGCGCGCGATACCTCGGTTGCGACGATCGCGCTTTTCCAGCTTTACATGGAATCGCTTGGCACCGCCGTCGAGCTTCGGTCGCGGATTATCGCGCTCAGCAACGAGTATAAGGCGGGGTTTACCCGCCATCTTCGCGAAGCGGTGGAGATGGGCGAGCTTGACCCCGGCTGCGATGTCGAACAGCTGGCGATGTTTATCCTCGGCGCCATGCGCGGCATGGCGATACAGGCGTTGATCGATGGCCGGACAGCCGATCTGGAAGCCGCGAAAGAATTCCTTTTCGAGACAATCTTCAAGACCTTCCGGGTAATTCCCGAGGCGACGCGCTAGCTCTTCTTGGCCCAGTAGGGCGCGCGGAGCTCGCGCTTCATGATTTTGCCGAGCGTGCTGCGCGGCAGTTCCTTCCGGAACTCCATCGCGTGAAGCCGCGCCGTTTTGCTGAGCCGTTCGTTGGCCCACGTCTGCAGCGCTTCTTCGTCAATCTCTGCGCCCGGAACTTTGACGACAATCGCGAGCGGGCTTTCGCCCCATTTGCTCGGAATGCCAATAACCGCCACCTCCTGCACGGCAGGATGCTGATAGAGAACCGCTTCGATATCGGCGGCATAGATGTTGAATCCGCCCGAGATGATCATATCCTTCTTGCGATCGAGGAGGATCAGGAAGCCATCCTCATCGAGCTTGCCATAGTCGCCCGAGCGGTAGAAGACATCGCCATTTTCATCTTTCCAGACCAGCTCCTCGGTTTTGTCGGGTTGCTTGTGATAGCCCTTCATCATCATCAGCGGCGACCTGCCGACAACCTCGCCGACTTCCCCCGCCTTGAGGCTGTTGTTATCGGCATCGAGAATGCGAAGATCGACGGAGAGACCGGCTTTGCCGACGGTATGGAGCTTGTCGGGATGGGCACTGGCATCCAGCACGGTGCCGGGCCCGCCTTCGGTCAGGCCGTAAAGCTCAACCAGCCGGCCCGGCCAGCGATCGAGGATTTCTTTCTTGAGGCCCGCATCCATCGGCGATCCGGCGGTGAATTTGGTGCGAAACGCCGAGAGATCCGTGGCACCGAATTCCTTGAGGGCGAGCAGCCGCTGATACTGCACTGGGACCAGCATGGCGTGGGTGACGCGATAGTGCTCGCAAAGGGCGAGATATTCCGCTTCCCTGAACTTCTCCATCAGGATAACGGTTCCGCCATGAGCGAGAGCCGGGAGCATGCCGGCGAGCGTGAAGTTGCCATAGATGGGGGTCGAGACGATGGAAACTGTCGTGTCGTTGAAATCGAATGCTGCGAAGCGCACAGGCAGCGCCGAGCGCATCGAGTGAACGTGAATGATGCCCTTGGGGAGGCCCGTCGTGCCGGAGCTGTAGATGATGTTGAACTCATCGTCCGCCGCGATCTCCATCAAAAATGGATCGGACGGAGCCGCATTGAGCGCCGCACGGTAAGGGATCCAGCCGGGTGCCCGGAAGTCGAGCGCGATTTTACCGCCCTCCAGAAGCCCGTCGAGGCGCGGCTCGATTGCCGCGATGTTCGCGTAAAAACCTTCCGCGAGGAAAATCGCCTTCGTATCGGCATCGACGATCATGCGTTCAAGCGCATCGGTTGCGGTCATGGTGGAGAGCGGGACCGCGACGGCGCCGGCTCGCAAAATCCCCATAAAGGCAGTCAGATAGAGAGGCGAGTTCAGGCCGAGGATCGCGACCTTGTCGCCTTTTCGGATGCCGAGGGCGGCGAGGTAGTGCGCCGTCCGGTCGACATCGCGGTCAAAATCGCGCCAGCGCGTGACCTGATGATTGAAAATGACCGCCGCCTTCTCCGGCGTGCGTTGCGCCGCCCGGCGGATGCTGTCGGGGATGGCGATAAAGGGCGGAAGTGGTGTCTCGAGCGCGGTATTTCCCATCGTGCGTGTCACCCTTTGAAACCGATCGCCTGTCCGACCGCGACCTTGTCGCCACGCTCGTTTTCAACCCAGATATCAAGCTCGACGCGCTGGCGTCCATTCTCCGGTGCGATCCTGGCGACGATCCCGCTGACGCTGAGCACATCATCGCGGCTGAGGAGATTGGTAAAGCTGACGTTCAGCTCGCCGCCCTGCACCCAGTCGGGGCCGAAAAACTCGGTGGCGATCTGCGAGAGATAGCCGTAGGCCATCAGCCCCTGCGGCGCGGCAACCTTGAGGCCGATTTTCTGCGCGAGATGGTCATGGGTGTGAAAACTCTCGTTCGGCAGCGAGAAGAGCCGCGCCTTGGTGATCGACATCTGGATCGCACGGGTCGGCAGCTTCATCCCGCTGTAGATCTCGCCCTCACTTTGCTCTGCTCGGCTTGTCATTTCGTCTCTCCGCTTGCGATGCCCCGGATCGGGGCATGGCTTCGAACCATGATAGTGTGCCGGTATTCAGCGATCTGCGCGCCTTCCCGCGTTGAAAAGAGCGCCTCGATCACCACAAATTCGCGCGCCCGGCGGATATATTTTTCGCATATCCCGACCTTTGCGACGATCTCCTCGCCGGCCTTGAAAGGGCTTATGAAGCGGGCGTGGGTCTTCGCATGCAGATATGGATATTCGAAGAGGTTCGGAAACTGATCCATGAACATTTTGAAATGACCCACCGCCCCTTCCTCCTGAATATAAAAGCCCTGCGGCCACCAGATATAGGTGGAGAGAACGACCGGATGGGCGAGCGGCGCTTTCGGGTCGCCGAGCAACCAGCCCGTCTCGTCGTCGACCCCGTAGCCGAGCTTCTTGATGGATTCGATCGTCGGGCGGAACCTTACCGTCCCGAGGGAGTAGGGAACCGGAAGGGTCTCGAATGTGACATCTTCATTCATATGTTTCTGATATCTCGCTGGACGGTGGCGCTTGCGGCTATGGGTTGGGCCGGGGGCAGGTTTCGCTATCCCGTTTCTTATTTTACTTATTAACCAACCACTAAATAACATAGGGCTGATATCGCCGCAAGCGATCCATGCGGCCGTGAGACATTTGCCGCGCTGCACCGTTAGAGGCGCGGCGCTTGAGTCAGAAAGCTTGCCAGAAGAAAATCGCGCTCATAGTGAAACCGATCAGGGCGATAATGGCGCGGATCACCGGGCGCGGCAGGGCGCGGGCAATGGGTGCGCCCGCATAGCCGCCGATAAGTGCGGCAATCATCATCAGGATCGCCTGATACCAGAGCACAAGGCCGCCGACCGCGAAAATCGCGACGGAAATGGTCGAGAGAATAAATGACAGCCCGTTTTTCAGGCCGTTCATCTGATGCAGGTCGGTCATCCCCCAAAGCGCAAACACCGCGAGCAGGACAATGCCGAGCCCGCCGTTGAAATAGCCGCCATAGATGCAGGAAACAAAGAGGGTGATGACAGGCAGCGCCCGGCCCGACCCGGCGTAACGGGCGGCGAATTGGCTGAGCTCCTTGCCATAGAGGAAGATGAGCGTCGCGCCGAGGAGCAGAAAGGGCACGATCAGCGAAAACGCCTCGTTGGAGGAGATGAGCAGCAAGAGCGAGCCGACAGCGCCTCCGGCCAGCGTGATGGCGGTATAGAGCAGCAGGGTTCGCCGCGGAAAGCGGCCGATCTCTTTTCGGAAGCCGAAGGTGCCGCCGAGATAGCCCGGAAAGACGGCAACCGCGCTCGTCGCGTTGGCGACGACAGGCGGAATCCCTGTAAAGACAAGGGCGGGAAAGGTGAGGAAGGTTCCCCCGCCCGCGATCGTATTCAGAACTCCGGCGCCAAAGGCGGCGAGCATAATAAGCACTATGTCGAAAAAAGGCATTTGTTTACTTGCGGGATCCCCGAAAAGGCGGGCGACCGGCGGCGATATGGGGTTTCGGGATACCTCTGGTTTAGCCCTTTCAACCCCGCGTGTCATTGTTTCTTTTCATCTCCCGCGAACGGATGGCGGGTGTCCGAGGTACTCACACAGCAGGTCGGCGGCGGATCGGCGCCTGCTAGGGGCGCGGCGCGGCGGTGCTGCCGCGAACGGTCAGGGTCGCGGTCGCGATCGAGGAGTGCTGCTGATTGGTGAGCTTTCCGGAATCTATATGATGCAGGAACCAAAGTCCACAGGTCGTGGCCAGATCCTCGATCGGCATCCAGAGGGTGGTGAGGCCCGGGCCCCACCATTTGAACTCCGGCGCATCGCCAAAGCCGACGAGCGAGAGGTCGCCGGGGACGGAGATCTGCATCTCGTGCAGCGTCTCCAGAATGGCCTGGGTGACGCGGATTGTCCCGGTGATCAGCGCCGTCGGCGGGTTGGGGCGGTTCAGGAGTTCCTTGACCGCGTTGGCGCCGTATTGGGTGATCGAGGGAGGGCCGAAAATCTCGATCGCCTCGCTGCGGTCAACGCCCATTTCCTGAAAGGCCCGGCGAAATCCCGCCCGCCGCGCCGTTCCGGTCGAGAGCTCAAGCGAGCCGCCAATATAGGCGATGCGGCGATGCCCGAGCGAGAGCAGGTGCCGCGTGCCTTCGCAGAGGCATTCCTCGTCATTGATGCCAAACCAAGCGGAGTTGTAGCTCTCGATCCGGCGGAGCAGCTGGACGTGCGGAAAATTATTGATGAGATCACGCGTCTCGCGCTTGGGCTGCGCGGTCGGGACAATGACGATGCCGGCCGCCCGCGCGCTGATCAGCTCGGTCACGTGACGCGCTTCGGTTTCAGGATCATTGGCGATGGAGAGCGCGAGCTGGTATCCGTTCGCGCTGCAGCAGTCCGAGAGCGCCTCGGCAATCGTGGCATAGAAATAGTTGCGGATATCGGGGAGCATCAGCCCGACGAGATTACTTTTTGCCCCCCGCATCTGCCGGGCGGGCAGGTTGCCGACATAGCCGAGCTGGCTTGCCGCCTCCTTGACACGGGTAATCGTTTTCGCGCTGATCCGCGGATCGCCCGAGAGGGCGCGCCCGACCGTCGAGACCGAAACGCCGGCGATCTCGGCAACGTCGCGCGCGGTGACCATCCTGAATGATTTTGTCATATCCCTTCCGGCTTTTGCAGCATCAGACAACCCTGTTGAGCACCGGCTCGCCCGTCCGGATGCGTCGGCAGTTCTCCTCGATCACCGCAAGGCTGCGGTCAATTGTTTGCGGCGTCAACCACGCAATATGCGGCGTCATCACGACATTCGGAAATTCCTTGAGCCGCCCGGCATCACGCAGCGGCTCGGCGGCAAAAACATCGAGCCCGGCGCCCGCCAGCCGGCCGGAGGCGAGGGACGCGGCAAGCGCGGCTTCATCGACAAGTTCCCCGCGCGCGGTATTGACAAGAATGGCGCCCGGTTTCATCCGGCCAAAGGCCGCCGCATTCAGGATATGGCGCGTCTCGGGCGTCGCGGGGATATGGAGCGAGAGAATGTCGCTGGTTGCGAGAAGCTCCTCGAAGGAGACGGCTTCGGCGATCGCATCCGGCTTGGGTGTGCGGCTCCAGTACTGCAGTTTCGCGCCGAGAGCGGTGAGCGGCGCCGCGAGCCGCATCCCGACCGCCCCATAGCCGACGAGCCCGACCGTGCTGCCGCTGATCTCGCCGATCGCTTCCGCGTCGTTGGGCGACAGCTGCCAGCCCTCGCCGATGCGCGTCGCACTGTCGAATGTGGTCATGCGGCGGAGCGTCGCCAGCATCAGGGCGAGGGTGTGTTCGGCGACGGCGGCCGTGTTAGTGCCCGGCATGTTGGCGACGATCACGCCGGCCTTTTTTGCGGCGTCAAGATCGATCGTATTGACCCCGATGCCAATCTTCTGGATCAGCTTCAATTGCGGCCCTTGCGCAATCATGTCGGCACTTACCGGCTTCAGGCAATGCAAAAGCACGTCAGTGTCCGGGATCTCGCGGATGAAACCGGCTTCATCCTGCTCGTCGATCACCGTGATCTCGATATCTTCTATCGTCGCAAGTCGCTTTTTCAGCCTGTCGCTGGCGGAAAACTGCAATAAAGCCTTCAACGTCTCTCTCCTCGGGCCCGCTCTGGAATTGCTGAGGCGAAGACCAGCCCCTCGCGTCCGGCAAACCGCGCACGCGATCCGAGGGCCTCTTCAATTCTCAGGCATTCGTTCCATTTTGCCATGCGTTCGGAGCGAGCGAAAGAGCCCACCTTGAATTGGCCCGCATCCCAGCCGGTGGAAAGATGCGAGATAATGACATCTTCCGTCTCGCCGGAGCGGGCGGAAACGATCGTGCCGAGCCCTGCCGCCTTGGCCGCTTCGAGCGCCTTGCGGGTCTCTGTAATCGTCCCGGCCTGGTTCGGCTTGATAAGCACGGCGGTGAGCGCCTTGTCGGCCGCCGCCCGGGTGACACGCGCGGCGTTGGTCACGAGATAGTCATCGCCAATAATCTGGCAGGTCGCGCCATAAAGCCGCGTGAAGGTCTGAAAGCCTTTCGGATCATCCTCGCTCAACGGATCTTCGATGGAAAGGATCGGGTAGGTCTCAAGCCAGCCGCCTAGGATGGAAATCCACTCGTCGGTTTCATATTTCTTGCCGCCGAGGGCGAGGGTGTAAAGGCCGTTCCGGCCAAATTCCGAGGCCGCCACGTCAAGCGAGATGGCAACGTCTTCGCCGGGCTTGAAGCCGGCGCGCTCGATCGCAAGAACAAGCGTATCGAGAATCTCCTCGTTCGATCCGAATGCCGGCCAATAGCCGCCTTCATCGGCGACCCCCCGCAGGCTGCCGCGCTCCTTCATTAGCGCGCCGGCGGCGAGATAGACCTCGGCCGTCCAGTCGAGCGCCTCGGAGAAGGATGTCGCGCCCGGACACATGATCATGAAATCCTGGATATCGACGCGCCGCGCCGCATGCGCGCCGCCGCCGAAAATCTGGATCTCGGGGAGCGGCATGCGAATATCCCGCCCGCCCGAGAGATAGAGCCAAAGCGGCAGTTTCTCGGCCGCCGCGCGCGCCTGCAATACCGCCATGGAGGTGGCAACGATGGCGTTGCCGCCAAGCCGGGCGCGATCGGGCGTGCCGTCGAGCCGCACCATCGCACCGTCGACCTCTTCCTGGTGATCGGCGTCAAGGCCGATCAGGCAGGCGCTGATCTCCTCATTCACGGCGGCCACGGCGCGGCGCACATCAAGGCCGCCAAAGGCCTTGCCGCCGTCGCGCAAATCAACCGCTTCGCCGCTTCCCATCGACGCGCCGGCGGGCGCGATGGCCCGGCCCGTCGCGCCGCAGCCAAGGCGCACGTCCACCTCGACCGTCGGTCGCCCGCGCGAATCCCACACCCGCCGTCCAAAAACAGATTTGATTGTTGTGTCAGTCATTTGCTAGGTTCCTTGCCCACACATCACGCAGTTCCGCCAGTCGGGTCGGAGGCGACTCGACAAAGGGCAGGGCCGTCATTCTGATTTTTTCTTTATCAATTTCATTGGTAATGTACTCAACCGGTGATTTTCCATCAACGCGTGCGAGAAACAAAGCCGGCAGCAGGCGCGCAACACGCGCCTCGAGCGCGTCCCGAGACTCCCATCCGACTTCATTGAAATAGGCGTCTTTCAAGGCGTCAAAGGCGCGGAGCAGGACGTCCCGCGCGCCCGGCATATGCACGCATTTGAGAAGCAGGTGATTGAGGCAGAAGGCAAGATCAAAGGCCGGCTCCCCGTACCAGGCGCATTCCGCATCGAGAAAGACAGGGCCCTCGCGGCCCATCAGGATATTCTTCGGGCTCACGTCGCCGTGGACAAGCACGGTTTCCGCGCCAAGCGTCGCTTCGGCAAGGCAGAGAAGGCGCTCTGCAACCGCGCCATGCACGCGCGCGGTTGCTTTCAGGTAAGGCTCGATCCGCAGGGCATCGAATGTTTCGGGTACCCTGAATTTATCGGCGAGGCGGGGCGAGTGCGCGGTTGCCTGATGGATGGCGCCGAGGCTTGCGCCCACCTTGGCCGCGAAGGCGATATCGACATCGCCGTCCATAAGCTGTGTTTTCCATGTCGGATAGTCGAGAAATTCCATGGCGAAGAGGGCGGATGCGGGCTCGGAATAGAGAATATCCGGAACGGCCTCGGGGCGGATTTCGCGAACTTCGCGGATCCAGTTCACTTCATTGGCGTTGCGAGAGAGTGGCGCCTCCCAATGCTGCGAGACGCGAAGCTCCGCAAGCGCCCGCTTGAGCACAAAACGGCGCGCGCCTGCGTCAATTCTCCAGATGTCCGAAGAAATGCCGCCGGTCAGCCGCTCGGCGCGGATGGCGGAGATATTCTCCGCCAGTCCGCTCCGTTTGAGAAACTCGCCCGTCTCCTGGTCAAGCATCGGTGTCACAGGTTACTCCTCTCAGAACATCGTGCCGGGCAGCAGCAATGAGATGATCGGGAAAGCGATCAGCAGATAGAGTACTACCAGATCGGACATGATGAACAATATACAGCCCTTAAAGATCTGGTTGAGCGGCACCGCGTCACCGACGACCGATTTGATAACAAACACGTTGATCCCGACGGGCGGCGTCATTAGGCCGACCTCAATCAGCTTGACGATGATGATCCCGAACCAGATCAGGTCATAGCCGAGGGTTTCAATGATCGGAACCGCCAGCGGCAGCGTCAGCAGCAGAATGCCGATGGCGTCAAGGAACGTGCCGAGGATCAGATACATGGCGCAGATCATGAACAGCACCAGCGCGGGCGAGAAGTTCTGTGCGTTTGTCCAGGCGACCAGATCACTGGCAATCCCGGTGATGCCGACGAAAGAGACCATTAGCTTTGCGCCGATGGCAAGGACGAAGATGATCGCGCACTGGAAGGTCGTTTCACGAACTGCGTCCCAGAAGCCCTCCCACGTCAGCCGCTTCAGCAGGAAGCCGATGACGATCGTGACGCCCGCCGCGACTGCCGCCGATTCCGTCGCGGTCAGAATGCCGGTGTAGACGCCGCCGATGACGATGATGGCGATCAGCGTGATCGGCCAGATGCGGAGCAGCGCCTGAAGCTGTTCGCGGCCTGTTGCCGTGATATGGTTCTCCGGTGCCGCCTCGGGCCGTGCTTTCACCCAGACCAGAACAATGATGACATAGCCGACGACACTGATCAGGCCGGGAAGAATGCCGGCGACGAACAGCTTGCCGATCGACTGCTCGGTGAAGACACCGTAGAGCACCAGCACGAGGGAGGGCGGGATCAGTGAGCCAAGCGTGCCGCCGGCCGCAACCGATGCCGTGGCGAGCGATTTGCTGTAACCGAAGCGCAGCATTTCGGGAACCGCGATGCGGCCCATCGCCGAGGCGCAGGCCATGCTGGAGCCGGTGATCGACGAGAAGCCGGCGCAGCCGACGACCGAGGCAATCGCGAGACCGCCCGGCAGGCGCGGCAGCAGAATACGGATGGTATAGAAGAGATCTGTCGTGAACCTTGCCTTATGCGCGACATGGCCAAGCACGATAAAGAGCGGCACCATGGTGAAGGTGTAGGTCTTGATAAAGGAGAAGGGGTCGGTGCCAAGAAACGCCTGCACGGGCCGCATCGCGCGCGCCGGGTTGAAAGCCCCGCCCGGCGGCCAGGCGAAGATGATAAACATGCCGATGATGGAAACGGCGCAAAGCGCAAATGCAATCGGCACACGCAAAAACAGGAGGATCAGCAGGCCCGCGAGCACAGCAATCGCAAGGGTAGTCGGGTCCATTGTTACAGTTACCTTTCTGGGACGGGTTTCGCGGTTACGAAAGCAGGTCTTGGGCGGCGTCTGGATAGACGATGCGCTTTTTCAGGTTCAGATCTTCCAGCAGGTTCAGCAGCAGCCGGATGCAGAACAGGGCAACCGCAATCACGAAAACAAGTTTCGCCGGCCACACCGGAAGATACAGCTCGCCTTCGTAATACTGACCGCTGTTCCAGTCCTTGACGACGCCGAGCCAGACACACCAGAGAATGGTGGAGAAAATGACTAGGGCGATTAGATGCGCGAGCGCGCTGAGCGCCTGAAAATATTTCTTCGGCAGCCAGGCGGTGAAGACCTCAACCTCGATATGCGCGCGCCTTGCCGTCGCATAGGCGAAGGGAAGGGCGATTATGATGGGCATCAGGTTTTCCGCGAGCACCACATCGTCAGGGATAGGAAGATGAAAAAACGTTCTGCCCGCGACGGAAAGGCAAATCAGGGCGAGCAGGAGGACGGTCGTCAGCATCGAGATTTTGAGAAACACCGTCTCGATGCTGCCGATGACGCGTTCGACGAGAGAAACTCCCGTCGAACCGTCGTCAAGCTTGAGGCGAACCATCAGCTTTTGCCTTTATCCCACGGATAGCCGTTCTTGTTGAAATCGGCCTGATACTTATCGATCAGTTGCTGATAGTGATCCGCAACTTCGCGGGCGGGGAGGCCCTTTTTGGAGACGTTGGCAATCCACTCCTCGGCGAGGATCGCACCATATTTCTTGACCTCGTCTAGCATGCCGGGCGGCGGAGGCGAGTAGATGACGCCAAATTCGCCGCCGGGGGCGGAAAGCTCGGCTTTGGCTTCAACAACGCGGATGAGATGATCTTCAACGATATGGGCGTTCAGGTCGTTGGCGACCTCGCGGATCACCTTTTTGCGCTCGTCGCTGAGCTCATCCCAGAAATCCTTGTTCATGATGATGCCGTAGGCCATGACCAGCCCGAAGTCGATCTCGATCACATGCTTGGCGATTTCATACTGCCGGTAGCCCTTGATGGCGAGGTGATAGATCTGGTTGCAATCGACAAGGCCGGTCTGCAATGCCTGATAGACTTCGGTCTGCGGCATGGCGATGGTCGTCGCGCCCATGTTCTTCAAGACTTCGGTGTAGGGGCCGCCCGTCCGGATCTTGAGGTTTTTCAGCTCGTCGAGGGAATTGATTGGCGCCTTGCAGATGAGCTGGACGTTCCCGGCATTGAAGTTGGCGATATATTCGATGTTGTTGCGCGCGAACTGCTTCTTCACATCCTCGTTGGTGGTGGCGAGTTCATAGATCGCCTGCTGCGCGACCCAGAGGTTCGACGGGCCGATCAGCAGGTTACCAACCTCGTAAAGATCGAGAACGCCGGGGGTGTAGGAGGAAACGATCGATCCCATGTCGGCGAGGCCGGCGCCGACGATGCGCGGGATATCGGCGGGTGCGCCAAGCGAGCCGCCCCAGTGAATGTCGAAGATGATGTCGCCGCCCGAGCGGCTTTCGATCTGTTCCTTAAACCACATGATATTGTCGCCCATGCCGCCGCGGTTGGCGCCGAAATGCGCGTAGCGGATCGAGATGGGGTCAGCGTTTGCGCTAAGAGGCGCTGCCACAACGGCTGTCACGGCGGCGACTATGCCCGCGATGAGGCGTGTCGAGCGTCGTAACGGTTTCCAGAATGCTTTGATTTTCATACGTAAATTCCTCCCTTGTTAGATAGCTTATGTTATTTTTATGCAATTGATAGCATAACTCAAAAATCGCTGTCAATTCGCAATATCACGCGCATTTTGACCAAATACCCGATTAACTTCTTGACAGGAAAGGGGGTGGATTGCATAAAAATGCAAACGAAAGCATTACAATAACAGAATAAAATCGGGAGTATCGTTATGACGTCACCAACGCGGTATGGGCTTTGCACGATCCAGACGGACGCCGGGGCCACGCCGGCAATTGCGGTGGGGGGGAAACACTGGGAATTGGCGAAGGTCGCGCCGGAAATTAGACTTCCAGACGGGCTTATGAGCCTCTTCCCGGACTGGCAGGCGAGCGAGTCGGCACTTGCGAAGGTCGCCGATGCCATCGCCGCCGGCAAACATGGCGAGGGATTTGCTGTTGCCGATGACAAGTTCCTGCCGCCGCTGATGTATCCCGGAAAAGTCGTCTGCGCAGGCACTAACTATATTGATCATATCCATGCCGTCGGCCGCACCAGCTTCAGCAAGGAAGAGAATATCCCCGCAATGTTCATGAAGCCGCCGAAATCGGCGCTCGTCGGTGGGGGGCGGACAGCCCGCATTCCCACCAACTGCACGATGTATGACTGGGAGATCGAGCTCGGCGTCGTCATGGGCAAGCGCATCGATGTCGGAACGCCGGTCAGCCGCGATTTGAACGAGATTGCCGGCTATATGCTGACGCTCGATATGTCGGCGCGCGATTTCCAGCGCAACCCCAAGCATTTCGCGAAATCCGATCTTTTCATGGGCAAGGCGTTCGACACGAGCTGCCCTTCTGGTCCCTATTTCGTGCCGGCGAAATTCATCCCCGATCCGCAAGATCTCGATATGAAACTCTGGCGGAATGACAAGGTTGAACAGGATTCCAACACGAAGAACATGATCTGGTCGGTCTATGAGCTGTTGCAGGCGCTAACCGAGAATGTGACGATGGAGCCGGGAGATCTGTTCCTGACCGGAACGCCTGCCGGCACCGGGATCGAGACCGGCACCTACGCGAGCCGCGGCGACAGGATCGAGGCGGAAATCGAGCATCTTGGCCGTCTCAGGATCGAACTCTACTAACCAAACGGCAGGCAAACGATTGAGGGCGAGATGTTGACACAGGCAAAGGGCTGGGGCCCGGACGGCAAGCGCGCCGCCATCAGTATCACCTTTGACAACATGGGGGAGGCGTCGGAGCTGGAGCGCGGCCAGCCCCCCGTCATGGGGCCGAGCGGGAAGCATTCCTCGCTCGAAATTCTGCCCGATCTTCTCCGCATCCTCGACGGATCGAAAATCACCTATTTCGTCGAGGGGCTGAACTGCGAGATGTACCCGGATGTGATCCGGAGCGTTCAGGCGGCCGGCCATGAGATCGGCGTGCATGGCTGGCGGCATGAAAACTGGGGCACGACGGACGCGGCGCGGCGCGAGGATGCGCTCAAGCGCTCCGTCGCCGCCTTCCGAAGCCTCGGCGTTGACGTCAGGGGCTTCCGCCCGCCCGGCGGGAAAGTCGATGCGGCGGAGCTTCGCAAGGAGTGCCTCGCGGTCGGCCTCAACTTCGCCTCGCCGCTTGGCGATATCGGCGATGATACGAAGGACGCAGGCTTCACCTCTCTCCCGTTCGCGTGGCAGCATGTCGATGCCTATATGCTGCATCCCGGGCTGGGCGCGCTCCGTCAGATGTTCGGCGACCCCGAAGAGCCGATCTCCTATGACGAGTGGGGCGGTGTTGTTGACGAGCTGATCCGGAAAGTCAAACGCGAAGGCGGCCACGCAACGCTTATTTTCCACCCCTCCATGCTGGTCCAGAGCGAGAGAGCCGTTGAGATATTTGCGCAATTCGTGAAAACTGTGCGCGAGGATGCGGACATCTGGGCGCCGACCTGCAGCGAACTTGTCGGCTGGCTATCTGAAAACGGGCATAGCTGAGCGTCACTTTCGGATCGCTTTCTGCGACCCGGCGTCGTATCCTGCGGGGCGCGGCGCCGGGTTTGTGCATTTTGACCTCCACCCGGTCCCTCCGCGCGATGCAAAAAGCAAGAATAAGAATAGCAGGAGTTTTATCATGACCGCTTCGCAGCCCTTGGCGTTGTCACAAGGTATTGTCATCAACGATCGTTTCACCTCCTTTCCCGATTTGGAGGAGCGCGTGAAGCGCCTCGCGGGCGGGCTTGCCGCGCTCGGCATCAAAGCCGGAGATTCGGTCGCGATCCTGCTTCGCAACGATACGCCCTTTCTTGAAGTCACCTACGGGGCGATGCTGCTCGGCGCGTATGCCGTGCCGATCAACTGGCATTTCCGCACCGATGAAGTGCTCTACATCCTTGAAGATTGCGGCGCGAAAGTGCTGGTCGCCCATAGTGACCTTCTGATGGGGCTGGACGCCGATCTGCCGACCGGGATCACGGTGATCGAGGTTGATACCGCGGAAGATATCGTGGCGCGCGAGGTGACGATGGCGCGGCGGCGTGCACTGGAGCCGGCGACCCTTGACTATGCGGTCTGGGTTGACGCGCAAACGCCGTATGCCGGTCCGCCAAGCCCGCCGCCGCAAAGCATGATCTACACCTCCGGCACGACGGGACGGCCGAAAGGCGTCCGCCGCGATGTGCCGACGCCAGAACAGGTCGCAGCGGTCGCCCGTATGCGCTCGGAGCTTTACGGACTGACGCCCGGGCTTCGCGCCATGCTGGCGGGGCCGATGTATCACTCGGCGCCGAACGCCTTTGCGGTGCGCGCCGGGCAGATTGCCGAGCTTTTCGTCATTGAGCCCTATTTCGATCCGGAGCGTTTCCTGCAGGTTGTGGAGGCGCACCGGATCGATACGACCTTCATGGTGCCGACAATGTTCATCCGGCTGCTCCGCCTTCCCGAAGAGGTGCGCGCGCGGTATGACGTCTCGTCGCTTCGCCATGTGGTGCACGCCGGATCACCCTGTCCTGTCGACGTCAAGAAGGCGATGATCGACTGGCTGGGCCCGATCATCTGCGAATATTACGGCGGGACGGAGTCGGGGGCGGTGACCTTTATCACCAGCCCGGAATCGCTGCGCAAGCCCGGCTCGGTCGGGAAGGCCTTCGGCAATACGATCCTTCGCATCTATGATGATGCGGGCAATGTGCTGCCGGCCGGCGAGATTGGCCATATCTATATGCGGATGCTGGATAATCCCGATTTCACCTATCACAACGCGCCGGAGAAACGGGACGAGATCGGCCGCGACGAGCTGATCACCTGCGGCGACATGGGCTATCTTGATGAGGATGGCTATCTTTATATCTCTGATCGCAAGAACGACATGGTCATCTCGGGCGGCGTCAATATCTATCCCGCCGAAATCGAGTCAGTGCTGATCCAGCTTCCGGGCGTCAAGGATTGCGCTGTCTTCGGCATTCCGCATCCCGAATTCGGTGAAAGCCTGATTGCGTTTGTCGAGCCGTTGGACGGGATGGAGCTGGATATTGCGGCGCTGCGTCAGCAGATGGCGGAGAAGCTGGCGGGGTATAAAATCCCGCGGCAGATCGAAATCCGCCACGACCTGCCGCGCGAGGACAGCGGCAAGATCTTCAAGAAACATCTCCGCGCGCCCTATTGGGAGGGGGCGGGGCGGACGATCTGAGCGGCTCGCGAAATAAGACAAAAAAGCCCGGCATATGCCGGGCTTTTCATTTCACGGCGTCTCGTCAATGAGGCGCGTTACTTTTTCGCCTGAAGCGTGATCTTATTCTCCAGCAGGCTGTCGATTTCCGCCTGGCTGAAGCCGGCTTCGCGGAGGATGTCGACGCTTTCCTGACCGAGATGCGGGGGCACCTTGCGGATCGAGGATGGCGTTTCGGAGAAGCGGATCGGCGGATCCATCATGCGAAGCGTTCCCTCCGTCGGATGTTCCACCAGTTTCCAGAAGCCGGAGGCGTTGAGCTGCTCGTCATTGAGCAGCATTTCCTTCGACATAACGGTCTGGACGGGGATATTCTTCTCATCGAGGATCTCCTGCCACTCGGCGCAGGAGCGGGTCGCGATGATGTCGGCAAGGGTGCCATAGACCTCTTCCGAATGGGTGATCCGGGCCGCAAAGGTCTTGAAAATCGGATCTTCCTTCAGCTCTGGCCGGCCAGCGATATCGAAGAGATCAAACCAGTTGCGATCGGTATAGGGCAGCACGGCAAGATAGCCGTCGGTCGTTTTGTAGGGCTTGCGCATGGTATTGAGCAACCGCTCATAACCCATCTGGGCGATCGGCGGTTCAAACGCGGCGCCGTAGAGATGCTCGACCATGACGAAATCGACGAGCGCTTCAAACATCGGAACTTCAATCGCCTGTCCCTTGCCGCCGCGCTCGCGGTTGACGAGGGCGGCAAGAACCGCCATCACGAGGTTATAGGAGGAGGTCTTGTCAGCCATGATCGTCGGCACGTAGCGCGGCTGGTCCGAGGCGATGGTCATGAGATCGGTAACGCCCGACGCGGCCTGGATAATATCGTCATAGGCCGGCTTGTCGGCGAGCGGTCCCTCGGCGCGAAAGCCATAGGCGGCGCAGTAAATGAGGTTCGGGAAGCGGTCCTTGAAATTCTCATAGCCAAGGCCGAGCTTGCTGCAAACTTTCGGCCGCAGGTTATGGACGAACACGTCGGCCGTTTCGATCACCCGAAACAGCGCTTCTTTCCCCTCCGGCTTCGTCAGGTCGAGAACGATGCTGCGCTTGTTGCGGTTAGTCGCGAGAAAAAGCGAGCCCATGTTGGGATTGCGTTTCGGGCCGGACTGCCGCGTCGTATCGCCCTGCGGCGTTTCCACCTTGATGATATCGGCGCCCATATCGCCAAGGATCTGGGTTGCCCATGGACCCATAATGACCGTCGTCAATTCCACCACGCGAATGCCGTCTAACGTGCCTGCCATTTTTATTTCCTGTTCATTAGGTTACTTAGAGATCATTGCCGTCGCGGCGGCGCTGAAGTTGTCAATTCGTCCGCCGTCTGAAAATTTTCCGCCAAGAAGCCGAGTGGATTCCGGAGCGGCATTGATTACGAGCGTTGCATTTTTATCCTTGTTTTTAACTATCGCTCTTTCGTTCTTAACGCCCGGGCGACGCCGTCCTGCCAACCGGTGCAAGGCGCAGCGGTCGCTCACCTTGCCGGATATTTCGCGGCGTCGTCCCATGCTAACTGTGTAGCGGATCAAAACGGGACTTTCAACTTTATCGAGGACGGCGGGATGAAAATTCATCGTGCGGCAATCCGACCCCTCAGCGTTTGCCCGGCAGGATCCCCATCTCCTTGCAGATGACCTGCAGCATCACCTCGTTGGCGCCGCCGCCGACGGCCGTCTGGCGCGCCTCGCGATAGATGCGGGTGATGAAATTGTCGTTCATGAAGCCCTGGCCGCCCCAGAACTGCGTCAGCTCGACAGGGATTTCCATCGACAGCCGGCCGATGAGATATTTCGCCATGCTGGCGAGCTTGGTGACATTCTCGCCTGCGACATACTTCTCGGTCGCCTGATAGAGCAGGGCGCGGACAGATTCGATCTTCGCCTGGAACTCGGCGATCTTGAAGTGGATGACCTGATTGTCGAGCAGCGGCTTGCCAAAGGCGACGCGCTGCGAGAGGTACTCGACCGTCTCCTCGATCGCGAGCTCCAGAAAGCGGATGGAGCGGGCGACGACGAACAGCCGCTCCTCCTGGAACTGCTCCATCTGATAGATGAAGCCCTTGCCTTCCTCGCCGATCAGGTTGCGCTGTGGCACCCGCACGTCATCGAAGAAGAGAAGGGCGGTGTCGGAGGATTTGTAGCCCACTTTGTCGAGCTTCTTGCCAACCGAGACGCCCTTCGCCTTCAGGGGCACGATGATCAGCGACTTGTTGCGATGCGGACCGTTCTCGGTCGAGGTATTGCAAAGCAGGCAGATCCAGTCACCCTGCACACCATTGGTGATCCACATTTTCGAGCCGTTGATCACATAATCATCGCCGTCTTTGCGGGCGGTCGTCTTCAGATTGGCAACGTCTGAGCCTGCGCCGGCCTCGCTCACCCCAATGCAGCCGACGAGATCGCCTGCGATGGTGGGGGCGAGATATTCGCGCTTCAACTCTTCCGAGCCGTAGTTGGTGAGCGCCGGGGTGCACATATTGGTCTGGACGCCGATGGCGGAGCATATGCCCATGGTGCGGAGATTGCCAAGCTCTTCAGCGAAGGCGACCTCAAAGGAAAAGTCGAGCGCCGATCCGCCATATTCCACCGGCTTGCCGATGCCGAGCAGGCCCGCATCGCCGAGCCGCTTCATCACCTGATGGGCGGGGAAAATGCCTTCTTCCTCCCACTGGTCGATATGCGGGTTGATATGTTCATCGACAATCCGCCGGGTGACGCGACGGATTTCATCATGCTCATGGGTCCAGATCATTTTTATTGCCTTTATATTGGACGGATGGGTGTCGAGGGCGGGGGTTATATCTCCAGCCAGCCCTGGATCACCACATCGTCATTCTGGGTTTTGACATAGACGTCATAGCGGTTCGGGTTGTCGGCCGACTGTTCGCCGCCCGCCGTCACGATATCCCCGTTGCGAACCGGCTTGGAGAAGCGCACATTCATCTTTGCGCCCGCGACGGCCTCTTTCCCGAGCGTACGCGTCGCCGACTGCCAGATCAGCGAGAGCGACATCGTGCCATGCGCGATCACATCGCCGAACGGGGTCTTTTTCGCAAACTCCGGATCGACATGGATCGGGTTGAAGTCGTCGGTGATCTTTGCGTATTTCTGGATCGCCTCAGGGTCGACCTTGAGGCTGGCTTCCACAAGTTTCTGCATCCTCATCCTCCCCAGATGATGCCCATCAGGCCGGTGAACAGCAGATTGCCGTTCTGGTCCTTCGAGCGGGTTTCAAAATGGACCCAGTTATTGTTTTTCCGCGTCTCTTTCGCCCGGCAGATCGTCGTCGTGATGATATCATCGCCGAGTTTGGGGAGCCGGTGCACGGTAAATTCCTGCGTGCCGTGGATATTGCCCTTCGGGCGCGGCTGCACGGTCGCAAGAAAAGCGCGCATGGTGATGGCCGAGATCAGGCTCGGCGGCAGATCAGGCAGCAGCTCCCTGTCACCCGGGAAGAGATCGAGGAAGTCGGCTGCGGTCTCTTCGTTGAAGGGCTGGACATTCTCGCCGATGGTCTGGTCCGGCTGTAAGGCATCGAATGTGTACATGGGGCTTACTTTCCAACCGCCTTCGCCTGCGGGATTTTCTGATCGCCCCGCTGTTCATAGACAAGCTCGATCTCCATGCCGAAGCGCACGTCTTCGGGCGCGCAGCCGATGACATTCATCATCGCGCGCACGCCTTCTTCAAGATCGATGAGGGCGAGCACATAGGGCAGATCCTCCTTGAAGGCCGGGCTTGGCGCATGGTTGACGACGGTGAAGGTCTTGACCTTGCCGCGGCCGCTCGCCTCGCGCCATTTAAGATCGTGGCTGTTGCAATGCTTGCAGAGCGCGCGGGGGTAGAACTGCGTCTTGCCGCAGGCGTTGCATTCCTGGATAAGGAATCTTTCCTCATTGCAGGCTTCCCAGAAGGGCGCGGTGTCGGGGTTTGCGACCGGAACCGGTTTCATTGTCATATCAATTCCTCCCGAGAACGATGGAGCAGTGGGCGGAGAGAATGCCGCCGTCGCCATGCACAAAGGCGACCTCGCAGTCTTCAACCTGCCGGTTTTCCGCTTCGCGCCGCAGCTGGCGCACGGCCTCGACCACATGGAACATGCCACCGGCGGCGCCCGAATGGGCGTAGCTCATGAGGCCGCCGTGGGTGTTGCAGGGCAGCTTGCCGCCGAGCTTCAGCGCGCCCGCGAGGCAGGCCGGGCCGGCTTCGCCGCGCTCGAAAAAGCCGATCGATTCAAGCTCGACCAGCAGCGTGATGGTGAAGCTGTCATAGATCTCCGCGACATCGACATCCTTCGCCGTGATGCCGGCGCGCTCGAACGCCATTTTCGCCGCGCTCTTGCAGCCGAAATCGACGAGCGAGGGGGCTGCCATGATATGCTCATGCGTATGGCCCTGGCCTGTGCCCATGATCTCGATCGCCTTCTTCGGGCGATCTTTCGCGGCATCGGCCGCGCTCACCACGATGGCCGCGCCGCCGTCGGAGATGAGGCAGCAGTCGAGCACATGCAGCGGCGAGGCGATGATGCGGCTGTTCAGCACGTCATCGATGGTGATCGGCTTCTTCATATGCGCCTTGCTGTTCATGCTGGCGTATTCGCGGGCGGTGACGGAGATGGACGCGAGATGCTCCGACGTCACGCCATATTCATGCATGTAGTTCTGGGCGACCAGCGCATAGGCGGCGGGAACGGACATGCCGTAGGGGTGCTCGAACTGGCCATGGCCCACTTTCGCGAGCGTCGCGACGGCGCCGCCCTTCGGCATGCCGGTCATGCGGTTGTCGCCGGTGACGACGAGCACATGCTTGCAGATCCCGGCCTCGACCAGCGCGGCGGCCTGCATGACCATGACGCAGGCGGTGGCGCCGCCAACCTCGATGGCGGCGTTGAACTTGGGCTGGATATTCATGTATTCGCAGAACACCGAGCTCAGCATCAGATGCGGTTCGGTGAAGGAATAGGCGCAGAGGACACCGTCAATGTCGGCCTTGGTGAGGCCCGCATCGGCAAGGGCGCCAAGCGCCGCTTCGGCATGCAGGCCCATACAGCTGCTGCCGGGAAGGGCGCCGACATCGGTGTCGTAGACGCCCGTAATCATTGCTTTTTTCATATTGTCGAGACCTTTACTTTATTTTTTCATTGTCCCAGTTGAAGCGAAGCGGCTTCTTGCCGAGGAAGCGGGCGACGGCGTCGCGGTGATACTCGGATTCCATGCACATCGCCTGCGCATAGTTTTCCATCTCCGAGAGCGCCCGCTGATCGAGTTCAAAGGCTTTGTTGAGGATCGTCTTCGACATGCCGATTGCATCGCGCGAGGCATTGCGGAACTGGCCGGCGAAAGTCAGCGCATGCTCAAGCAGCTTGTCGCCCGCAATGATATCGCGGATCATGCCAAGGGATTTCGCCTCTTCCGGCTCAACCGTGCGCGCGGTGAAGATGATGTCTTTTGCCGCCGCCATGCCGACAAGACGGGGCAGGGTGTAGAAACCGCCAAGGTCGGGAACGAGGCCGATCCGTCCGAACACCGCGCAGAAGCGGGCGCGCGGCGAGGCAAAGATGAAATCGGCGGCAAGGGCGAGGTTGAAGCCCGCGCCAAAGGCCGGGCCATCGACGGCGGCAATGACCGGGAGCTCGAGATCGACCAGTTCGCGGAACCACAGATGCAGATCCTGAACGCGGGTGCGGTTCTCGGTAATGGGACGGCGGTTCTCGCTCAGCGACTTGAGGTCGCCGCCGGCGCAGAACGCGCCATTTGCCCCCGTCAGGACGAGCGCCGCAAGATCCTTGTCATGGCGGATTTCGAGGATAATCTCCGTCAGATCCGCCCGCATCTGCAGGTTCAGCGCATTGCGGGCATCCGGGCGGTCGAGGGTGATCAGGCCGACCCGGTCGATGATCTGGTAGCTCAATGTTTCCAGTTTTCTTATTTCACTCATTGTATCTGGCTCCCTGTCTGCCTTAAGGCATTGTTATAGATCGAGGCTGCGGGCGATGATGTTGCGCTGGATTTCGCTGGTTCCCTCGCCGATGACATAGACGAACGCATCGCGGTGGAAGCGGCCGACCGGATATTCGCGCATGATGCCGGCGCCGCCGTGAATGCGGATCGCCTGCTCCGAGACCTTGAGGGCGACTTCGGACGAGATCAGCTTGGCCTTAGAGGCAATCGGGTTGGTCAGCGTTTCCTGATCGACGCACCAGGCGGCGTGATAGACGATCCATTTCGCCGCTTCGATTTCCGCGGCCATGTCGGCGAGCTTGTGGGCAATCGCCTGGAAGTCGCCAACTTTCCGCTCGCCGATCTTCCGATCGCGGGCATAGGAGACGGAGGCATCCAGCGCGGCGCGCGCAATGCCGAGGGAGTTTGCCGCAACCCCAACGCGATTCTCGGTCAATGATTCGAGGATAACCGGGTAGGTTCCGGTCTCTCCGCCGAGCAGACAGTCATCGGGGACGAACGCATCGTTAATAAAAATGAGGCCGGTCTCCGAGCTGCGGATGCCTTCCTTCTTGAGCTTGTGGATTTCAAACCCCTTGTTTGGCATTTCAACTATAAATAGACTGATCGAAGAGGGCTTCTGTTCGGGGGCGGTGCGCGCCGCGACCAGGATGAAGTCGGCGATTGGCGCATTGGTGATATACATTTTGGAGCCGTTCAGCTTCCAGCCGCCATCGACCTTCTCGGCGCGGGTTTTCAACGCGCGGATATTTGAGCCGACGTCCGGTTCACTAAGGCCGAACGCGGCGATTTTGTCGCCCGCGATGGCAGGTTTGAAAAAGCGCTCCTTCTGATCTTCGGTGCCGATTTTCCAGATCGGCCAGATGCCGAGGTGGGAATGGGCGGACATGCTGGAGGCGAAGGCCTGGCTGACATAGCTCAGCTCTTCGCGGATAATACAATCGCTGATTTTATCCATTCCGGTGCCGCCACTTTCAACCGGATATCGCGTCCCGAGTATTCCGAGATCACCCCATTTTTTGAACATTTCCTTTGGAAATGTCTCCGTTTCTTCGGCTTCAAAAACGAGAGGTTTTATTTCTGTCTCGCAAAAACGCTTGATCGTTTCACGAATTTGTTGTTGTTCCTCTGTGAAGGTGAAGTCCATGAAGATGGCTCCCTGTGCTACCGGCGTTATTGATAAAGATGTCAAAAGTTGTTCGGATTGGTGCAATCCAAAAACATATTGCATTCTTTATAAAAAACGATATTCTGTAAAGAGAATTTTTCCGGGGAAAATGGCACGACGAATCTGTGTCTGATAAACTATAATAAACTCTATCGGGAGGGTAGATGATAAAACGATATCTAGATCGTCTCACCACGGGATTCAATTGGCTGGCCGGTCTTGCAATGCTCTTCATGATGCTGCAGATCGGTGTCGACGTCCTCAGTAAATATCTGTTCAACTATCCGTTTCTTTGGACGACCGATGTCGTAGCATCCTACCTGATGGTGGCGATTGTCTTCCTTCCGCTGGCGGGAGTGGAGCGTCAGAACAGTCAGATCCGGGTTGAGTTGCTGATCCAGCATATGAATTATCCGACACGCCGGGTCATGGTGATTTTCACAACGATCGTGTCCATCGTCTATTTCGCAGGCATTACGTGGCGGACCTGGGGGGACGCGCTCGATAAATACCGGATCGGCGAATATGTGATGGGCGATTCGCAGGTAACGGTTTGGCCGGGGCGGTTTTTCCTGCCGCTCGGCTGCGGGCTTCTCACAATTTATCTGTTCTACAAATTGTGGCAACTGATCGCCGATAAAGAGTACCTGAAATCAGAAGAAGAGCTCGCAGCCTCGGGGGAAATGGTCGATGAGTGATATTCAGATTGGTTTTGCCGGGCTGGCCATTATGGTTTTGCTCATGCTGCTCTATGTCCCGGTTGGTGTGGCATTGGGGCTGGTGGGCGCGCTTGGAATTTTCGTTCTTATGGGGCCGGGCGCGATGTGGGGGATTATTACTGCAATCCCTTACGATTTTGCGGCTCACTGGACATTGAGTTCGGTCCCAATGTTTCTGCTGATGGGATATGTAGCCTATCATGCGCAGCTGACGGACGGTCTTTTCCGCACCGCGCGGCTCTGGCTCTCGGCGCTGCCGGGCGGCCTTGCGATTGCATCCATTGGCGGTGCGGCCGGCTTTTCGGCTGTCACGGGATCGAGTATCGCCTGTGCGGCGGCCATGGGCCGTATCGCGGTGCCGGAGATGCTTCGCTATAACTACGACAAGGGCCTTTCGGCCGGCGTTGTGGCGGCGGCCGGTACTATTGGCTCGATGATTCCGCCGAGCATCATCCTGCTGATCTACGGCGTTTTCGCCGAAGTGCCGATCGGCAAACTGTTTGTCGCCGGTGTCATCCCGGGCATTCTGACGGCCGTCATGTTCGCGGCGATGGTCATCATTCGCGTCAAAATCAACCCGGAGCTTGCGCCGAGCTTTGTCGAGCGTCCGACCTGGGCCGAGCGTTTCGTGTCGCTGAGTGAAACCTGGCCGTTGCTGCTCATTATTGTCGCCGTTGTCGGCGGCCTCTTCCTCGGTATTTTTACGCCGACAGAGGCCGGTGCGGTCGGCGCGCTTATGGCATTCTTTGTTGCAACGCTCCGCGGCAAGCTCAGCATCAGGCTGATCAAGGACAGTACCCTTGAGACGCTGATCAGCACGGCATCGATCTTTGTGATCGCCATCGGTGCCGCAATCCTGACCCGCTTTCTTGCATTGACCGGGGTTCCGGATTTTCTTTCGATCACGGTTCTCGAGACGGTTTCGGACCCGTTCATGATCCTGGTGGGCATGGCCGTGGTCTATCTGATCCTCGGGATGTTCCTTGATCCAATCGGAATTATGCTGCTGACGCTGCCAATTTTCCTGCCCGTGGTTGAAGCGGCGGATATCAGCCTGATCTGGTTTGGTATCCTGATGTGCAAGTTCCTGGAAATCGGCCTGATTACGCCGCCCGTCGGTCTCAACGTCTTTGTGATCAAGGGGATTGTCGGCGACAGGATATCGACCATGACCATCTTCAAGGGAATCGCATGGTTCCTTGTCGCCGACATTATTACGACGACGCTGATGATGGTGTTCCCGGCGATCAGCTTGTGGCTACCCGGTTTCATGAAATGATGGCATCATGGATCCGAAAGCTGTGTTTACCTGGTAAGTTTACTGTCAAATTAACGAAGAAGAACGACCAGTAAGAGCGGGCATAAGCAGGAGGCTTGAACTTCATGCCCTTTTTAAAAAGGAGAGGATAAACAAAATGAAAACTGCACTTTCAAAAATTTCACTGGTCGCCGGGGTAGCGCTTGCCGCGTCCGCCGCGTTCGCCAGTGTTTCGGTTGCCGCGGAGGGCCGTTTCGCGTCCTTCGTGTCACCGAAGAACCCGGTGGTCGAATATGGCGCGGTCCCGTTCATTGAGCGGGTCACGAAGGAAACCAACGGCGAGCTGACCTATAAGATGTATGCCGGCGGCGCGCTGCTGGGCGGCAAGAATATGGTGAGCGGGCTCGCCGACGGTGTGGCCGATATCGGTCAGATCGTTTTCGGTTACTATCCGGCCGAGTTCCCGTACGCCAGCCTGATTGCCGATATGGCGATCTATGGAAAATATGCGCCGGCTGTCGCCGCCGCGGTTACGGAATTCAACTTCATGCACTGCCAGGGCTGCCTGGATGACTACAAGCGCAATGGCCTTGTCATCCTCGGCTCCACCAGCACCTCGGCCTACCAGTTGCTGGCAAAGGAAGACGTGAGCAACGTTGAATCGCTGAAGGGCAAGAAGATCCGCACCGCGGGCGCTCTGTGGTCACGATGGGCAACCTCTGTTGGGGCTGTCCCGGTTTCCGCTCCGTCCAGCGAAATGTATGAGCAGATGTCCCGCGGCCAGGTGGAAATCGCCATTCAGCCGACCGGCGCTCTGAAAAGCCACAGCATCTGGGATGTGGGTAAAGACGTTGTCATGCTGAACCTCGGCACCTATCCGTCCTGGGGCATCTTCTCCTTCAGCGCCAAGCATTGGGCGTCGCTCTCCAACGAGCACCGCACTATCCTGATGAAGAATGCGGCGATCGGCCTGATCGAAGCCGCTCTCGGCTACATGGTTCTCGATGAGGAAGTCGAAGCTGTCGCGGCTGAAAAGGGCGTCAAGCTCATCAAGCCGTCTGAAGGCCTGGTCAACTCGGTCACCGAGTTCCTCAAGAACGACCGCGCGACCGTCATCGAAATGGCGAAGACCAAGTATAACATCGCAGACCCTGAGCCGCTCATGGACAAATATGTCGAGCTGATCAACAAGTGGGAAGCGAAGTTCGAGCCGGTCCGCGGTGACAAGGACGCCATGGCGCAGATGCTGTGGGATGAGGTGATGTCGAAAGTTGATGTTGCGACCTTCGGTCAATAATATCTTCCAGAGACGATACGAAAGAGCCGAGATTTTCTCGGCTCTTTTTTTATGCGTCGGGGGTATCAGGGCGGGTTCCCCCGCCAGAGGAGGGGGGGGGCGGGGCCTCAGCGGGCCGAGGCGCCCTGTATGGCGGCGGTGACGGTCGAGGTGGCGCGGGTGACCGCGGCGATGATTTTCTCGAGCTTCTCGGGGTCGAGCTGCGCGGTCACGGCGATCGCGCTCACGGTCATGACGGGAAGGCCATCGGCGCCGAATATCGGTGAGGAAATCGTCGTAAAGCCGCGCGAGAAGTTTCCTTCATCGATGGCGTATTTGCTCTTCCTCACCTCGTCGAGACTGTTATACCAGTCTTCGAACGACGCCGGGTTTTCGATCCGTATCCGGCCATAGGCGGCCTTGAGTTGCTGCTTCGTCATCCCTGAAAAGGCGGCGAAGCAGCGCCCGAGCGCGCCGACGAAGTAGGGCAGGCGCTGGCCGATACTCATATGGATGCTGATAACGGAGCCGGAGCTTGCGTTGGCGATCAGCATGACGCGCTCGCCGGGGATTTTATGCCACAGCGTCAGCGTCACCTGATTTTCTTTTGAGATATCATCGAGCAGCGGCTGGATCATGCGCACAAGGCTCGCGCTGTTGAGCGCGGAGTGCGCGATTTCGACAAGGCCGAGGCCGACCTGATAGGTTTTTGTGTCCGCATTGAAGACGACGAGGCCCTCATGCACGAGCGTCCGCAGCAGATTGAAGCAGGTGCTCGGGTTGATGTTGAGGTCGCGGGCGACCTGTGTCACGCCGAGCGGCATATTGTTCGCGGCAAGATACCGCAGGATGCTGATACCGCTTACCAGTGCGCCGACGAGTTTGGGGTGGGGAGCTGTGTCATTATCCATATGCGTTCGCTGTATATCCATACATAACAATTCGGGCAGAGGGCGCACTTGTCGAGATACTGAGCAGGTCTGGCGCAGTCATTCGGATGAGCGGCGAATTATAACATAACCTTCGAGCGGTCAAACATTTATGGCTGCATTCCGTGAAATGTTTCATGTTAGATGAAATGCCGCCTGTTCTGTTGCTCCCTCGATGCTTTCCGCTTAACCTTCAGAAGATACTTTTGTATCCTTCCAAGGTGACGCGGGTGACCTGACTTTTCGGGCCCCTTCCGGATTGCTGCCTTGCCTGTTCATATTCTCTTGACAGAAGAGTATTCTCATATAGAAATATATGCAAGGCAATTATTGCAGTCCCCCTTCATTCAGGATGGCATAATGAACTCAAAAAAAGCGGACAATGCCGCGGCCAAATCGCAGTTACTGGGATTTTACGAGCGAATGCTTCTGGTCCGGGAAGCCGAGAACAGGCTTGCCGCGCTGTTTGCCGACGGGGAGGTTCCGGGCTTCATTCATTTGAGCGTCGGGCAGGAGGCGGTCTCTGTCGGCGTCACCTCTGCGCTTGAGGCGAAAGATACGCTTGCCTCCAATCACCGCGGGCATGGGCACGCGCTCTCCAAGGGCGTTGATCTTGAGTCGTTCTTTCTCGAAGTTATGGGCAAGGAGGAGGGGATCTGCGGCGGTCGCGGCGGCTCCATGCATGTCGCCGATATGTCGGTGGGGATGCTGGGGGCGAATGGTATTGTCGGCGCGGGCATCCCGCTCAGCGTTGGCAGTGCGCTTGCGCATCAGGTGCAGGGCAACGGCGCGATTGCGGTCGCTTTCTTCGGTGATGGCGCGCTCGCCGAGGGCGTGCTTCATGAGAGTTTCAACCTCGCGGCGCTCTGGAAGCTGCCGCTTCTCTTCGTCTGCGAAAATAACGGATGGTCTGAATTCTCGCCGGCAAGCCAGCAGTTTGTCGCCAAGGTTCTCGATCTTGCCGCGTCTTTCTCGATCCCTGCAAAACGGGTGAACGGGAATAACGTCCTTGATGTCTATGAAGCGGCGTCCGAGCTTGCCGAAGCGGCGCGAAGCGGCAAGGGGCCGCAGCTTCTCGAATGCATCACGCACCGCGTGCGCGGGCATTTCGAGGGGGATCCGCAGAAATACCGCTCGCAAGATGAAATGGCGAGCGTGACCGAGCATGATCCGATTGCGGCGTTTGAGGACATGCTCGCGGCGAAGCGGATCGGCAAAGGCGACCTGCAGGAAATCCGCGCGCGGATAGGCGAGCGAATTGCGCGCGCGGTCGAGACCGGCCGGGCCGGGACAGCGCCCGATTTCGAGCGGGCGAAAGCCGATGTTTACACCGCCGAGGAGGCATCCTGACAATGGCCGAAGTAAGATTTGCCAAAGCCATCAACATGGCGCTCGACGAAGCGCTGGGTAGCGATCCGTCCGTTGTCGTCTTCGGGGAGGATCTGGCGCAGGCGGGCGGGCCGTTTGGCGTGACGCGCGGCCTGCTCGATGCACATGGGGCAAACCGCGTGCGCGATACGCCAATCTCGGAAGCGACGATCGTGAGCGCCGCCGTTGGCGCCGCGATGAGCGGCCTCAAGCCCGTTGTCGAGATCATGTTCATGGATTTCGTCACCCTCGCCATGGACGGGCTGGTCAACCAGGCGGCGAAGGCGCGGTTCATGTTTGGCGGGCAGGGATCGGTCCCGATGGTGCTGCGCACTCCGCACGGCGGCGGCGTCAATGCAGGGCCGCAGCATTCGCAGTGTCTGGAGGCGTGGTTCTCCCATATCCCCGGCCTTAAAGTCGTCGTGCCGAGCAATCCGTCCGATGCCTATCATCTGCTGAAAGCCGCGATCAACGATCCCGACCCCGTCATTTTCGTTGAGAACAAGGCGATGTATTCGATGAAGGGCGATCTCGATCCTGCGGGCGCTCCCGTCCGCCTTGGGGAGGCGCATATCGCGCGTGAGGGGACGGATGTCACCCTCGTCACCTACGGGGCGGCGGTTCACACGGCGCTCCGCGCCGCCGATGCGCTCGCCGCGCGGAACATCTCGCTTGAGGTCATCGACCTTCGCTCGCTGCAGCCCTGGGATGAGGCAACGGTGCTCGCCTCCCTGTCGCGCACTCATCGCCTCGTCATTCTGCATGAGGCGGTGACGCCGTTCGGTGTCGGGGCGGAAATCGCGGCGCGCATGGCCGATGTCGGCTTTGATGAGCTCGATGCGCCGATCCTTCGTGTCGGTGCGCCCTTCATGCCGGTCCCCTTCGCGAAATCCCTTGAAAGTCGCTATCTACCTGACGCCGATGATGTTATCGCGGCTGTGGAAAAGGTTCTTGCCTAATAACCGGAGATAAAACAATGGCCGAAAAAGCAATTCTGATCGACAGGGACGGACCCGTCGCGACGCTGACAATCAACCGCCCCAAAACGCTGAACGCGCTCGATGTCCCGACATTGCTGGAGATGGAAAAGGCGCTCGACCAGCTTGAGCGCGATGATGAGGTGCGGGTGATCGTCTTCACCGGCGCCGGTGATCGCGCGTTCGTCGCGGGCGGCGATATCGGCGATCTCAACTCGCGCCAGGGCCTTGCCCATTATGAAGAATTTGCCGAGGTCGTTCACCGGGTTTTCCGCCGCATCGAATCTTGCGACAAGCCGACCATCGCCGCCGTCAACGGCTGGGCGCTTGGCGGCGGGACGGAGCTGATCCTCGCCATCGATATCCGCATCCTGTCCGAAAAGGCGCGGCTTGGCCTTCCCGAAATCACCCTCGGGCTTTTCCCGGGCGCCGGCGGGACGCAGCGGCTGATCCGTCAGATCCCGCTCTGCCGGGCGAAAGAAATCATGTTTACCGGCGATCACATCAGCGCCGAAGAGGCAGTCTCTTACGGCCTTGCAAACAAGGTTGTGCCCGCCGACGAGCTTGCAAGCACGGTCAAGGAGCTGGCCGACAAGATCGCCCACAAGTCGCCGCTGGTCCTCAAGCTGCTGAAACGCGGCCTGCTGCATGGCGGCGATATGCCGCTCTCGGCGGCGCTGCCCTATGAGCAGAGCTTGATCGGGCTTGTTCTTGATTCCGCAGACGCTCACGAAGGCTGCTCGGCGTTCCTCGAAAAAAGGCCCGCTCAGTTCAAAGGGAAGTAAGCATGGCACAAGGCAGCGCGTTACTGATGCCGAAACTCGGGCTGACCATGACGGAGGGGAACATCTCCGAATGGCTCATCACCCCCGGCGAGACGTTCCGCAAGGGCGATATCCTTCTGGTGGTCGAGACGGAAAAGATCGCCAACGAGATTGAAGCCCCGGCGGACGGCGTGCTGTTTGACATTCTGACGCCCGCCGGTGAGACGGTCCCCGTCGGCACGCCGATCGCCCGCTGGGATATCGGCGGCGGAGGAGCGGGCGCAGCGACAGCAGAGGATAGGGCCGCTGCCCCGGCCGAGCCCGGCCGTGAAGAGACCGCCCCGCCGCTCGCAACAAATCCGCCCGCCGCGCCGCACACCGGCGAGACTGGCGCCGGCGCGCGTATTATCGCAACGCCGCTCGCCCGGCGCCTTGCCCGGCAGAATTCCCTTGATCTTGCCGCGGTCAGCGGTTCCGGCCCGCGCGGGCGGGTCAAGGCGGAGGATGTGAAGCGGGCGCTCTCGGCCGAGCCCGCGCGCGCATCCGTTGCCGCAGCTACGGCTGCCGCGGCTACGGCCGCGACGGCCGCGTCGCTCACGCGCGCGGCAACCGCTTATGAAGCCACCGTTGCCCGCCGCCTTACGGAAGCAAAGCGCGACACGCCGCATTTCTATCTTGCGACGGAAGCGAATGTCGGGCGGCTGATTGAGCTGAAAGAGCAGCTTGAGGGCGAGCTTGATCTCAAAATCAGCATCAATCACCTCATCATCGCAGCCGTTGCCCGCGCGCTTGAAAGCAATCCGAAGGCCAACTCCGTCTGGCGCGACGGGCAGATCGTGCAATTCGCCAGCATCGATATCGGGATGGCGGTGAATACCGATAAGGGACTCTATGCGCCTGTCCTTCGCGATCTCGGAGATAAGGATATCCGCAGCCTTGCCGAGGTGGCGCGGGAAATGGTGGCGCGGGCGCGGGGCGAACGGCTGACGGGTGATGATCTTGCGGGCGGCGCGACGACCATCTCCAACGCCGGCATGTTCGATGTCACCTATATGAGCTCGATCATCAATCCGGGCCAGTCCTCGATCCTCGGCGTTGGCAGCATCCGCGACGTCTTTCGCCCGAACAAGAAGGGCAAGCCGGTTCTTTGCCGGGAGATGGGGCTCGTCCTCTCCTGCGATCATCGGATCTTCGATGGCGTCAGCGGTCTCGCCTTCCTGAACAGTATCAAATCATATCTCGAAAAGCCGCTGCAGCTGCTGATCAACTAGAAAAAGGGAAAAAACATGGATTTCCGGCTGACTGAAGAGCAAAGAATGATCGCCGAGACAGCATACCGGATCGGCGATGAATTCGGTCTCGATTACTGGCGCGAGAAGGACGCCAAGAAGGAATTCCCGAAGGAGCTCTGGCAGGCGGTCTGCGATGCGGGGCTTTGCGGGGTCGCCCTGCCGGAAGAATATGGCGGCGCGGGATCGGGCATGCTGGAAATGGCGCTGATCGTCGAAAACCTCGCGGCAAGCGGCGGCGGCGCGACGCTCGGCCAGCTCTTTATGATCAACCCCATCTTTGGCGGCGTCACCATTTCAAAGCATGGCACCGACAAGATGAAAGAGGAGCTGCTGCCGCGGCTGATCAAGGGCGATCTCAATTTCTGCATGGCGCTGACGGAAGCCCGCGCGGGCAGCAACAGCCTGGAGCTGAAAACTTTTGCCGAAGCAGACGGCGATGGCTGGCGGCTGAACGGCGAGAAAATCTGGATCACGGCGGTCGATCAGGCGGAGAAGATGCTGGTCATCGCCCGCACGAAAAAGGTCGAGGAGGTGCAGAAGCGCACCGACGGCCTTTCCATGTTCATGATCGACGTGAAACGGGACGGGCTGACCTACCATCCGATTGACAAGGTCGGCACAAAGACGCTCTCCTCCTGCACTGTCTTTTTCGATGATGTGCGGATTGAACCCGAGGAGCTGGTAGGCACCCTGCATGGCGGCTGGAAAGAGCTGCTCGATACGCTGAATACCGAGCGGATTGTCACCACCGCAGGGCTCGTCGGCGCAGGCAGCCTCGCGCTTCGCGTCGCGGTCGATTATGCCAATGAACGAAAAGTCTTCGGCAACCGGCCCGTCGGCTCCTATCAGGGCATCCAGTTCCCGCTCGCGCAGGCGAAAGCGGAAATCGAATGCGCCCGGCTGATGAACTACAAGGCGGCGGCGCAGTTCGATGCGGGTGAGCCGTTCGGCAGTGAAGCGAACGCGGCGAAGTTGATCGCGGCGCAGGCGGTTGCCGATGCAACGGAGCGCGCAATGCAGGCGATGGGCGGGATGGGCTATGCGACCGAATCGCATCTTGAGCGGCTCTGGCGCGATGCGCGGCTCTTCCGCTTTGCGCCGGTCTCGGAGGAGATGATCCTCAACTTCATTGCCGTGCATGATCTCGGGATGCCGCGTTCCTACTAGGCGGCGCCGGACGATAAAAGGGAGGGAGAGAGAATGGTCAATCTCGGCAGTTTCCTGAAATATCACGCGGCGCGCTGGCCCGACAAAATAGCGATTGTCTATCAGGACCGGCGGATCAGCTACGGTGAGCTTTGGCAGCGCGTCCAGCATCTCGCGCGGTTTCTGAAGGGGCAGGGGATCGGCAAGGGCGATGTCGTGGCTGTCTTTATGAAAAACAGCCCGGCCTTCATCGAGATTGCCATTGCGACGAGCTATCTCGGCGGTGTCTTTCTTCCCATCAACTATCGTCTCGCGAACGATGAGGTCGCCTATATCACGGGCAATGCGAAGGCGAAGCTGCTCTTCGGCGATGCGGAGTTTGCCGGGGTGCTGGCTGTGGATGTCCCGAAATTTCTCCTCGATGATGCCATGCAGAAGGATCCGCGCGCGCTCACCGGCGAGAGCGGTGACATTCCGGTGCAGGAATTCGTCCGACCCGGCGATCTCTTCCGCCTGATGTATACCTCCGGCACGACCGATCGGCCGAAGGGCGTCATGCACACCTATGAGAATTTCTACTGGAAGAGCATGGAGCATGTGATCGTGCTCGGCCTCTCGCATCAGACGCGCCTGCTGGTGACCGGGCCGCTCTACCATGTCGGCGCGTTCGACCTGCCGGGCGTTGCGGTGCTCTGGCTTGGCGGCATGCTGAAAATTCACCGCGAGTTCAATCCGGCCGAAGTGCTTGCGGCGATCGAGCAGGAGAAACTCACCGGCGCCTGGCTCGCGCCCATTATGATGGCGGGCGTCCTCAGCCACCCGGAGCGTGACAGATATGATGTCAGCAGCCTAGAATGGTGCATCGGCGGCGGCGAGAAAACGCCGGAGGGGCGCATTATCGAGTTCCAGAAATATTTCACCAACGGGCGCTATATCGATGCCTACGGCCTGACCGAATCCGGGAGCGGCGATACCTTTATGGAAGCGGGCTGGGAGATTGAGAAAATCGGCTCGACCGGGCGGGCAACACCGCATGTCTCCATCGCCATCGCCAATGATGGGGGCCAGTTCCTCGCGCCGGGCGAGGAGGGGGAGATTTGCCTGCGCGGCCCGAAAATCACGCAAGGCTACTGGAACGATCCGCAAAAGACAGCGGACACCCGCATCGGCGACTGGTTCAGGACGGGCGATGTCGGCTATCTCGACGAAGACGGCTTTCTCTACCTCACCGACCGCAAGAAAGATATGATCATCTCTGGCGGCGAGAATATCGCCTCCTCCGAGATCGAGCGGGTGATCTATCAGATGCCGGGCGTGATGGAAGCGGCCGTCATCGGCATGCCCGATGAGCGCTGGGGAGAGGTGCCGGTCGCGATTATCGTGCCCGCCAAGGGCGTCACCATTGACGAGGCGGCATTCCAGGCGCATTGCCGCAAGCATCTCGCCGGCTTCAAAATTCCAAAGCGGCTGATTTTGCAGGAAAGCCTGCCGCGTAATCCATCGGGTAAAATCCTGAAACGCGTGCTTCGCGACGAGATTAGTTAAATAATAGAGACGCAAAAGCAGCCGGCCGAAAGGCCGGCATTTTCGTATGATTTAACCTCTATTCACCGATTACACGCTATCTGATGCGCACGCGCGCCCTCATGCTGACACAATTTGCAAAAATATTATATTTGTGAAAAGTTATATTGTTGATGTTTATTGAGAAGGAGGACTCAACGTGGGCGACGCAGGAATTGGCTGGATTGCAGCGATTATTATCGGCGGAGTGGCGGGCTGGATAGCCTCTACCCTGATGAAAGCGGATACCGGAATATTCTTCAATATCATTCTCGGGATCATTGGGGCGGCGATAGCGAGCTTCCTCTTTGGCTTGCTCGGGATCTCCTTTGGCGGTTGGCTCGGCTATCTTGTGGCCGGCATCATTGGCGCCTGTATTCTCGTCGGGATCGTCCGGGCGATCAAGCGCTAGCCGTCTATTGATAAAAAACGGGAACGGGAGGGCGACCCCCTCCCGTTTTTTATACCTCTCTCAGCGCATGAAAAACCCGCCGTTTTGGGACGGCGGGTTTTCTCGTCTAAGACGCGCTCAGAGGATTATTTCTGCTTGTCAAGCGCAGCGCGGAACTGGGCGAGAACTTCGCTGCCCGGCTGACCGCGATTGTCGAGGTCTTTCGCCCACTCATCGGCAACCTCGTCGGAATGCTGCGAGAAGGTGAGAAGATCGCTCTCCGTCAGCGTGTAATATTCGACGCCTTCGCCGGCCATCTCCGCGAGTGCTTTCTCGACGTCATTGTCGATGTTTTCGCACATCGTCGTGACCATCTTCTCACTTGCCTCGGTCATCACAGTCTTGACGTCGTCCGGCAGCTTGTCCCAGGCGTTCTGGTTGATCACGAAGGTGACGATGAAGCTGCCGAAGTTCCCGCCGCGGGTCCCGTATTTGAGCAGCGAGACAAGGTCATAGGAGATCACGCTCTGATTCGGGAAGATCAGGCCGTCCATCGTGCCGCGCGAGAGTGATTCACGCACTTCCGTTGCCGTCATGCGAACCGGAACAGCGCCGATCTTGCGGGCGAACAGGTCCATCGGGCCGCCGGTGCTGCGAAGCTTGAGGCCGGCTGCGTCAGAGGCGGTCTGGACTTTCTTGTTGACGGTGTAGATCTGGTAGGGCTCGAGAACGAAGGCGAACAGCAGATGAACCTTGTTTGCGGTGAATTCCCGGCTCTTGATCGGATCCTGATTGGCGACTTCCCAGAAGGCTTTGGTACCGATGCAGGAGGTCGGGAAGCTGCCCGGCAGCTGTGCAACACCCGAGAGCGGCATTTTGTCAGAGACATAGGACGGGCCGACATAGCCGATATCGGTCACGCCGTTCTGCGTCAGCGTCAGCATGTCTTTTGCCTTGCCAAGCTGTTCGGCCGGATATTCTTCGAACGTCACGCGCCCGTTGGTGGCTTCTGTTATCTGCGCCATCCAGGGGGCGACGGCCTGAACCTGGATAAAATGCGCCGTCGGGAAGGAATGCGCCAGGCGCAGCTTGATTGGCTCCTGCGCCGAGGCCGTCGTCGACAATCCGGCGAGCATCGCAACGGCAGCCGTAAGTGCCAGTTTGGAAATGATTTTTTTCATTTGTCTCCCTTTCTGTTGCGCCTTTGGTCCATTTGGAATTGGAATTTTGCGGTGTTATATACTGGCGCGACGTATTTTGTTAGATTATGATTGTTCCGTTATCTGCATAATATACGATATTGAGAACGGTTCAAGAATTTTAGGAGAGTCTGTGACTAAAAATACGCCAAAAGGACCCCGTTCTCCCGCCCGGGTTATGCAGTTGCTGGAACTTCTTGCCTCCCATACCGACGGCCTGACCTTGGCGAGGATGAGCGCGCTGGTCGATACGCCGAAAACCAGCCTGCTGAGCCTCCTCCGTTCGCTTGAGGCCGAAGGATATATCGAAGTCCATAATAAGACATACAGCCTTGGCGCGAAAGCATTCCGTCTTGGGAATATGATAAATGCGCGCATGAAGGCGCAGTCGTCCTTTCCGTCGGCGGTGCGGCCCTTTCTGCTGGCGCTCTCGCGCGACAGCGGCGAGACGGTCCTCTCCGGCGTCCTCGCCGAAGACGGTACTCATGGCATCTTTATCGACATCGTTGAAGGCAACGGGTCGATCTATCTCTCCTCCGTTATCGGGGCGCAGCGCCCGCTTTTCTGCTCGTCTTTCGGAAAAAGCCTGCTCGCCTTCCAGAGCGTCAGCTTCATCCATAATTACCTGGAGAATGTCGATCCCGTCTCGCCGATGACCGGCATCCGATACGAGATCAGTGCGATCCTCGAGGATCTGGAATATATCCGCAAATCCGGCGTGAGCATTACAATGGGCGATACGGTCAAAGAGGCGGGCGGCATCAGTGTGCCGGTCTTCGGCGCGGAAGGGTATATTCTCGGGAGTATAACCCTCGCTGCGCCGCTTGACCGGCTGAAAAGCCAGCTCAATCACTATGCCGAGCTGGCTCACGCCGCCGGGGAGAGGGCATCGCAGTTTATGGGCTATTTTCTCCCCTATCCCGGATCAAAAAACAACAAGAGGGCCGATGGCGCGCGGGCGAGGCAATCATAAGGCTCATAAGGTCGCCGCGTCGTGCCGGGCGCCGCAGTGGAGGAGGCGGGACATTCTTTCTTTCAAAGAGATGACCCGGACCGCGCGTATTGCGACGGCGATGACCTGACGCACCGCGCACCGGTCGTATGCCATCGCCCGGCAATTTCCGGCTTGACAGTAGAAAAGCGCCCCGATATTTTGGTCTTAAATAAGAACAATATTCTGTTATCGGAACAAAAATCGCAGGGCCGCAACTAAAAAGACCTTTCAACCCCTGTGACCGTTCCGAAAGCGCCGGATTTGGCGGTTCCGCCTCTTTCCGTCACGCCTTACGCACCGGGAGATTTGGTCATGTTGTTTAGGAGTCTTTTCTTCGCCCCCGCCAACCGGCCGGATCTGCTGGCGAAGTTTCCGCGATTTTCCGCTGACTGCTACGTCATCGACCTTGAGGACGGCACGCCGCCCGGCGACAAGGTTGCGGCGCGCGGCGCCCTCGCGGGCAATATGGCGATGCTGCGCGACGCGAAGGTAAAGGGGCTTGTCTATGTGCGGGTCAATGAGCCGGGATCGGAATTCTTTCTTGACGATATCGCGGCCGCCGTTGCCTGCGATATTGACGGCATCGTCATCCCGAAACTCGAAACCCCCGATCAGTGCGATCCGATCGTTGCGGCAATCCGCGCGGCGCGGGGGAAGGATCCGGCGAAGCGGGAGATACGGATCCTCGGCGGGATCGAATCCATGCTGGGCGTCCTGAATGTGAACGAGCTTTGCAAGGCCAACGAGCTGATGAGCGCGGTCTTCTTTGGCGCAGAGGACTATGCGTCCGATCTTGGCGCGCGGCGGACAGCGGGCGGGGACGAGGTCCTCTATGCCCGCTCGCGCGTTGTGCTGGCCGCGAAAATCGCCGGCATCGTGCCGATCGACCAGGCAGTGGTCGAGGTGCGCGATGACGAACAGTGCCGCCGCGACGCTGGCAAGGGGCGCGATCTCGGCTATGAAGGCAAGATCTGCGTCATCCCGCGCCAGATTGACATCTGCAACAGCATTTTCGCCCCGACGGAGGAGGAAACCCGCGAGGCGGCTGAGGTTGTCGCGGCCTATCGCGACGCCATGTCGAGGGGCATCGGGACGATTGACTTCAAGGGTAAAATGATCGATGGGCCGCTCCTCAAGCGCGCCGAACAGACACTGGCGATCGCCGAGGTAATCCGGAGCAGGGAGGAAGACTGATGAAGGAACTGGATATTGCCGAGCTGGACCTTTCCGCTCTGATAAAAAAATCGGAAACGATTACGTGGGGCAATGCCTGCGCCGAGCCGCTGACGCTGACCGAAGCGCTGGTCGCGCAGCGCCATAATCTTGAGGATGTCCGCGTTTTTTTTGGCGCGAGCTTTTCAAAAACCTTCGCGCCCGAGCATGCGGACAAGATCAAATTCATGTCGACGGGCGGCATTGGCGCGGCGGGGGCGCTCACGAAAGCGGGCGTTTGCGATGTGATCCCGTGTCATGTCTCGCAGGTTGCGGGATATATCGAGGCGGGCCGCATTCCTTGCGACGTCGTGTTCGTCCAGGTCAGCCCGCCGAACGAGCGCGGCGAATATAGCCTCGGCGTCACCAGCGACTTCATCTACACTGCCGTCAAGAAAGCGCGCCTCGTCATCGCCGAGATCAACAGCCAGACGCCGCAAAGTTTCTGCGTGGAGCCGCTGACGGCGAAGGATATCGACTATTGCATCTATTCCGACCGGCCGGTTGTCGCCGTGCCGGCGGCCGCCGTCACGGACGTCGACCGGACAATCTCCGGCTTTGCGGAAGGGTTTATCCCGGACCGCGCGACATTGCAGGTCGGTATCGGCGGCGTTCCGGAAGCCCTGATGGCGACGCTGAAATCGCGGCGCGGGCTTGGCATTCACTCGGGGATGATCGGCGACAGCGTCGTTGATCTTGCGGAATCCGGAGCGCTGACCAACGGCTTCAAGGAAATCGATGCCGGCGTGACGGTGACCGGCGCACTCATCGGTACGAAGCGGCTCTATGATTTTGCCCACAGGAATCCCGAATTGCGTATGGCGCCGGCATCCGTCACCCACGACATCCGGCTTCTCGCCGAGCTCTCCAACTTCATCTCGATCAACTCGGCGCTCGAAGTCGATATCACCGGGCAGGTGAATGCCGAAGGGATCGGGGCGAATTATTTCGGCAGCGTTGGCGGGCAGGTGGATTACGTCCGCGCCGCCGGTCTCTCCAAGGGCGGCTGCTCGCTGATTGCGCTTCGCAGCGCCGCCAAGGGCGGGGAGGTCAGCAAGATCGTCTCCCGCCTCTCCGGTCCTGTCACAACGCCCCGAAGCGACGTCGGCGTCGTGGTGACCGAGTTCGGCGCCGCCGATCTTCGCGGCCTGCCGCTCCGGGCGCGGGTCCGGGCGATGATCGATATCGCGCCGCCCGAGCACCGCGAGCGCCTGGAGCGCGAAGCGCATGACATCGTCAAGATGGCCTCGTGAGGCAACAAAAATCGCCGGGACGGGCCTCATGGCGCGAAAACAAACGACCGCGCGCCTGACAGGATAGATTGACCTCGGCAATATTACAGCGGAATAATAATTTCGCGTGGGAGAAGAAATAACTCAGCCACCGTCATCGCGACTGTGAAAATATAATAAAGGGAGTTCCGTCATGGCAGAGGCCATTCTGTTTGAGGTCGAAGACGATATCGCCATCATCACCATCAACCGCCCGGACCGGCGCAACGCGATCAATGACGCGGTGAGCGAAGGGATGCGGGCCGCCTGGGCGCGGTTCGAGCAGTCGCCGGAGCTGAAGGTCGCCATTCTGACCGGGGCAGGGGACAAATCTTTCTGCGCGGGCATGGATCTGAAAGAGGCGGCGGATAAGATGCTCGGCGTTCCGGCGCGCGATTTCATTCCCGTCCTCGGCGACAGCGTCACGGTAACAAAGCCGGTCATCGCCGCCGTCAACGGCTTCGCCTTTGCGGGCGGCTGGCTGTTCGCGCAGATGTGTGATCTTTGCATTGCGTCGGAAAACGCCACCTTCGGCATCACCGAGGCGAAGGTCGGCCGGGGCATGCCCTGGGCCGCGCCGCTCGGCGCGATGATCCCGCAGCGGGTGATGATGGAGCTGCTGCTGACGGGTGATACGCTGTCGGCGCAGCGCGCACTGGAGATCGGCTTTGTCAACAAGGTGGTGCCCCAGGCCGAGCTGATGGCGGAGGCAATCACCATGGCGAAGAAAATCGCCGCCAATGCGCCGCTCACCGTCAAGGCCGCGAAGGAGCTTGTGTATCTCTCGGCCGAGATGGGCCGCTCCGCCGCGCTCCGGGCGGGATATCATCTGTTCGAATCAGTTTATAAAAGCGAGGACGCGCTGGAGGGGCCGCTCTCGTTCCGTGAAAAACGGCCACCCAAGTGGCAGGGAAAATGACGGAAAAAATATAACTAGGGAGGGATAAATCGATGGAGTTGCTGGACAAGGTCATCACCTTGATTGAAAAGGCGGTGATCTCGCTGTCGGGCGTCTGCCTGACGATTATCATGCTGCTGATCACTGTGGATGTGGTCATGCGGTATGTATTCTCATCGCCGCTCAGCTGGTCGTTTGACCTGATATCCCTGTATCTTGCGACGCTGCTGTTCTTCGCGGCCGTCTCCGATACCTTCCGTCGCGGCAGTCATGTGAAGATCGACCTGTTTGACAAGCTCGGCTCCGTCCGCGTCCGTGCGGCGCTGGAAGTAATCGGCTTTGTCAGCGCTCTCGTTCTGTTCTACCTCATGTTCCGCCTCGGTGTTGAAGACGGCATCGACAGCTACGTGAAGGGCCATGTGATCGCAGGCGCGATCCACTGGCCGACCTGGATCCCCTATATGATTGTCGCGCTTGGCTATGGCCTGCTCTCGCTCAGGATCGTGGTCACTATTCTGGAGCGGATAAAAGTACTGATAACTGGCGTGCAGATAGAACGTGCCGTTGAGCATCTGGAATAGGGAGGGCGGACCATGGTGTTTATCGGTTTGATTGTATTGTTGACGATGCTCGTCTTCGGCATGCCGGTGGCGTTCGCGCTCGGCATATCCGGAATGGTTGGCCTCTACACGATCGGGGGGCTGCCGATGGTGGAAGGGATCCTGCGGACCGTGTCGCTTTCGACCACCGCGTCTTATGAGCTGCTGACGATCCCGATGTTTATCCTGATGGCAGAGTTTATTATCGTCAGCCGCATCGCCAACGAACTGTTCGACAGCGCGAAGGCATGGATGGGGCGGACGCCCGCGGGCCTCGCCATTGCGACCGCACTTGCGGGGGCGGGCTTCGGCGCCATTTCCGGCTCCAGCACCGCCTCGGCCGCAACGCTGTCGGCGACGACCATCCCGGCGATGCTGGAGAGCAAGTATAACCCCCGCTTTGCCTCCGGCGTGGTGGCAATCTCCGGGCCGCTGGCCATGCTGATCCCGCCGAGTATCGCGCTCATCCTGTACGGGCTGATCGCCGATATCAGTATCGGAAAGCTGCTGATCGCGGGTGTCGTACCGGGATTGCTGGTCACCTGCGTCATTATTCTGACGTCTATTCTGCTGGTGACGATCTATCCGCATTTCGCGCCCGCCGGGCGGGCCTACACGATGTCGGAGAAGTTTCGATCGCTGAAAGTGATCGGCCCGATGGTGATTTTGATCACCCTGGTGACCGGCTGTATCTATCTCGGCATCGCCACCCCGACGGAATCGGCAAGCCTCGGCGCGTTTGGCGCCTTCTGTATTGCGTTCTTCCGGGGCCGGCTGACGCTGGCGACCTTCTATTCCGCGCTTCGCAAGGCGGCGGCGACCAGCTGTATGATCGTGCTGATCATCATCTGCGCCCATATCTTCAGCTACTATTTCACCCTGACTGGCGTGACGCAGGCCCTCGTCAGCATGGTTGGCGATCTTGACGTGGATCGCTGGGTGATCCTCGCTCTGATGATCATTCTCTATCTGGTTCTCGGCTGCTTCATGGACCAGATCGCCATCCTCTTCCTAACGGTTCCGGTCACGCTGCCGATTATGATGAGCCTTGGCTACGATCCGTTCTGGTTCGGCGTCATCGTTATCATCACGGCGGAAATCGGCCTTGTGACGCCACCGATCGGGCTCAACGTGTTCGTTGTTGCGGCCTATTCGAACGTCAAGGTGCAGGATATTTTCATCGGAGTATTCCCGCATGTAATCACCCATATTCTGGTGATTATCCTGCTCAGTATCTTTCCGGCGATTGTCACCTGGCTGCCCGAGACCGTCCGATGACGGCAGTGGAGCAAACCCTGTAGAACGTCGGAAAAAATTAAAAACAAAAAGGATATGTGACATGAAAAACAAGCTCTGCGAAATGTTCGGTATTGATGTACCTATCTTCGCCTTTTCCCATTGCCGGGACGTGGTCGTTGAAGTCTCAAAGGCCGGCGGCATGGGCGTGCTCGGCATGGCGCGCATGGATCCCGACCGGCTGGAGGAGGAGCTCAACTGGATCGATGATCACATCGAGGGCAAGCCCTACGGCGTCGACGTGCTGATGTCGGGTAACGTGAAGGATTCGGGCGATCTGAAATATGAGCCGGAAAAGCTTCTGCCGAAGGAGCATGTCGAGTTCGTTCGCAAGATGCTCGACGATGCGGGGGTGCCGCCGCTGCCGGAGGATGAGGCCGAAACGATCCGCCGCGATATCGTCAAGGGGATGAACTTCACGCCGCGCGAGAGCCTCGATATGATCGACCGCGCCATGAAGCATCCGATCAAGCTGATCGTCAACGCGCTTGGCACGCCGCCCGCCTCGCTGATCGAGGAAGCGCACAGCAAGGGGATCAAGGTTGCCGCGCTCGCCGGCAAGCCGCGCCACGCCATCAAGCATAAGGAAGCGGGCTGCGATTTCGTCATCGCGGTCGGAACCGAGGCGGGGGGCCATACCGGCGAGATTTCCTCGCTCGTCCTCTGGCCGAGCATTGTCGATGCGGTGGCGCCGATGCCGGTTCTCGGCGGCGGCGGGGTCGGCCGGGGACGCCAGCTTGCGGCGGCGCTCGCGCTCGGCTGCGAGGGTGTCTGGTGCGGCTCGATCTGGCTGAAAACGGTGCAGAGTGAAGTGCCGCCGGAGATCAAGCAGAAGATGTTCGAGGCCGAGGCAAGCGATGCCATCCTGACGCGGAGCGTCACTGGCAAGCCCTGCCGGACGCTGAACAACAAATTCTCGCAGGCCTGGAACGCGCCTGATGCACCGGACTGCCTCCCGGCGCCGCTGCAGAACTATCTCTGGTGGCAGGAAGGCCGCTCCCGCGTCGAGCGGGTGCGCGCAAAAGATTTCCTGACCTATCCGGTCGGCCAGATCGTCGGCCAGATGAATGAGGAAACGAGCGTCAAGGAAGTCGTCTATGATTTCATCAACGAGCTTCTGGAATCGAAGGAGCGGCTCGACAACATGCTCGGTGAGTAACGAACGCTATTCGGCCTCTGTGCCGGCCCCCTGCAGTTCGTCTCCCTCCCTCCCATCGATGGCGGATTGCAGGGGTTTCTGATTGCAATAAAAAGGGCCCGGAAATCTCCGGGCCCGATTTTTGTCGCTCGCTGACCGATCAGCGGTTCAGGTTCTCGACGATAATGGCCGGGGCCATGCCGCCCGCCGCGCACATCGTGACAAGGCCGTAGCGCTTGCCGGTCCGCTCCAGCTCATCGACGATCGTGCCGATCAGGATGGAGCCGGTCGCGCCGATCGGATGACCGAGCGCCATTGCGCCGCCGTTGACGTTGACCTTGGCGCGGTCGATCTTCAGATCGCGGATGAATTTCTCCGTGACCACGGCGAAGGCCTCGTTGATCTCCCAAAGATCGATATCATCGACCGTGAGGCCGGCGCGGGCGAGCACCTTCTTTGCCGCCGGAACCGGGGCATTCAGCATCAGCGTCGGGCAATCACCGATATTCGCCGTGGCGACGACGCGGGCGCGCGGCTTCATGCCGTGTTTCTTCGCATAGTCGGCGGAGGCGAGCAGAACCGCTGCCGATCCGTCAACGACGCCTGACGAGTTGCCGGCGTGATGGACGTGGTTGAATTCCTTGATCTCGGGATATTTCCGCTTGATCAGGCTGCCATAGGTCTCGCGGCCCTCTTCGTCGACGGGGATGTCGGCGAACATGTTGAAGACGGTTTTGAGGCCGGCGAGGGTTTCCAGCGTCGTTTCGGGACGGGGGAATTCATCCTTTGCAAGCGCGAGGGAGCCATCGAGATTGTGGACCGGAATGAGCGAGCGGTCGAAACGGCCTTCGCGGATCGCAACATCGGCCCGCTTCTGGCTTTCCACGGCAAGCTCATCAAGGGCTTTGCGATCAATCCCCTCAAGCGTTGCCACCGCATCGGCGCAAACGCCCTGATGGGCCTGCGGGTGCAGTTCGCGAAGCGGCAGGTTGCCCTGGTCAAAGAGGGTCGGGACCGGCGTTTTCGGCTGCGAGCCGGTAAAGCTCATCATCTCGGTGCCGCCGGCGATCACCAGATCTTCCATGCCGGACATGATCTGCGCCGCGGCAAGGCTGACGGAGCTGATGCCCGAGCCGCAGAAGCGGTCGATGGTGAGGCCCGAGGCGCGGACATCGTAGCCGGCGCTCAAGGCCGACATGCGGCCAAGGTCGGAGCCCTGCTTGCCGAACTGCGACGAGACGCCCCAGATGATATCGTCAATTTCCGAGGTCTCGAGGCTGTTGCGCTCGGCGAGGGCTTTGAGAACGGCAGCGCCGAGCTGCTGCGGATGAATATGGGCAAGCGATCCCTTGCCCACCTTGCCGATGCCCCGCGGGGTGCGGCAGGCATCGATAATGTATGCTTCAGACATGTTTCTTTCCTTCTCTGTCGGTTAGCGGGGCGCCATGCGGATTGCGCCGTCGAGACGAATGTCCTCGCCGTTGAAATAGCCGTTACGGATCAGCTCGAGCGCGAGAGAGGCGTATTCTTCCGGGCGGCCGAGGCGCGACGGGTTCGGAACCTGTGCGGCGAGGGCGGCTTTGACTTTCTCGGGTGCGCGCTGCAGGAGCGGGGTATCGAAGATGCCGGGCAGGATGGTGTTGACGCGGATCAGCTCCTGCGCGAGGTCGCGCGCGACCGGCAGGGTCATGCCGACGATACCGCCCTTGGAGGAGGCATAGGCGGCCTGTCCGACCTGGCCGTCTTCGGCGGCGACGGAGGCGGTGTTGATGATAACGCCGCGCTCGCCGTCGATCGGATCGAGCGTGAGCATGCCGGCCGCCGACTTCGCGATGCAGCGGAAGGTGCCAATGAGGTTGATCTGGATGATCATTTCATAGTCTTTGAGTGAGTAGTGCGTGATCGCCCCCGTCTCGCGGTCGCGGGAGACCGTTTTCCCTGCCTTGCCCGTGCCGGCGCAGTTGACGAGGATACGTTCCTGACCGAGCTTCGCTCGGATCGCCGCGAAGCCTGCATCGACCTGCTCTTCCGAGGTCACATCGACTTTGGCGAATGCCCCGCCGAGTTCCCTGGCGAGCGCTTCGCCCTTTTCCTCATTGAGGTCAAAGATACCCACCTTGACGCCGTTCTCGGCGAGCTTGCGGCCCGTCGCGGCGCCAAGTCCTGACGCTCCGCCAGTGATAATTGCAGTCAATCCTTCGAATTTCATCTTCGGTTCCTTTTGATTTCGTATCCCGTCTGGTGGAGACATTCTTGCTTATTCTGCCGGGGCTTTCTAAGAGCACCCCGGACCCGTTCATTTTATCCCCTTGACGCGATTTTCTTATGTCAGTCGGGCGTTCGTTACAAGAGGGGAAAGTAGCGGATGGATAAGTATGACGTCTGGCGTGCGGCTTGGCAAAGGCTAATGCGGGCGCCCGCGTTCGGGCGTGATCTCAATTTTATAATTGTTTTCCGCGCCGTAACGGCTACTCTGTGGCGCAATCAATAATATCAAGAACATATCGGAGGACCCATGAGCGGCGCGACGAATTTCAACTTGCCGGACGACCTGGTCAATTATCTGAAAGTCCTGGATGATTTCATCGAACGGGAAATTCGTCCGCTGGAAGAGCAGGATGACAACATCCGCTTCTTCGATCACCGCCGCGAGGACGCCCGCACCGACTGGGAGCGCGGCGGCCTGCCGACCGAAGACTGGGAAGCCCTACTCGCCGAGGCCAAGCGCCGCGCCGACAAGGCGGGGCACTTCCGCTATCCGCTGCCCAGGGAATATGGCGGGCAGAACGGAACGAACCTTGGCATGGCGGTGATCCGCGAGCATTTCGCGACCAAGGGCCTCGGCCTGCATAACGATCTGCAGAACGAGCATTCCATCGTCGGCAACAATGTCGGCGTTCTCCTGATGCTGGCCTATGGATCGGAGCAGCAGAAGGCGGAGTGGGTTGAGGACCTGCTGCAGGGGCGCAAGCGCTTTTCCTTCGGGATCTCCGAGCCCGACCACGGATCGGATGCGACGCATATGGAGACGACGGCGGTCCGCGAGGGTGATGAGTGGATCATCAACGGCGAAAAGACGTGGAACACCGGCATCCACAAGGCAAGCCATGACCTGATCTTCGCCCGCACGTCCGGCAAGGCGGGGGACGGTTTCGGCATCACCTGCTTCCTTGTGCCTTCGGGCGCGCCCGGCTTCACGGTGAAGGAATATCTCTGGACCTTCAACATGCCGACAGATCACGCGCATGTCGTCCTTGAAAATGTCCGTGTGCCACATTCGTCGATTCTCGGGGAAGAGGGGCGGGGCCTGCAGGTGGTGCAGCATTTCTTCAACGAGAACCGCATCCGTCAGGCTGCCTCCAGCCTCGGTGCGGCGCAGTATTGTGTCAATGAAGCGGTCAGTTACGCGAAAATCCGCAAGCCCTTCGGCAAGGCGCTCGCGACCAATCAGGGAATCCAGTTCCCGCTGGTCGAATTGCAGACGCAGATCGAGATGCTGCGCGCGCTGATCCACAAGACGGCCTGGATGATGGACGAATATGGCGCCTTCAGCGTCTCCGACAAAGTGTCCATGTGTAACTACTGGGCGAACCGGCTCTGCTGCCAGGCCGCCGATCAGGCGATGCAGGTGCACGGCGGCCTCGGCTATTCCCGCTACAAGGCGTTCGAGCATATCTATCGTCATCACCGCCGCTACCGCATCACCGAAGGGGCGGAGGAAATCCAGATGCGCCGTGTCGCCGGCTATATGTTCGGCTTTATGTCGCAGAAGGCCCCTAAGGGCGTCAGCGAAGACTGATCCGCGCTGAAGGAGGAGTTGAAGGTGAGCGAAGCCGCATCGACGACATTTGAAGCTGCGCTGGAGGCTGTCCTTGCGCGCTGCGTCCCGGATTTCAGGCGGCTTGAAGCCGCGGAGCGCCTTTCGGGCGGGGCGAGCCAGGAGACTTACCGGCTGGTCATCGAGACGGCGGCCGGGCGGGAGCTGCGTGCGTTCCGCCGCGCGCCTGCGGAAATCGGCGAAACCGCGAGCGGCCCGGGGCTTGCGGGCGAGGCGCTCCTCTTTCAGGTGGCGCGCGCCGCCGGTGTTCCGGGCCCAAAGGTCGATTATGTGCTTCAGACCGAAGACGGGCTCGGCACGGGCTTTATCATGGAGTGGATCGAGGGCGAGACGCTCGGCGCAAAAATCGCCAGGGCCGAGGATTTCGCAAAGATCCGTCCGCGTCTCGCCTATCAGTGCGGGCAGATTATGGCACGGATACACCAGATTGACGTCACCGCGTCCGGCCTCGCTCCGCGCCTCCACCGCCTGACGCCGGAAGCCGCCATCCGCCAGACATGGGACCAGTATAAAGGCCTCAAGGCCATCGCACCGATGATTGATTTCACCGCGCGGTGGCTGCTCGAAAACCTGCCGCCCGAAGTCGAACCGCGGCTTGTCCACAATGATTTTCGCAACGGCAACCTGATGGTTTCAAAGACCGACGGAGTGAGTGCCGTGCTCGACTGGGAGCTCGCCCATATCGGCGATCCGATGCGCGATCTCGGCTGGATCTGCACCGGCTCCTGGCGGTTCGGGCAACATGAGTTCCCGGTCGGCGGATTTGGGCTCAGGGAAGATCTCTTCGCCGGCTATGAGGCGGAGAGCGGCCGGAAAATTGACCCCCGCCATGTGCATTTCTGGGAAGTCTTCGGCTCCTTCTGGTGGGCGGTCGGCTGCCTCCGGATGGGGGAGCGCTATCGCAGGGAGCCGTCCGTCGGGGTGGAGTATCCAGTGATTGGCCGGCGCTCCTCGGAATGCCAGGTCGATTGCGTCAACCTGCTGATCCCGGGGCCCGTCTCGTTTAACCCGGCGGCGCCGGATCCGGTCCTTCACGACCTTCCAAGATCCGATGAAATTCTCACCAGCGTGCGCGATTTCCTTCGCGACAGCGTGATGTCCGTGACCGGGGGGCGGGACCGCTTCCTTGCGCGCGTCGGCGCCAACGCGCTCGATATCGTGCTCCGGGAAGTGACGCTCGGCAATGAGTACCGGGCGGAGATGCAGGCGCGGCTCGCCCGTCTGCTCGGGCGCGAGGGATCGCTCAGCGCGCTCGAGGCGGAGCTTGCCGCGGGCCTTCGGGACGGGACAATGCCCCTCGATGCGCCGGGTCTTGCCGAATATTTGCGCGAGAGCGTGGTCCGCCGCATCGCGATCGACCAGCCATCCTATCCCGGGTATCAAAAGGCGCTCGCCTATGGCAGTGATCTGTCCGGGAGCGGATAGGGCGGAATAATCGGACCGGAATCCCCCTTATAGTGATAATCATTCGCAATTGCGGTTGACAGCATGCTACGCTATTGATAATCACTATCACTAGCGTAGCCGATTTGTTGGTGTATCCTCATGCGGAATGATTCTGGAATGTTCGTTAATCGACCTGCAAGCCAAAGCGGTGAGCGGATGATTAAACTCGAAAATGAGACCTTGCAGAGCAGCGACCTGTTCTCGCGGGGGAAGGAACTCACGATCGTTCACAACAATGAGTGTTACAAATTGAGGCTTACCGGAAACGACAAACTGATTCTCACCAAATAAGCAATTAGCCCGCCACCCAGCCAACAGGTCCTCCTGCGAGCCAGGCAGCAAGTAAAAGCGCTCATGTTAAAGAAAGTGTGTAAATGCGCCGAATACTGCCGCTCGCCTGTACGAGTCTGCTTCTCTCAACAACCTTTCTGACGCCCGCCGTTGCCGAGGACGCCAGCGGGCAACCGACTGTCTCCCTCGATACCATCACCGTTTATGCGACGCGGACGCCGCAATCCTCCTTCGAGGTGCCCGCATCGACATCGAGCGTTGATGCGGATGCGCCGGGCACTGCGCTCTCGGGCGATATCGGTGATCTCCTGAAATATACGCCGGGCGTCGAAGTTGCCAACGGACCGCGCCGCAACGGCCAGACGGTCTCGATCCGCGGCTTTGACAATGACGCCATCATCACCCTGATCGACGGCCGGCGGCAGAATTTTGAAGCCGCGCATGACGGGCGCTTCTATATGGATCCTGCGCTTTTGAAGCGCGTCGAGGTGGTCCGCGGTGCCTCCTCCTCCATCTATGGCGGCGGGGCTATCGGCGGCGTTATGGCGTTCGACACAAAAGATGCGGCGGACATGTTGGCGCCCGGCGAGAATTTCGGCGCCTACACCGCGATGGGCTTTCGCTCGGCCAACGATGAGTATGCGCCGCTCGTCTCCGCCTTCGGCCGGACGGGCGTGCTCGATGCCCTCACCATGCTGTCCTATCGCGATTCGGGGGATATCCGCCAGGGGGGCGGGTCCACGCTCCAGACCGATGACGAGCTCCTCTCTGGCCTCTTCAAACTCGGCTACAACATCAATGACTATAACAGCCTGAAGTTCATCTATCAGGGCTTCCACAATGACGGGTCGGAGCCGAACAACGGCAGCGGGGCGATCACCACTTCCAACCCGATTGTGCAGAAAGAGGTCACCGACAATCAGTTCAGCCTGAAGTATGAGTTTGAAGATCCGGCCAATGACTGGCTGAAGCCAAAACTTCATGTCTATTACAACAACACCGACGTGCGCGAAGAAGATATCTCCGGCACCAACGCGGGCCGGGTGCAGGTGCGCGAGATCGAGACCATCGGCTTCAATGCGGATAACCAGTCCGTTCTCAACCTCAGCGAGGCGCAGAAGCACACCTTCTCCTACGGCTTCGAGATCTATCGCGACAAGCAGACCGGCACGATTTCGGGCGGCGGCACGCGCCCGGGCGTTCCCAACGCCGATGCGACGAACTACGGCCTCTATGTGCAGGACGAGGTGGATGTGCGCACAGATATCGGCCGCTTCCTGATTATCCCGGCAGCCCGCTTCGATGCCTATCGCAGCAGCGATGATGCCGGCAACTCGCAGGATGAAAGCCGCGTCTCGCCGAAGCTCTCAGTCAGCTATATGCCGACGGAAAACTTCATGGTTTACGGCAGCTATGCCGAGGCTTTCCGCGCGCCGAACCTGACGGAGATTTATTCCTCCGGGCAGCATTTTCCGGCTGTGCCGCCGATGTTCCCGGCGAACTTCTTTGTCCCCAACCCGGACCTCAAGCCCGAAACGGTCACGACCTATGAGATCGGCGCCGGGCTCAATTTTGATAATGTCACCGGCAGGAATGACCGCGCCTATCTGAAGGGTGCCTATTTCATCAGCGACGGCAAGGATTTCATCACGCAGGATGTCGATGTCTTTGCGGGCACGACGATGAATGTCAACGTGCCGGAAGCGCGCCTCACCGGCTTCGAGCTTGAAGGTCTTTATCAGCTCAACCCGGTAACGGCGAAGCTCGGCCTCACCTATGTCGAGGCGGAGGACAAGACCAACGGGACTTATCTCTCCAACAGCATTCCGCTGACGCTGGTTGCCGACATCGCCTATAACGCGGCAGCGCTTGACAGCATTTTCGGTGTGCGCGGCCGCTTTGCCGAGGAGAATGACAAGAACGGCACGGGCGTCGTGACCGCCGGCTATTCCGTCTTCGATCTCTACTATCGCTGGATGCCGACCGTGAAGCCGATCGACACGCTGACTGTCGATCTCGGTGTCTCCAACATCTTCGACAAGGAATACACCATGGCCTACGCCGGTCTCTTCGAGGAAGGGCGCAGCTTCAATGTGAGGGTTGGCTATCAATGGTAAGCGCGGCGTTTGCACATTCGCCAGAGCAGGGCAAGAAGAGATGGATGACGTATCTTGCCCTGTCCGTCTGTGCGAACGTCGCCCTGCTTTCTGCCATCGAGCTTGAGCAAAAGGTTGACATGGTGCTGGAGATACCGGTCATCAGGGTCAATCTGATGTCGATGGCGCGCCCGGCGCCAAAAGCGCCCGAGATTGTCAAGGCCGAGATTGCGCCGGCGGCGGCAACGCCGACTTATGTCGCGCCGGTCGAAACCACGGCTACCGCGCCGCAGAGCATCGCCCCCCGCGCCGAAAAGGTGACGGAGACGATGCCGGCCCCCGCCGTCGAGGCGGCGCCGGTACCAAAGCCGGCGCTTCGCCCCGTAACTCAGACTGCGGCCAAGCCGAAGCCGGACCCCGAGCCGGCCGCGGAAATGGTCCACGTGGAGGTTGCAGAACCGCAACCGACGGTGGAGACGCCGCCCGTGGTCTCAGAGCCAGTTGTCGCCGAGGCTATGGGCGATGCCGATTCCACCGTCATCTATGAAGCGACCTATCGCCTTCAGACCCCGCCGGTCTATCCGCGCCGGGCGCTTGAGCTCGGCCAGCAGGGGGTCGTCACGCTGCATGCGGAAGTGCTGCCGAACGGCGATCCGCGGGATCTCAAGGTTGCCAAGTCTTCCGGCTACCGGCTGCTGGACATGGCCGCCCTCGCGGCCGTCAAAAAATGGAAGTTTGAACCAAGAAACGTTGACGGAAACGCTGTTGCGAGTTGGGTCCGCGTTCCCGTGAATTTTGTCATCCAATAACACTTAAGCAAATGAAACAGGAAGTTAGCCATGAATGAATCCACCGTTTTGAAATCCGCCCTGTCACCCGCCGAAATCCGGGCGCGGTATGAAGCAATCCAGGCGGAAGGAGGAATGCGCGCCCGCAACGCGGCGGCCAGGATCGGCGTGTCGGAAGGGGAGCTTCTCGCCGCCCGCATCGGCAGCGATGTGATCCGCCTTACCAATGATCCCGAAGGCATCCTGAAAGATCTTGAAGCGCTCGGTGAGGTTCTCGCGCTGACCCGGAATGATGCCTGCGTGCACGAGCGCAAGGGCGTTTACCACAATGCGAGCTTCTTTTCCCACGGGGCGGTCCGCTCCGGCATCCTGAACAATCCCGACATCGATCTGCGGCTGTTCATGGGCCATTGGAAGCATGCTTTCGCGGAGCAGACGCCGACCGAGAAAGGCACGCGCAAGAGCCTGCAGTTCTTCGATCCCGCCGGAACCGCCATCCACAAGATTTACCTGACCAACCATTCGAATGAGGCCGCCTATGATGATCTGGTTGCAAAGTATCGCGATGCTGAACAGAACCCGGGACTTGAAGTTGAAAAAGCGGCAGCAAAAGCTGCGGACCGCCCGGATGCAGAAATTAACTGGGAAAGATTCCGTTCCTCCTGGGAAAACCTCAAGGACGTCCACGACTTCTTCATAATGCTCCGCAAATACAAGGTCGGCCGCGTGCAGGCGCTGAGCGGCATCGGTAATGACTTCGCATTCGAGCTTGAGAACAGCGCCTCCCGCCGGGTGCTTGAGCTTGCCCGCGATCGCGACTGCGAGATCATGGTGTTCGTTGGCAACCAGGGCTGCATCCAGATCCATACCGGCCCGATCAAGAAGCTGGTCGAGATGGGTGAGTGGTACAATGTGCTCGATCCCGAGTTCAACCTGCACCTCAACGAGCAGGCGATTGCCCGCAGCTTCGTCGTCCGCAAGCCGACGGTTGATGGCATCGTCACCTCGGTTGAGGTGTTCGACGCCGATAACGAACTGATCGTCAGCTTCTTCGGCAAGCGCAAGCCGGGCGTTCCGGAAAACCCGGCATGGCGCGAAATTGTCGATGCGCTTCCGCTCAAGGAGATGACGAATGTCGCCTGACGCACTGTCAGGATGGCTTCCCGAATGGTTCGAACAGATGGGCGCAGTGGCATGGCCGCTCGCCTTCTGTTCCGTTCTGGCGTTGGCTGTCATTTTCGAGCGGCTGGTGTTCACGGTCCGCGCGGGCGCGCTTGCAAAGAAGCAGTATGAAGCGCTTGCGGGGCAGCTTCGCGCGCATCAGAACCAGCCGAAGCCGGTGCGGGATGAGTTCGTCGGCGTCGCCCTTAGTGAGCTCCGCCGTTCCTACTACAGCGGCATCAAGCTGCTGCGCCTGATCGGCATGATCAGCCCGATGCTCGGCCTGCTCGGCACCATCCTCGGGATGATCGCAACCTTCAAGGTGATTTCGGTGCATACCGGCGCGGTCTCGCCGGCGCTGCTCGCCGATGGCCTCTGGGAAGCGATGCTGACCACCGCCGCAGGGCTCATCATCGCGCTGCCGACGCTGTTTCTCGCCTATATTTTCAGCGCCGTCAGCGACCGCCGGCTCGAGACTCTCTGCCAGGAGCTCAACCGCGTGTCGCTCTCCCTTGAGCTCGCGAAGCAGGATGTGAAGGGCAACGTCATCGGCCTCGCATCCGAGGTGCGTCGCCTATGATCCGGCTCGATCAGAAAGAGAAGGACAGCGGGATGCTCGGCGATATGGCCCCCGACATGACGCCGATGCTCGACGTGATGTTCATCCTGCTCGTCTTCTTCCTGCTGACCATGGGAACGGTTCTGCAATCGCTCGATCTGCAGCTGCCGACCGCCGTGGAGGAGCAGTTGCCCGACGTCAACAAACCGCGGCACATCATGCTCGAAATTCGCGAGGGGGCTTACGCCATCGACGGTCGGACATATACCGGGTTTGACGACTTCAAGGCGGGGTTCGAGGGCAGTCTCAAGGAGAAGCCCGATTACGATGTGATCGTCGCGGGCGATCGCCGCGTCTCGATCGAGGAGCTGTTGAAAGTACTGACCTATCTGCAAGCGCAAGGGGTCGAAGCCGCTAACATTCTTATGCATAAAGAAGCGACACCATGATCAGGATTTTATCCGTTGTTTTCCTGCTTTTCACTTTTTCGGCCCACGCGGCGGAGGCGCCGACGCGCGTCGTCTCCGTTGGCGGGGCGCTGACGGAAATCGTTTATGCCCTCGGCGCCGGCGATCTCGTCGTCGCGAGCGACACGACGAGCTATTATCCGCCCGAGGCCGCAGAGGTTCCGAAAGTCGGCTATATGCGGGCGTTGAGTGCCGAAGGCGTTCTTTCCACCGATCCCGATCTCGTTATCCTCGCCGAGGAAGCCGGGCCGCCCCTGGTGATCGAGCAGCTTGAGCGGGCAGGGACGCGACTTCTGAAAGTCAACTCCGCCCGCTCCGTTGACGATGTGCGCGCGCAGATCGAGACGATCGCCGCCGCGCTTCATCGCGAGAGGGACGGCGCCGCGCTGATTGCCGACATCGACGCGCAAGAGGAGACGCTGAAAGCACGGGTCGCGGCGCAAGAGACGCCGAAGCGGGTGCTCTTTATCCTTCAGCATGGCGGCGGCGCGCCGATGGTGGCGGGGCAGGATACCTCGGCCGATGATATCATCCGCCTTGCCGGTGCGGTCAATGTCGTCGATGGCTACAAAGGCTACAAGCCGCTCTCGCCCGAAAGCGCGACGGCCCTTGCGCCCGACGTCATTCTCGTCACCGACCAGGGCATTGAACAGGCGGGCGGGAGAGAGGCGTTTCTCACCGCGCCGGGCCTTGCCCTGACGCCGGCGGGCCAGAACGGCCGCCTCGTCTCGATGGATGCGCTGCTGCTTCTCGGCTTCGGGCCGCGGGCGGTTGATGCCGCACTCACCCTGCAGGAGCAGCTGAACACGCCATGACGGTGCTTGGAAAATCGGCCTCGCTCCCGATACCGCGCCGGCGCGTGAATGCGCCGGCATTGCTGCTGCTTGGCGTTCTGCTGGTTGCCGCGGCAGTTCTCGCGGCGTCAATCGGCGCCGTTTCCATCCCGCTTGGCGGCATTTTGAGTTTTGATCTCTCGGATCAGCATCAGGCGATCCTCTCGACGATCCGCTTTCCGCGGGTGCTGCTCGCGATCATCGTCGGGGTCTCGCTGGCCGTCTCCGGCGCGGCGATGCAGGGGCTGTTTCGCAATCCGCTCGCCGATCCCGGCCTGATCGGGATTTCGAGCAGCGCCGCCCTCGCGGTCGCCGTGGTGATCGTGCTCGCAGGGCCCGTTTCAGGCTTTCTCGGCCTTTACAGCCTCAGCTTTGCGGCATTCGCGGGCGCGCTGATCGCCTGTTTCCTGATTTTCCGCCTTGCCCGGCTGACCGGCGGCTTCTCCGTCACCTATATGCTGCTGACCGGCATCGCCATCAATGCGCTGGCCGGGGCGGGGGTTGGCGTTCTCACCTTTCTCAGCGATGATCAGCAGCTTCGCAGCCTGACCTTCTGGACGATGGGCAGCCTCGGCGGCGCGCTCTGGCCGTCGGTCCTTGTTGTCGCAAGCATCGTCATCCCGGCCAGCATCATCCTGATCCGCAACGCGCGCGAACTGAACGTGCTGCTGCTTGGCGAGAATGAGGCCCGCTATCTCGGCGTCGATGCGGAGCGGCTGAAGCGGACCATCGTCATCTGCACGGCGCTCTCGGTCGGGGCGGCCATCTCGGTCAGCGGCATCATCGGCTTTGTCGGCCTTGTGGTGCCGCACCTGATCCGCCTGACGCTCGGGCCCGATCATCGCCTGTTGATCCCCGCATCGGCGCTGCTCGGCGCTCTTCTCCTGCTGCTTGCAGATACGCTCGCGCGCACCGTGGTTGCGCCGGCCGAGATGCCGGTTGGCGTCCTGACCAGCCTGATCGGCGGTCCGTTCTTCCTCTGGCTGCTGATCAAGCAATTTTCGGGAAGGTTTAGCTTGTGATTGAAGCGGAAAATATCTCTGTTACTCTCGGCGGCAGACAGATCCTCGGCAAGGTCAATGCAGCATTCCGATCGGGCACGATTACCGCGATCCTCGGGCCGAACGGGGCGGGCAAGTCGACGCTGCTGAAATGCCTGACGGGCGCGGTCAAGCCGACGAACGGCGCCGTCTATCTCGATGGCCGGGAGCTTTCCGACTATTCGCTGGAAGATCTCTCGCGCCGCCGTGCCGTCCTCTCCCAGGCAACGCCCATCAGCTTTCCCTTCACCGCCCATGAAATCGTCTCGATGGGCCGCAATCCCTATTCGATGATTGAAAGCGTTGCGCGCAATCATGAAATTGCCGACGCGGCGCTTGAGAAGGTCGACGCCTGGCATCTGCGCGATCGTTCCTTTCCGACCCTCTCGGGGGGGGAGCAGCAACGCATCCAGTTCGCCCGGGTGATGGCGCAGATATGGGAGACGGAGGGCGCGACCCTGCTGCTCGACGAGCCGACGTCGGCGCTCGACCTCAAGCATCAGCACCAGCTTCTCGACCTTATTCACGAGCTCTGCGAGGAGCGACGGCTGACGGTCGTCATCGTCATGCATGATCTCAGTCTCGCCTATCACTGCACGGACAACTGCTATTTCATCAAGGCCGGCCGGATCCAGGGCGGGGAGCCGAGCCGCGACCTTCTGACGCCGCAGAAAATCGCCGAGGTTTTCGATCTGCCCGAAAAATATGCCGTGCAACGCTTCGGGGTGCCGATTGCCGACTGACGGTTGCCATCTATTTTTGCGGTGGACGGCGCGATTGTTACGAAATTGTTGCGGCGCGCCGCCGATGGATTAAGATAACCGCCGTCTTATATCTTCGATCAGGGCGGGTGAGATGGCGGGACAAACGGGCGGCCGGCGGCACACCGGCGATATCGTGGTCGTCGGCGCGGGTATCATCGGCATCACGGCGGCGATTGAATTGCAATCCCTCGGCGCAAAAGTCACCGTCATGGACCGCGCCGGGGTGGCGTCGGGGACATCGCAGGGCAATGCCGGCGCCTTCGCCTTCTCCGATTCATCGCCGCTTGCCTCCCCCGGCATCATCCGCCGCGCGCCAAAATGGCTGTTCGATCCGCTTGGTCCGCTCGCCATCCCGCTGCCTTACGCGCTCAAGATCACGCCGTGGATGTATCGCTTCTGGCGCGCGAGCAACGCCGATCAGGTGGCCGCCGGGACACGGGCGCTGACGGCGCTCATGCAGGTATCAAAGGCGCATCTTGAAAGCTTCATGGAGCGGACCGGGACGGCGCATATGCTGCATCATCACGGCAATCTGCAGCTTTACGAGAATCCGGCGGCGTTCAAGGCCGTGCTGCCCATTTGGCAGCGCCGGGCGGAGACGGGCGTCAGCTACACGGTGCTTGAGGGCAACGACGCCATTGCCGAGGCGCAAGCGGGGATCCACCCGCGCTTCTCCCGCGCCATCCTGACGCCGGCCTGGCTTGGCATCTCCGATCCGAAGGACTATACGGTTGCGCTTGGCGACTATTTCACCCGGCAGGGCGGCGAGATCGAGATCGCGGCCGTGAAAGCGATCGAAGCGACGGGCGAGCAGGTCTTTCTGGTCCGCGAGGATGGCTCACGCCGGGAGGCGGATCGGGTGGTGGTCGCGACCGGCGCCTGGTCGCATTTCCTCGCGCGAACGCTCGGCGATCATATCCCGCTGGAGACGGAGCGGGGCTATAATACGACGCTACCGCTTGGCGCGTTCGATCTGAAGCGGCAGCTTTCCTTTGAGGAGCACGGCTTTATCGTCTCGCCGCTCGCGACCGGCATCCGGGTCGGCGGTGCGGTCGAGCTTGGCGGCCTCAATCTCCCGCCCAACTACGCGCGTGCGGATGCGCTTCTGAAGAAGGCAAAAGCCTTCCTGCCGGCGCTGAAAACCGAGGGCGGACGGCCGTGGATGGGATATCGCCCGTCGCTCCCCGATTCCGTTCCCGTCATCGGGCCCGCGACGAAAACAAGCCGCGTGACCTATGCTTTCGGGCACGGGCACCTCGGGCTCACCCAATCAGTCGGGACGGCGAAGCTGGTCGCCGCGCTGGTGATGGGAACCGCTCCGGAGGCGGATCTTGCCCCCTATCGCGCCGATCGCTTCTAGGGCAAACGCCGCGCGCGGCATGAGCCGGTGACAAGAGGCTTGCGCGCCGCGGCTTTTCCTTGTCAGATAGGGGACCGGTGAAGACCGGTACTCGCTGTCAAACAACAACAATAAGCATCTGCATCGGGAAAGAAGACTATGCCTGCAATTACCGCGAACGGAATTACCATCGAGTATGAGACACGAGGCGAGAGGAGCGGCGAGCCGCTGATCCTTGTTGGCGGTCTCGGCGTGCAGCTTGCCTCCTGGAATGAGGATTTTGTCGACGCGCTCGCGAAAGCCGGCTTTTATGTCATTCTCTATGACAATCGCGATGTCGGGAAATCAACGAAATTCGACGACTGGGGCCCCGCCGATATCCCCGCCGCGTTCGCGCAGGCGCGGGCAAAGCAGAAAATTTCCGCGCCCTATACGCTCAGCGACATGGCCGATGATGCCGCAGAGCTGGTGCGCGCCCTCGGCTTCGAGGCGGCGCATGTGATCGGCAGCTCGAACGGCGGCGCGATTGCCCAGACGATGGCCTGGCGGCGGCCGGAATGTGTCAGATCTCTCGTCTCGATCATGGCGACATCAGCGCGCCGCGGCCTGCCGCGCCCGGAGGGGGCCGCTGCGGCATGGCTCACCCAACCGCGCAACCCGTCCGGCACGCGCGAGGGCGCGATGGAGGAGGCGGTCGAGACGGCACGGATTATCGGCAGCCCCGGCTTTCCGGTCGATGAGAAGATTTTACGCGAGAAGGCCGCGGCGCTTTATGACCGCGCCTTCTATCCCGATGGCAACAGCCGCCAGCTGCTCGCGAGCCTTGCATCGGGCGACGAGCGCGTTGCCCATCTGAATGAGATTACCGCGCCGACGCTGGTTATCCACGGCCGCCATGATCCGCTTGTCCCACTCGGCTGCGGCGAGGATGTGAGGAACTCCATCCCGGGGGCGGAAATCCTCGTCATTGACGGCATGGGCCATGATATCCCGAGCGCCGCAGTGCCCGAGATGGTGGCCGCCATCACTCAGAACGCAAAGCGGGCGGAAGGATAAGGCGGATGCAGGAATATCTTGAGCCCGGCAGCATTGTCGACAGCGATCATCCCGACATTGCGGCCTTCGCGCTGGCCCATCAAGGCAAGGGGGCAAGTGAGAAGGAGCGGGCGATCAGCCTCTATCTCGCCATTCGCGACGGCGTTCTCTACGATCCCTATTCCGCGACGCTCGATCCCGAAGGGCTGAAGGCCAGCAGCACGCTTCGGGTCGGGCGCGGCTTTTGCGTCGCCAAGGCGGTGCTGCTCGCCGCCGTCTGCCGGAGCGCCGGCATTCCGGCGCGCCTCGGCTTTGCCGATGTCCGCAACCACATGTCAACCGCGAAAATGCGCGAGCGCATGAAGACCGACCTTTTCTACTGGCACGGCTATACGGATATTTATCTCAACGGCAAATGGGTCAAGGCGACGCCCGCCTTCAATATCGAGCTTTGTGACAAATTTGGCCTGAAACCCCTCGAATTCAACGGCGAAGAGGATTCGATCTATCATCCCTTCGACAAGGCGGGCAATCGTCACATGGAATATGTCAACTACCGCGGCGAGTTTGCCGAGCCGCCGGTCGAGCAGATCCTTGACACCTACATGACCCATTATCCGCACTGGCGGAACCGGCGCAATTCCGCAAGCGGCGATTTTGCCGCGGAAGTCGCCGCGGAAAACGCCAGGGGCTGACGATCAGCCGAACTGGTAGGCCGAGATGGGTGCGCCCATAGCGATATCGCGATAGGTCTCGCGGCCCCGATCCTCGCCCGCCGCGCCGGCGATGACATGGAGCGGAATGAGATGCTCCTCTCGTGGGTGGGCGAAACGGGCGCCGGGCGCGCGTTCCCAGTCGATCAGGCGGCGGTTGCGCCGCTCTGGATCCGCATCCGTCGCCGTCTCGCGCAGCCACTCGTCAAACGGCGCCATTTCCGGCAGCGGCCGGCCGCCGCGGGCGCGCGAACTCATCAGCATCTGCATGTTGTGGTAGCTCATGCCGCTGCCGAGGATGAGCACGTTTTCATCGCGAAGCGGCGCAAGCGCCGCGCCTACCGCGATATGGGCGGCGGGGTCGAGGTCGGCGCGGAGCGATATCTGGGCGATCGGCACATCTGCGGCCGGCATGGCGAGGAGCAGGGGAACAAAAACGCCGTGATCGAAATCGCGCCGGCGGTCCTCACCGGCGACGATCCCGTTATCCTTCAGGAGCGTCAGCATCCGCGCGGCAAGCTCCGGCGCGCCGGGCGCGGGGTAGCTGAGTTCGTAAGTATGCGGCGGAAACCCGTAATAATCGAATAGCAGGCCCGGATTTGGCGTCGACTGGACCGTTACCTTTTCTTCCTCCCAATGCGCCGAGACAAGGACGATAGCGGAGGGCGAGGCGCCGATATCCATCGGCAGGCGGCGCAGATAGGCGGCCATGCGGTCCCATTCATGCGGCGGGTCCCACTCCATAAAGAAGCAGGGACCGCCGCCGTGGGGCATATAGACTGTCGGCATTCTTTTCATGGATCTTCTCGTGGTCTCGTTACAGGGGTGTCGCCAAATGCTTGTTTCCTTATGTAGGAGTATGCTGTTAAAAGACCATGAACGACAGTGAATAATCATGGCGCGGAGGCCGCCTGATCGTATCAGTCGGACAGGCATACGGGGAGGAAGGAATGTCATCTGCTGCCGATGACGGTGACGGGCAAGCCGCAGAAATTTATCATGTGTGCCGAGATGGAGCAATCCAGAACGACGGCAATTAACCGGTTAATTTCTTCATAGTGGAGTTATTTTCCGGTTTAACATCTCTCTATAAACGATTGACATAAAAGAACTTCGACCAACAGAAGGCACGCCCGAAGTCAGAGCGCGGCGATATGTTGTTGAAAAATCTCCTTCGCGCGAGCCCAGACGCCGCTCTCGAGATTGTCGAGGGCGAGCAGGGAGGGCAGCAGCTGGGCCGCGTAATCCTCGCTGCTTTCAACAGGCAGCATGGAGGGCAGATTGTCGATGGCCATGATATCGAGCGGCGGCGGCCCCTTTGCCACGCGGATCACCGGCGCATCGAAGGAGGTGGGGCGGTCATAGAGCGGCACGGGGTTGAAGGGGCTCGTCGGATCGCAGGAAACATCGGCGATGACCGAGAGGCGGCGGGGCATGGTGAGCGCGGATTTCGGCACGAACACGGGCACGCCATCCCGCGCCAGAATGCAGTTCACGAAAAGGCTGTGCGCAAGGATCTCCGGGAACGGGCCGCCATGCGCCGTCTCCGCCATGTCCCATTGGGTGACGCGAAGGCCGAGTGATTGCAGGCAGTCGGAGGCGCCGGTGCCGACCCGGCCAAGCGCGCCGATAACGATGGCATCCGGCATCTCGCCGCCGCCGCGGCTCCGTGCAGCCGCGAGTTGGCGTCTGAGATCCTCAATCAGCGCATCGCGCCCCGAATAGACGCCGACGGAGGCGGGGCCCGGCTCATCTCCGGTCTGCTGCGCGCACCAGACCATAACGCCGACAGCCGCGCCCGCAAAGCCCGCCCAGTAGCCGAAGGCGGCGACGCGCCGGCCCGTCTCATCGGTCAGATATTCAAGATCATAGAGCGTGCCGCCGCCCGCCTTGAAGCGCTGCAGCAGGGCGCGCCCGTCCGCCTGTCCCTTATATGCATGGCCGAACATGATATGGCGATGGATGAGGGGGCGATCGCTCGCTGGCAGTTCCTTGAGGCCGAAGATGATGGCATCTTTCGGCGCATCGACCCAGCTTCCCTCGTCGGCGATGGCGCAGCCGGTGGCCGCATACCCTGCGATCGGAATGGCGCGGGAGGAGGATTTCTCCACCGTCACCCGGATGCCTTTATCAAGAAGCTGCTTCACTCCGTCCGGCGTAATGCCGACGCGCTGCTCATGGCCGCGCTGCTCTGCCCGTACCCAGAGATGCGTCATTCCTTCCCCCCCTCGGAAAGTCTCTTTCCCGTTGATCTGCCGTTTGTCTCTTCTAGCGGTATTTGGCTGCGTTGGGAAGGGAGAGGCGTGGGGTTTTCGAAGCGGGACGCGTCCTAGAAGGGGACCGAGATGCTGATTGCGCCAAACTCGTCCTCGCCATTCTGCGTTTTATATTCGCGCGAGCGGAAGACATGGGTGAAGGCGATGCGGGCGTCGCGAATGGTGAGCGCAAGACCGATCTGCGCATCGCCGACGATCGGCTCCTTGTCGACGCTGTGGCTGTCGCGGAAGGTGTTGCCGTCGAGGAAAATATTGCGCGCGACCGCCCGGGCATCGAGCCCTGCGAACGCGTAAAGTCCGATATCATCCGTGGGGACGAAAAAGCCCGATCCCGGCAGCCCCGGCTGGATCCGCGGCGGGCCATAGTCATTCGGCAGGTTCCAGCCCGCGCGCACCGTCGCGCCCGCATTGGCGTAAGTGTAGACGTTGCCGAGCGCGCCGCCGATATGCGGCGTGACATCAATGGCGAAGCCGTCGAACTGTTTGGCCGCGAGCGCGCGCCAGCTCCGCTGATAGGTGAGCACGAGGCCGGGCTCGTCTTTCAGCTGGTGATCCCAGCCTTGCGGCTTCGGGGAATCGATGACCTTGTGAACAAATCTCTGCGACTGCTCGCCAAGCGCTGAAGGGCCAATCACGCCCAGCTGCAACTGGAACTGGTCGAGCTGCGTCTCGCCCGTCTCGACGACGATGCCGACCGCGCCGTAAAGCCAGCCGGCGTAGGGGCGCTCGGTCGGCGGCGGGTTCGGATCCTGGATGTCGCTCGGCGTGTACATGTTCTGCCCGATGGCAAAGCTTGAGCGGACGCGCCCCTCGCGCGGGAAGAACGGCAGCAGCCGTGCGGTCCGAAGCGCCCATTTCGGCGCATGATCGGGTTCGGACATCCAGGCGAGCAGGACGCCGTTCGTATAGTCATCGTCCGAACCGAAGAAGAGGTCATTCTCAAGCACGAAGGTAAAGGTGCCGGTATCCTCTTCCTCTGCGGGCGCTGTCTCCTCGGCGAGGACGGGCGCACTGAAGACGAGGGCGGCAAGAAGGATGGCGATAGCTGAGCGACTGCAAATCATGCTGCGGCTCTACCCGACGAAAATGACGTAACCATGTCCATAATGAAGCAAATTTCTGTTCGTGCCAATTAATATGATGCAGGGCGCGGCAGTGTGGCGCGATATTGATTTTGTCCGTTGCGCCTCCCGCGGCATAATAAAAGCATATCGGGTGTCGCGCGACAGCGGCAAGCGAAAACAACAGGGAGGGGAGAGGCATGACGCAGCTTCGCATGACACAGGACGGAAATATCGCGGTTCTCCGTTTCAGCAATCCGCCGCACGGCTATATGGATGACGAGACGGAGCGTGAACTCGCGGCGGCGCTCGATCACATCGAGGGGGAGGAGACGATCCGCGCGGTTATCCTGACGGGCGGTGATCGGGATGTTTTCATTCGCCACTATGACGTCGGCCTTCTGCACGCGCGGGGCGCGGCGCTCGCGGCGCGGGGGCTGAGGTTCGATCCGGACCGCCCGGTTCCCGAAGCGCCCATCCATGCCTGCCTTCGCCGCATTGCGACGATGCCGAAACCCTTCATCGCGGCCATCAACGGCACGGCCATGGGCGGCGGGTTCGAGCTGGCGCTTGCCTGCGATATCCGCCTAGTTCAGGACGGCGACTATGACCTTGGCCTGCCGGAAATCAATCTCGGCATCCTGCCGGGAGCGGGTGGCACGCAGCGGATGACGCGGCTGATCGGCGAGGCGAAGGCATTGGAGCTGATGCTGCTCGGGAGTACGCTGCGCCCGCGCGAGGCGGCGGCGCTCGGTCTTGCAAGCGCGCTGGTCGCAGGCGACGTGATGGAGAAGGCGCTCGAAATCGCCCGGCGGCTCGCGGCCCGCTCCCCCCGCGCCATTGCCTATATCAAGGATCTGGTGCGCGGCCTGCCGGAAAGATCGTCAGAGGATGGCTTCGCCCGCGAGCGCACCCTTTTTTGCGACCTGATGGTCAGCGCGGACGGGCTTCGCGAAATGGGCGAGATGGCGGCGGGCCGACGCGATATCCTTACCGCGCCGGGACAGGGCTAACGCGCGGCCGGACCACCCGCTGCTATCGGCTTGAGGCTACTGAGGCCGTCTCTTCAACCGCCGCCCGATCGAAACGGACGCCGTCGAAGCCGCTCTCGGCAATCGCCTTGATGCGGGCGTTATATTTCGGTGTTCCGCCGTTGTAGACGAAGTAGCGGATGCGGCCCGCCTCATGCCCCTTGACGTTCGAATTATATCCAGTGAACCAGGATTTTGCCTTTCGCATCAGCATGATTTTATACATCTCCGCGACCTCATTGACCCAGGCCGCCTCGGCTTCGCGTGTCGGCTCGGCGCGGGCGTAGCCATGCTGCCAGATGTGGGTCAGCAGCCGCATGCACCAGTCGACCCCGCTTTCGATGCCGCGCGGATAATTGGTTGAGGCCGAGCCGCTTTGCGGGCCGTTCGGCATGAGGAGATTGGGAAAACCATGCACCATCATGCCAAGGAAGGTCTCGGGTCCATCCTCCCATTTATCCTTCAGGCGCACGCCGCCCGCGCCGCGAATATCGATATGATCGAAAGCGCCGGTCATGGCGTCAAAGCCGGTCGAATAGATGATGACATCGAGCGGATACGGCGCGTCCGTCGTCTCAAGTCCGCTTTCGGTAACGCGCTGCAGCGGTGTCTCCTGAAGATCGACAAGGAACACATTGTCGCGGTTATAGGCCTCGAAATAATTGCTCTCGAGCGGTACGCGCTGCACGCCAAAGCCATGATCCTTCGGGATCAGCTTCTCGGCGGTCACCGGATCCTTGACGCGGCGGCGGATGCGCTCGGCGATATATTCCGAAAATTCCGCATTCGCCTCTTCCTCCATAAAAATCTCACGGAAATTGCTGAGCCAGATGCCGAAGCCCGGTTCCTCGTAGAGCCGGTCCCAGAGCGCGATGCGCTCCTCGCGCGGCACGTCATAGAAGGAGCGCTGGTCGATACGGTGGACAAAGCCGCCGGGCGTGCGGCTGCACAGATCGAAGATCTCGTCATAGCGGCGCCGGATATCGGCCATTTCCGCCTCTGATATCGGGCTGTTGTTGAGCGGCGCGCTCCAGTTCGGGCGGCGCTGGAACACATGCAGCGTTTCAACTTCCTTGGCGATGACGGGGATAATCTGGATCGCCGTCGCGCCGGTCCCGACAATGCCGACGCGCTTGCCCTTGAGGTCGATGCCCTCATGCGGCCAGTAATAGGTATGAAAGGATGGCCCCTTGAAATCATCGATGCCGGGAAGCAGCGGCAGCGTCGGCTGCGAGAGGAGACCGAGCGCCATGATAACGAAGCGGCAGGACAGCCGCCGCCCGTCACTCACGCGCAAGTGCCAGAGATTGGCATCCGCGTCGAAATGCGCCGCTTCAACCTTGCAGTTGAACTGCATGTGATCGCGCAAATTGAACTTGTCGGCGACGAAGTTGAGATAGCGCAGATTCTCCGGCTGGCTGGAGAAGCGCTCCTTCCAGTGCCATTCCTCGAGGATTTCCCGCGAGAAGGAATAGCCGTAGGTGTAACTCTCGGAATCGAAGCGGCATCCGGGGTAGCGGTTATTGTACCAGGTGCCGCCAAGATCGGCGCTGCCCTCGAGCAGCGTTGCCGATACGCCCGCATCGATGAGCCGCTTGATCTGGTAGATGCCGGCGACGCCAGCGCCGATGACGATTACCTCATAGTCCGCCGTTTGTGCCTTTGTCATGTCCCGCCCTTGCTTTGGTTGTTTTTGTATCGGTCCGCATTATGCATCAGCAGAGTATCATATTAAGGACATTTCCCCGCTCCTCACAAGCAACTTTGCGCGCTTTACGTGCAGCGAGCGCATTGACAGCGGCGCGCGGGCCTATTAACTCATAGAAAAGCGAGAAAAAATCATTGCCTAGCGCGCCGAAGAAGGATGACAAAAATGACCGCGGCAGACCATATCCCGGCAGACGTTCGAAAATATCTTGAGCCCAGCCGCTTCGTTGACAGCGACGCGCCGGAGGTACGGCAGTTTGCGAAAGAGGCGCTCCGTGGCCTTGCGCCGGATGCTTCCGATCGCGAGAAGGCGGTCCGGCTTTTCGAGGCGGTGCGGGACGGGTTGCGCTACGATCCCTACCGGGCGTCCTTGGACCCCGAGGATTACCGGGCGAGCCATATCGCCACACAGGAGAGCGGTTATTGCGTGCCGAAAGCCATTCTGCTCGCGGCGGCGCTCCGGGCGGCCGGCATTCCCGCGGCGCTTGGCTTTGCCGATGTGCGCAATCATCTCAACACCGAGAAACTTCTCGAGCTGATGGGTAGTGATGTCTTTATCTACCACGGCTATGTTCAGCTCTGGATCGGCGAGGAAAGCTACAAGGTGACCCCCGCCTTCAATATGGCGCTTTGCGAGCGCTTTGGCGTGAAGCCGCTCGTCTTCGACGGCTACTCCGATGCGCTGTTCCACGAATATGACGTCAACGACCGCCGGCATATGGAATATATCAACGATCGCGGCATTTTCGTCGATATCCCGATCGAGCAGTTCCTGGCTGATTTCCGCGTTGCCTATCCGAAAATGGCGGAGCGATTCGACAGGGGCGAGATGACAGTCGTGCGCGATAAATTCACCTCCGCGACGTGAGGCGCCTGCTGCCGCATCTCCCTCCCGTCGCCGTCACCTGATGCAAGCAGAATGCGATTATCCGGCATCATAGCCTTTTTCTTTTCTCGCAAGGCTGCCCGGAAACGGTCACATTTCCGTGGGACGCTCGCAAACCGGTTGATTAGAGATATAATTTCCATAGAACAGCCGGAAATAACGACAGGTCAGATCATCGGCCACGGGTTGAGGAACAAAGCGTGACGTTCAGTCAGAATATCCGGCCGCGAAGCCGCGGCGAGGAAAACACGGCCCGGCGCGTTCGAGCGACGGCGACGCGCCAGCTTATCCTTGCGGAAGCGGCGCGCCGGTTCCGCCGCCGCGGCTATACGGCATCTTCTTTGAAGGATATCGCCGCGGGAGCGGGGATCGCGGCGGGGAGCATCTATTATTATTTCTCCTCCAAGGAGGAGTTGCTCGATGAAGTGCTCGACAAGGGCTGCCGCCAGATCATCGACTTCGTGTCCGCAGCGCGATCGCGGAGCGAGGCGGAGGGCGGCGATTTCCGGCGTGTCTTTCGCGCCATGGTTCATGCGCATCTCTACTATCTTCTCTATGCCGGGGATTTCACCGCCGCCAGCATCCGCAATTTTTCGATGCTGCCGCCCGAGAACCAGGCCCGCCACCGACAGACCTTCGAGATCTATGGCAATATCTGGGAAGAGGCGTTCGAAAATGCCATGCGGAATGGTGAGTTGCGGGCAGATCTTGATACCGCCTTTTTGCAGCGGATCATTATCGGCGCGCTCAACTGGACCGTCGAATGGTTCGACACCGAGCAATATTCCATCACCAGTTTCGCCGACCGGGTTGCCGACATTCTGCTCGATGGCATGTTGCGGCCGGGCTTCTCCTGGCACGGGCGGACCGCGCTCTCGATCCCGGTCGAGCCGCTCGAGGCGCTGGTGGCGCGCCAGCCGAAATTCGGCAAATCCCGCCTCGGGATCCTGATCGCTGCGGCGCGCGTGCTGCGCGAGCGGGGCTATGAAGGGGTGACGCTGCGGCATATCGCCGAAGTTGCCGGCATGGAGGCCGGCAGCATCTACTATCATTTCTCCTCGAAGGAGGAGATCATCGACGAGGTGCTGGCACGCGGCCTCAACGAAGTTGCCGATGGCGTTGCCTCCGTCATTGAGAGTAAAGAGAAATTCGCCTGCCCGGTGGCGTGCGTCGCCGCCGCAGTGCGCACGCATATGCTCTATCTTTTCGTCCGCAACGATTTTGTCGGGATGAATATGCGGATCTATTCGCAGCTCCCGCAGGATGTGCAGGATCGCCACCAGCCCGTCCGCCAGCGGCTCGCCGCAGTCTGGAGCGACTGTCTCTCCCTCGTCGGCGCGTCGCATGAATTTCGCGATGAGATCGAAATTCTGCCGACCCGTCAGCTCCTGCTTGGCGCCCTCAACTGGACGGCGCTCTGGTTCAAGCCCGACCGTGAGACGACGGCCGACAGCCATAGCCTCGATGATCTGGTCGATATGATCCTGACGCTGTTCTTTGACGGGCTCAGCCGCGAGACGCCGCAGAACCACGCGGCATATGCAGAGGCCGGCGCCCTCCCCACCTTTTAATCCGCGTTGAGAGTATATTTCCAGACGCGCGCCGGCGGCAGATTGCGAATGACGGTGGCGGCGCGAACGCCGGTGATGCCGAGATCCCGGCAGAGCGATTCGGAAATCGGCGGGCGCGAGGAATAGCTGTACTGGATCAGCATCCCCTGCCGGTCAAGAAGGCTCAGAATCTGCTCCAGTATCCGGTGGATTTCCTTTTTTCGCATATTGAGAAGCGGCAGGCTGGAATAGACGATGTCGAAGGCGGCGGTCTCGTCCGGATCGATGATCTGGGTGAGATGCCCGGCATCGCCGACACGGACATTGAGATCCGGAAACTTCCGCATCAGCATGGCCGCCAGATGGTGATCGCGCTCAACGAGGAAGAGCTTCTCTGCCTCCGCGCCCGCGCCCAGCAGCGCCTCGGTGATGACCCCGGTGCCGGGCCCGAGCTCCAGGAGCCGCTTGCCCGCCAGCTCCGTAATATTCGCCATGGCGTGGGCGAGGGGCCGGCCGCTCGGCGCCAGCGCACCCATCCGGCGGGGATTTCGAAGAACTGCAAATATGAATGACTGATCCATTATGTAAGCCTTGTGAGGGAAAGCTTGAGTACGTTGGATGTGACGCTTCATTTGTGGCGCCGATCCGTTCAGGGTAGATCAAATTATTGTGATATGTAAAACGACTTTTGCTGATATGGACGAGGGAGGCGCAAAAATAGACTGCCGGTCCCGGCAGCCTTTGTGGTTTTGCGAGTGCGCTGACATCAGGCGGCAAGACCGTTTCGCAGCAGTTTCCCCGGCAGGGCGGCAAGCGCCGCGTCCTGCGGTTCATTATCTTCGATCAGCAGCCTGCCGTTGACGATCACCGACTTGATGCCGCTCGCCGGCGAGACGAGACGGTCGCTCCCGTCCGGGAGATCATAGACCCGCTGCAGTCGGCCCGCGGCAATCGTTGCCGGATCGAAGATGACGACATCGGCCATCATCCCTTCGGCCAGCACGCCGCGGCCGTCGATGCCGAAAATCTGCGCCGGTTTCTGCGTCAGCATATGGATCGCCTGCTCAAGGCTGAGGGTGCCGCGCGTGCGCACCCAGTGGCCGAGCAGATGCGTCGAATAGCAGGCATCGCAGAGCTGGCTCGCATGCGCGCCCGCGTCGGAGAGGCCGAGGACGAGATTGTCATCGACCAGAAGCTCGGCAACCTCCTCCTCGTCGTAATTGACGATGGGGAAGCGGAAGCGGGCGACAAAGTCGGTCTCGAGCGAGAAATCAAGCGCGAAGTCGATCGGATCCTTGCCGACGCGCGTCGCGATCTCGCGAAGCGGCTGCTCTTCCCAGTCGGGATTGCCGGGCGCCATCGAGATAACGCAACGGTCGATCCAGCCGGCGACGGCATTTTTCGCGCCCGCGCCGGTATCCTCGCGGAAGGCCTTGCGAAACTCCGGGTCGCGGTAGATGGCTTTTCGCCCTTCCGTGTCCGCTTCCATGATCTGCTTGAACAGCGGGCGCATCTCGAAGGGGAAGGGCTCGTTGAATTCGAAATCGAAATTGATCGGGCGGCAGGCCACCTGCGGATAGATCTTGACGCCCTCGGCGCGGAGTTTGCGGGTGACTTCCTGATGCCGGCGGTGCGAGCCGGGACCCGACATGCCCGAGAGGAGCGCCGTCCAGCTGATCGGCATGTCATGCTTTTTTGAAAGGGTGGCGAGCTGATCGTGAAAGAGGGTCGGGCCGACCGTCGCCTGAACGATGCGCCCGCCGCCTTCGCGCGCCGCGCCGACCAGCCGGTCAATCTCGATCATATCGGCAAGGCGGCTCGGCACCGGCTTGCCGCCATAGCCGTGATGGGTTGTTGCCTGCGAGGTGGAGAAGCCGAGCGCGCCGGCCTGCATCGCCTCGACGACGATCTCGGCCATGCGCTCCATCTCCGCCTCGGTCGCTTCGCGCTCCACCGCATCGGGGCCCATGACATAGGTGCGGATCGGCGTGTGGCCGGCGAGAACAGCGAGATTGATCGCGCTGCCGCGCGCTTCGATCGCCTTCATATAATCGGCGAAAGTCTCGAACGGCCAGTCCGCGCCGAGCCCCTTCTGAAGCGCCTCAAACGCCATGCCTTCGACCTTTTCAAGCGTGCGCATGATGTTGGTGCGATGTTCGGGGCGCGTCGGCGCGACCCCGAAGCCGCAGTTGCCGATCACGGCGGTCGTGACGCCGTGCCAGGGCGAGATCGACAGCATCTGATCCCAGATCACCTGTGCATCATAATGCGTATGGATATCGACAAAGCCGGGAGAGACGGTGAGGCCGCGCGCGTCAATCTCGCGCGTTGCCGCTTCCGTCACCTCGCCAAGAGCGACGATACGCCCGTCCCTGATCCCGACATCGCCCCGGTAGCCGGGTCGGCCGGTGCCGTCGATGATGGTTCCGCCGGTGATTTTCAGGTCAAGTGTCATATCGTTCCTCCTTGCTTCTCCCGGCTTATATCGCGCCGGGTTGATCTGACGGTCTGTCGCCGCCCTTACCGGATCATCTCACCTCATCAGGTTGGCCGTGTCGTCAGCCAGGCCCAGAGACCATCCGCCTCCTTTCCAAGCACCTGCTCGCCGATCCAGTCCGACCAGTAGCTGTCGGAGCCAAACTCGTCGCGCCACGACCACAGGCGGCGAGTGCGGAAGTGCAGGTCATGCTCATAGGTGAAGCCGATTGCGCCGTGGATCTGATGGGCGTGCGAGCAGATGATACCGGCCGCCTCGCTGACCCGCGTTTTGGCGGCGGCAATCTCGAATGTGCCGTCAAGATCGCTCGTCGTTGCAAGATCGGCGGCGAGGAAGGCGCCCCGCACCGCCGCGCCCGAGGCGGCGGCGTGACCGGCCATCACCGCGAGATTCTGCTGGATCACCTGCAGCTTGCCGAGCGGGCGGCCGAACTGGACGCGGTCGTTGGCATATTGCACCGTCGCCTCCAGCACCCAGTCGATGGCGCCGGAAATCTGCGACGCCCGCATCATCGCGCCGAGCGCAAAGACGTTTTGCGCCGTGATCCCGGCGGGAAGCGGCGCGCGGGCGACGGGAACCGCCGCGTCAAAGGTCAGCGTATCGCGGGGCTCCGTCGCGATATTCTGGTTTTCCGTCACGCTGTAGTCACCCGCCTTGAGGAGCGCGATCTCGCTCCCGGTGAGGACAACGACATGATCGGCATGGCGACCCCAGGGGACACGGGTTACCGCGCCCGAGACGCCCGCGCCGTCCGGGCGCAGCGTTTCATCGGCGCGCACCGGCGCGATGACGGTAATTCCCTCCGGCGGCTGGATCCCGGCCCGCGCCAGCAGGTGATTGGCGAGGATCGCCTCGACAATCGGCAGCGGCACGGCGTGGCGGCCGGTTGCGCGGACAATCACTTCGGCGTCGGCAAACTGCCCGTCGACACCGCCCATTTTCTCGGGAACAAGCACATGCAGCAGCCCGTTCTCGGTGATCGCGTCCCAGAGGGAACTTGGGAAGCTGCCGGCTTCGGCCGCTTCTTTCAGCGATTTCGTCGCCTGGTCGGAGAAGAGTTTCTCGACCGTATCGGCCATAATCTGTTGCAGTTCATTCATCGCAGGCCGAGCCCCCGTGCAATAATGCCGCGCAGAATTTCCCGCGTCCCGCCGCGGAGTGAGAAGGAAACGGCGGCCTGCGTCAGATAGGCGCGCACTTCCTCGAAATCATTGCCTGCAATCACGCTCGCTTCCCCGCTTGCATAACGATGTGCAATCTCCGGCAGATCCTGCTCAAAGACCGCGCCGAGATCCTTGACGACGGAGGCTTCAAGCGCCGGGTTGGCGCGGGCTTCCAACTTGCCAGCGACCGAGATGGACATGCGGCGCAGCGTTGCGAGATGCGCGATCAGGCGACCGATCTCGCGCTTCGCGCGGCGGCTCGGGTCAAGTTTCGCCTCACGGATCATCTCGATCAGCAGCTGGATGGAGGACATGTAGCGTTCCGGCCCCGAGCGCTCGAAGGCAAGCTCGGCATTGACCTGTTTCCAGCCATCGCCTTCCTCGCCGATGCGGTCCGTCTCAGGTACGAAGAAATCCTCGAATATCACCATGTTGAAGTGAACTTCGCCGGCGATGTTGCGGATCGGGCTGATGGTCACGCCCTTGGGCGCGCGGAGGTTGATGAGAAACTGGCTCATCCCGGCGTGGCGGTTTTCCGACGGCGGGCTGGTGCGGACGAGCGCGATCATCCAGTCGCAATGATGCGCCGCCGTGGTCCAGATCTTGGTGCCGTTGATGACATAGCCGCCGTCCACCTTGTCGGCTTTCGTGCGGATCGAGGCGAGGTCGGAACCGGTGTCGGGCTCGCTCATGCCGATGCAGCAATAGGATTCGCCGCGGATGATGCCGGGCAGAACGCGGCGGCACTGCTCGTCGGTACCGAAGCGGAGGATCGTCGGGCCGCTCTGGCGGTCGGCGATCCAGTGGCTGCCGACCGGCGCGCCGTAGGCGAGAAGCTCTTCCAGCAGGGCATAGCGCTCGAAAAAGCTGCGCTCGGCGCCGCCATATTTTTTCGGCCAGGTGAGGCCGATCCAGCCCTTGGCGCCCATCTTGCGGGAAAATTCAGGATCAAGCCCGGCCCAGGAGCGGGCGCGAAGCTGCGCCGGATAATCCGCCAGCTCCTCCTCAAGGAAGGCGCGCACCTCCAGTCTGAGCGCTTCCGCCTCCGGCGGCAGGCTGTAGGGATCAAAATTGAAATACGACATGAAAAACAGCGTCCCTTCGTCGATAGCCTGATTTTGCGGCTATGTTCTTGTCTTTATTTATTCGGTATTGTGGTCATATTCATTCGGCGTGGCAATGGCTATTCTGCCGGACCGGCATTTGCCGGCCTCGTTTTAACGTCACTTTTCAAGAGTAGCAATAACGGGACTGAGGCGAGCGACAACCACATCATCAGCGTGAAGTCGTTCAAAAAGGCGATCATCGCCGCCTGTCGCGTCACCTCCTCATTCAGCGCCGCAAGCCCTGTAGGAAGATGCCAGTTCCAGCTGCCGGGCAGAAAGGGGGCCTGTAGCGCGTCCCGAAATGGGGTCATCTGATCGGCGATGGCGGCGTGATTGGCCTGAGTGTGCCGGCTGAGGATGGTAAAGACCATAGCGATGCCGATACTGCTGCCAAGATTGCGGATCAGGCTGAACATCGCCGTCCCGTCATTGCGGTAATGGGCGGCGAGCGTCGAGAAGGTGAGGGTGGTGAGCGGCACATAGATAAAGCCGAGGCCGACACCCTGGACAACCCCTGTCCAGACCACCTCATGGACCGAGACATCGAGCGTGAAGCGCGACATTTCGTACAGCGAATAGGCGGTCAGCAGCGTTCCGGTCAGGATCAGGATCCGGGTATCGACGCGGCCGATCACCCGGCCGATAAAGATCATCACGACCATCGTGCCAATGCCGCGCGGGGCGAGGACATAGCCGGTCGTCAGCGCCGGATAGCCCGCGAGGTTCTGCAGAAGCGGCGGCAGCAGCGCCATGGTTGCAAGCAGGATGATGCCGATGATGAAGATGAGGATAAGGCCGACGGAAAAATTCCGGTCGCGAAACAGGCCGGGCTCGATAAAAGGTGCCCGCGCCGTGAACATATGGACCAAGAATGTATAGAAGCACAGGCCCGCGATCGTCGCATAGATGATGATCTCGTTTGAGGCAAACCACTCCTGCGATTCGCCGCGGTCGAGCATAAGCTGCAGCGCCCCGATGGCGAGGCTGAGAAGCGCAAAGCCGAAATAATCGAACTGGCGGGCGCGGTTGCGCACCGTTTCGGGGACAAAGGTGATGATCCCGACGAGGGCGAGAATACCGACCGGCAGGTTGATATAGAAGACCCAGCGCCAGTTGTAATATTCGGTCACGAAGCCGCCGATCGTCGGCCCGAGGATCGGCCCCACCATCACGCCCATACCCCAGATGGCCATTGCCGAGCCGTGCTTTTCGGTCGGGTAGGTGTCGAGCAGGATGGCCTGCGAGAGCGGCACCAGCCCGGCCCCGAAGATGCCCTGCATGACGCGGAACAGCACGATCTCGGTCAGCGAGGTCGCCGCGCCGCAAAGCATCGAGGCAAGCGTGAAGCCGATCACCATGATAATGAACAGCCGCCGCCGGCCAAGCCGGGCGGCGAGAATGCCGGTCGGCGGGGTCATGATCGCGGCCGCGACGATATAGCTTGTCAGCACCCAGGAGATCTGGTCGGGGGTCGCCGACATCGTGCCCTGCATATGCGGCAGCGCGACGTTGGCGATCGTCGTGTCGATCGCCTGCATGATCGTTGTCAGCATCACCGACGCCGTAATCATCGCGCGTTCGAACGGCGTTGTCCTGCCCGCGATATCGCTGCCGGCCGCGGCGATGCTCATCTGCTGCCCGGCGCTGCGACTGCCGTGGACATCGGCGTTTCCGCACCGAGCCAGTTGAGCGCCGCGCGCACCAGTTTCGGCATCGGGCGGCTGTAGCCGGTATCGATCTCGACAATGCTGCTCATCCCGGCGCGGAGCGGCAGCGTGTCGTCACGCGCATCCAGCCGGATACGGACCGGGATGCGCTGCACCACCTTGACCCAGTTGCCGGTCGCATTCTGCGGCGGGATGACGGAAAATTCCGCGCCCGTTGCCTGCGCAAGGCTTTCGACGGTGCCGTGCCAGCTATGGTCCGGGTAGGTATCGACGGTGATCGTCACCTTCTGGCCGGGCCGGACATGGGTCAGGTCGGTTTCCTTGAAATTCGCCTCGATCCAGATGTCATCCTCGGCAATCAGGCTCATCACCGCGCTTGAAAATGCGCCGTTGCCGATGACCTGCTGGCCGACCTGCGGCGTGTTGCTGGCGATCCCGGCGAAGGGCGCGCGCACAACCGTGCGTTCCACATCGAGAAGCGCCTTTTCCTTCTCCGCCATGGCGGCGAGATAGAGGGCATGCTGCTCAATGGGGATGTTCGGATCCCCGCCAAGCTGCGCCGTGATCTCGGCAATCTCCTCGGCGATAACGTCAAGCTGCTGGCGTGCAATATCAAGCTCGTGACGCGTTGCATCGAGTTTGCTCCGCGATACCGCGCTGCTCGCAATCAGCTTGGCCTGGCGGTCATACTCGGTCTGGGCGAAGGCAATATTGGTGCGGGCGAGGGCGAGTTCTTCCTGCTTCTGGCGGTGCGTCGCCTTGAGGCTGGCGATGCGGTCGCGGGCGTTGGCGAGGCCGGCCTCCGCCGCCATCAGCGCGATGCGATAGCTGTGATCCTGGATGCGGAAGAGCTCATCCCCCTTCTCGACGCGCTGGTTCTCGCGGACGGAAACCTCGGAGATCAGCCCCGACACCTCGGCGGCGATCAAGACCTTGTCGGATTTTATAAAGGCGTTGTCCGTCTCGACGAATCGCCCGCCGGTGAAATAGAAATAGCCGCTGACCAGCAGAACGAGAAGCGGCCCCAGGATCAGCAGGGAGAAACGGATCAGCCGCCGCCGCGCCGGACGCCGGGCCGCACTCGCAGGCGGCGGTGTCTCTTCGATCTGGCTCTCGGCGGAAGGAGGGATGTCTGCCATTGGTTTACGCTCTTTTTTTCTGTTTGGCAGCGGATTTGGTGAGGGGCGGGAGTTCGCTGTCGAGCCGGGTTTCGGCAAAGAGCAGGCTCTGCTTTACGGTTTGCAGCATGCGCACGAGCTGCAGGCGCTCCGCCTCGGACAGATCCATCGTCGCCTGCCCCTTGGTGATTGCCGAATGCTCCTGCATCTGCTGGAGCAGGGGTTTGGCTTTCTCGGTCAGGTAAAGGCGGCTCGCGCGGCGATCGGTGGGATCGGGCCGGCGCGAGACAAGACCGGCGTCCTCCAGCCGGTCGAGGAGGCGGGCGAGGGTGATCGGCTGGATTTCCAGCATCTCCGCGAGGGTGACCTGTTTGACACCCTCCTGCCGGTAGAGATAGGCGTGGGCCTGCCACTGCGCCTGCGAAAGGCCAAAATCCTGGACCCGGCGATTGAAGTTGCGGCGCATCAGGCGGGCGACATCGCTGATCAGGAAACCGATACTTTCTTCCGGGTTCGGCATATTTTGCATATATGTCTTCCTCATAGTAAGGGAGGCATATAATAAGCAAGGTATACTATATTTCAAGAGGCCGGCGGGCCTCTCCGCCACTTTTTTGCAAAGGGCCGGCGCACATGAAAACAAAACCGCCGCCGGCATCCCGGCAGCGGCTTTTTTCATCAAAGTTTATTGCCGCTCAGGCGGCCTTTTTCGCGCCCGCGCGGAGTTTCTCAAGGGCACTTGAAGAGATCGCGAAGCGGCTTCCGTATGTCTCGGCAAGCTCCTTCGCCCGTTTCGCGAAGGCATCAATCCCGACGCCATGCACGAACTGCAGCGCCCCGCCGGTATAGGCCGGAAAGCCGATGCCGAAGATGGAACCGACATTCGCTTCAACCTCGCTTCGGAGCACCCCTTCGTCATAGCAGCGGAGCGTCTCGATCACCTGCCGGTAAATCAGCCGGTCCTCGATATCCTGCATCGGGATGTCGCGGTTGCCTTTGGCGAACTCTTTGAGCCCGGACCAGAGGCTCTTGCCATCCTCCGCATAGTCATAGAAGCCGCCGCCATACTGACGGCCGCCGCGCCCCACGTCGACCATCCGGTGCGTCACGGCGATGGAGGCGGTCATGTCGGCCGGGTAGCCGTTGGTGACGCCGAGGCGTTTATCGAGCACCTGATGGGTGTCATGGACCTTTTTCTGCAGGATGAGGCTGACCTCGTCGGAGACCGCGAGCGGGCCGATCGGCATGCCGGCCAGCCAGGCGGCCCGTTCGATCACGACCGGATCGACGCCGTCAACCAGCAGGCTGACGCCCTCATCGGCATAGGTGCCGAAGACGCGCGAGGTGAAGAAGCCGCGGCTGTCATTGACGATGATCGGCGTCTTGCCGATCTGCGTCACATAGTCATACGCCTTGCGCACCGTCTCTTCGCTTGTCTTCTCGCCGACGATGATCTCGACAAGCTGCATCTTGTCGACCGGCGAGAAGAAGTGAATGCCGATGAAGCGGGTCGGATCCGGGCAGCTTTCGGCGAGCAGCGAGATCGGCAGCGTCGAGGTGTTTGAGCCGTAGATCCCGTGCCCGGCAAGCTGCTTGAAGGTGGCCGGAATGACTTTCTCTTTAAGCTCGATATCCTCGAACACAGCCTCGATGATGAGATCGGCGCCGGCGAAATCGGCATCATTCTCCGTCGGCTTGATGAGACCAAGGAGGGCGTCGCCCTTTGCCGCGTCCATCTGGCCGCGCTTGGTGCGCTTCGCGACCAGTGTTTCGGAATAGGCCTTGCCTTTCTCGGCCCTTGCAAGGTCGGTATCTTTCAGCGCAACGGGCAGGCCGCGCGCCGCGTGGGCCCAGGCGATGCCTGCGCCCATCATGCCGGCGCCAAGGACGGCGGTTTTTGTCGCCTGCCAGCGATCACCGGCCGGGCGCAGCTTGCCGTTCTTGATGCCGTTGAGGCCAAAGAAGAAGGTGTTGATGGCGGCGCGTGCCTCGGGCGTCCGGACCAGCGTGCAGATGCCGCGGCTTTCCTGCCGGAGCGCGCTGTCGAAGCCGATGCGCATGGAGTTCACCGCGATATCGAGGATCTTCTCGGGCGCCGGCATTCTCCCCCGCGTCTTTTTATAGAGCAGGGTGGGGGTGATGATCGCCGCCATGCGGACATTCGGCGCATCGAGATTGCCGCCGGGATAGCGGAAGCCTTTGCGGTCCCACGGCTGCACCGCGGCGTCGGGGTTCGCTTTGATCCAGGCTTTTGCGGCGGGAATGAGGTCGGCTTCCGTCGCCACAATCTCATCGACCATGCCGTCTTTCAGGGCTTCCGCGGGCTTCGCCGGTTTCCCCTCCAAAAGGCGCGGCAGCGCTTTTTCAAGCCCGAGGAGGGCGGTCAGCCGAACGACGCCGCCCGCGCCCGGCAGGAGACCGAGCGTCACTTCCGGCAAGCCGACGATGGCTTTCGGATTGTCGACAACGATGCGCCGGTTGCAGGCGAGGCAGAGCTCGTAACCGCCGCCGAGCGCCGCGCCGTTGATGGCGGCGACGACCGGAACCGGCAGCTTCTCGATGCGGCGGAAATAGCCTTTCGAGCGTTCGATATAGTTGAAGAAATCCTCGGGCGAGTTGGCGGTATCGAGGATGGAGTTGAGATCGGCGCCGGCAAAAAACGTATTCTTCGCCGAAGCGAAAACAACGCCTTTGAGGCCCGCCTCCGCTTCAAGACGCTGAAGCGTCTCGCTCATATAGCCGTCATAGGCATCGCTCATGGTGTTGGCGGACTGGCCCGGCATGTCCATCGTGACCGTGACAATGCCGTCTGCATCTTTTTCATAAATAAATCCGGACATTTCGCCTCTCCTTATACGCGTTCGATGATGGAGGCGATGCCCATGCCGCCGCCGACACACATGCAAATGAGCGCGCGCTTCAGATTGCGCCGCTCCAGCTCGTCAAGCATCATCGAGACAAGGCAGCCGCCGGTCGCGCCGAGCGGATGGCCCATGGCGATCGCGCCGCCGACGACATTCAGCTTCTCATCCGGAACATCGAGATCGCGCTGCAGGCGGAGCGCGACGGAGGCGAAAGCCTCGTTGATTTCCACAAGATCAATGTCATCGATGGTGAGGCCGGCTTTCGCCAGCGCCTTCTTTGAGGCAGGACCGGGGCCGGTCAGCATGATGGTCGGTTCCGTCGAGGTGAGGGCGATGGAGACAACCCGCCCGCGCGGGGTGAGGCCGAGATCCTTGCCGGCCCGTTCACTGCCGAGCAGGACCAGCGACGCGCCGTCGACAATCCCGGACGAATTGCCGGGCGTGTGGACATGGTTGATCCGCTCGACATGCGGATAGCGGGCGAGGGCGACATGGTCATAGCCCATGGCGCCGGGGCCTGCGAAACTCGGCTTCAGGCTGCCGAGCGTCTGCATATCGGTATCGGGTTTGATGAAATCATCTCGCGCCGTGATGACGAGGCCGTTTTCATCGCGGACCGGCACGACGGAGCGGTCGAACCAGCCGCTGTCGCGGGCTTTCGCAGCGAGTTTCTGGCTGCGGACGGCGAATTCATCGACCGCATCGCGGTCCCAGCCGCCGAGCGTCGCGATCAGGTCCGCGCCGATGCCTTGCGGCACGAATCCGGCCCGGAGCGTGGTCTCGGGGTCTTCGACGATGGCGCCGCCGTCGCTGCCCATGGGCACCCGGCTCATGCTCTCGAAACCGCCCGCGACGATCAGATCTTCCCAGCCGCTCGCGATTTTCGCCGCCGCGGTATTGACGGTATCAAGGCCTGAGGCGCAGAAGCGGTTGACCTGCGCGCCCGGCACGCTCTCGTCCCAGCCGGCCACCTGCAGCGCGGTTTTCGGCAGCACCGCGCCCTGTTCGCCGAGCGGCGAGACGCAGCCGAGCATCACATCATCGACGCGCGCGGTATCCAGATCATGGCGGCGCTGCATCTCGTTCAGCAACGTTGTAACAAGCGTGACGGGCTTGACTTCATTGAGAGTTCCATCCGCCTTGCCCTTCGAGCGGGGCGTGCGGATGGCGTCATATATATAAGCTGTTTCGACCACGTTTAATCTCCTCCCGGGTGATCCGCAACTCGCGGACCGGTCTCTTTTGTTATGGTTCGCCCGCGCTCACTCTATGCCCGCCGCCCGGCCAGCGTCAATTAGATTACGCGCAACCGTTGCGCGCATCCGCTACCGGTCGGCGGGATAGAGACCCAGCATCCGCGCCTTCTGGCGGAGCAGCGCGGCGACGACATCGATACCGGGCGTGGGAATGCTGCGAAGGCGGGCAAGCTCCTGCAATGCGGTCATCAGGGTGTCGATCTCCATCGGCCGGTTATTGTCAAGATCAACCAGCATCGAGGTGCGGTGCGGCCCGACATTCGCCGCGCCATCGAGCCGCGTGTCCACATCCGTTTTGAAGCTGATGCCGAAGGCTTCGGCGACGGCCTGTCCCTCGACCATCATCTGGCGGGCGAGGGCGCGGATTTCCGGCTCCCGCGTGATCCGGTCGAGCGTCGACCCGGTGAGCGCCGAGATCGGATTGAAGCTGAGATTGCCCCAGAGCTTGACCCAGATTTCCGAACGGATATCCGCCGTCACCGGCGCGTCGAACCCGGCCTGAATGAGCAGCTGTGAAAGCCGCTCCGCGCGCGCCGTGATCTCGCCCGACGGCTCGCCGAGGAGAAAGCGAAGGCCGTTCATATGCGTGATGACGCCGGGCTCACGGATTGCCGCCGCCTGGTAGATGACCGCGCCCAGCACGCGCTCGGGGCCGATGCCCTGCCAGAGGCGGCCGTCCGGATCGGTCGCGCGGATCGGGTGGTCGCGAAACTCTCCCGTCGTGCCGTGGAAATACCACCACGGAATGCCGTTCTGCGCCGTGACGATCACCGTTTGGGGGTGCAGCAGCGGCGGCAACTGACCGAGGATAGCCGGGACGGAGTAGGTTTTGAGCGCGATGATGACATAGTCCTGCGGGCCGAGCTCCGCCGGATTATCTGTGGCGCGAAGGCCTTTCATCGTAAAGTTGCCGACCTTCCCCTCGATGTGCAGGCCCCTCTCGCGGATTGCTTCAAGATGCGCGCCGCGGGCGATCAGCGAAACCTCCGCGTCCGTCTCGCGGGCGAGGAGGGCGCCCGCGATCCCGCCGATGGCGCCCGCCCCGTAAATGCAGATTTTCGTCATGCGTCAGGCCCGCTTCTCGGCCAAGATCGGCGGCAGCCGGTCACGAAGTTCATTCTTGGCGATTTTTTCAAGCGTCGAGCGCGGGAAATCCTCGACGATGATCACATCGCGCACCACCTTGAAATCGGCAAGGTCGCGCCGGCACACCTCGATAATCCGCGCGGCGAGATCGGCGGGCGCGCTCTCGTTCGGCAGGACGAAGGCGACGGGCACTTCATCGAGCATGTAATGCTTCTGCCCGACAACCGCGCATTCCCGGATCCAGCCGGTCTGCATGATGACCGTTTCAATCTCCGAGGCGGCGACGTTTTCCGCGCCGATTTTCAGCATGTCCTTCTCGCGATCGCCAAAGAAGAGATCGCCATTCTCATCGATCCGGACAAAATCGCCCGTCTCGAACCAGCCGTCGGCATCGAAGGAGTTGGCGTTCGCCTCGGGATTGCGGAAATATTCCTTGAAGAGGGAGACGCCCCGCACGCCGCGGATATAGAGAAGCCCGCGCTCGCCGGGCTTGACGTGCGCGCCTGTCTCGGGATCGCGGATATCGATCTCGAACCCTGGCGAGACACGGCCGATATTGACGCCCGGCCCCGGGTGATCGACGTCGCTGACGATGCCGTGGGTGATCGTCTCCGTCATGCCCCACCAGCCGATGGTGCGGATGTTGAAAGCCTCCTCCGCGGCGGGAATGCGGATGCCGGCGCCCCAGAGGCGAATATGATGCTCTTTCGGCGCATTGCCCTGCGCCAGCAGGGCGGCGACGCAGAAGCGGATGATCGAGGACCAGGTGACGCGGTTGCGGATCGCCACATCCCAGAAGCGCGAGGCCGAGAATTTCGGCTGCAGCACAAAGGTGCCGCCGATCCAGAGCGAGCTCAGCATCGAGTAGCTCTGCGCGTTGGTGTGAAAGAGCGGCAGGAAGCACTGGCAGATATCCTCATGCCGAAGCCGCATATGCGCGACATTCATCTGCGCGCCCCAGATGGCGTTGGCATGGGTCCAGAGTACGGCTTTCGGCCGCGAGGTGGTCCCCGATGTGAACTGCACGCCAAGATCGGCGAAGGGCTCGGTGGGCCGGGCGGGGCAGGGAGCCGTCTCCTTCAGCATCTCCGCGAAGGGCACATGCGGGATGCCGGCCGGAATTTCTGCCGGCTCGCCCGCGTCATTGTCGGTGAGGACGAGGAATTTGATCTTCGGCGCCGATTCATAAACAAGCTTCGCGAACGCTGGCTGGGTGATCGCCGCGACGATCTCCGCATGCTCGGCGAAATAGATCATGTCACGGGCGACGGAGCGGGTGTTGGTCGAGACCGCGACCGCGCCAAGGCGCGCGCAGGCGAACCAGGCGAAGAGGAATTCCGGGCTGTTGTCGAGATGAACCATGACCTTGTCGCCCTTCATCACACCGCGCGTATGAAGCGCCCCGGCCAGCCGCTCGACATGGGCTGCGAACTCGGCATAGCTGTAGCTGACGGAGGGCCGGTCGAACGGCTCCCAGATCAGGAAGGGCTTGTCCGGGCAGCGTTCCGCCCATTGGCGAAGCAGCCACGGGATATCGCGCCGTTCCACCATCGTTTTGTGTGACTGTTCGATTTTGCCGATCAATGACATGCCGCTCTCCCGGTTGTTGTTTTGGCAGATCATAAAAAGGAACCGGGGTAAATGCCAGCCTCGATATGACAGGAATGCGCAGAAGGCGCCTGACCGGTCGCCGCAAAAAAAATCCCGGGTGCGGAGAGGGCGTTCCGCGTCTTTCCGCTAGCCATGCCGCCAAAGGAAAGGTAAGTTTCCGCGCGGAGAGATGCCCGGCCCAAGACCGGATCCGGCACGTGATTTAAGGAGATAATGTCATGAAGAAATTTTTCTATCTGGCGATGGTTGTCACCATGGCCCTGTTCGTCAGCGGCTGTTTCGGGCGCGTGCAGCCCGTTTATAACGTCGATTCTGCGGCAATCCCGATGAAGCTGCAGGACGGCTCGCTCGACCGTATCGGAACGGCGATCCGGACCGCCGCCGTCAACCGCGGCTGGGCGGTTGAAGAGGTGAGCCCGGGCCTGATGAAGGCAACGCAGCGCAGCCGCAGCCACGTCGCCGTCGTCAACATCCGCTATACCAAGACGACCTATTCCATCGAATATGTCAGCAGCCAGGACCTGCTCTATGACAACGGCCAGATCCACCGCAACTACAACAAGTGGGTCCGGACGCTCGAAAATGATATCAACAAGGAACTGAACAAGGCGTCGCTCGCCGCCTGATGCCATGACAGGTGAAGTAACCTTCTCCTTCACGGTACGCAGCTGGTCCGCCTGGGCGCCGGGGCTTGACGGCCCCGCCGCCTGGGAGGCCTGGGCCGAGGGAGAGGCGGATACTCCAAAGGCCGACGGGGCGCCCGATGTCCGCGATCTGCCGGCCGGACTGCGGCGCCGGCTGCCGAGGCTCGGCAAGATGGCGCTCCGCGTCGCGATGGACATCAACCCCGATTTCAGCCCGCGGGTGATTTTCAGCTCGCGCAACGGCAACGTGACGCAGATGCTGGGCCTCCTTGAGAGCCTCGCGCGCGACGAGCCGCTCTCGCCGACCGCCTTCGGCATGTCGGTGCACAATTCCCTCGCCGGCATGCTGTCGATCATCAGCCGCAACCGCGAAAGCCACACCGCCATCGCCGCCGGTGCGGAGAGCTTCTGCTTCGGCCTCCTCGAAGCGGTCACGAGCCTTCAGGAGGATCCGTCCGCGCCGGTCCTGCTCCTCCATGCCGACGAGCCGCTGCCGGAGTTTTATGCCCCCTTCGGTGATCCCGAGACACCGCCCGCGGCGCTCGCGCTGCTCCTCGCCCCCTTTGAGGCCGGCGAGAGCGCCTTCCGCCTCGGATTTGCGGGGCACGAAACAGAGGCGCGACCCGGCGATCCGCTCGCCGGTTTCCTGCGCTTCCTGCTTCGCGGCGAGGCGCGCTGGGACTGGAGCGGCGCGCAAGGGGAGTGGTGGTGCCGGCGCCATGCGTGAGCGTATCAATTATGTCTGGCGCCTGATCGGGACAGGGATCGCCTTCGCGAGTTTTGGTCTTGGCGGGGTGTTTCTCACGCTCTTCGTCTTTACGCCGATCGCGCTGTTGACCCGCGACGAGGCGACGCGGATCCGCCGGGTGCGCCGCGTTATCTACCACGCCTTTCGCTTTTTCGTCTTTATGCTGCGGATCGGCGGCATCATCGATTCCCGCTTTACCGGGGAGGAGAAGCTGGACGGCCTGAAAGGCGCGCTGATCATCGCCAACCATCCGGCGCTGCTCGATACGGTGTTCCTGATCTCGCGCATGCCCGAGGTGCAATGCGTCGTCAAGCATCAGCTATGGGATAATTTCTATCTCGGTGGGGTGATCCGCGCGGCGGGCTATATCCGCAACGACGGCGATGCGATGACGCTGCTTGCGCAATGCGAAAAGGCGCTGGGGGAGGGGCAGAATATCCTGATTTTCCCGGAAGGGACGCGCAGCGTCCCCGGCCAGCCGATCCGTTTTCAGCGCGGATTTGCCAATATGGCGGTGCATTTCAACACGCCCATCCAGCTCGTCACCATCACTTGCGACCCGCCGACGCTCGCAAAAGGAAGCCCGTGGTACGCAATTCCTCCCCGCCAGTCGCGTTTTGATATATCATTCGATGAACTTCTGGACATATCGGCTGAGTTGGGGCATGAACCGAGGTCGATAAAAGTGCGAAAGCTCACGCGCGAGCTCGAGCAGTATTATGTTGGGAAACTCTGCGATGAGTGATTTTGAACTGGAAATCAAGCGGTTGGTCATCGACACGCTCAATCTCGAAGATATCACGCCGGACGAGATCGATAGCGAAGAGCGGCTGTTTGTGGAAGGGCTCGGGCTCGATTCCATCGACGCGCTGGAACTCGGCGTCGCCATTCAAAAGACCTACGGCATCAAGATCAGCGCGAAGAACGAGGATCTGAAAGAGCATTTCTCCTCCATCCGCAACCTTGCCAACTTTATTGCCGCTGAACGAAAAGAGATGGGTGCATGACCCGCGACGAGATATACGACAAGCTCAGCGAATATCTGGTGGAAATGTTTGAGGTCCCGCCGGAGCAGATTACGCCTGAGGCACAGCTTTACGAGGACCTCGACCTTGACTCCATCGATGCCGTCGATCTGGTGGTCAAGCTGCAGGATCTGACCGGCAAGAAGATCCCGCCCGACGAATTTCGCACGGTGCGCTCCGTGGGCGACGTGGTGGACCGCGTTCATGCCCTTCTGGCGACGTAAGACCCGGCTGCCGGACCTTCTGCTTGTCCTGATCAGTCTGGCCTATCCCTTTGTCGTCTATTTCGGGCTGATGCGCTTCTCGCCGCTCGTCGTGGGCGCGGCGCTGGTCGCCTTCCTGCTGCTTCGCCTCCTTCTGCAACGCGGCCGCCGCGGCGGCGCGCGGCCCGAAACCGGGCTTTATCTCTTCATCCTCGGCGCCGTCGTCCTTCTCTTCCTCCTCGATCAGCTGCTCGCCGTGAAGGCCTATCCGGTACTGATCAGCCTCTCCTTCGCCGCGCTCTTTGGCTATTCGCTTCTCAAACCTCCGCCGGTGATCGAACGGATCGCCCGCGCCATGGAAGGCGAGCTCGACGCCCATGCCATCCGCTACACCCGCCATGTGACGGAGGCCTGGGTGATCTTCTTCCTGCTGAACGCCGCGCTCTCGCTCTGGACGGCGCTCTATGCAAGCCTTGAGATCTGGACGCTCTATAACGGACTGATCTCCTATCTCCTGATCGGCGGCATGTTCGGCGGCGAATATCTGCTCCGCCAGTTCGTCAAGCGGCGGAAGGCGGGCTGAGATGTTCGTGCCGCTTTCAGACTTCCTGATATCTCCGCGGCCGGGGGCGGAGGCCGTTGCCATTCTCCCGGACGGAACGGTCAAGCATTTTGCCGACCTCCACGCCGAAACGGCGGACCTTGCGGCGCGCATCAAAGCTGCGGGCGCGCGGCGTCTCGTTCTCGCCTGCGAGAGCGGCTACGGCTTCGTGTGCGGCATGCTCGCGGCCTTTCAGGTCGGCTGCCATCTCATCGTGCCGCCGAATGCGCTGCCGGGCGTGCTGGCGCAGTTCGTCGCGCCTGACTGCTCGCTGCTCTCCGATATTCCCGGCGCCGGCGGGGCAGCGCAGATCGTCATCGACGGGCGGCGCGGGCAGGAGTTTGCCTTCCATTCGCTTGATTCGGCGCGTTGCCTCTTTGACTTCTACACCTCCGGCTCGACCGGCGAGCCGAAGCGGGTGCCGAAAAGCCTGAAGCAGATCGAAGATGAGCTGATCATCCTCGACCGCTGCTTCGGCGATCGCCTTAGCGGCACGGCAACCCTCGGCACCGTCAGCCATCAGCATATCTTCGGCCTTTATTTCAAATGCCTGCTGCCGCTTTGCGAGGGGCGGGCGTTCTATGCCGGTATTTTCGAGATCTGGGAGGAGCTGCTGGCGGCGGCGCCGCGCCGTGCCTCGCTGGTGACAAGCCCGGCGCATCTGACGCGCATCCCCCCGCTCGATCCGCTGCCCGAGGCGGCGCAGATGCCGATCATCTTCACCGCCGGCGGGCCGCTGCCCTTTGCTGCGGCGCGGCATGCGGCGCGGCTCTTTGGCCCGCTGCCGACCGAGATATTCGGCAGCACCGAGACCGGCGCCATCGCCTTTCGCCGGCAGGAGGCGGAAACGACGCCGTTCCGCCCCCTGCCCGGCGCCGAGACCCGGAGCGGGCCGGGCGGCGTGCTGGAGGTGCGGAGCGCCTACACCACCGGCGGCGCGTGGGAGGCGATGAACGATCTCGTCACCCGCTTTGACGACGGCAGCTTCCTGCTCACCGGCCGGGCCAGCCAGTTCGTCAAGATCGAAGGCAAACGCCTGTCGCTTGCGGAAATCGAGATGCATCTCAACGCCTCTCGGCTGGTGCGCGAGGCCGCGGTCTTTATCCTGCCGGGGAGCCGCGATATACTGGCGGCGGTCGCCGAGCTCAGCCCCGCCGGCTGGCGGCGGCATGACGAGATCGGCCCGTTCCGCCTCGGGCGGGAGCTGAGAAAAGAGCTCGCGCCGCATCTTGAGAATGCCGCGCTGCCGCGTCGCTGGCGTTTCGTGGCGGCGCTGCCGCTCACCGCGCAGGGCAAGCGCCAGCAGCAGGCGCTCCATGAACTGTTTGCAGAGACGGACGAGGGAGCCTAGACTGAGACACCATGCAGAACGCGTCAGAGAGTATATATGCATCGCACCCGACGGAGCCCCCGCTGAAGGTGGAAGAGCGGGACGGCGACCGCGTTGAACTCGCCTTCACGGTCGACCCCGATCTCTTTCAGCTGCAGGGTCATTTCCCCGGAAAGCCGGTCCTGCCGGGCGTCGCGCAGATTGACTGGGCCGTCCGCTTCGCGCGCCGCTATCTCGGCATGGAGGGCAATATCATCCGCCTCGGCCAGCTTAAATTCTCGGCGCTGATCGTCGGCGGCAGCGAGGTCCGGCTTCGCCTCGACTGGCGGCGCGCGGCGCATCGGCTGCACTTTTCCTATCACATGGGAGAGGAGACCTGCTCCTCGGGCTTCTTTGAACTGGCTGCACAGGAACTGGCTGCACAATGAGTATCTCTCTCGCCGCTGTTGTCCCGAGTTATAATCACTATCGCCATATCGGCACCGTCGTCGGCGCGCTGACGGCGCGGGGCCTGCGCGTCTTCATCATCGATGACGGCAGCGTCGAGCCGGCAAAATCGGCCATCAGCGGGCTGCATGACCCGAAGGGCGGCGTCACCGTTCACCGGCGCGATGAGAACGGCGGCAAGGGCGTTGCGGTGATGGAGGGATTTCGCCTCGCCGCGGCGGACGGCTTCACGCATGTGCTGCAGATCGATGCCGACGGCCAGCATGACCTCAATGCCCTTCCTGCGATTATCGAAATCGCCCGGATCCATCCCAATTCGCTGGTCAGCGGCGAGCCGGTCTATGATTTCACCGTGCCGCTGTCGCGAAAATTCGGCCGCTGGATCACCCATCTCTGGGTCTGGCTGGAAACGCTGTCGACGGAAATCACCGACAGCATGTGCGGTTACCGGGTCTATCCGCTCGCCCGCACGCTCGAAGTGATGGAGAGCGAGCCGGTCGGTCATTATATGGATTTCGATACCGAAATCATGGTGCGGCTGCACTGGCGGGGGACGCGGGTCCGGATGCTGCCGGTGCTGGTGACCTATCCGCGCGACAATATCTCCAATTTCCGCCTTGGCGCCGACAACTGGCTGATCACCAAGATGCACACCCGGCTCGTCTTCGGGATGCTGAGGCGGCTCCCCGAACTGCTCGAGCGCCGCCGCCGTCCGGGGCAGGAAGTCCGCCACTGGGGCCAGATCAACGAGCGCGGGGTGACGCTCGGCCTGAAGATACTCTTCACCGCCTACCGCGTGCTCGGGCGCCGCATCTGCTGGATCCTTGCTCAGCCCGTGCTGCTCTATTTTTTCCTCACCGGCAGCGATCACCGGCGTGCGTCCCGCGACTACTGGCGGCGCATCTACGCCATGACCGATGAGCCGGGCGATGTCGGCCTGTTGCAGCTCTGGCGGCATTACCGCTCGTTCGGCAGGATGGCGCTCGACCGGCTGGCGGCATGGCTTGGCGATATCCAGCTCAGCGACATGAATATGGACGATATCCGCCGTCTCGACAGCCTGCCGCCGCCGGAGCAGGGGATCGTCGTCATCACCTCGCATCTTGGCAATGTCGATGTGCTGAGGGCCGTCGGTGCGGCGCGCGGCATCAGCAAGATCACCGTCTTCGTCCATACCCGCAACGCCGCCAAATTCAGCGAGATCCTCAACCTCGCCAACCCCGGAACGCGCGTCAATATCCAGGAGGTTGACGATATCGGCCCGGCGACGCTGATTGAGCTGCAGAAAAAGATCGACGACGGGCACTGGATCGTCATCGCCGGCGACCGCATCCCGCTCGACAAATCGAAACGCATCCGGATGATGAATTTCCTCGGCACGCCGGCGCCCTTCTCGGAGGGCGCGTGGCTGATCGCCTCGCTGCTCGGCGCGCCGGTCTATTCGCTGCTCTGCGTGAAGGAGGACGGCAAGTTCCGGGTGATGTTCGAAAAGATCGCCGATCGCATCCATCGCGGGCGCGCCGCGGACGATGGCCTCGCCGCGCCAATGGGCATCTATGTCGAACAGCTCGAACAGGGCTGCCTGCGCTATCCCGAGCAATGGTATAATTTCTATGATTTCTGGTCGCTGCCCGAAGATCACGAGATTATTGCCGAGCTGGAGGCGAAGCGGCAATGATTGCGGCCGATGTGATTGTCAAATGCCAGTTCTACGACCTCGATCCCATGGGGATTGTCTGGCATGGCAATTATCCGCGCTATTTCGAGCTTGCGCGCTGCGCGCTGCTCGACCGGCTGGATTACAATTACCAGCAGATGAGCGAGAGCGGCTATGCCTGGCCGATCGTCGATATGCGCATCAAATATATCCGCTCGATCCGGTTCGGCGAGGAAGTCCGGGTCCGCGCGATCCTTGCCGAATATGAAAACAGGCTCAAAATCAACTACCAGATCGACGATCCGGAAACCGGCGAGAAAATAACTCGCGGCTATACTATCCAAGTTGCAGTTGATCAGCAGACGGAAGAAATGTTATTCCAATCTCCGCCCGTTCTTTATGAAAAGGTAGAAAACCTGCTGTGACACGTCTTTTCTATCTCTTGGTAATGCTTCTGGTGAGCGTTCCGCTTGCGGGCGCCGGCGCAACGCCTTACAGCCTTAAAGACGGCGAGGGGCTGATGGGCCGTTTTGTGCAGGAACGCCACTTGCGAGGCTTCGAGCGGCCGATCCTCTCGGAAGGATCCTTTTTCCTGCTGCCGCGCGCCTCGCTTGTCTGGCAGACGGAGCTGCCCTTCTTCGGCCGCATGGTGATCGATGATGACGGCGTCATCCAGTCCGTCGACGGGGTCGAGGTCACCCGCCTCAGCTTCAAGCAGTTTCCCGGCTTCAAGCTGCTTCGCGATACGCTGGAGAGCAGCCTCGGCGGCAACTGGCAGCCGATCGAGGATCTGACCGGCCTGAAACTCCTGTCCGCCGACGGGAAATATTCGCTGCGCTTTACCCCGAAGGCAAGCGGGCTTAATCTTCCGTTCGCATATCTCAACTTCTCGATCGGCGAGTTTCTGGAAACCGTCGAGATCGTCAAGAGTAA